>Ga0315295_10000426_pt1 | contig 36380 bp, 26 predicted proteins | sample YL17G14_0_MG_FD_204453 | JGI IMG/M metagenome (GOLD analysis project Ga0315295, IMG submission 204453) | Sediment microbial communities from Yellowstone Lake, YNP, Wyoming, USA - YL17G14_0 | ecosystem: Environmental > Aquatic > Freshwater > Lake > Sediment | place: USA: Wyoming | collected...
GCAGCGTGTCGAGTTGTCCCCGCCAGCGAACGTAGGCCCGTCCTCTGTAGACCGCGGCGAGATGCAGGTCCGGCGCGAGAACCAGGGCCTGATCGAACGCGCGCACCGCATCGGCGTAGCGATGCGTCAGGTCGTAGGTAATGCCACCGAGATTCCAGAACACGTCTGCGTTGCGCGGATCGAGCTGCACGGCCTTCTCAAATGCCGCGAAGACCTCCTCCCAGTTTCCCAGCCGACGATGGACGGTCCCCATCCACAGCCAGAGCTCGGCATCATTGGGCAGGCCCTTGAGCGCGACCGCGAACTCGTCCAGCGCCCGGCGGTAGTCGCGGCGGCCCCAGTAGTACACCAGGCCCATCGCGAGGTGGGCCTGCGGCAGGTCCGGAGCGAGCCGCAACGCGGTCTCCGCCTCCTCGCGCTGGCGCGCCGCCCGCACCACGGAGGGATCGTACCGCCACCAGTACGTCTCACCCTGGACTTGCGAGAGCGCCGCGTGCGCGAGCGCGAAGCTCGGATCCAGTCCCAGCGCCCGCTCGTAGAGTTGCCGGGCGGTCTCCCGGTCCTGCCGGAGGACACCCGGGCGGGCCGCGTACTCGCGCCCCTGCAGGTAGAGCCGGTAGGCCTCGGCATCCGCCGTGGGCACCGCCGCGATCCTCCCATGCTCGGCACCGGTCAGCGCCGCACCCACCGCCGCCACGATCCGCTGCGCCACTTCGCTCTGGATCGCGAACGCGTCGTCCAGCGTGCGGTCGTAGTGTTCCGCCCACAGGTGCTCGTCCGTCGCAGCATCGATCAGCTGCACGCTCACGCGCAGCCGCTCGCCCTCGACCTGCACGGTCCCCTCCACCACGCTCCCCACCCCCAACTCGTCCGCGATCCGCTTCAGTGGTTTCGTAGTGCCCGCGTAGCCCATGACCGAGGTCCGGCTGATCACCTTGAGCGCCGCCACCTTGGCCAGTTGGGTCAGCAGCTCGTCGTGCAGTCCGCCTGAGAAGTACGCGTGCGGCCCCCCGGCGCTCAGGTTCTGGAACGGCAGCACCGCGATCTCGCTCCGCGTGTGGACCAGCGCAGCTGGAGCAGGCGCGGGCGCCTTCCGGCCGGAGCGCACCAGGAAGAGCGCGCCTGCGGCGACGATCACGATGGATGCGCCGAGCCACGTGAACCGCCACCAGCGGCGGGCCGGTCGTGCTGGCGGCACCGGCGCCGGCTCCGTGTGAGCGAGCGCCTCCGCGAACAGCGTGACGGGGCTGAACCGGTCCGCCGGCGCCTTCGCCAGCGCCCGCTGCACCGCCACCGCCACCCAGCCCGGCACCGCCGGCCGCAGCGCCGTCACCGGGCGCGGCTCGACCGAGAGATGCTGGTGCACGAGGCTCTCGACTGTGGACCCGGTGAATGGCGGCTGACCCGTCAGCATCTCGTACAGCACGCAGCCCAGGCTGTAGAGGTCCGACCTGCCATCGAGGTCGCGGCCTCCGGCCGCCTGCTCGGGGCTCATGTACGCCGGCGTCCCCAGCACCATCCCCGTCCCCGTCAGCGTCTCGCCGCCCGCCGCCGTGATCGCCCGCGCGATGCCGAAGTCCGCGACCACCGCGTGCCCGTCCGCGAGCAGGATGTTCTCGGGCTTGATGTCCCGGTGGATCACCCCGTGACCGTGGGCGTAGCTCAGCGCGTCGGCCACCTCGCGCGCGATCTGGAGCGCGTCATCCAGCGACAACTGCTTCTCGCGCGCGAGCCTGCCCCGCAGCGACTCGCCCTCGACGCAGGGCATGACGTAGTAGAGCAGCTCGCCGGCCGCGCCCGAGTCGAACACCGCCAGGATGTGCGGGTGCTGCAGGCGGGCGGCAACCTCGATCTCACGCAGGAAGCGCTCCGGACCCAGCACGGCGCCAATCTCGGGCTTGAGGAGCTTGATCGCCACCGGGCGGTGGTGCTTCAGGTCCTCGGCCAGGTACACCGTGGCCATGCCGCCGCTGCCGAGCTCGCGCTCGATCCGGTAGCGGCCGGCCAGGGCCGTGCGCAACTGCTCCAGCGGGGCGGCCATAGGCAGCGTCGGTGAGGGGACTCCGATCGAGGGTCCGCTGCTCCGTCGGGACGGCTCGGGGGTGCCGCCAGAGTGCTACGACGCGGCGGGCATTTCAACCGGCATTCCCCGGAGCGCCACGACCGGCCCGGCGCGGGCAGGCGTCGGGTCGCGACGGGCAGTGCCGAGCAGCGCTGCGGGGACCGCCTCAGCCCTGCGCTCTCAGGCGCTCCACATGAACGCCTCGTACGAGGCGTCGGGCACGGTGAAGCGCACCAGGTCCGCGGCGGGCAGGCTCTCCACCGGCACGCCGCCCTGCATGAGCTGCACCAGCAGGTCCACGCTGTCCCCGGACTCGAGGCCCAGGCTCTGGAAGGGCAGGCCCAGCTCGAGCACGCTCGCCAGCCGGCATGCGCCTCCGGGCACGGGTGCGGCGCTGCCGTCGTCCAGCTGCCACAGCACGGGCCGGGCCCCCTCCTCGAGACCCTTCACGGTGACACGCACCGGTTTCGGCGTGAGGAAGTCCAGGAGCAGGTCGAACTCCCCGCCCGGGGGTTGGTTCGAGGCGAAGTCGAGCCGCAGGTAGAAGCACCGCTCGTCGTAGCCGAACATCAGGTCGCGGCCGATCCCGGCGTCACGGTGCATCGAGCCACCGCCCGCGCCGAGCTCGTGCCGCCCGGCGGCGTACCACTCGTAGAAGTGCGTGGGCCGCCCATCGATGCTGGGCCGCACGAACCCGAGCGGCTGCGTGGCCAGATCCGGGCGCCGCGTGAAGCGCGCCACGGCCACGTGCAGCCAGCTGGGCACGGCCAGGCCCGCGCGCTCGTAGACCGCCTGCAGGTGCTCGCGGAAGATGCGGTCGAAGAGCCCCTTGTCCGCCGTGAAGTGGTCATCGCCGAACCACCAGAACCAGTCGGAGCCCTCGGCCGCGTAGAGCGACTCCCACGCCGTCGGACAGTTCTCGGGGGTCTTGCGCGCCTCCACCAGCGCGCGCCGGGCCCGCGCCACCAGCTCCCAGGCCCGGTTCTTCTCGGGGTTGCCGATCCAGATGTGGTAGTCGGCGTCGATCCACGAGCCGGAGTGCAGGTTCGCCAGCTCCGCCGTCGGCGGCGCCGCCGCGAGCACCCCGGAGGGCGTCACGGTGCGGATGTCGGGCGCGGTCTCGAGCGCCGTGTAGAGCGCCTCGAGGAACGGGCCGCCGTCCTCGGGGTAGTTCTCCCAGCAGTTCTCGCCGTCCAGGATCACCGAGACCAGCGGGCGGCGCGCTCCGCCGCCGTGCTCGCGCGCGATCCTACGCACGCGCCCGATGAAGTCGGCCACGGCCTCGGCGGTCTCCCAGTGGTAGTAGACGAAGCCGATGCGGTCGGACAGCTCGCGGTCGCGGAAGAACAGCGCCATCTCACCGGCCGCGGTGGCGTGCCGCCAGGGCTGGTAGAGGACGGCGCGGTGGCGCTCGCCGGCGGGCAGCGACTGCCACAGCACGCCCTCGTCGGTGGCCAGCCAGCGCGCGCCGGCGCGCACCGCCAGCTCGGCGGCCTCGGGGCTCACGCCGCCCTCGGGCGGCCACATCCCCGCGGGGCGCGCCCCGAACGCGCGCTCGTGCCGCGCGAAGGCCCGCTCGATCTGGCGCGCCGCGTCATCGGGGGCGGAGAAGGGCTCCGCGGGCAGCGCGGCATCGGGTCGCGAGCGCCGCGCCGTGCGCAGGTCCACGAGCAGCGGCAGGATGGGATGGTAGTAGGCCGACTCCGACAGCTCGATCTGCCCGCGCTGGGCCAGCGCGCGGTAGGCCGGCACGACGCGCGCCACGGTGCGACGGTACAGGGCCAGCAGATCGTCGCGGTTCTCCTCCTGGAAGTCGCCACCCGCCGCCAGCGCGCGCACGACCTCGGGCTCGTCGTGCAGCAGCGGGTCGAGCCACGCCAGCAGGAACCAGCATTCGAGCGCCAGCACCTCGGCGGCCGCGGGCTCGTTGATGCCGGTGCCGCGCGCGCGGCCGACCCGCAGGCTCAGGGCCCGGTAGCGGGGCCAGCGCTCGAAGGCATGGCGCGGGGCCGACACGCAGCGCGACAGGATGACGTCACGCTCCCCCCCGCTCAGGCTCTCCACCGGGCGTATCAACAGCTCGAAGAGGCTGTCGGGGGCGCCGTCGACGACCTCCTCGAGCTGGTCGAGGAGCGAGGGCACGAAGTTGAAGGTGGCGTGCACGCCGGGATGGCGCTCCAGGTGGAGCGCCATGTCCAGATAGTCCTTGGTCGCGTGCAGGCGCACCCAGGGCAGCAGCGCGCGGCCCTCGCGCGGGCTACGGTAGTCCGGCTGGTGGTGATGCCAGAGGAAGAGGAGGTCGACCGGCGGCAGCTCGCTCAAGGCATCCTTCCCGAGCGGCCGGGCGCGTCAGCGCGGCGCGCCCGCCATCTCGGCCCGCGCCAGGCGGGCCCGGTTCGCGTAGGTGGTCTCCCCGAACTCGTCGAGCAGGCGCTGGAGCCTCTTGTCGGCCTCAGCCGGCTGGCTCATCTCCCGGTAGCAGCGCGCGGTGGCGTACAGGAATTCGGCCGAGGACTCGCGGTCGAACTTGCCCACCAGTCCCTCGTAGAGCGGGGCCGCTTCCTTGTACTGGCGGTCACTCTCCAGCGCGTAGGCCAGGCTGCGGCGCACGGCGTCGGCCACGATCCCGGTCTTGCGGCGCTCGAGGTAGCGGCGGTACTCGGCGATGGATTCCTTGAACTTGCCGCCCCAGAACTGGTCGTCGCCCGCGAGCCGGCGCGCGTCCACGCCGCTGGGCGTGCCGGGCCACTGCTCCGCCACCTGCCGGGCGGTCTGCAGGGAACGAGCGTAGTCGCCCTGCCAGAAGAAGAGGTTCGCCTCGGCCAGTCTACCGGCGGCCTGCTCCTCGGCGTTCGCACGAGTGCGCCAGGTGAAGAACAGCCCCGCCGCGACCACGGCCACCACGCCGAGGCCGATGAGCACGATCCGCCCGTAACGGTTCCAAGTGGACGTGATCTTGTCCAGGAGCTCCGCTCCCTTATCCTCCAGCCGACCCGCCTTACTCTCTAACGTCAAGTCATGCCTCCGTTTCGAAGGACCGGCTCAACCTCGGTGCGAGGTCCTGGCCAAGCGACGGACGGAGAACCTTAGCCTCTGCCCGCGGGAGCGTCAAGCGCCGGCGGGCTCCGGCGGTCCGGCACGCGCGGCCCGGCCTCATTCCCGCGCACAGCGCACGCAGGCCACGGCGCCGTGGGCGCGCACCAGCATCTCGGCCGGGGTCCCGCAGGTCGGACACCCCGGCAGGGCCGGCCTTCCGCGCGCCACGTCCACGAGGCTCTTCAGGCGCACGTGCACCGCCCCGGCGCGCAGCTCCTGCACGAGGTCCGCCACCGGCCACGACCACTCCGAGAGCCCCCACACCCGCACCTCGGTGCGGATGGCCCAGCGCGCGCGCACCTCGGCCGCACGCCGGTCCCACTCGATCTTGATCGACGTGCTGTCGCCCTGCTCGAGCTCGACCTCGTCCGCGCCCGAGACGCGCCGCCTCAGGCGCTCCTGCTCCTCCTCGAGGCGCGCCGAGAAGAAGGCGCCCAGGCGCTCGAGCTCGCCGTCGCGCAGCCGTCCCATCTGCCGCTCCCACTCCTGCTCGCGCTCCTCCAGCAGGCGCTCGAAGTGCGCCCGCGTGCCCTCCATCCAGCGCGCGCGCTGCTCGGGCTCCAGCTCCTCCTCCATCTGGTAGACGCCGTCGCGGGAGCGGACGTCCGGCACCTCGGGCTCGCTGTGCCACTCGAGCAGCTCGCCCGTGGGCCCGATCAGGACCACCCAGGGCTCCTGCCACGGCAGGCCGCCCCAGCGCGTGGCCACCGCGTGGAACGAGACGCGCCGCTCGTAGCGCACCGGGCCGAGGCGCGCCGTGCCCCACGAGAGGCCGCGCACCCGGCACACCGTGGCGAGCCCCTCGTCGCTCACGCCCGGCACGTGGGCCAGCGCCGTGCGTCGGGTGAGCATGGGCTCCTCGATCGCCGCCTCCAGGATGCGCCGCCCCGCGCTGCTGCCGGGCGCGGTGAACCACGCGCCGCGCGGCAGCGTCGGGCGCAGCGGGTCGAAGACCAGCCGCACGCGCTGGCGGCGCCAGCGGCGGCGCAGCGACGGCGAGAGCTCCACCTCCCAGTCCCCGCGCGCAGCGGCCTTCATCGTGCAGCCCTCGGCCTGCAGCCAGCGCCCCACGAACTCGCGCCACTCCGGCGGCAGGGCGGGCGGCGGCATGGGCGTCATGGCGCCCCCGCCGTTCGTGCTGGGCCGGGGCTTCGCCCCCGCGCGGCGGGCGGCCTTCGGGCGCGTGCCGGCGGTCGGGGTCACGACTCCTCCTTCTCGGCGACCGAGGGGAACAGCCAGTCCTGCGAGTCCTTCTGCTGCTGGTAGAGCCGCCGCGCCACCACGAGGTGCTGGGCCAGCTCGGCGAAGCGCCGCTTGCGCGTGCGTGGGTTGGTGGACTCGGTCCAGCGCCGGAACACCTCGTCCTCGAACGAGCCGGCCGGCTGCCAAGTCCCGAGGATCTCCTCCATCTCCCCCACCACCAGCTCGAACATGCGGATCTTGAGCTCGAGGATCTCGAGCACGTAGGCCTCGATGGTGCCGCGCGCCACCAGGTTGATGACGCGCACCGGGTGCTTCTGCCCGAGCCGGTGCACGCGCCCGATGCGCTGCTCCACCCGCATCGGGTTCCAGGGCAGGTCGTAGTTCACAACGATGCGCGAGAACTGCAGGTTCCGCCCCTCGCCGCCCGCCTCGGTGCTCACCAGCACGGGCGCAATCGTGCGGAAGCGGTCCAGCGCCTCCTCCTTCTCGCGCCAGCCCAGCTCCCCGTGGAAGACAGCGGGCTCGATCCCGGTCTGCTGCAGCGCGCCCACGATGGCGTCCTGGGTGAAGCGGAACTGGGTGAAGATGATTGCCTTCTCGCCCCCCAGCCCGGAGAGCGTGCGCAGCAGCGTGCGCACCTTGGACGGGCTGCACGCGACCGTCTCGGCGCGCGCGGCGAGCTGCCGCAGGCGGCGCTGGTCGAGCCCGTCGGGGCGCGTGGAGAGGCGCTCGAGCGTGGCGCGCGCGGCGGCCCACGAGGAGCCCATCTCCTTCTGCAGCACCATGAGGGTGAAGTAATGCGGCCGGCCGGGGCCGCCGTGCTCGCCGTGCACCGCCTCGGCCACGAAGTCGCTGACCTGCCGGTAGAGCGCCCGTTCGGCCGCGGTCTGCCCCACCCAGCGCGTCTCCACCTTGCGCGGCGCGAACACCAGGTCGGTGTCGCCGCGCCGGGTACGGATCATGACCACCTTGAGCAGGTTCCTCAGGCGCGGGGTGTTGCGCGGCGTGCGCTTGTCGTGCCCCGAGAGGAAGTCGCGGCGGAACTGCGAGAAGGTGCCCACCGTGCCGGGCCGCGCCAGCGTGACCAGGTTGTACAGCTCGCGCATGTCGTTCTGCACCGGCGTGGCCGTCGCCAGCAGCAGGTAGCGCGGGTTCAGGTCGTTGACGAACTTCCAGCCCAGGGTGAGGTGGTTGCGCAGCCGGTGGGCCTCGTCCACCACCACCATGTCGTAGTTGGCGCCGCGCACGCGCCGGCGGTGGCGCTCGTGCCGCGCCGTCTCGAGCGAGGAGATGACCAGCGGATGGCGCCCCCACTGCCCCGCGGGCCCGCGCGAGACCACGAAGTCGAGCTCGAACTTCTCCCACAGCTCGGCGCGCCACTGCTCGCACAGCGAGGCCGGCACCAACACCAGCACGGTGCGCGCCGCGCCGCGCAGCAGGTACTCCTTGATGACGATGCCGGCCTCGATGGTCTTGCCGAGCCCCACCTCGTCGGCCAGGATGGCGCGCCCGTTGAGGTCCCGCATGACCTTCAGGCACGCCTGGATCTGGTGCGGGAAGCGCTCGACCCCGCGCAGCGAATCCAGCGAGATCAGGCGGTCCGTGCCGGCCCAGCCCGCCCAGCGCTCGGCCTGCGCGTGCAGCTCGAAGCGCGCGGCCGGCACAGCCTGGCCGCTGTGCCAGCGCTCCAGCAGCCGGTCGCCCTGCTCGTGCCAGCTGCTGGAGCGCGGCATGGTGTCGCCCGCGGCGGGCGGCGGCGCCCCCGGCTCCACGATGACCCACTCGCGCTGCGCCGAGAGCCGCCGCAGCTCGCCGTCGAAGACCACCTCCAGCACCTCCCGGCCGCGGTCGGTGTGGACCTCGACCACGAGGCCCTCGCCGAACTGAGGGTGCCGCAGGCGCTGCCCCATCTGGTAGCGCGGGGTCTTCGTCAGCTCCACAGCTCGGCCTCCTCGCCCGGGGCGGGCACCCGCACCTCCGCGCCCGTGCGCTCGCGCAGGAGCTTGGCCAGCGTCTCGGCCGGCTCGACGTCGCCGTGCACCAGGAAGATGCGGCGCGGCGCCGGGTCGAGCCGCGCGACCCAGGCCAGGATCTCGGCCTGGTCCGCGTGGGCGCTGAAGCCGTCCAGCGCGGCGATCTCGCAGCGCCGGATCACCGGCTCGCCGAAGATGTTCACGGTCTCCGCGCCGTCCTTGAGACGACGGCCCAGCGTGCCGTCGCCCTGGTAGCCCACGAACAGCACCGTGTTGCGCGGATCGCCGATCCCGTATTGCAGGTGGTGGAGGATGCGGCCGCCTTCGCACATGCCCGAGGCGGCGATCACGATGCAGGGCTCGTGGCTGTCGTTGAGCGCCTTGGACTCCATGGGCGTGCTCAGGTAGCGCAGGCGGGAGAAGCCGAAGGGGGCCCCGCCGTTGTTCACGAAGGCGTGGCGGGTCTCGGCGTCGAAGCACTCGGAGTGGTGCCGGAAGACGTCGGTGGCCAGCCGCGCCAGCGGACTGTCCACGAAGATGGGCACGTCCGGCAGCTGGCCCTGCTCGAGCAGACCGTGGAGCGTGGCCACCAGCTCCTGGGTGCGCCCCACCGCGAACGAGGGCACGATCAGCCGTCCGCCGCGCCCGATGGTGCGCGCCACGGTCTCCTTGAGCGCGCGCACCGTGTCGTCGTTGGTCGGGTGCAGACGGTCGCCGTAGGTGCTCTCGAGCACGAGCACGTCCACGCCGGGCGGCACGTCGGGGTCGCGCAGGATGGGCCGCCCGGGCCGTCCCAGGTCGCCCGTCAGCCCCAGGCGCAGCGTCCGCCCCCCGTTCCTGAACTCGAACGTGGTGAGCGCCGAGCCGAGGATGTGGCCGGCGTCGTGGTATTGCACCTCCACGCCCTCGGCCAGCGTCCACGGCGTGCCGTAGCCGTGCGGCTCGAAGCGCTCCAGCGTGGGCGGCACGTCGGCCGGCCGGTACAGCGGCCGGCGCGCCGGCTGCCCGCGCGATTGCGCCCGGCGGTTCACGTGCTCGAGGTCGCGCTCCATCAGGAAGGCGCTGTCCGCCAGCAGCGGGCGCGCGAGGTCCACGGTCGCGGGGGTGGCGTGGATGGCACCGCGGAAGCCCTGGGAGACCAGCGTGGGCAGGTTGCCGGTGTGGTCGAGGTGCGCGTGCGACACCACCACCGCCTCGACCTCGCCCGGGGCGAAGGCGAAGGTGCGGTTGATGCGGTCCGCCTCGTCACGGTGCCCCTGGAACAGCCCGCAGTCGAAGAGCCAGCGGTGCGCGCCGAAGCGCAGCAGGTGTCTCGACCCCGTCACCGTGCGGGCCGCCCCCTGGAACGCGATGCCGAGCGGTGCCGCCATCACAGGCTCGCGTAGAAGATGATGCCCGCGTGGACCTGGAAGTCGTGGTTCGTCTTCCCCTCGTGGAAGATGGCGTTGTAGCGCGCGCCCAGGTCCCAGGCCCAGCTCTGCCAGAGGAAGCGCTCGACCCCCGCGCCGACGCCGGCGTACAGGCCGTCGCCGCCGGTGTATTCCATCTCACCGTCGTTGAGGGTGCGCGTGGGGTGCGCGATCCCGGCCCCCACGCTCAGCATGCGCGTGGTGCGCGTGCGGGTGCCGAACATCTGGTAGAAGTCCACGCCGTAGAGATAGAGGTTCATCCGCTTGGGGTAATAGGGCGAGTCCGCGGCCAGCGGTCCCTCCACGGGATCGACGAAGACATGACCCGGGCGCGGGTCGTAGCTGTGCGCCTCGAAGGTGAGCCCGAACCCCCGCTCGTAGCGCATGCGGTAGCGCAGGCGCACGTACCCCGCCGCTCCGCCGTCGAAGGCCTCGCCGAAGTCCCCGTTCTTGAGCATCAGGCTGTAGAGGGCGCCCCCGCCGATCCCCACCTGACCGGGACGCGGCGGCACCACCACCGTCGCGGCCCGTGCCATGCCGGCCAGGCCCGCCTCGAGCGCGACCGCCAGGCACAGCACGACTCCGGCCACCAACCTCCAGCCACGGGTGAAACGCATGCGATTCTCCTTCCTGATCGTTGCCCCCTCAGGCACGGGGGTGGAAGGTGCGGTGCACCTCCCGGAGATACGCCCGGTCAAGATGTGTGTAGATCGCGGTCGTGGCCACGGAGGCGTGGCCGAGCAGCTCCTGTACGACGCGCAGGTCGGCGCCGCCCTCCAGCAGATGCGTCGCGAACGAGTGCCGCAGCGCGTGCGGGTGCACGCGGCGCGTGAGTCCCGCGGCACGCGCGTGCCCCCTCAGGATCTTCCAGAAGCCCATGCGCCCGAGCGGCCCGCCGCGCGCGTTGACGAACACGACGTCGTGGCGCCCGCGGCGCGCCAGCAGGGGGCGCGCCCGCTCCAGGTACTCCCGCAGCGCCCGTGCCGCGCTGGCGCCGAAGGGCACCGTGCGCTCCTTGTCACCCTTGCCCACCACGGTCACCGCCCGGCCGGCGAGGTCCAGGTTCACCCGCTCGAGGCCGCACAGCTCCGAGACCCGCAGGCCGCTGGCGTAGGCCAGCTCGAGCATGGCGCGGTCGCGCAGCGCCAGCGGCTCCTCGCCCTCGGGCTGCGCCAGCAGCAGCTCCATCTCCTCCACCGACAGGGCGTGGGGCAGCCTGCGCTCGACCCGCGGCGCGGGCGCCGACTCGAACGGGTCCTGCGCGCGGTCCGCCCGGCGCGCCAGGTAGGCGTGGAAACCGCGCAGGGCCGAGCGCCGCCGCGCCGAGGTCGCGCGCGCGAGCCGGCGGCGGTGCACCCACGCGAAGTAGGCGTCCACGAACACGGGCGTCACCTCGTCCCAGCGCTCGAGCCCGTGCTGGAGCGCGAAGGCGCGGTAGTCGGCCAGGTCGCGCGCGTAGGCATCCACCGTGTTGACGCTCAGGCGCCGGCCCTTGCCCAGCTCCTCGAGGAACGCCTCGATGTCGGCGTCGAGCCGCGAGGCGCGCGGGTCGCCGGCCGTGCCCTTCGAGGGCGCGCCGGCCCGGGTGCGCTTCACCGTCGCCGGGCTCACGCCGGCCTCCGCAGGGCGTCCGCCGGTCCGGCGCCGGCCGCGGGCCGCCCGCCCGGCGCGGCATCGTGCAGGTGCGCAGCCACGCGTCCCGCCAGCGTCCGGGGCACGCGCGCGCGTGCGGCGATCTCGTCGGGCTCAGCGGCGGCCAGCGCCGCGACCGAGCCGAACGCCTTGAGCAGCGCGGCGCGCCGGGCGGGGCCCACGCCGGGGATGGCGTCCAGCGCACTGCCGATGCGCGCGCGCCCGCGCAGCTTCCGGTGGTAGACGAGCCCGAAGCGGTGCGCCTCGTCGCGCAGGCGCTGCAGCGCGCGCAGGGCCGGGCTGCGCCGGGCCAGGACCAGCGGTCCGCCACGCTCGCGCACCACCGTCTCCTCGCGCTTGGCGAGCCCGATCAGCGGCACGGCCCGCGTGGCCACGCGCTCGAGCGCCGCGCGCGCCGCGCCCACCTGGCCCGCCCCGCCGTCCACGACCACCAGGTCGGGACGCGGCAGCTCGCCCGACTCCACCCGCGTCCAGTAGCGCTCCACCGCCTCGCCGATCATGGCGAAGTCGTCGGGCCCGGGCCGGCGGATGCGCATGCGCCGGTAGAGCCCGGGCCGGCCGCGCCCGTTCTCCGAGGCCACGACGGCGGCCACCGCCCCCTCGGCCCCGAGGTTCGACACGTCGAAGCACACCATCCGCCAGGGCGGCTCGGCCAGGGCCAGCGCCTTCTGCAGCTCGAGGACCTCGGGCGAGAAGCGCGCGCGGCGTCCGGCGGCGCGCGCGGCCAGGTCCTCGAGGGCGTGCGCGGCGTTGCGCTCGGCCGAGGCCAGCAGCCGCCGCGCGTGACCGCGGCGCGGCACCCGCAGCTCGACCCGGCGCCCGGCGTGCCGCTCGAGCGCCTCGGCCAGGGCGGACGCGTCGGCCGGTCTCACCGCCAGCACGATGCGACCGGGCACCTGCGCGCCGCCGAGGTAGTGCTGGCCCAGGAACGACCCCAGCAGCGCCGCGTCGTCCAGCGTGTCGGCGCGGTCGAGGAGCCGCGTCTCCTTGCCCACCACGCGCCCGCCCCGCAGCAGCAGGGCGGCCACCGCGGCGCGCCGGCCGTGGCGGGCGAGACCCAGCACGTCGGCGTCGCGGGCGGTGAGGCTCACCACCTTCTGCGGGACCCGCGCCTTCTCGAGCATCCCGATCTGGTCGCGCAGCCGGGCCGCCTCCTCGTAGCGGAGCCCGAGCGAGGCCGCCTCCATGCGGTCGCGCAGGTCGCGCAGCAGCTCGGCGTCCCGCCCGGTCAGGAACAGCAACAGCCCGTCCACCACGGCACGGTAGGACGCGGGCGTGGCGCCCGAGCGCGTCGTGCACGGCCCCGCGCAGCGCCGGATGTGGTAGTAGAGGCAGGGCCGGTTCGCGCGGCGGTAGTCCTCGAAGTTGCGGCAGGTGCGCACCGGGAAGATGCGCCGGATCTCGCGCAGCGTGCGGCGCAGGTGCTTGACGTCGGTGTAGGGCCCGAGGTGGCGGGCCCCGTCTTCGCGTACCTGGCGCGTCACCGAGAGCCGCGGGAACTCCTCCTGCACGCTCAGCCGCACGTAGGGGAAGGACTTGTCGTCCTTCAACAGCACGTTGAAGTGAGGCTTGTGCTGCCGGATCAGGGTGGACTCCAGGAGCAGGGCCTCCGCCTCGGTGTCGGTGAGGATGGTGTCCAGGTCGGCGGCCTCGGCCATCAGGTCCTGCAGCCGGGCGCTCGAGTCGTCCCCCGCGAGATAGGAGCGCACCCGGGCCGCGAGGCTCTTGGCCTTGCCCACATACAGCACCGTGCCCCGCGCGTCCTTCCAGAGGTAAACCCCCGGCAGCGCAGGCAGATTCAGCGCTTTCTCGCTCAGCACGCTCAAGAAGGCCTCCGAAGGCCCCAGAGAGGGTCGTTCGAAGGAAACACAGTACACCCGGTGCCCCGGTGGTCAAGACCTCATCGCGCGGGCGGCACGCCGTCCACCAGGTCCGCCCGGGCCCCGCGTCGGCCCGCCTTGACACCCCCCGGCCCCGGCCCGTAACTTACGTGCCTCTTTCCCGCTACGAGTCGTCCTTAAGGAGGCACGAATGCCGCATCACAAGTCGGCGGCCAAGCGCGTGAAGACGAACGAGCAGGCCCGCCTGCGCAACGTCGCCACGAAGACCCGCATGCGCTCCGCCGTGAAGGCCGTCCGCGCGGCCACGAAGCGGGCCGAGGCCGAGGCCGCTCTCAAGACGGCCATCTCCGTCCTCGACCGCACCGCCGCGAAGGGCATCATCAAGAAGGAAACCGCCAGCCGGCAGAAGTCCCGACTGGCCCTGTTCGCGGCGAAGCTGCCCGCCTGACGTCCGGGCCATGAGGCGCCTCACGGCCGCCTCGATCGCGGCCAGCCTGCTCGTCGCCTGCCTCGAACCGGCCGCCTGCGCTGCTGCGCGGGCGGCCGGGCCGTTCGAGGTCGTGCCGGTCGAGGCGCCGGCGCGCCCCTCCCGCACGTGGGCCTACGCCTCGCTGCTCGCGGGCGCGGGCCTGGTGGGGCTGTCGTTCGCGGTCACCGACCGGGCCAACCACTCCTACGACGACTACCTGAGAGCCACCGACCCGGACGAGGTCCGGCGCCTCTACGACGAGGCCGAACGCTACGACCGTCTCTCGGCCGCGGCGCTCCTCACCGGCGAGGCGCTCGTGATCGCGGGCGTCTACCTGCGCTTCCTCCGCCGCCCCCCGGGCTCCCGGGTCACCCTCTCGCTCGACGCCAGCCGATGCGCCGTCTCGCTGCGCTTCTGATCCTGGCGCTGGGCCTGCTCGCGGGCTGCAGCCGGCGCGCGCACCTGAACCCGTTCGACCCGGACAACCCGGACACCGGCGGACGCCCGGAGGACTTCGTCGCGCTCGCGGCCAACCAGGGCGTGATCCTGCGCTGGCGCGCGACCTCGAGTCCCGGACTGATCGGCTACCAGATCTTCCGCCGCGGCCCGGACGACGCGGACTACCGTCCCCTCACCGGCGTGCTCCCGGCCGTGACCAGCAGCATCGGCGACTTCGGGCTCGCCAACGGCCGCGACCACCGGTACCGCATCTACTACGTCTTCGATCGCGGCCTGGGCGCCCTCCCCGCCGAGGATGTGGCCACGCCGGGGCCGCTGCGGCCCTGGGTCTCGGACTACGACGCCCGCCTGCTGGTGCGCCTCACGGCGGACGGGCGCCACCTCGCCGAGACGCTGAACCCCACGGGCGCGGTGCCGGCCGCCCTGGACGTGGACCCCGTGACCGGGACCGTGTGGACCTGCGGCCCGGACGGTGGCGTGCTGGCCTGGAACCCCGGCACCGGCCAGCGGATGCTCTTCCAGGGCTTCCCGATGCCGGTGAGCGTGCTCGTGGACCGCGTGGGCCGCAGCGTGTGGATCGGCGACGCCATCAACGACCAGGCCGTCCACCTCGACCTCTCGGGCGTCCCGGTGGACCCGCCCGTGCTCACCTCGCTCGACTGGCCGGGCTCCCTGGCCCTCGACGAGAGGACCCGGGCGCTGTGGGTGGTCGAGCAGGACGGGAACCGGGTGCGCAAGTACTCGGCCAGCGGCGCACTGCTCGGCACCGCGAGCGTGGACTTGCCCTCCCGCGTGTCGGTGGACGAGGTGACGCACGAGGCCTGGGTCACCTCGTTCCAGCGGGGCCGCGTCGTCCGTCTCTCGCCCTTCGCCGTGCCGCTCGACACCATCACGGCCTGCTCGGGCCCCATCGGCATCGTGGCAGACCCGCTGCGCCAGCGCGTCTGGGTCGCCGACGCGTCCGGCAGCCAAGTGGTCGCGCTGCGCCACGACGGGACCGTGGAGTTCCGCATCGGCAACCAGCCCGACGCGCGCGAGGTCGCCCTGGACGACAGCACCGGCGAGGTCTGGGCGACGCTCCCGGCCGCCGGCGCGGTCTCGCGCCTCTCCCCCGACGGCCGGGAGATCCTGCGCGTGGGCGGCATGACCGCACCCTACGCCATCGCGCTCGACGACCTGCGGGACCGCGAGTACCTGGGGGCGGGTGGCGCCGCGCCCGCCACGGCGGCGCGCGTGGCGGCACCGCCGTCACGCCGGGTGTCGCGCACGCGCTGAGGCCCGGCGCGCGGCCGGCGCTCAGAAGTTGTAGCCGATCGCGAACTGGGTGCGCGGGCGCGTGGCGAAGCGGCGGAAGTCGGGCGTCTGCCAGACGTAGTTCCAGCGCACGACGGGGTAGGGCCCGCCGCCGACGAAGAAGCCCACCCCCGCGCTCCCCAGGTGTCCCTGCCCACCGGGTCCCAGATCGAAGGCGGCGATGAAGTAGGCGGGCACGTTGGGCAGCGGGATGTCGCCGCCGCCCCAGGCCCAGCCGGCGTCCACGAAGGCCGCGCCGTTCACCGGCGGGAACTCCCACTCCCCCGGGAAGGCGAAGCGCAGACCGCGCAGCAGCGGGAAGCGCAGCTCCTGCTGCACCACCATCGTGCGCACGCCCGAGAGCGTGTGCAGGTTGTAGCCGCGCAGCGCCGTGCGCCCGCCGAGGTAGAAGCGCTGCGCGTCGCGCCCGAGGCTCGCCTGGGCCTGGATGCGCGTGGCCGAGACGAACTGCGGCAGGGGCATCCAGTAGCGCCGCACCTCGCCCAGCAGCGTGCCGTAGTCGCTCGCGCCCGAGCCCATGTCCCGCGTGTAGCCGGCCGAGAGCAGCACGCGCGCGCCCGTGCCCGGCCCGAGCCAGCTCCACGAGACGTTGTCGTGCACGAAGGAGACGAAGTTCGAGACCAGGTCCGCGTCCACCACCTGGCCGTCGCGCAGCAGGTGGTCGAGCGCGCGGCGCACCAGCACCGAGCCCTCCACGCGGTTGAACTTGTCGAACGGGTAGCGCGCCAGCAGGCTCAGCCCGATGCGGCGCTCGAGGCGGATGGCATTGAGGTCGGCGTCGTAGATGTTGGCGAGGCGGAACACGCCCGCACCCCAGTTGAGGCGGCGCGACTGGTTGATGTAGGTGACCCCGACCTCGAGCCCGTCCCAGAAGCTGCCCAGCCCCTCGAGCGACTCGTTGGCGACGAAGATGTAGTACTGCTCGTTGCCCAGCAGGTCGCTCAGGGCGATCTGCCCCGCCCCGCCGGTCCCGAGCGCCGGGTCCAGGGCCACCGCGTTCTGCACCAGGTCGAGCCCCACCCGCCGCTGGTAGCGCTCCGGGCTGCCCGTCTCCACCGCCACCGGCACGAGCCCCGGCTCCGGCGCGGGCGGGGACGCGGGCGCCTCGTGCTCGACCGCGAGGGTCTCCGGATCGAACCGCACGGCGTGGCACTGGAAGGTGATGGCGCTCTGGGCCGTGAACAGGAGCCCCAGGTCCCCCGGCAGCCAGTCGGGGTCGGTCGCGGGGCCGAGCAGGCGGGTCACGCGCCGCACCTCGCTCGACGGTGCAGCCGGCCGCACGTAAAGGTCGCTCGTCCCCCCGCGCGTCGAGCGGAACGCGAGCCAGCGCCCGTCCGGGGCGTAGCACGGCTGGCGGTCGTCCCCGGCCGGCGGGTCGCTCAGCCGCTCGATGGCGCCGGTCTCCAGCGAGAGCCGGAACAGCGCGTAGCGGCCCCGCGGCGAGCCGCGGTCGGAGGCGAAGGCCACCCAGCGGCCGTCCGGCGAGACGTCCGGCTCCCGGTCGTCCCAGTCGTCGTCGGTGAGGCGCTCGAGGGCGACACGTCCGCGCGCCCAGCGCGCGCGGTAGAGGTCCGCGCGGCCGCCGTAGTCCTGCGCGGAGAACACCACCGCGGTGTCCCCCGGCACCAGGCTCGGATCCGTGATGGCCACGAGCCGCGGGAAGTCGAGGCGGCGCAGCACGCGGCCCCGGGCCGCGTCCACGACGTAGACCGCGTCCCGCCCGCCCCGCTTCGAGGAGACCACGATGAGCCCGGAGGGCGAGGCGTCCGGGCGGTTCTGGAACAGGTGGAACGACTCGAAGCGCGGCGAGAGCCCGCCCCGCAGCAGCCGGCGCTCGTGGCGGTGCCGGCCCCTGGCGGGCAGGCTCACCATCAGGTCGATGCCGTTGTAGCCGGCCGCGAAGTAGCAGAACCGCAGGCTGGTGTCCGCCGGGACGGGATTCGGCAGCACGCGCGGGCCCAGGTTGTAGTAGCCGAGCCGCGTGAGCCGCGGCCCCACGGCGGCCACCGGCATGGCCGTCGCCACCACCGGGTAGTAGCGGCGCTTGATGGACGAGTACCAGGCCTCGTCGGTGCGCTCGAGCGGTTCCCCGAAGGTGAGGCGGAAGATGGTCTCGAAGTCGTCCCCGCGGTGCCAGTTCTCGAGCAGGTCGAAGATCCGCTCGGCCCCGAAGCGCTCCTCCAGGAACAGCAGGAAGGACTGCCCCTCCTTGTACATCAGCAGTGTCCCGGTGATGGCGTCGCTCTTCGTGAGCGGCAGGGCCTCACCGCTGAGCAGCGCGTCGCGCAGCAGTCCCTCGGCGTCCGCGTCCCAGGTGGTGGAGCAGTACTCCGCCAGCCCCTCGATGAACCAGAGCGGTGGCAGGGCGTTCAGGGTGCGGCGATGAGCGCGCATGACCCGGCTGAGCTTCTCGAGCATGTACCAGTGGGTCAGCTCGTGACGAGTGACCCACTGCAGCCGCGCCCACGAGCCGGCGTGCGGCACGAGCACACGCCCCTTGATGAGCTCCGTGAGCCCCCCGGTGGCCTCGGTCAGCAGCTCGGGGGTGGCGTTGGTCTGCTGGAAGAGGTGGTGCGTCGAGTAGAGCAGCAGGGGGACCTGGCGCTGCCTCTCGAGCCGGAAGCGGGCGTCGTAGGCCACGCACGTGCCCTCCGCGAAGGCGGCCAGCCGGCGGGCGAGGCTCTCCTCCTCGGCGTAGAAGTGCAGCCGCACATGGGGCGTGTCGAACACGGCCCAGTCGAGGGCCTCGTACTGGACCTTGTTCTTGCCGAAGACCTGCGCCGAGGCGGCCGGGGCGAAGGCGCACGACAGGGCGAGCAGCACCGGCACGAGGACCGGGCGCCGAACACGCATGGAACGCGACTCCGAACGGGGATGGGCTAGTGCGAGCGGCTCCCGGCAGCCAGCACGTCCTCGAGAGTATAGAGCCCCGGCGGCGCCGTCGCCACGAAGCGCGCGGCGGCCAGCGCTCCGTGCGCGAAGGCCAGGCGGTCCTGCGCCACGTGCCGCAGCTCCAGCCACTCCCCCTCACCGGCCAGCAGGACGGTGTGGTCGCCCACCCAGGTCCCGCCGCGGATGGCGTGCACGGCGATCTCCCCGGCGGGGCGCGGGCCGGTGCGGCCCCGCTCGCGGCCGAAGCGCAGGGCCTCGGGGTCCTGGCCCCGTGCCTGCGCCGCGTCGCGGGCGATCGCGAGCGCCGTGCCCGACGGGCTGTCCGCCTTCATGCGGTGGTGGCGCTCCACCACCTCGAGGTCCCAACCCGGCGGCAGGGCCTCGAGAGCCGCGCGCAGCGCGCGCCGCAGCACGGCGATCCCCAGGCTGAAGTTCGCGGCGCGCACCACGGCCACGCGGCGCGCGGCCGCGCGCACCGCTTCATCCTCGCCGGCCGAGAGCCCGGTCGTGCCCGACACCAGGCCCGCGCCCCGCTCGGCGCACAGGCCGGCCAGCGCGGCACAGGCCGCCGGGCTCGCGAACTCGATCGCCACGTCGCCGGCCGCCAGCACGCTCGCGGCATCGGCCGTCCAGCCCGCCGCGCCCGCAGGCAGGCTGGCGGGCCGGTCCACGCACGCCTTGAGGGTCAGCCCGGAAGCGGCCGCCGCCGCCTGCTCCACGGCGCGTCCCATGCGCCCGGCGGCGCCCACCAGCACGAGGGCGATCATCCCAGCGAGGCCTTGGCCGAGGCGGGAATGGCCGCCGCCAGCGGGATCCCGGTGGCCCGGGCCGCCGCGAGGATGGCGTTCGCGCTGGCCGGCTCGACCGGCACCAGCGGCAGCCGCAGCTCGTTCTCGATCAGGCCCATGGCCGAGAGCAGGAACTTCACCGGCCCCGGGTTCGACTCGACGAAGAGCGCCTTGAAGAGCGGCAGCAGCCGGCGGTGGATGGCCTCGGCCTCCGCCATCCGGCCGGCGCGGGCGTGGTCGCAGAGCGCGCGCATCTCGCGCGGCGCCACGTTCCCCGCCACCGAGACCACGCCCGCCGCCCCGACCGCGATCATGGGCAGGGTGAGCGAGTCGTCGCCGCACAGCAGCGTGAGCCGGGTGCGCGCGCGCACGGCGCTCGCCTGGTCGAGCGAGCCGGAGGCCTCCTTGACCGCCACCACGTTGGGCAGGTCGTGCACCTTCTCCAGCGTCTCAGGCAGCGTGTTGGTGCCCGTGCGGCCCGGCACGTTGTAGAGGATGAGCGGTAGGCGCGTGCTGCGCGCCACGGCCGCGAAGTGCGCCACCTGGCCCTTCGGGGTCGGCTTGTTGTAGTAGGGCGTCACGATCATCGCCCCGTCCAGGCCGGCCTCCTCGGCCATCTTCGTCAGCGCGATCGAGTCGGCCGTCGAGTTGGTGCCCGTGCCCGCCACGATCGGCACCCGGCCCCGCACCCGCTCCTTCGCGAACCGCCAGAGCGAACGGCGCTCCTCGAGCGTGCAGGTCGCCGCCTCACCCGTCGACCCCGAGACCACTAGGCACTCGACGCCGCCCTCGACCAGGAAGGCGATGAGCCGGTCCGTCGCCTCGTGGTCGACGGCCCCCGCCCGGAAGGGCGTCACCATGGCCACCGTGAGTCCCTCGAACATGCCGACCTCCGACCTCCGCCTCAAGCCCCGGAGGGCTCGTCCCACACACCCGTGAACGCCAGCTCCGCGGGACCGGTCAGGCGCACGTCCCGTCCCCCTTCGCCGTCCGCGAAAGATACCACCAGCACGTCGCCCCCGGCGGTCAGGACCTCGACCGGGGCGCGCGCCCCTTCCTCGGCCGCCCACAGCGCCGTGGCGATGGCGCCGCTGCCGCACGCCAGCGTCTCGGCCTCGACCCCACGCTCGAAGGTGCGCATGGCCACCCGCGACGGCCCCAGCCGGGTGACGAAGTCCACGTTGGCTCCGGCCGGGGCGAAGCGCGCGTGCCGGCGCAGGAGGGGTCCCCACTCCGCCACCGGCACCGCGCGCACGTCCTCCACCCCGATCACGAAGTGCGGGACGCCGGCGTGGACCGGCCGGCCCGTGAAGCGCCGGCCCGCCGCCTCGAGGCCCTCGGGCGGACCGGGCGGTGCCACGCGGCCGAAGTGCAGCTCGATGGCGCCGGCCGCGGTGACGCACGCGTCCTGCACGCCCGCCTCGGTGCGGAAGCGCACGCGCCCGGCCGCGCCCAGGCCGCGCTCCAGCGCGAAGCGCGCGAGGCAGCGCGCGCCGTTCCCGCAGAACTCCGCCCGGGCGCCGTCGGCGTTGTGGTAGCGCATGGCGAAGTCCAGCTCCGGGTCGCGCTCCAGCAGCAGGACACCGTCCGCCCCGACGCCGCGACGCCGGTCGCACAGGCGCCGGACCAGCGCGTCCGGCGGCTCGGGCAGGAACGGCTCCCGGTGGTCCACGACCACGAAGTCGTTGGCGGCACCGTGCATCTTCGCGAACGGGACCCGCATCACGGCTCCTGCGTCCAGCGCCTCAGGATGAGGCGCACGTCGTTGATCTCCATCGCCGGCTCGACCCGCGCGCGCTGCAGCGGGCTCGCCGGCTCGAGGTCCATGCGCCAGGCACGGTTGCGATCCGTGTCGCGCCAGGCGCGGACGTCCCACGTGCCCGCGGCGAGCTGCAGGTCGTACGTCCCCTTGGCGTCGGTCTCCACCAGCACCCGGCGCGTCGAGTCCTCGACCGAGATGGCGATGACGCGCAGCACGCCGAGCGAATCCCCGGTCTCGTCCACCACCAGCCCCCGCACGTGTCCCGGGGCGCGCGGATCCACGGCGCGCAGCAGCAGCCCGCTCGCGACCGGCTGCGCGGCGGTCAGCTCCAGGGTCGTGTCCGCCGGCGCCAGCACATCTCGGTCCGGCTCGAAGGAGCGGTTGTGGTTGAGGTCCGCGAACGCCCACAGGCGGTAGCGGCCCGGCACCACCAGCCCCGGGATGCGGAAGTTCCCGTCCACGTCGGCCAGTCCCAGCGCGTCGAAATCGCGCGCCGTCGAGTCGGGGGCGCGGCCGTCGCGGTAGCACCACAGGTAGGTGCCCCCCGCCTCGAAGCCGCGCGCCTGGATCCTCCCCTCGAGCAGGCCGGGCGGGAACGAGTCCGCCGTGCTGAAGACCACCGTCCGGCCCGCACCCATGGTGTTGCCGTGGCGGTCGCGCGCGGAGGAGCTCACGAACAGGGTGTAGGTCTGGTTCGCGCGCAGGCTCTCCTCCAGCACCAGCGTCAGGGTGCGGCCGCTCCAGCGCCGCTGGCGGATGTCCACGCGCGGGGCGAGCGCGACGGACTCGCCGGTCGAGCGCGGCTCCATGCCCTCGCTGAAGGTGACCGAGAGCCGGGCGTCCGGCGGGACCCGCGCGCGGCCCGAGTCGGGCACCGCGGACAGCACGGTCGGCTGGACGAGGTCGGGCGGCCCACCCGAGGGCGCACCCTTGCGGGCGCAGCCCGTCGCGAGCAGGAGCAGGACGGCGGCCGTCACGGCCCCCGCCGCGCGACCCCACGCGCGGCAGCCGGGACGACTGCGCAGCAGCGGTTCGCCGGCCATCGCTTCAGGCCCTCGGGTGCGCCTGCTCGTAGGCCTTCCGCAACCGGGCCTTCGAGACGTGCGTGTACACCTGCGTGCTCGTCAGCGAGCGATGCCCCAGCAGCTCCTGGATCGCCCGCAGGTCGGCGCCCCGGTCGAGCAGGTGGCTGGCGAAGGAGTGCCGCAGCGCGTGCGGCGTCACGCCCAGTCCGTGCGCCACCTCGGAGAGCCGGCGCTGCACCACGCGCTGCACCGTGCGCCCCGAGAGCCGCGCACCCGAAGGGCCCCGGAAGACCGGCTCGTCGCCGCGTGCCGCTCCCGCGCCTGCGAGGTAGCGCTCCAGCGCGTTCAGCGCGCCCTCCCCCACCGGGACGACGCGCTCGCGCCGGCCCTTGCCCCGCACCCGCACCAGAGCCGCGCCCCGGTCCACGTCCCCGCGGTTGAGCCCCACCAGCTCCGACAGGCGCAGTCCCGAGGAGTAGGCCAGTTCCAGCAGCGCGCGATCGCGCGGGGCGGCCCGGTCGTCGGCCGCGGCCAGCCGGTCGAGGGCCGCCGCCAGGTCGTGCGAGGGCAGCGTGCGCGGCAGCCGCTTCGGCAGGCGCGGGAACGCCAGCGCACGCGCCGGATCCCGCGCGACCACGCCGCGCCGCAGGCAGAAGCGCGAGAACGAGCGCCACGCCGCCAGCGCGCGCGCCGCGCTCGCGGCCGAGTGGTGCGTGCGGTAGAGGTCGTGCAGGCCGCGCTCCAGCAGCTCGCGCGTCCAGTCGGAGGGCGCCACCGGGCGGCCCGCGCCCGCGGCCAGGTCCAGCACGCGCGTGACGTCGCGCCGGTAGGCGGCCAGGGTGTGGGGCGAGCCGCGGCGCTGGGCCGCGAACTCGCTCAGGAAGCGCTCGAGGGCCTCACGCACCGACGGGTTCCGGCTCGCTCGCGTAGTGGCAGCCGGGCTTCACGCAGCGCAGCGTGCGTCCCCGGCGCGTCACCTTCTCGATCAGGAAGGAGGTGCCGCACCTCGGGCACGGCGTGCCGACCGGCTTGTCCCAGAACGCGAACCGGCACTCGGGATACCGCGCGCAGCCGTAGAAGACCTTGCCGCGCCGGCTGCGGTTCTCGGCGATCTCGCCCGTGCCGCACTCGGGACAGGCGAGGCCCAGCGTGAACTTCTTCGTGAAGTCGCACTCCGGCCGGCGTGCGCAGGAGATGTAGCGCCCGAACGGCCCGGTGCGCGCCACCAGCCCCGCGCCGCACTTCGGGCAGACGCCCTCGACCGGCACCGGCGGCTCGGGCGGCTCCACCGGCTCGGTGTACTTGCACTTCGGGTAGCCGGAACACGCGAAGTAGGCGCCGCGCCGGTTGAAGCGCATGCGCAGCGGCAGGCCGCACTTGGGGCAGGTCTTGTCGGTGGGCTCGTCGCAGGTGCGCGCGCGGCCCTGCACCTTGTCGAGGTCCTTCTTGAACGGCCCCCAGAAGTCGTGCACGACCTTGTGCCACTCCTGCTTGCCCTCCTCCACCTCGTCCAGCTCGTCCTCCATGCCCGAGGTGAAGTCCACGTTGAAGACGTCGGGGAAGCTGGCGACCAGGCAGCGGTTCACCGCCATGCCCAGATCGGTGGGCGCCAGGCGCCCCTTGTCCCGCTCCACGTACTCGCGCGAGGTGATGGTGCCCACGATGGTCGCGTAGGTGCTGGGCCGCCCGATGTCCTGCTCCTCGAGGGTCTTGACCAGCGAGGCCTCCGTGTAGCGCGGCGGCGGCTGGGTGAAATGCTGCTCGGGGCGCACCGGCACGGGGGCACCCGCCCCGCCTTCGGTCGGGTCCGCCTTCACCGACTCGTGCGCCACGGTGAGCGGCTGGCCGTTCGAGAGCTCCGGGAGGCTCGAGCCGTTCTCCTCGTCCTCCTCGTCGAACCCGTAGAGCTTCTGGAAGCCCGCGAACTTGAGCACGCGCCCCGAGGCGCGCAGCCCGAGCCGGCCCGAGACGATCTCGGCGGTCGTCGCGAGGTACTCGGCCGAGGCCGCCTGCGAGGCCACCGCGCGCTTCCAGATCAGGTCGTAGAGCTTGAGCTGCTCCTCGGTGATGGTCCCGCGCAGCGAGTCGGGCGTGCGCTCGACGGCGGTCGGCCGGATCGCCTCGTGGGCGTCCTGCGCGCCCTTCTTGCCGCGGAACTGCCGCGGGCTCTCGGGCACGTACTCGGGTCCCAGCGCGCGCGCCAGCCAGCCGCGCATCTCGCCGATGGCCTCGCCCGCCAGGCGGGGCGAGTCGGTGCGCATGTAGGTGATCAACCCGACGCCGCCCACGCCCTCGTAGAGCTGCTGGGCGATCTTCATGGTGCGCTGGGCGGAGAAGCCGAGCCGGTTGTAGGCGGCCTGCTGCAGCGTGCTGGTGATGAACGGGGCCCGTGGGTGCACCAGGCGCGGCTGGGTCTCGACCGCGGTGACGCGCGCGGGAGAGCTGGCCAGCTCGGCGGCGAAGGCCTGCGCCCGCTCGCCCGCGTCGGGTCCGCGCAGCTGCCCCTGCGCCAGCTCCTCCTCCCCCACCCGCACGAGCCGCGCCGTGAAGCGCTCGCGGGCCCCGGTCTCGAAGTCGGCCTCGAGGGTCCAGTATTCCTCGGGCACGAAGGCGCGGATCTCCTCCTCGCGCTCGCACACGAGCCGCAGCGCCACGCTCTGCACGCGGCCCGCGCTCAGGCCGAAGTAGAACTTCTTCCACAGGAAGGGGCTGACCTTGTAGCCCACCAGGCGGTCGAGCACGCGGCGCGCCTGCTGCGCGTTGACGAGGTTCATGTCGAGGTCGCGCGGCTGCTCGAGGGCCTGCTTGACCGCGCGCTCGGTGATCTCGTTGAAGGTGAGGCGCTGCACCGGGCGCTTCGCGGCCTTGAGCGCGTTGGCGAGGTGCCAGGCGATGGCCTCGCCCTCGCGGTCGGGGTCGGGCGCCAGGTAGATGCGCTCCGCGTCCTTCGCCGCCGCGCGGATCTTCGCCAGCGGGCGGGCCTTGGCCGGCAGGGGCACGTAGGTGGGCTCGAAGTCGTTGTCGACGTCCACCCCGAGCTCGCCCTTGGGCAGGTCCATGATGTGGCCGTTGGAGGCCAGCACCGTGAAGCCGCGGCCCAGGAACTTGGTCAGCGTGCGCGACTTGGTGGGCGACTCGACGATGACCAGGGACCTGGCCCGGCCGCCCTTCGCGGCGGCGGACTTCGCCGCGGCGGACTTCGCAGGCACGGCCTTGCGGGAGGCGGCCGGCCTGCGGGCCGCGGCGCCCGGCTTCGGGGCGGCCTTTCCGGTCACGGCCTTGCGGCCCGCGCCGGCGGCCCGCGGCTTCTTCGCCGCGGCGGCGGGTCCGGCCCCGGCCGTCTTCTTCTTCCCGCTAGTGCGTGAGGCCGTGGTCGCCATAGGGAGTCTCTCCGGAGGCCTCCGGATCCAGTTGGAGCACCACGCGCGCCGCCACGTCGCGCGCCAGCGCCAGGCTCACCGGCCGCATGCCGCTGTCGGCCAGCACGTCGAGCACCCGCTCGAACTGCCCGGGGTCGAGCGCGCCACGGCGCTTGAGGTCGAGCAGGTAGCCCCAGGCCTCGGGGCCCAGCGACTCGCGCTCCTCCGCGCTCAGCACGCGCTGGGCCTGCGGCCCGGGAGCGGTCCCGGGGCCCGCCGGCTCGCCGCTCCAGGAGACGTTCTCGAGCGAGCGCAGCACCCAGGTGGCCGCCAGCAGGTCGTCGGGGGTGAGGGCCGGGTCCTCGAGAGCGCCGCCCAGGGCCTCCAGCGCCCGCGGGTCGCCCTCCAGATGGCGCTCGAGGTGCTCGGCCAGCAGGCGCAGCACGAGCCGCACGCGGTCGGTGGAGCGCTCGTCGGTCACGGACGGCTCTCCACGCCCTCGTCGACGAGCATGTGGCACTTCTTGTACTTCTTGCCGCTCCCGCACGGGCAGGGGTCGTTACGGCCGACGCGCGGCCCGGTGTGCACGCGGGGCCCGGCGGACGCGCCCCCGCCCGGCCCGACCGCCGCGGAGACATTCGCCTCGTCGCCGGCGGCGCCGGGTGCCGCGCCGAACGCCTGGGCCTCCGCGTGCTGCACCTGCGTGACGCGCGGGGCCCGGTGCTGGGGCACGACCTGGCTGACCTCGGGCGCCAGCTGCACGCGGAACAGGCGCTGCACGAAGTCCTCGCGCACCTCGCGCATGAGCGCCTCGAACAGCGTGTAGGCCTCCCGCTTGTACTCGATGAGCGGGTCGCGCTGGCCGTAGGCGCGCAGCCCGATGCCGCCCTTCAGGTGGTCGAGCTCGTAGAGGTGGTCGCGCCAGTGCTCGTCCACGGTATAGAGGTAGAGGTGCCGCTCGAGGTCGCGCATGACCCCGGCCGAGAACTCGGCCTCGCGGGCGCGGTAGGCCCGCTCGCCGACGGTCACGGCCTTCTCCGTCAGCTCCTCGTGGCGTCCCGCCTCGAGGTCGGACGGCTGCAGCGGGGTCATGAGCAGGAAGGAGAGCTCGTCGGCGAGCCCGCGCAGGTTCCACTCGTCGCGGTGCGCCGCGCCCGCCGAGGTGGCCTTGTCGACCCGCTCGCGCACCGCCTCCTCGACCGCCTCGAGCGCCGTCGCGCTCATGTCCTGCGAGGTGAGCGCCTGGTTCCGCAGCTGGTAGACCACGGTGCGCTGCTCGTTCATCACGTTGTCGTACTCGAGCAGGTGCTTGCGGATGTCGAAGTTGTGGGCCTCGACCCGTTTCTGCGCGCGCGAGATGGCGCTGGTCACGAGCCCGTGCTCGATGACCTCGCCCTCCTGCACCCCCATGCGCTCCATCAGCCCGGCGATGCGGTCGCTGCCGAACAGGCGCATGAGGTCGTCCTCGAGCGACAGGTAGAAACGCGACGACCCGGGGTCGCCCTGGCGGCCGGCGCGGCCGCGCAGCTGCCGGTCGATGCGCCGCGACTCGTGGCGCTCGGTGCCGAGGATGTGGAGCCCGCCGACGCCCGTCACGCCCGGGCCGAGCTTGATGTCGGTGCCACGGCCCGCCATGTTGGTGGCGATGGTCACCGCGCCGGGCTGGCCCGCCTGCGAGACGATTCCCGCCTCCTGCTGGTGGTACTTGGCGTTGAGCACGTGGTGCTTCACGCCCCGGCGCTTGAGCATGCGGCTCAGCAGCTCGCTCACCTCGACCGAGATGGTGCCCACCAGCACCGGCTGGCCCTTCTCGTGCAGGGCGACGAGCTCGTCGATCACCGCGTTGTACTTCTCGCGCTTGGTGCGGTAGACGACGTCCTCGTAGTCGGTGCGGTTCACCGGCTTGTTGGTCGGGATCACCGCCACGTCGAGCTTGTAGATCTCGAAGAACTCCGACGACTCGGTCTCGGCCGTGCCGGTCATGCCGGCCAGCTTCTCGTACATGCGGAAGAAATTCTGCAGCGTGATGGTCGCCAGCGTCTGGGTCTCGCCCTCGACGTGAACGCCCTCCTTGGCCTCGATGGCCTGGTGCAGGCCCTCGGAGTAGCGCCGGCCCGGCATGAGGCGCCCCGTGAACTCGTCCACGATGAGCACCTTGCCGTCCTGCACCACGTACTCGACGTCCTTCTCGTAGAGCGAGTAGGCCTTGAGCAGCGCCTGGATGTTGTGGATGCGCTCGTTCTTGACGGCGAAGGCGCGGTAGATGACCTCGCGCTCCTTGATCTTCTGCTCGGCCGTCAGGTCCTCGCGGCCCTCCAGCTCGGAGAGCTGGCCCGCCAGGTCCGGGACCACGAACTGGTCCGGGTCGTGGGGCGACATCAGGTCGCGGCCGTTCTCCAGCAGGTCCACGTTCTTCGACTTCTCGTCGATGGCGTAGAACAGGGTCTCGTCGATCTCGTGGAGGCGCTTGTCGCGCAGGTAGTCGAGCTCGACCTTGTTGATGAGCTTCTTGAGGCCCGGCTGGTCCGAGAGCAGCTTCATGAAGCGCTTGTGCTTGGGCGCGGCGCGCTGGATCTTGAGCAGCTCGATCCCGGCCTCGTACTCCTTCTCGGGGTCCTGCAGCAGCTTCTCCGCCCCCGACAGGGTCGTGGTCGCCCAGTGGAGCTGGGCCTTCACGATGCGGTCCACCAGCGGCTTCAGCTCGTCGAAGGCCTGGTCGCTGTGCTCGACGGGCCCGGAGATGATGAGCGGCGTGCGCGCCTCGTCGATGAGGACCGAGTCCACCTCGTCCACGATGGCGTAGACGAAGCCGCGCTGCACGCGGTGCTCGGGGCGCACCGCCATGTTGTCTCGCAGGTAGTCGAAGCCGAACTCGTTGTTGGTCCCGTAGGTGATGTCGCAGGCGTACTGCTCACGCCGCTCGGGAGGGTCCATGCCCTGCTGGATGCACCCCACGGTGAGGCCGAGCCACTTGTAGATCTGCCCCATCCACTCGCTGTCGCGGCGGGCCAGGTAGTCGTTCACCGTGACCAGGTGCGCGCCGCGGCCCGTCAGGGCGTTCAGGTAGAGCGGCATGGTGGCCACCAGGGTCTTGCCCTCGCCCGTGGCCATCTCGGCGATCCTGCCCTCGTGCAGCATGCCGCCGCCGATGAGCTGCACGTCGTAGGGCACCATGTCCCAGGTGATGGGGATGCCCACGACCTCCCAGGTCTGGCCCAGCAGGCGGCGGCAGGTCTCCTTGACCGCGGCGAACGCCTCGGGGAGCAGCTCCTCCATGGCGGCCTGCTCGGCCGCCCGGCGCTCGGCCGGCTCCGTCAGGCCCTCGCAGGCGGCGGCGATGCGGGCCCTGAACTCGGCGGTCTTGCCCCGGAGCTGGTCGTCGGCGAGGTCGCGGTACGACTCGCAGAGGCGGTTGATCTCCTCCACGATGGGCTCCACGCGCCGGATGTCCCGGTCGTGCTTGGAGCCGAAGACGGCTCTCAGCAGGGCTTCGAACATGCGCGTCAGGATAGAGGTTCTGTCAAGTGAAGGCGAATCGGCGCGGTGCGGCACCGTGCGACGCCGGCGTCCGGCGGCCCGGGGAGGGCCCGCAGACGATCGCGGCCCGGTGCGTCCTGCACCGGGCCGCGCAGACTTCGAGCGCCGTGAACTTACATCAGCTTGGTGACGTGCGCGGCCTCAGAGCCCCGCTCGCTGTCCCGGATCTCGAACTCCACGAGCTCGCCTTCATGAAGCGTCCGGAACCCGCGTCCTTCGATGGCGGAGTGATGCACGTACACCTCCTGCTGCCCCTCCGCCGCGATGAAACCGTACCCCTTGAGGTCGTTGAACCATTTCACGGTACCACGCGCCATGGGTGGTGCTCCTCTCTCGACCACTAGAGTCCTGCCCCGGCTCGAAGTCCACCGACAGATTGGCTCCGCGGGCCGGAGAGGTCAAGAGGCTTTGTGCGAGGAGTTGACGCGTCCCTGACGCCAGCCACGCGATTCCCAGCGCTGCTGGAGCTCGAGGGCCTGGGGATGCTGCGGGTCGCACTGCAGGACGAGCGCCACCTGCTCGCCGGCCTGGGCCGAGGCGCCCACCGCCTCGAGCGCCAGCGCGAGCTGCAGGCGCGCCGCGTGGAAGTCGGGATTCAGCTCGAGCGCCCGCGCCAGCGACGCCAGCGCGTCGTCGAACTGCCCCTGCCTGAGCTCGGCCGAGCCCAGCAGGTAGTGCAGGTCCGGCCAGCCCTCCCGCCCGGGCAGCGCCGCGCGCAGCGCCTCGGCGGCGCGGGCCTCCTCGCCCTCCTCGAGCAGCGCGCGGGCCCGCTCGAGCGCATCACCCCCGGCCGGCTCGTCCAGCTCCAGCGCACGCGTGAAGAGCGCCCCGGCCTCCTCCCAGTCGGCCCGCTCAACGCTCTCGAGCCCCTGCTGAAAGACGGCCGGCTTCTCGACCACGGTGTCGCGCGCCAGCGCGCGCAGGGCCTCGAGCGACTCGCCGATGAAACCGTCGGCCGCGTCCAGCAGAGCCCGCTCGAGTCGGGCCGCGGTGTAGCGCGGGTTGAGGGCCAGCGCCCGATCCAGCGCCCGGCGCGCCTCGGCGTGGCGCTGGAGCCGGACCAGCAGCCGCCCCCGCCGGTAGTGGAAGTCCGGGTACTCGGGCCGGAGCCGCAGCGCGCTCTCCAGCGCGCGCGCCGCCTGTCCGGCGTCGCCGGCCGCCTCGGCCAGGCGCGCGACGTGCGCCAGCGCCTCGGCCGCCGTCACCTTGCGCTGCTCGCCCGGCGCGTTCCCGCCCGCGAGGCGCTCGATCTCGTCGATGCCCTCGGAGAATCGGCCCGCGCGCGCCTGGCGCACGGCGCCGGCGAACTCGGACTCGGGGATCGGGACGGGTCGGGTCACAGGGGACTCCACAGCAGGCGCATGGCATAGCCCGCGAACAGGGTGATGCCGAGATTGTCGTCCAGAGGTATCGGCAGGAGCTCGACCAGACTTGCGACCAGCGCGCCGGCCATCACCACCCCCCACGGCAGGTACCCGGTGAGGGCCAGGAACGCACCCCAGCCGAGGCAGGCCGCAAGGCCGCCCAGGGCGCCCTCCAGGGTCTTCCTGAAGATGCGCGTGCGGCCCCAGGCCTTGCCCACGATGGCCGCGAAGGCGTCGCCCAGCACCGTGAAGCCGAGCGCCGCGGCCGCGATGGGCTGCGGGAAGAGGCCCACGGCCAGCAGCGCCGCGAGCAGCAGGTAGGTGGAGCCCAGCAGGCTGAACTCCTCGTGCTCGCGCAGCATGCCGCCGAGGAAGTCGCGGAAGAAGCGGCGCACGCGCGGCTCCTGGATGCGCATCAGGTCCACCGCCACGGCGACGACCGTCAGGGTGATGAGCAGCAGCGTCCACTGGCCCCGGCCGCGCGGCCACGGCACGAACTGATAGAGGATGTCGAGAGGCAGGATGAGGGCGAACAGATGGATGGCCTTGCGGCGCAGCTCGTCGAGGAAGGAGGGCGAGCGCAGCGGCGCCAGGGGGTCGGGCGGGAGCACGGTCCTGATCGGCCTCACGGCGACGACGGTAGCAGAAGCGGGCGGGAGCGTGTCGCGCGAAGTGCGGGGCGGGCGTCGCGCGAACCGGGCGGGGCGGGCGGATGACCCCGGTGGCCCGCGTCCGCCGCTCAGGGCGCGGCGGTCGGCCGCAGCTCGCGGTAGGCGGCGCGGTAGCCGATGATCCTCTTCGCGTAGTCCTGCGCGAGGGCGTTCGAGGCCAGCTCGCACAGCAGGGCCTCTCCCCCGCGCGCCAGCAGCTCGCGCCAGTGGACGGGCAGCGTGGAGGGCCCCGCGTTGTAGGCCGAGAGCGCCGCCGCCACGCTGCCGTCGAAGCGCCGCAGCAGGCGCCGCAGGTAGCGGGCGCCGTAGCGCACGTTCCTCTCGGGATCGAAGAGCGCAGCCTCGGTCGGTGCCGCCTCGCGCGCCAGTTGCGCCATCTCGGCCGCGGTCGCCAGCTTGAGCTGCATGAGACCCAGCGCGTCGCTGCGCGAGCGGGCGCGCGGGTCGAAGCGGCTCTCCTGCCGTGTCACCGCGAAGAGCAGCGCCGGCTCGAGCGTCGCCACGACCGTGTCGCGCGGCGCCACGAAGAGGGCCTCGTACGCGGGCGGGAATGCCCACGTCGCCAGGTCCCAGCGCAGGCTGTCGGGTGCCGCTTCGGCGGCGGCCAGCGCGAGCGAGATGCCAAGCCCGGGCCGGCCCGAGGCATAGGCGATGGCCGCGCCGGACACCGGACCGGCGACGGAATCGCACGCGGCGGAGCGCATCCCGGCATCGCCCAGCCGCACCAGGATCCGCGAGGCATCCTCCGCGTCGCCGATGGCCGCGAGTTCCGCCGCCGCCATCAGGTCCGGGCAGCGCACGGGCGCGGCCGCGTCCGGTGCCGCCACGCGGCCCGGCCAGCCGCGCAGGCCGAGCGTGTCGCGGGCCAGCGCGCTGTAGAACGTGTACCCGGGCGTCGCGGCCACGCTCCACAGCGCGAGGTCGCCGGCCACCGTCTCACCGCGCGCACGGAGGGCCACGCCGAGCCAGAAGCGCGACGCTTCGTCGCCCCCGCCCGGCCACCACGTGCAGGCGGAGTCGAGCCGGCCCTCGACGAAGTGCATGAGCCCGGCGCGGAACGCCGCGCTCCCGGCACGCCGGCCGGGGAGCCGCGCCACGCGCGCGTACCAGGCCAGCGCCTCGCCCCAGCGGTCGTCGTCCTCGGCGGTGCGTCCCGCCTCCCAGGCCGCCGCGGACTCGACGTCCTGCCCCTCGCTCTCGGCCGCGGCCGCGTACCAGACGAGGGCCGACTCGGGTTGTCCCGCGTCGCGGAAGATGCGCGCACGCTCGAGCGCCGCGTGGCCCCGCACCGGCCGCGACGGCGACTCTGCCCAGGCCGCCTGCGCCGCGGCATGGGCTTCCGCCAAGCGGCGGCTCGCACGAAGGACCTCGGAGAGTCGCACGCCGACGCTCCAGCGCTCGCCATGCTCGGCGCGCGCCAGCACGCGACGCAGCCGGCGGGCGGCGGAGGCGCGCTCGCCACGGAAGGCGTCCACTTCCGCGGCCGCGCGCTCGTCGGCCGGGGCGAGCGAATCACCCCGCGCCTGCAGCATCTCCTCGAGCCGGGCCAGGACCTGCCCCGTCACACCCTGCGCCGGATAGGCCCGCAGGGCCTGCCGCGCGAACTCGACCGCCTGAGCCGTCTCGCCCGCCGCCGCGCACAGGCTCACGCGCAGCGCGAGCCAGGCGGCGCGCTCCGCCTCGGGCCAGCGCGCACGGTCGGCCCGCTCGAGCAGCGAGTCCCCGCGCGCCGGCTGGCCGCGCGCCAGCGCGATCCCGGCGCGCTCACGCAACGACGGCCAGGCCCAGGGGCTCGGCACCGCGAGCGCGGTCGTGTCGCTCGCCGCCAGAGCCCAGCACGAGTCGGCCCGCGCCGTGTCGCCCACCCCCAGCCACAGCTGCCCGAGCCGGTGACACGCCACGCTGCGCAGCTGCGGCTGCGCGGCGGCCGTCTGCCACAACGCGAGGCTGTCGGCGCGCGTGACCGGCGGCAGGACGAGCGTCCGCGCCCACGAAGGGACGGAGTCCCGGCGCGCGACCCAGCGCACGACACCGGACGGGTCGAGGGTGGGCGTGCCGAGGACGGGAGCCTGCGCGGACGCCGGGCCGGGGCCGGCGATCGCCCCGAGCGCCAGCGCGAGGGCGCCCCACAGCGCCCGGTGGGACGCGGCCCGCGCGAGCCGCACCACCCTCACTCCCACTCGATGGTCGCGGGCGGCTTGGAGGTGCAGTCGTAGACCACGCGGTTGATGCCACGCACCTCGTTCACGATGCGCGACGAGACGCGCGCCAGCAGGCTGGCGGGCAGGCGCGTCCAGTCGGCGGTCATGCCGTCCTGGCTGTTCACCGCGCGCAGGGCGATGACCTTCTCGTACGAGCGCTCATCGCCCTTGACCCCCACCGTCGAGACCGGCAGCAGCACGGCCATCGCCTGCCAGGTGCGCCCGTACCACTTCGCCCGCCGCAGCTCCTCGATGAAGATGGCGTCCGCGCGCCGCAGCAGGTCGAGGTCGTGCTCGGTGATGGCGCCGAGGATGCGCACCGCGAGCCCCGGCCCCGGGAACGGGTGCCGGTCCACGAGGTGGTCCGGCAGCCCCAGGGCGCGGCCCAACTCGCGCACCTCGTCCTTGAACAGCCAGCGCAGCGGCTCGATGAGCTTGAGCTGCATCAACTCGGGGAGCCCGCCCACGTTGTGGTGGCTCTTGATCACCTGCGAGCCGAAGCCGGCCGAGGCGCTCTCGATCACGTCCGGGTAGAGCGTGCCCTGCGCCAGCCACTCGACCGGGCCGATCTTCTTCGCCTCGTCCTCGAAGACCCGGATGAACTCCTCGCCGATGATCTTGCGCTTGCGCTCGGGCTCGGTCACGCCGGCCAGCCGGTCGAGGAAGCGCCGGCGCGCGTCCACGATCTCGAGCCTCAGGCCCCGCTTCACCCCCAGCTCGCGCGCCACCTCCTCGGCCTCGCCCTCGCGCAGCAGGCCGTGGTTCACCATCACACAGGTGAGCCGCTTCCCCACCGCGCGGTGGCACAGCGTGGCCACGACGCTGGAGTCCACCCCGCCCGAGAGCCCGCACAGGACGTGCCCCTCCGGGCCCACCCTCGCGCGGATCTCCGCGATCGCGCTCTTCAGGAACGACTTCATGCTCCAGCCGCCCTTCAGCCGCGCCACCTCGAAGAGGAAGTTGTGCAGCACCTGCTTCCCGAAGGGCGAGTGGACGACCTCGGGGTGGAACTGGATCAGGTGGAACGGGCGCCTCTCGTGCTCGGCCGCGGCGAAGGTGCAGTTCGAGGTGTGCGCCACGCGCCGCCAGCCCGCGGGCAGCGCGGCCACCTCGTCGCCGTGGCTCATCCAGGCGCGGAAGCGCTTCGGCACCTTCTCGAACAGCGCCGAGCGGGCGTCCAGCACGAAGGTCGCCATGCCGTACTCGGCGCGCGACGCCTTCTTCAGCTCGCCGCCCATCAGCTGCATCGTGGCCTGGAAGCCGTAGCAGATGCCGAGCAGCGGCTTCTTCAGCTCGTAGATGCCCGGGTCGGGCATGGGCGCCGCGACGCGGTACCCGCTGGCCGGCGAGCCCGACAGGATGAGGGCGCTGGGCTTGCGCGCGGCGATGACCGCCGCCGGCGTGGTGCCCGGGACGATCTCCGAGAACACGCCCTGCTCGCGCACCCGCCGGGCGATCAACTGCGTGTACTGGGAGCCGAAGTCGAGGATGAGGACGAGCTCGCGTGGCATGGGGACCTCAGGGCCTCCGGTCGTCGCCGGACCTCAGGTAGAACCCGAAGCCCGCCAGCAGGACGGGCAGGATCAGACCCAGGACGACGTTCCGCCAGCCGTTCGGGAAGCCCGGACGGACGGCGATGATCTGCGAGAACAGATCGTGGGGCGGGCGCCACGTGAGCCAGCGGACGAAGTCCACCCCGAAGTAGGTGACGAGCAACACGCCCGCGAGCACGAGGGACACGAGCGCCACGATGTCCCGCTGCGGTCTGTTCATCCGACCTCCCGGTTTGCCGGCGCCTCAGCGCCTCTCAGTGCCTGAACACCCTGCGATCGGTGAAGACCATGGCCAGGCCGCGGTGGTCGCAGGCGGCGATGACCTCCTCGTCGCGCACCGATCCGCCGGGCTGCACGAACGCCGTGACGCCGGCCTCGGCGGCATGCTCGACGTTGTCGGGGAACGGGAAGAAGCCGTCGCTGGCGAGCACGGTGTCGCGCAGGTCGTGGCCCGCGCGGCGCGCCTTCAAGAGCGCCACGTCCACGGCGTCCACGCGGCTCGTCTGGCCCGCCCCCAGCCCGATGAGCGCGGTGCCGCGTGAGATGGCGATGGCGTTGGAGCGCGCGGCGGCCACCACCTCCCAGGCGAAGCGCAGGCTCTGCATCTCGCGCACCGAGGGCTGCCGCTCGCTCACCACGCGCCACTCGGGGGCCCTGCCCTCGGGCTCCCGGGACAGCAGCCCCCACGGCCCGACGAGCCTCAGGCTCCAGGGCTCTGGCAGTCTAACCCCCTGGGCGTCAAGGCGTACGAGCCGGATGTTCTTCTTCGACTTGAAGGCCTCGGCGGCCATCGGGTCGAACTCCGGCGCCGCCACGCACTCCACGAACTGCTTCGCCACCAGGGCCGCCGTGGCCGCGTCGAGCGGCCGGTTGAAGGCCACGATGCCGCCGAAGGCCGACTGCTCGTCGGTCCGGAAGGCGGCCTCGTAGGCCGCGCGGAGCGTCTCGGCCACCGCCGCCCCGCAGGGCTGGTTGTGCTTGACGATCACGCAGGCGGGCGCCGCGAAGCGGCCGGCCAGGGCCACGGCGGCCTCGAGGTCGAGGAGGTTGTTGTACGAGAGCTCCTTCCCCTCCTTCCACGCGTCCAGGGCGGCCCGGCCGCCGAGCCGTGCATAGAGCGCGGCAGGCTGGTGCGGATTCTCGCCGTAGCGCAGGTGCCGCGCCCGCTCCAGCGCGAGGATGTGCAGCGGCGGCGGCTCGCCCGTGCCGGCCGGCGCCGAGCGCCGCGCCAGCTCGGCGGCGATGGCCGCGTCGTAGCGCGCGGTGCGGGCGAAGGTGCGCAGCGCCCACACGCGGCGCTGCCCCGGCGTGGTGCCGCCGGCGTCGAGCGCGGCCAGCACCTCGGCGTACTGCGCGGGGTCGTGGATGACGACGACGTCCGCGTGGTTCTTGGCGGCGGCGCGCAGCAGCGCCACGCCGCCGATGTCGATCTCCTCGACCGCGCCCGCCTCGTCCAGCGCGCCCGCGCGCTCCTCGAACGGGTAGAGCGTCACGGCCACGAGGTCGATGGGCTCGAGGCCGCGCTGGGCCAGCGCCGCGAGATCGGCGGGATCGCTGCGCCGCGCCAGGATGGGCGCGTGCACGTGCGGGTGCAGGGTCTTCACGCGCCCGCCCAGCAGCTCGCCGAAGCCGGTCCACTTCTCGACGGGCGTGACCTCGACGCCGGCCTCCGCGAGCTGCTTCGCGGTGCCGCCCGAGGCGAGGATGCGCGTGCCGTGCGCGGCCAGCACGCGCGCGAACTCGGCGGCG
>Ga0315295_10000427_pt1 | contig 36380 bp, 32 predicted proteins | sample YL17G14_0_MG_FD_204453 | JGI IMG/M metagenome (GOLD analysis project Ga0315295, IMG submission 204453) | Sediment microbial communities from Yellowstone Lake, YNP, Wyoming, USA - YL17G14_0 | ecosystem: Environmental > Aquatic > Freshwater > Lake > Sediment | place: USA: Wyoming | collected...
CGAGCGTGCCGGAGATGATAGCTTCCACCGGGAAAGGCATCCTGGTCACCAGGTTCCACTACGTCAACCCTGTGCATCCGGTCAAGACCATCATCACGGGCATGACCCGCGATGGGACCTTCCTGATCGAGGCAGGCAAGATCGTCCGGGGGATCAAGAACATGCGGTTCACTGAGAGCGTCCTGGGAGCGTTCTCGCGCGTGGAGGCTATCTCGAGAGACAGGGCCCTGGAAGGCGGGTTCCTGTCGATCGTCACCCCGGCAATCAAGGTCAAGGGCTTCACCTTCACCGGAGCCACCGAGTTCTAGGCTTACTCGGGCACGACGACCTCGGAGTCGGGGTCCGGGATTTCATCGTCATACCGCTTGGCATCAGGGGCCAGGGGCGCGGGCTTCCTGGCCTTCCTCTTGCCGGCAATGCGGGTCAGCCTGCCCAGGTACGGCAACCGGCCCTCCCTGGGTGGGCCATCAGATTCGCCTCGGATGACCCTTTCGTACGCATCTTCGTGCCTGAACATGCTGAAAAGGCCTCCTCTCCGAGATGGGGGTGGGCCGCTACTGGAGCTTGATCTTCACGTCCAGGGCGGACAGCCCCTTGGGATACGCGAACACCGGGTTGACGTCCATCTCGGCGATTTCGGGGAAGTCCCTGCACAGCTGGCCGACCCGGCCGATGGCCTCTTCGAGCGCCGGAATGTCGTCCGGCTCGGCACCCCTGAAGCCCTTCAGGATCGTGTGCGCCTTCGTCTCCGAGATCATCTCGGCGACCTCGTCCCTGGAAAGCCCCTTGGCCAGCCTGAACGACGCGTCCTTGAGCAGGTTCACTAGGACTCCGCCGGAGCCGAACGCTATGATGGGCCCGAAGGTCGGGTCCTTGGCCATGCCGACGATGAGCTCGTCCCCCTTGGGCATCATCTTCTGGACTTCGACCCCGTGGATGTTGGCGCTAGGGATTGCCTTCCTGGAGCTTTGCATGATCGAAGCGAAGGCTTCTACCACTTCCTCCGGGGAGCTCAGGCCGACCTTCACTCCGCCCACATCAGTCTTATGCATGATGTCGGGCGATGCTACCTTCAGTACCACCGGGTATCCGATGGACCCGGCGAAGGCCACGGCTTCCTTCTCGTCCCTGGCCAGCCTGGAGGGAGCGGCGAGGATCTTGTAGAGCCCGGCGACCTCGGCTGCTTCGGGGCCCAGGAGAAGGTCCCGCCCGTCGGCCCGGACTCTGTCGAATATGGCCTTGACCTTGTCCTTCTTGACGTCGGAGAACGTCCACTCGCGGCTCCTCGCCACCTCTTGCCTGAGCTCGCCGTACCGGATCATGCCGCGAAGGGTCGCGATGGCAGGCTCGGGGAAGGGGTACGCCGGGATTCCGTGGTCGCTCAGGTACTTCACTCCCACCTCGACGGCTGCGCCGCCCATGAACGACGCGACGATCGCTTTGTCGGGATGGGCCAAGTTGGCGTTGGCGGTGATGACTGCCGCTTCCCTTATGTCCAGCACAGCGGTGGGAGAGAGGAGCACCACAGCCGCGTCAACCTGCGGGTCGTTGAGGGCCGTATCCAGCGCGATCTGATAGCGGTCAGCGTGCGCGTCGCCCACGACGTCGATGGGGTTATGGATGTTGGCGGTCGGGGGCAGCTTCGCCCGCAGCTCTTCGATGGAGGCTTCGGTGAGGCGCGCCATGTTGAGGCCGTTGGTCTCGACGGCGTCGGAGGCCACGATCCCTGGTCCGCCCGAGTTGGTGACGACCACCGTGTTCTTCCCCTTGGGGATCGGCTGTGTCGTGAAGGCGATGGCCAGATCGAACAGCTCGGTCATGGTCGAGGCCCTGATGACGCCCGCGTGACGCAAGGCCGCGTCATAGGCGGTGTTGGAGCCGGCGAGAGCGCCGGTATGGGACGAGGCGGCCTTGGCCCCCGCAGCGGTGATGCCGGACTTCAGCACGATCACGGGGACCTTCTGGGTCGCCGCACGCGCAGCTTCGATGAACCTGTCCCCGTCCACCACGTCCTCTAGATAGAGGCAGACGACCTTGGTGTTCGGGTCGTCGGCCGCCGCCTCTATGAAGTCGGCTTCGTTCAGGTCGGCTTTGTTGCCGACGCTGATGAATTGGGAGAACCCGAGGCCATGCTTGAGGCTCCAGTCCAGGATGGCGACACACAGGGCGCCGCTCTGGGAGATGAACGCCACATTTCCTTTGAACGGGAAGTTCCTCGCGAAGGTGGCGTTGATGGGGGTGTGGGTGTCCATGATGCCGAGGTTGTTGGGCCCGGTTATCCGCATCCCGTACTGCCGGGCGACCTGGACCATCTTGTTCTCCAGCTCCCGGCCTTCGGGACCTATCTCCTTGTAGCCTGCGGTGATCACGATGAGGTGCTTTACACCCGCCCGGCCGCACTCGTCGGCGACCTGTATCGAGACGGCGGCCGGGATGCAGAAGACGGCTACATCCACGGGCATCCCGACTTCCAGGATCGACGGGTAAGCCCGATACCCGGCGATCTCCTGCTCTCTCGGGTTAATGGGATAGACCTCTCCGGTGTAGCCGCTGGCCTTTACGTTTTCGATGACGGCGTAGCCGATCTTACCGGGGGTCTTGGAGGCACCGATCACTGCTACTGACTTGGGGTGGATGAGGGCACTCAAATCGCTCATGTGGTGCTTGCACCTTCCTCTGTTGAATTGGCGCGAAGCATGATACCGCAAGTAAGTCTAACACAGCTTCGTTTTCAGCGTAAACGTTGAGCGCTGCGGAAGGGATCGTCCCTGTGGCTTCAGAATGTGTAAGATAGTGGAAGTCATGGGAGTGACCAACATGGAGCTCATGTGGGCGGACCTCGGCGAAAGGTTGAGCTTGACCGTAACCGAGATGAGGTCCATAAGGACGGCCTTCGGCAACCTCCTCGGGCTGAACGTCGTAAGGAAGGTGCCGGAGAGCTTGGTGCCCGTGATCGTCCTCATCGTGCAGCTCCGGCAGAGAGGAGTGCCGGACCCAGAGATCGAGCGCCGCCTCAGGGAAGCCCGGGTCGGGGACAGCTGGCCGGAAAAAGCGCTCTCCAGGATGCAAGCGGCCGCGACGGCCAGTCCGCGCAGGGAGGACGAACGAACCGCGCCGGAGGCACGAGGCGAGCAGGCGCCCCAGAAAGCGGCCCAGCCAGTCCTGACGCTGGTGAAGCTGGGATCAGCTCAGGAAACCGCGGACGCGCCGGACGCCCATTACCTTGCTCCGACGGTCCCCGAACGGACCGCGAGGGAAATGGTCATGGACCTGCGGAGAGAGATATGCACTCACGGAGTCGAGGAGAGGGAGCTCCTCCACAGGATGAACCAGCTCCTCCAGAATCTCAGCTTGGAGGTCCGCGACCTGCGTTGGGCTTTCATCCTTGCCTCCTCGCGGAAGGACAGGAAGCGGGGGAGGAGGGGGATAACCAGGCTCCTATCAGGCTAGGACTGCTCGGCCCCGGACTCGGTCGCATCCTGCCGCGGCTCCGGCGTCTTCATCTGCATGCCCCAGACGCGCTTCAGCACGCTCCGCATGTGGCTGTGGAAGCCGGGGATCTCCCCGGACAGCTTCCGCACCAGTTCCTTCATCGACTGCCGGTTGGTCGTGCCGGCGACTGGGCATCGGGTCGCTATCACCGGCAAGCCGAGCTTCTCTCCCGCCTTGACGATGTCGTGCTCCGGGATGTAGACGAGCGGCCTTATGGCCGCGAGCTTCTGCCTCGTGAGGAAGGTCTTCGGCTCGAAGCACCGGAGGCTCGACTGGTAGAACATGTTGAGGAAGAGCGTCTCTATTGCATCGTCCAGATGGTGAGCCAGGGCGACCGTCCGGAAGCCCATCTCGCGCGCGGTCTTGTAGATCGCTCCGCGCCGGAGGTTGGCGCAGAGCGAGCAGGCGCTCTTGTTATGGGGGTGTTCCTGCACTATCCTGGCGATGCTGGTCGTCACCACGTGGTGGGGGATGAAGAGTCGCGCCAGGTACTCCTTCATCGTGGAGAGCTCTTTGGCGGTGAAGCCCGACGGCTCGCCGGGGTCGACCGTGACGGCGGCGAGGGAGAACTTGACCGGCGAGCGGCTCCTCATCTGGTTCAGGAGGTAAGCCATGAGAAGGCTGTCCTTTCCCCCGGAGATGCTCAGGAGGACGGGCTGTTCGGTCGTTATCATGGCATAATCGGACAGCGCCCTGCCCAGGGGAGGATAAAGCCCGCGAGCCGGATCAGTCTGCAGGACTCCCACCGCCTCTGTCCCATTGTACACCGAACACCTGCGGACACGGCAAGACATGCCTCTTTAGCAGGCCGGAATCATCAGGGCAGACGGGCGTCATGCTATGATGAGAGTAGCGGTTTGGGTGATCGCTGGAAATCCAAGGGGGTATTGCTTGGGGAACCGGGGATCTCAAGACATCGTATACATGGACAACTCCTCCACCACGAGGCCCGACCCCTTGGTCGTGGAGGCTATGACCTCCATCCTCACCGAGGAGTTCGGAAACCCCTCGTCGCTGCACCGTCTGGGGGCCCGCGCGGAGGACCGGGTGAGACAAGCCAGGGCGAGCGTCGCGTCGCTCATGGGGTCAGCGGACGAAGAGGTGTTCTTCACTTCGGGGGGCACCGAGGCGAATAACTGGGCGATCCTGGGGTCCGTCACGGCGAGAGGCCCTGGCTGCCACGTGGTGTCGTCTACAGTGGAACACCCCTCGGTGGTGGCCACGCTGGACCACCTCAAGGAGAGCGGCTACCGGGTAACGCTCGTCCCCGTCGATGGCGAAGGCAGGTTCGATCCTGGAGATGTCCTTGCCGCGGTCGGACCTGACACCGCCCTGGTCTGCGTCATATTCGTCCAGAACGAGATCGGCGCCATCGAGCCGGTCCAGGAGGTAGGGAGGGGACTGGCCGCGATGAAGGGAAGGCGGCCCCGCCTCCACGTGGACGCCGTCCAGGGGTTCGCCCGCCTGCGTGTGGACGTAAAGGAGTGGGGAGTCGACCTGCTGTCGGTAAGCGCCCACAAAATCCACGGCCCCAAGGGCGCCGGGGCGCTGTACGTCCGAAAAGGCCTCGACATCCCGCCCCTCCTGTACGGGGGAGGGCAGGAGCTCGGCCTGCGGTCCGGCACCGAGAACGTCCCCGGCATAGTGGGGTTCGGGGCGGCCTGCCGCCTCTGGGCAGAGGATCGCGAGCAAGTGATGGAGCGCCTGAGATCCCTGCGGGCGATCCTGGTTAGCGGCGTAAGAGACGTGGCTCCCCAGGCGGTCCTCCATGGTCCGGAGAAGGACGGAGTGGCGCCTTACATAGCTCATTTCTCGTTCCCGGGTTTCCGAGGGGAAAGCATCCTGCATGCTCTGGAGGCCCGAGGGGTGTTCGTGTCTACGGGGTCGGCGTGCTCGTCGCGCAAGTCCAAGCCCAGCCCCGTCGTCCTGGCATTAGGAGGCGGGGAGGAGCAGGCGCTGGGCGCGGTGCGCTTCTCGACGTCCAGGTACACTAGCGAGGCTGACGTAGACAGGACGGTGCAAGCTCTCAGCGAGTCGCTCAAGGAGCTCGCACCGTGGAAGGGGAAGTCGTCGCCGTCCCACGTCGGATAGCAGGCACCGGAGGAGGAGACATGGAGGAAGTCCTTCTCGTCAGGTACGGGGAAATCGGGCTCAAGGGAGACAACCGGCCGGAATTCGAGGACGCCCTTGCCCGCCACCTGAGGCACGTCGTGCGGTCGGACCCGGAGGCGCGGGTCTCTCGCTCATACGGCCGGCTTTACATAACGGGGATCGACCTCACAAAGGATCTCCTGGGGAGGTTGTCCAGGGTCCCCGGAGTTGTCGCGGTGAGCCCGGCGGTCCGAGTCGACCGGGACCTCCAGGCGCTGTCGGACGCGGCGATCCACGTGTCGCGCGGAGCGCTGGACGCGAAGACCGCCCCCGTGACTTTCAAGGTGGACTCGCGCCGCCCGGACAAGACATTTCCCGTGACGTCCCCGGAGCTCAACAGGGTGCTGGGCGATGCCGTGCTCAAAGCCTGCCCCGAGCTTTCAGTGGACGTGCACGCCCCGTCATTCGTGCTGAAGGTCGAGGTGAGGAGCGAGGGAGCCTATTTGTACTGGAACGAGGCGCCCGGCCCCGGAGGACTGCCGCTCGGGACGTCGGGAAAGGCGCTCCTGCTCATCTCCGGCGGGATAGACAGCCCGGTCGCCGGCTACCTGGCAATGAAAAGGGGCATCGCGGTGGACGGGATACACTTCTGGAGCTACCCGATCACGAGCGAGCGGGCCAGAGACAAGGTAGTCCGGCTGGCGAGAGCGCTGAGGGAGTACAACCCCTACCTCCGCCTGTTCATTGCCCCTTTCACCGACATACAAACCTCCATTATTGAGAAGTGTCCCGAGAAGTACCGGGTCACCATCATGAGGCGCATGATGATGCGAGTAGCCTCCCGCTTGGCCGAAAAGACCGGCGCGCTGGCCATCTTCACCGGGGAGAACGTGGGCCAGGTCGCCAGCCAGACCCTCGAGAGCCTGGCGGCAATCGAGGACGCCGCATCCATCCCCGTGCTGAGGCCCCTGATCTGCTTCAACAAGGTCGAGACGGTCTCTCTGGCCAGGGAGATCGGCACATATGATCTGTCGATCCTCCCGTACGAGGACTGCTGCACCGTGTTCATCCCGAGGCACCCCGTCATCAAGCCCCGCCTGGAGGACGTCAGGGAAGCCGAGAACCTGCTCGACATCGTGGCCCTGGTGGAGTCATGCTTGGGCCGCGTGGAGGAGGCGCTTCTCGCTGGGTAAACTGCGTCCACGCCGGGGAAACTGCCGTTGGGCCCCGGCGCCGCCTAGGACTGGAGACTCATTTTGCCATGCCTCTATCTAACCTCCCTTGCCGGTGTCGATAACAAAAGTGGAGTTCAAATAGGACTCGACCTGCCTGATCCGGAAGGCGCCCCGGTGACGGAGAGGAAGAGCCTGACCCGCAGGGAAGCGGGACAAGACATACAGGGAGGTATGAGGGTAAATGAGGATCAACACCAACGTAAGCGCGTTGAACGCCTGGAAGAACCTGATGATCACCGACTCGATGATGGGCAAGTCTCTCGAGAAACTCTCCTCGGGCTACAGAATTAACCGGGCTGCCGACGACGCCGCCGGGCTCGCCATCTCAGAGAAGATGAGGGGCCAGATCAGCGGACTGCGTCAGGCTTCCCGGAACGCGCAGGACGGCATCTCGCTCATTCAGACCGCAGAAGGCGCTCTGAACGAGACCCACAGCATCCTGCAGAGGATGAGGGAGCTGGCGGTCGAAGCCGCGAGCTCCACGGTCTCAGATACTGACCGCACGACAATCCAGGGCGAGGTCACCAACCTGATCTCAGAGCTCGACCGCATCGCCAACGCGACCCAGTTCAACAGCACGGTGCTGCTTAATGGTTCGTTCACAGCCACGATACTCATCGGCGCTAATAACACCACGGGCGAGACACTGAACTTCAACATCGTCAACATGACAGCGAGCGGCATCGGAGTCGGCACCTTGGGCATGAGCACTATAGCTCTCGCCCAGGGCGCGCTGACGACGCTGGACACGGCTCTCGGCAAGGTCTCGACCGCCCGTGCGGACCTCGGCGCCCAGCAGAACAGACTGGAGCACACTATCAACAACCTGAACACAGCATCCGAGAACCTGGCGGCAGCCGAGTCTCGAATCAGGGACGTCGACATGGCGCTGGAGATGGCGACCTTCACGAGGCACCAGATCCTGCTCCAGGCCGGTACCGCAATGCTGGCCCAGGCCAACGTGAGACCTCAGAACGTCTTGAAGCTCCTTGGCTAGAGACCAGTAGAGAACTAACCGGACCGCTACAACAACGAACGAAGGCCGGGGTCTTTTCGAGGACCCCGGCCTTCGTTTACTTCGTCGATGGACGGCGTCTGGTTGGCGGGGCTCAGCGAGGACCTTTCCGGCTGTCCAGCCCCTCCATGCGCGCGGCGACCTGCTTCAGATCCGCGCTCTGCGGATAGGTGAAAAGGGCGTCCTTCAGGACTTCGGTCGCGGCGGCACTGTCCCCTGTAGCCAACAGAGACCTAAGGTATGCGGCATATTCGTCGAGGGCGAGGGACCGGAACGAGCGGAGCTCGCGGAAGTAACCGGCCGCCTCAGCGTTCCTCTGCCTCCCGGAGGCCATAACCGCCAGCATCGCAAGGGAATCGGCGCCCTTGTTCTTGCGATACGAGACCTCCAGAGGCCCTGCCGCCAGCTCCCTGAACCCCTTCTGATAGAGGAGCATCCCGGCCAGGAGCTCCGGGTCGTCCGCCAGTGACACGGCCGCCAGACCGCGGCTGAACCGGTCCAGCGCCCGGATGTCCAAGAGGAAGCTAAGCAGCTTCATGGCCTGAGGGATCCTCCCGCGAGGCGCAGGCGCTCCGTTCAGGACACAGTGAAGCGCTTCGCCGGGTCGAGCCTCGGGAACGGCTGCCGCCACCTGGCCCGCCGCACCGAGCAAGACCAGGCAAGCGCCCCTGTCACGGTCCCACGGATCTGCTGACGACAGGAGGAGAGGAACGGCCTCGCCAAGCTTCCCAAGACTCAGGAGGACCTCGCCCTCGGCGCCCGTATCTCTGGCGGATGAGGAGAGGGCCAGGGCCTCGTCCGCCCTTCCCATCCGGAGAAGCTCGAGAGCCGCCGGTCTGACGGTCGCAGGGGAGAGGGCAGCCATGACCTCTGCGACCTGCCCCGGGAAGTGCCTGGTCACGAACGCCTGGGCGGGCCCCCAGTCAGGCTTCGCGGACAGAGAGGCCTTCGCCTCGCTGAGGGCGGCCGTCTCGTCGCCAAGTCCCGCATGGACCCTCGCCATCAGCAGATGCAGCACGTAAGTATCCGATCCCTCGATCGTGGGAAGGGGGAGGGGTGAACTGGCCGCCGAAGCGGACCTGGACAGGAGCTCGCCGGCTTCAGCGAATCGTCCCTGATCAGATAGGGCCCATGCCGTCACCTCGGCGAGCGCCGCGAATCCCGGGTAGGCCTCGAGGCCATCTTTCGCTGAGCGCAGAGCCTCGTCAAACCTTCCACAGCGTATGTAAGCCTCGCACAAGTGCCAGGCGACATGAGGAGCGAAGTATGCGCTCCTCGGTGCCTCCCTGCGCACCTCTTTCAGGATACGCAGGGCGCCCGGGTAGTCGCCTGAGGCCATGAGCTCCACGCCGGTCTGGTACCGGTAGTAGAGCTTCCTCACTGGGCCAAGGTCCTCGTCCGCTACGCTGGCCTGGAGCAGCGCCATGTTCCTGCGGCGCTTCCCCCTGGCGGACGACACGTCCTTGAGGTACCCCAAGTGCTGGATCCGCACGGCGCACCGCGGCGTGGCGCCCCTGGGCTCCACCTGCTCGTGGACGCGGCCGCTGAAGCGGAGATCCGGCGAGTTCCGGAACATGCGGTAAGCGCTTATCACCACCGGGACGCCGCCGTCCGACTCGTTGGCAACCTCCACGAGGTAAGCCTCAGAGCCCCTGACCAGGTCCAGCTTGAGGGAAGGCGCAGTGGCCCGGTCGAGTCTCTCGTCGGCGTCGATGCTCAGTATGTAGTCGGACTGGGCCCTGTCAAGCGCCAGGTTCCTGGCCCTGGAGAAGTCCCCCTTCCACTCGGAACTGAACACCGAGGCCCCGAACTCGCGGGCGATGCGGGCAGTGTCGTCCTCTGAGCCGGTGTCGTTCAGCACGGTCTCATCCGCCGCAGCTACCAGGGACCACAGGCAGTCCTCGATCATGCCTTCCTCGTCCTTTGCGATGAGACAGGCCGAGACGCTGGGGACGTGAGGAGCAGCCGGGAGACCCGGCGTAACCCCGCCCATGAGGCCCTCAAGGACTTGTGGCGTTGCCGGGAACACGCGACGGCCCAATGAAGACGGCGCCTGGCATGTAGTCCCTGCCAGGTAGTCCGGCAGACAGGCCAGGTCGCAGGCGACCTCGCCGGGCGCTTCGAGTGCTCCGCTCACAGCATGCCGCGTTGCGCCGTCCTCAGGGAGCACGCATATGTGCTTCACGCCCTTCTCAGCCAGGCGTGCGGATAGCGGCAGGAAGAACGTGATGACGGACGGTCCGGCGCTCGAGACGAGGCTATCCGGCAGCTTGGAGCAGTATGACTCGAGGGGCCTTACGTGGTCGATGTGTAGGACATTATCTTGAGGGGAGGCGCCCTCGCGGAAGTCGCTCTCCGGCAGCCTGGTTACCAGGTGGACTTCACGCCCAAGCCGCGCGAAGTCGCAGGCGAGGGTCAGCGCCCGTTCCACAGCTCCTGCTAGTTCCGGTCCGACCAGCCACACAGGGCATCTCCCAGACGACGCCGGCGATGATACCCGGGCATCCTCCGGTTGCGTCTCGTCGAGGGTGCGCGCCCTCGACCTCCGCGCTTCTGCATGCCTGTCGAGCTGCAAGAAGGCCCTGGATTCCGCAGTCTCTTTGAGACGCGAGTCGCTCTGGTAGCGCAAAGCCGTGCTCGTGGATGGAACGCCAGAGCTTGCGGCGATGAAGCCGGACATCAAAACGCCCCCCGAGGTTTTTGTTCCTCCATATTATCGGAACCAAGGAGGGCTCCGTACATGGGCGGCGCCGCCCGCGCCGTGGCAGGCCACCTGGGGTAGGCTATAATAGGACCTGGCCAGAGTCATAAGAGATGCTATCTGTCCGGGCGGTGAAGAACACGACGCATGATGCTGTCACCAGGGCAGAGATGCTGCCAGGAACGTTCTACATAGAGACGTTCGGCTGCCAGATGAACGAGAGGGATTCCGAGACCATCGCCGCCCTTCTCTCCCGTGGGGGAATGACGGCGACTCGTGATCCTAGGGCCGCCGACGTCATACTCCTCAACACCTGCGCTGTCCGGGAGTCAGCCGAAAGCAAAGTATGGTCGAGGCTAGGCAAGCTTGCGGCGATGCGGCGCGCCGGCCCGATGCCGGTGATGGCCCTCGTGGGCTGCATGGCGCAGATACAAGAGAATGTCGAGCGTATCCGCCAGCGGGTACCCTTCGTCCAGGTAGTAGCCGGACCGGGCAGCATCCACAGGATCCCATCGCTCGTCAGGCAGGCGCGCGAGGCTGCTTGCAGCGATGCGGCTCGGCCGGCGACCAAGGGGCCTGGGCTGACAGCGGTGTCCCCTCCAAGGTCAGGCATCTCGCGGGAGGAGTCCACGCAGGTGCTGCCCGAGGGTCTCCCGCGCAAGGACGTGCCCGGGGTCACTGCCTTCGTCACTATCATGTATGGCTGCGACAACTTCTGCTCCTACTGCGTCGTGCCGTTCGTCCGCGGGCCCCAGGTTTCCCGGCCTCGCGAGGCCATCACCCAGGAGGTCGAGTCGCTGGCGGCCCTCGGCTGCAAGGAGGTCACGCTGCTAGGACAGAACGTGAACGCTTATGGCCACGACCTCGGCGATATGGAGGGCTTCTCGCGCCTCCTGCGGAAGCTGAACCAGGTGCCCGGCCTTTGGCGCATCCGGTATCTCACCTCGCACCCCAGGGACTTCACCAGGGAGACGGTGGACGCGGTCAGGGAGTGCGGCAAGGTCTGCGAGCACTTCCATCTGCCGCTTCAATCCGGATCGGACAGGATCCTGACCCTCATGAACAGGGGGTACACCAGGAGCGAGTACCTGGCGCTCCTCGACTACATCAGGGAAACCGTGCCGGGACCGTCCTTGACCACGGACATTATTGTCGGTTTCCCCACCGAGACCGAGGAGGACTTCCAGGATACCCTGAAAGTCCTAAGGGGAGCGCGGTTCGACGGGGCTTTTACGTTCGTCTTCTCGCCGAGGAAGGGCACCGCCGCAGCAGGGATGAAGGGGCAGGTCTCCCGGGCGGAGAAGTCCGAGAGGATGCAGGAGCTGGTCGAGGTCCAATCGGGCATAACCGCGGCGGTCAACCGGGAACTGGTCGGGCGACAGGTCGAGATCTTGGTCGAGTCGGCTGACGACCAGGAACCGGGGGCCGTCCGGGGGCGCACTAGGACGGGCAAGCTGGTGATCGCCCAGGCGGGAGAAGGGCAGGGACGACAAGGTTCCTCGCCCGCACCGGGAGACTTGGTGACCGTCCGGGTCATCGAGGCCGGCACCTGGTACCTGAAAGGACCGGTGGTGCGATGAGAGACGCCACCCCCATGATGGCCCAATACAGGGCTCTCAAGGCCAAACACCGGGAAGCGCTCCTGCTCTTCCGCCTGGGCGACTTTTACGAGCTCTTCTTCGAGGACGCCGAGGTAGGCGCCAGGGAGCTGGGGATAACCCTCACGGGGCGGGACGCCGGCAACGGCGAGCGCGCGCCCATGTGCGGCGTGCCGTACCACTCGGTAGACGACTACCTGAAGGTCCTGGTAGACAGGGGCTACAAGGTTGCCATCTGCGACCAGATGGAAGACCCGCCTCTCGCCAAGGGCTTGGTCAGGCGCGAGGTCACCAGGGTCGTCACCCCGGGCACCTTCTGGGAGGGCGCCGACTCATCTTCCGCCTGCTACATCGCCAGCATCGTGACTGTCGGAGGGACCGGGCGACCGGGCGAGGACGCGGGCATCTGCGCCTGCGACCTGTCCACGGGCGAGGTGCTCCTCGCGTCTTTCGCGGGCGACGCGCTCGAACCGCGCCCCCAATCTTCCAAGAGGAGCGCCGCCAGGGAAAGGGCGGTCGAGGAGCTATCCAAGCTCTTGCCCAGGGAGTGCGTGCTTCCTGAGGGCAGGAGGTCGCAGGATCTGCGCAGGGCCCTGGAAAGAAACGTGCCGGGAGCTGTCGTTACGACCGTCCCTGCGGAGCAGTTTTCGCCGGGCGTTACAGGGCCGAACCATGCTGCCGCCAGCGGCACTGAAGGCAGCAGCGCGGCGCGGGTGTACGGGACCGCGACCGCCTCCGCCCTGTCCGGGAAGGGCCAGGGCGCCGCCATGCTCGCCCTGGAAGGACTGCTGTCCTACCTCATCTCGACCCAGAAGACCGACCTGGGCCACCTCAAGGAACCTGTTTTCTACCTGGAGGAAGGGTTCGTCGAGATCGACCGGTCCACCCGCAGGAACCTCGAGCTCCTGGAAAGGCTCCAGGGGGGGAGGGAAGGGACGCTGGCCTGGGTGTTGGACCGCTGCTGCACGTCAATGGGATCGCGCCTGCTCAAGCAATGGATCCAGCGTCCTCTCAGGGACGCGCGCAGGATCGGGGAACGGCTCGACGCGATCGACCTGGTTTTCGGGGACTCCGCCCTGCGGGAGAACCTGCGCCAGGAGCTCGCGGGGGTGAAGGACCTGGATAGACTGGTCACCAGGATCGCCTACAAGTCTTGCAGCGCGAGGGATCTGGTGGGGGTGGCGTCGTCGCTGGAAGCCGTGGCGCCGGTCAGAGCCCTCTTGCAGGGGCGCGGCGTGCCCCTCTTGGGCGACATCCTCTCCCGCCTGGACGAAGTGCCCGAAGCCGCCAGGGCAGTGCGGGATGCGATCGTCCCGGACCCCCCGCCTTCTGTCATGGAAGGTTACCTCATCAAGGAAGGTTTCAACCCTGACGTCGATGAGCTCCGGGAGCTGGCCAGGGGAGGCAAGAAGTGGGTCCTAGAACTGGAGGCCCGGGAGAGGGAAAGGACGGGCGTGAAGTCCCTCAAAGTCGGCTTCAACAAGGTCTTCGGCTACTACATAGAAGTCACCCGCTCCAACCTCTCCTCGGTCCCCGCGGACTACATCCGGAGGCAGACGCTTTCCACGGGCGAGCGCTTCATTACCCCCGAACTGAGGGAGAAGGAAGCGGCCATACTGGGTGCGGAGGAGAAGCTCCACAAGGAGGAATACCGGCTCTTCTGCGAGGTCCGGGACTTCCTCTGGTCGTATATCCGGCGCATCCAGAAGACAGCCAGGGCGGTGGCAGAGCTCGACGTCCTGGTCTCCCTCGCGGAGGTCGCCCTGGAGAACGGCTACGCGCGCCCTGAAGTCGCGCCGGAGGGAGACATCAGCATCAAGGACGGCCGCCACCCGGTGCTGGAGAAAGTGCTCCCGCCCGGGCAGTTCGTCCCTAACGACCTCGTGCTGGACGAAAAGCATCGGATACTGGTGATAACCGGACCCAACATGGGCGGAAAGTCCACTTACTGCAGGCAAACCGCGCTCATCGTGCTGATGGCCCAGATGGGCAGCTTCGTGCCCGCGAGCTCGTGCTCCGTCTCCTGCGTGGACAAGCTTTTTGCCCGGGTCGGAGCCTACGATGACTTGGTGCTGGGACAGTCCACCTTCATGGTGGAGATGTCGGAGGTGTCCCGGATCCTTAGGGGCGTGACAGCGGAGAGCCTGGTCATCCTCGACGAGATCGGCAGAGGGACCAGCACTTTCGACGGCCTCGCCGTAGCCTGGGCCGTGCTGGAACACCTCTTCGGGAACGAGAACGGAGGCGACCAACACGCCGGGACCGGCGGCGCGCGCCCCGGGCCCTGCGCCCTGGTAGCCACTCACTATCGCGAGCTGACGCTACTGGCAGACCTGAAGCCGGGCATCGCCAACTACAACGTCTCAGTGAGGAAGACAGGCGACGACGTGGTATTCCTCCGCAAGGTGGTCCGCGGGGTCGCCGAGGGCAGCTTCGGGATCGAGGTATCGGCCATGGCGGGGTTGCCTGACAGCGTGGTCAGGCGCGCCAGGGAGATCCTCCTGGGGCTCGAGGCCGAGGCCAGGAAAGGCGCCCGGTGGAAGACCGGCATCCTGGGGCAGGTAGCTTCAAGGGGCGCGGGGGTCCTGGACGAGTCGGTGCCGGGACAGAGCTCGCTGTTCGGGCGGGGAAGCCGGACCGAAGGGGAGGGGACATCGCCAGAGAGCGGTGCGGGCGATCCGGCTGCCGCGCGGGTGCCGCCGGAGGTGTCGCTTCTCCTCGAGGAGCTTGAGTCCCTGGAAGTAGACAAGATGAGCCCACTGGAAGCCCTGCAGAAGCTCTACGAGGTCAAGGTGAGGCTGGCAGCGATCAAGAGCGGCACCGAGGGGAACCCGGAAGGAGAAGGTTAGGATGGCCGCCAGGATCCGGAAGCTCGACCCGCTGGTCTCAATCCAGATAGCTGCGGGCGAGGTCGTCGAAAGGCCCGCTTCCGTGGTTAAGGAACTCCTGGAGAACTCGCTGGACGCCGGCGCCCGACGCATCGTCATCGACTTCGAGGACAGCGGTCTTTCGCTGATCCGCGTATCGGACGACGGCTCGGGCATGCCGGCGGAAGACGCGCCGATCTCCCTGGAACGTTTCGCGACCTCGAAGCTGTCCGAAGCTGCTGACCTTTCTCGCGTGTCCACGCTGGGTTTCCGCGGGGAGGCGCTCCCCTCCATCGCAGCGTGTTCCCGGATCACCCTGGAGACCCGCGAGGCGGCCTCTTCGCCGGGCACCAGATTGCGCTCTCTGGCGGGACAAATTCTCACCATCGAGGAAAAAGGTCTTCCTCAGGGCACGACCGTCACGGTGAATGACCTCTTCTTCAACACGCCGGCGCGGCTGAAGTTCATGAAGTCCAGAAGCCGCGAGCGCCAAGCCATCGTGGACGTCGTCCAGAGGTTAGCCCTGGCTTGGCCTGAGGTAGCGTTCACGCTGAGGTCGGGAGGGAATGTAGTGCTCCGTACGTCGGGGCAGGGGCTTAGGAATGCCGTCGCTGACATCTTCGGCCCGTCCGATGCTGCGCTCATGGCGCCGGTCGACTCCCCCGCCGGAGTGCGCGGCTTCACGGGCCTGCCTGCGCTTTACCGGAGGCAGCGGGACCGGCAGCTCTTCTCGGTCAACGCCCGCCCCGTCAGGAACACGGCCCTGGGGTGGGCCCTGGACGTGGCTTTCGAGGGCCTGCTGCCGCCCAAGTGCTACGCGGTGGCCGTGCTGGACGTCTCTCTCCCCGCGGAGGACGTGGACGTGAACGTACACCCCACCAAGGCGGAGGTCAAGTTCAGTAACGACAGGGAGGTCGGTTCCGGCGTGACCGCAGCGGTGAGGGAGACTCTGAACAGAGCGGGATTTGGCCCGGTCGGAACGGGTGATAGAGAGCGCGGCACGCTGGCCGCGGCGTCCTGGTCCCGGCCTTACGGGCCTTCCGTCCCGGGCCTCAAGCTACCGAGAGGGCAGGGTAATAGCGGCCAGGTCCACTGGGGGCTCCTCCGCGACTTACCCCAGGACCTGGCCCTGCTGCGCGAAGGCCCCGGTCCGCACATCCCCGAGGGAGCGGACGGCTCTCATCTCCTTCCGGAAGGCTGGCAGTTCCTGGGATCCATCGTGGATACCTATCTTGTGGCCCAGACTCCGTCCTCCCTCCTCGTGGTCGACAAACACGCTCTCATGGAGAGCCTCACGTTCCGCGCGCTCATCAGCGGGGAGAGCGGGAGCCAAGACCTCCTGGTGGCGGAAATGCTTCACTTGAGCCCGCAGGAGGCGCTCGCGTACGAGGAGCACGAGGCGGCTCTCGAAGCCGTCGGCTTCGTGTCCAGGCAGGTCGGAGACCGCACTGCGATGGTCACCAGGGTGCCCCTGATCCTGGGGAAACCACTGGAACCGCGCTCCCTCAAGGACGTCCTGTCGCGTCTGGCCGACAGGGGAGAGAGCGCGGGAATCGCAGGAACCACCCGGATCCTCGAGGCTGCCCGGATGGAGACCTCCGCATGCCACGCGTCCGTACGGGCGCGGGAGCCGCTCTCCAGGGAGGAGGCTTGTGCCCTCCTGCGAGAGCTCTACGAGGACCCCGGAGCCCGGAATTGCCCCCACGGCAGGCCGGCGGTCAAAGAGCTCCCGCTGAAGGATCTGGACGACTTCTTTGGAAGGACTCCCCACACCCCAGGTAGACGGGTATAATGAGTAGGCTGGGGCGCAGGGGCATCCGGGCGCCTGCGGAAGGTGGATAGGGACGTGGTGCGAGTCCTGGTGATCACGGGGCCTACGGCGACCGGAAAATCTGCTCTCGCGATGGAGCTGGCCTCGCGCGTCCCGCTGGAGGTCATCTCGGCCGATTCGATGCAGGTCTACCGGGGGATGGACATCGGTACCGACAAGCCCACGCCGGAGGGAACGCGCCGAGTCCGTCACCACCTCATCGACATGAGAAACCCCGACGAACCGTGGAGCGTCGAGGAGTTCAAGACGATGGCGTCCACGGCTATCGACCAGGTTTCCGGCAGGGGCGGCCTCCCTTGCGTGGTCGGCGGCACGGGCTTGTACGTGCGGGCCTTGCTGAGGGACTTCCCCCTGGTAGAAGCGCCGCCTGACTGGGATCTGCGGCACCGGCTGCAAGACCTCGCCTATCTCCGGGGGAACCAGGCAGTCCACGCCATGCTCAGGGACAGGGATCCGGTCTCGTGGCAGGGACTCCACCCCAACGACTTGAGACGTGTGGTGAGAGCTCTGGAGTACTTCCAGGCTACTGGCAAGCCGATCTCCGCGCGAAGGCTAGAGAGGCCGGAGCCGCCTTACGATTACTTGATGATTGGCCTCGCATGGGACCGTCAAGAATTGTACGCTCGAATCGATAATAGGGTAGAGGCTCAGTTCGCGCGGGGATTCGTCCAGGAGGTCGAGCGGCTTTTGTCGCTCGGTTACCGGGAGGATCTTCGAAGCATGCAGGGATTAGGGTATAAAGAGATCTGCCAGTATCTTCGCGGCCTCCTGACTCTTCCCGAAACCAAGAGATTGATAAAGCGTAATACCAGGCGGTTCGCCAATAGGCAGTTTACATGGTTTACCAGGGAGGAAGGCATAAACTGGGTGGGGGCAGGCAAAGATACAGCCTGGGCAGAAACCGTAGAAGGGGCATGCGGTCTCGTCGCTGAGTTCCTCGCTCAAGAATAGGCGGCCTCTCTGCCGCCACAGTGGAGAGAGCTGGAGGGAAGTTGGATGACAGCAAAGACTCCGATCAACTTGCAGGACGCCTTCTTGAACCAGGTCCGAAAGGAAGGCATCCAGACCACAGTCTACCTCATCAACGGGTTCCAGCTGAAGGGAACGGTCAAGGGGTTCGACAACTTCACCGTAATCCTTGAGAGCGACGGGAAGCAGATGCTCATCTACAAGCATGCCATGTCGACAGTCACGCCAAATCGGCCCGTGAACACCAACTTCATAGAGACTGCTGAGAAGGCAAGAGCCCCGGAGGAGCGGGAATCCCAGGAGTCCCCGGTCAAGCCCGATACCAGGTAGGGCACCTGGACCCGGAGGGCCGGCGCTGTCTCACGCAAGACGCGCGTGCCGCGCTATCACTTGGAACGCCCCGTATGGAACCCTGACCTGCTGGGTAAGCTTTCCCATGTTGGTTCGACTCGATTGCGGGAGGTGATATGGTGGCACGCGATCCAGTGTGCGGGATGAATGTCCGGGAAGACGACAAGGACAACAACTTGAGATCCGAGTACAGGGGCCAGAATTACCACTTCTGTTCAGATAAGTGCCGTCAGGAGTTCGACCGCAACCCGGTGAGCTTCACGCGGGACGATCAGAACAGAGAGAAGAACCAGGAGCAAAAGAACAGGCCCGAAAACAAGGACGACAGGCGGCCCAGGTAGAGGGCCGGTACGACCGTAACCAACAGGTAGCCATGAGACCGCCCCCGGTAAGGGCGGTTTTCCTTTTCCGCGCGTATAATGATGCGCCACAGACGTCAGAGGGGGAGGATCTCCGTTCCGTGAACGGAAGCGCTGTTCGTGTTCCAGGGGGGCCCCACCTCCGGGTCGTCCCTCAGCCGGCTGCAGTCGATCTCAGCGAGATCCCCAGGACAGTCCAGGGAAAGGAGACCGCAGTCGACGAGCTCGATTCGCTCATCGGGCTTGCCAGCGTGAAGTGCCTGATCTTCGAGATATACGCGTACTCGGAGATCCAGAAAAAGAGGGAAAGGGCAGGCCTCCTGAACGAGAAGACCGTCCTGCACATGGTCTTCAAGGGGAACCCGGGCACCGGCAAGACCACCATCGCCCGCATCATCGGGAGGCTCCTGTTCGAGGCTGGCCTCCTGCAGAAAGGCCACATGGTCGAGGTGGAGAGGGCAGACCTTGTGGGGGAGTATATCGGACATACCGCTCAGAGAACCCGCGAGCAGATACGGAAGGCGCAGGGAGGCATCCTCTTCGTGGACGAGGCGTACTCCCTGTGCAGGGGAGGGGATAAGGACTTCGGCAAGGAGTGCGTCGACTGCATAGTGAAAGGCATGGAGGACAATGCCGGGGACACAGTCTTCATCCTCGCCGGATACCCCGTGGAGATGGAGCAGTTCCTAAGGTCTAACCCCGGCCTTAGGTCCCGCTTTCCCATCCACCTGGACTTCCCCAACTACACGGTCGAAGACCTCCTCAAGATCGCTGACCTCATGCTGCGCAAGAGAGACTACAGACTGGCCGCCGACGGGTACGCCGTCCTTGAGAGCATCATCAGGGAGAGGATGGCCCTTGAGGTCATCCCCTCCAACGCCAGGCTGGTCAGGAACCTGATTGAGAAGGCTATGCGCAGGCAAGCGGTGCGACTCGTCCGGGACAAGTCCTTCACCAGGCAGGATCTCATGTTCATCACGGCCAGGGAGCTTCTTGAGGCCGCGGCCGATGTTGTATAATGTAACCTGCTTCGCGTCAGAAAACCGGCTGTTCATCGCAAGAGGGAGGTTCTCTTCGTGCCCAGGGAACCGCACGATACCGCAAGGGACATCGGCCTTCCCGAGAAGGTGATCCTGGCCGGGATACGAGGCTCCAAGAAACGCCACGCGGCCCGGGACGCCGCCTCGGTCACCCCTGTGGACGAATCCATGGAGGAGCTATCCCGCCTCGCCGAGACCATGGACTACGAGCCATGCGCGGTCCTCTCCCAAGATCGCGACGCGCCGGACCCCGCGACATACCTAGGGAAGGGCAAGGTCGCAGAACTCAAAGATCTCGTGAGCAGGGAAGAGGCTTCACGCGTCATACTCGACGGCATCCTGTCGCCTATGCAAGCCCGGAACCTCGAAGACGCCCTGGAAGTGCCGGTCATGGACAGGACTGACCTCATTCTCCACATATTCGCCGCACGGGCGAACACGAGCGAAGGCAAGCTTCAGGTCGAGCTCGCCCGGAGGAGGCACGAGCTCAGCAAGCTTGCCGGGTTCGGAGTCGAGATGTCCAACCCTGGCGCAGGGACAGGCACAAGGGGTCCTGGCGAGCAGAAGATAGAAGTCGACCGGCGCGTCCTGAGAAGCCGGATCTCGCATCTCAACAGGGAGCTGGAGAAGGTCCAGAAGGTCCGGTCCGAGCAGCGCAAGCATCGCAGGGAGTCCGGCATCCCGGTCATCTCCCTGGTCGGTTACACTAATGCCGGGAAATCCACTCTGTTCAACGCGCTCACTGGCGAAGAGGCTTTCGCCGACGACAAGCTCTTTGCCACCTTGGACCTCTGGACGAGAAAGTGGACGCTCCCGTCCGGTGAGACGGTGCTGCTGGTCGACACGGTCGGGTTCATCCAGGGCCTGCCCCACGAGCTCGTGGCCGCCTTCAGAGCAACGCTGGAGGAGTCCGTGGATGCCGGTGTGCTATTACATGTGGTGGACGTCTCCAACAGGGCGTGGCCTCGGCAGATGGCGACCGTCAACGGGGTGCTGTCGGACCTGGGCGTCTCGGATCGCCCCAAGATCACATGCCTCAACAAGGTAGACAAAGTGCCTGTACAGGAAGTGGATACCGTCTTGAGGCTGCATCCCGGGAGCCTGGGCATCTCGGCGTTGGAGGAAACCGGACTCCAGGAGCTGGCGAAAGCGGTGTCCCGGGAACTCGCCGGGAAGCGCGAGGTAGTCACCTGGGCGATCCCTTATTCCAAGTGGGACATCGTGTTCGAGATAAAGCGCGCAGGTGTCGTCCGAGACGAGAAACATGGCGATGACAGCGCCGTCATCACCTGCGAGCTGTCGCCCGAAGACGTGGCAAGGTTCACCAGGAAGCTCGGGCTGCGGCCTCTCCCGGCGAAGGCCGGGGGTCTTAGAAGAAGATGAACCGGGACTTCACCGAGTTCTCTCCAAGGAGCAATGAGGCCGCCCGCCGAGCCAAGCAGAGGGTCAAGCCGGTCTGGAACCGCGTGGACGACCTCGTCCTTCACAACCAGAAGAGAGTGCTGGACGCTTTCGTCGCCGAGAAGATCAGCGTCGCTCACCTTTCCCCCTCTACAGGGTACGGATACGGGGATGCGGGCAGAGACGCGCTGGACAGGCTCTACGCTCGGGTCTTCGCCTCCGAATCCGCGATGGTGCGGATGCACTGGGCGTCGGGCACCCACGTGCTGAAGAGCGCTCTCTTTGGACTGCTTCGCCCGGGAGACGAGCTCCTATGCGTGACAGGCGCTCCGTATGAGACGCTCCTGCCCATCCTGGAGGGCCTACGCGAACTGGGCGTTTCATGCAGAGAAACGTCTTGCCTGCTGGACTACCAGGAGGGCAGGATGGACCTGGCCGGGCTTGAACAGGGCCTGGCGCAGTCGGTCACAGTCAGAACGAGACTAATCCTGGTGCAGAGGTCGCGCGGCTACTCGGCGAGGAAGAGCATCACGATGGAGGCGCTGGAGGCGTTCATGCGGCTGAAAACGCAAAGATGGCCCGGCGTCCTGACCGTCGCCGACAACTGCTACTGCGAGTTCGCGCAGCACAGGGAGCCTCCGTCCGTTGGGGTTTCGATCACGGCGGGATCGCTCATCAAGAACCCGGGCGGCGGCATTTGCCCTACGGGCGGATACGTGGCGGGGAACAGGGACTGCGTCCGGAAGGTCGCCGAAGCTCTGTACTCACCCGGCTTGGCGGGCGAGGTAGGAAGTAACCCGTACGGGTACAGGGACATGTACCAGGGTCTGTTCCTTGCGCCCAGGACGGTCGGCGAGGCGCTGAAGGGCGCGTCCTTCGCTGCCGCCTTCTTTGAGGATCTGGGGTTCGCGGTGGACCCGGCCCCGCTCGACCCGCGGTGCGATACTGTCCAGGCCATCACGACTCTCTCCCCAGAGAGACTGAAGACGCTGGTCCGGTGCGTTCAAGCCGCGTCTCCTGTGGATTCCTTCGCAGAGCCGGAGCCCTGGGACATGCCGGGATACCGGCACCAGGTGATCATGGCAGCCGGGACATTCGTGCAGGGCTCATCTATCGAGCTCTCCTGCGACGCTCCCTTCACGCCACCCTACACGGCATACCTTCAGGGAGGACTATCCAAAGAACACGTCATGCTCGCCTGCATGAAGGCGGGAGACGCGCTTATCTGACCGATCTGTACAGCCCGATGACTTTGCCTAGCAGCCGCACGTCGCGGGAGACGATGGGGGCGAGCCGGGGGTTCTGAGGCTGGAGCCTTACAGCGTCTCTTTCCTTGAAGAAGGATTTCACGGTAGCCTCCTCGCCCAGAAGGGCCACCACTATGTCCCCGTTGTCGGCGGTCTCCTGCTGGCGTACGAGCACGTAGTCGCCATCGAAGATGCCGGCGTCCACCATGCTGTCTCCCTGCACCCGAAGGAAAAAGACATTCTCTGCTTTCACGAAGGAACGGGGGAAGGGCAACATGTCCTCGATGTTCTCTACCGCGAGGACGGGCATGCCCGCTCTGACCATGCCGACCAGGGGCACCATAACCACGGGCCCCGGTTCCTTCTGACTGAAAGAATCGGTGATGTTGAATGCTCTGGACTTCTGAGCGACCCTTTTCAGATACCCCTTTCGCTCCAGGTTCCGGAGGTGAGTATGGACTGTGGCCGTGGACTTCAGCCCGAGTTTCTCGCCGAGTTCCCGGACTGACGGAGGGTAGCCGATCTCCCGGATGCTCTCCTTGATCACCTCAAGGACCCTGGCCTGCTGCGCAGTTAGTTTCACCATATCGCGCCCTCCCCAGGCTTCCATCTCAGCTCGAACAACAGTTTACCACCCACTGCCACGAAACGCAAACGCAAGTTTGGGGGCTTCCCCGCATACATCGCCCAAAGGACGTGAGGGAAACCTAACGAGGGGACCAGAAAGGAGGGGCAACATGAGAGACGGAAAGAGGGACGAAAAGAAGGAAGAGGGCCGCCACACGGGGCACAAGACGCCCCCCCGGACTAAGGACTTCCCGCTGGAAACCCCTTACTACGCGGAGCAATTCGACCCGTACTTCACCGAAGAGATCGAGCCGGTCAAGGAGGACGACCGGAACCGGGCCTTGGACCCTGAAGAGGACTGGTACTGGCGGGAACCCGACAACTATTGGCTCGAGGAAGGCATGTGGCCCTGGCCCGAGCCGCGTCCCAAGCCCAAGGACCAGTCGAAGCCGCCTGAGGACATAGAGCCGCCTGGCTAGACGAACTCCCGAGGACAGCTAAAGCCCTCTTTGCGAGGGCCTTTTTGTTTTTGCCCCAAGTTCACAAAACGCCAAAGGAAGTCATAGATTGGAGGGATACACCTATTCGATGCCAACGTGTGGAGGGGGTAGAAATGCCTGATCAAGCGCTAACGGAAGCTAGCGTATTCATGTGGTCGCGAGAGAGAGAACTGGTCCCCGTCTACGACCGCTTGCGGGTTATGGGTGCCACCACCGACTGTCTCGCTGAGATTCAAGAGCTGTGCGCCCTCCAGAGAGACAAGATGGGCGACTGCGACGCGCTCCTGGCATCTCTCGGGGTACAGGCCCCCGGCGACTACCTGAGCCTCGAGACCGGCGACGACGTCGAAACGGTGCTCCGGATGGTCTGGACCAGGGAAAACCAGTCGCTCGACGGCGGATGGCTGCGTGTGGATCCTCTCATCGAGGACGAGAACGCCCGGGCCATACTCATCAGGGGTTCGCGCAGGCACGCCCGCCAGCTCCATCTGCTGAGGGAGATCGCCCGGAGGTGCGGGTTCACACTGGTCGTCGTCGTCACGCCTGGACCAGCACCCGCCCCGATGCCCCCCGCGCCCGGACCCATCCTCGGCGTCCTGGACTACATCGTGCAGCCGGGCGACACCATGTGGCTCATCTCCCGCCGGTTCGGAGTCTCCCTGGACGCCCTCATCAGGGCCAATCCGCAGGTCAGGAACCCGGAGCTCATCTTCCCCGGGGAGATCATCCACATCCCCGGCGCCGGAATGGCTCCTTCGATGCCCGGGCCTGGACTTGGTCCCATCGCTGGAGGCCGGAGGTACGTCGTGATGCAGGGTGAGACCATCGAGACCATCGCCCGTAAGTTCGGCCTGAGCGTCTCGGAGCTGGCAGCCTTCAATCCTCAGCTCCAGCCGCCCTTCACCCTGACTCCGGGCCAGGTTCTCATGGTCCCGTCCGCGGGCGCGGTGGGCTAGTGGAGCCCGGACGAGGTTAGCCGTCCCAGGTAGACGTGAAGGAAAGCCACCCCGGCGCGGGGAGTATCCGGCCGCGGGTGGCTTCTCGTTTGGCTGGGATACCTGGAGGCTCTCCTCTATTTGATGATGCGCCGCGCCCCCAGGTACGCCTTGTCCAGATTAGCGGAGTAGTCGGGGTCAGCAGGGTTGAAGCTCAGCATGGACAGCCCTGAACTCCCCGCCTGGATGTAGCGGGAGTCTCCGACATAGATGCCGACGTGAGAAGCGCCTTGCCTGTAGGTCTGGAAGAAGACCAAGTCCCCCGGCTGGAGGGATTTCCTGTCCGCCACCGGTTCGCCCTGCTCGTACTGCAGGTCCGCATCCCTCCTCAACCGGTACCCGTTCATCTTGAACGCGAACTGCGTGAGGCCCGAACAGTCGAACCCGAGAACCGTCGTGCCGCCCCAGAGATAGGGGAGGCCCACGTACTGGCAAGCGGTAGCGATAACGCCTTCGGCGCCCTTCTTTTCAGCGAAAACGTCCTTCACCTGGGCGAATTCCTTCACCTGAGAGGACTTCACCCACACCTCGCCGCCCCCGGGCACCTTCAGCGTCGTCCACTGACCTTTGACGCCGGCGATAGGGAGGACGGACCCCTGGACCAGGTCCGTCCTGAACGCCCTCTCTCCGCCGGGAGAGGTCAGGGATTCGGCCGTCTTTGCCGAGACGAGGGCCACGCGACCGCTCCAGAAGGAGTCAAGCTCGGCCTTGGCAATCGCAAAGATGTCCTCAGGATCGACCCAGCCCAGGTAGCTGTCGTCCATCTGGGCGAGGTACCAGCCGTCCGTGAGGTCGAGCAGCCTCAGCACATCTCCCATCCTGGCCTGCGTAACGGTATGAGATCCGCCAGCGCTCCCCGGGCCATCGCCCAGGTTGATGACGGGCAGCTTCACGATACCGTAGGTCCTGTCCCCCAGAGAGGCGGCAGGGAGGACCACGACCTGGTCGACCACGCTGACGCCGCGGATAGCGGCCATCTTGTCCAGGAGCGCCTGCTTCAGCGACTGGTCTGATGTCTTCCCGGTGAGGGTGACCTTGCCCTCGCCCGCAAGGCACTGGACCGCGAACACGGTCTCCCGCTCGTCCAGGTGGATGGAGCCCATGAAGCCGGACGTGACCGCGCCAGCCTGGATCTGGGTCTCGGCGTCCGACATCGCAGGCTTACGACCCGGGTCCGGGCTGCATGCCCCTAGAAAGGAAGCCAGCATCAGCAAGAGCGTAACTCCTGCTCTTAACCGCGCTCTCCCGTGAAGGAGGGTCATCATGGTCACCTCGACTACCGACTTAGACAGCCTAGCGCTCCTTCCGACTCGTCTTGGCGAAGGGGCTATGCAAACGCGCGCGTCCGGCACATAATCGGGTATAGCAGGACGCTGCATTATTATCTTAGCAGATGGTGACAGGCATGAAGCCGGCGCTCAGGTCCTTCGGGTACGGGTTGCTCCTTACCGGTTTCGCTGCTCTTGCGTCACTTGCAGTCACCGTCCGGGGCTTTCACAACCTCTACTACTTGGCTGTGATGCTCCCGGTCTTCATGGCGGTTTACCTGCTGCTCGCATGGCTCATCTACTTGAGGCGGACCGCCTTTCTTTTGCACACGGGGCCTCGCGCCCTGGAACAGCGATCGGAGGCGCCTCTTCGAGGGGTGATAGCCGCGCTGCTGTGGTCAGCTTGTCAGCTCGCTCTCCTGGCAACCATCCTGTACAGGTCGCTAGGCCTTGGGGCGCGATACTTCTGACGGGCCTCTCAGCCTGGCCTCGTCACCACCGCGCCGTACAGAGCCAGCTCAGTCTCGTTGCCGTAGACGAAGTGGCCCTTCCTGACCTCCGCCCACCGCGGCTTATCTTTGGAGTAGTCGTGGCACGCGGGATCGTAGACCAGAACCCTCTTCTCTCTCTCCACTCTGGGGTCCGGCCTGGGGATGGCCGAAAGCAGAGAGCGGGTATAGGGGTGCACAGGCGCGCTGAACAGCTCCTCGGTCTCCGCCAGCTCGACTATCTGACCCTTGTAGATGACGCCAATGCGGTCGGCGATGAAGCGCACCACTGAGAGATCGTGGGAGATGAACATATAGGTAAGGCCCTTGGTCTTCTGTAGGTCCGAAAGGAGGTTCAGCACCTGGGCGCGGATGGAGACGTCCAGGGAAGAGATCGGTTCGTCCGCGATGATGAACTCCGGTTCCATGATGAGGGCCCTCGCAACCCCGATGCGCTGGCGCTGCCCTCCGGAAAACTCGTGCGGGAAGCGAGAGGCGAACTCCGGCAGGAGACCCACCTCAAGAAGCGCTTTCTGCACCTTGGCCTCCCTTTCTTGCTCGTCCCTGTAGTTCTTTGTGTTATAGAGCCCCTCTGAGACGATGTAGTCCACCTTGGCCCTCTCGTTGAGGGATGCCATGGGGTCCTGGAAGATCATCTGGATCTTGTGGGTGACCTCGCGGTCCAGCTCCTTCGGGATGATGCCGTTTATCCTCCGCCCCTTGAAGAGGATCACACCGCCGGCAGTCGGGTTTATTCTGACGATAGCGCGGCCAATTGTCGTTTTCCCTGAACCCGTCTCGCCAACGAGTCCGAAGTTCTCGCCCTTGAAGACTTGCAAGCTTACGTCCCTGACAGCGACAAAGGGCCTGCTCCCTCTAATTCTGAACTCGACGCGCAGGTTCTTGACCTCAATCAGGGCTTCTCGTTTGTCTTGTGCCATATGCCTTACCTCACGTACTTCGCGCGCATGGCTCTGATGGTCTCCGGCGGTTCTACCTTGGGCGCCCGGGAATCCAAGAGCCAGGTCCTGGCGAAGTGGCTTTCTGTGACCTTGAAGTAGGGGGGACGCGCGACGTAGTCGATCTTGAGCGCCCGTGGGTTCCGCGGCGCGAAGGCGTCGCCTCGTATCTCGCTGAACAGGTTAGGCGGAGTACCGCTTATGGAGTACAGAGGGCGGCCTCTGACCCCCAGCTGCGGGAGCGACGACAGGAGTGCCCACGTGTACGGGTGCTGCGGGTCGTAGAAGACCTCCTCCGCGGTGCCGTACTCGATGATATCGCCGGCGTACATGACCGCTACTCGGTCCGCCACGTTGGCGACCACGCCCAGGTCATGGGTGATGTAGATGATCGTCAGGCCCAGCCGCGTCTGCAGAGCACGGATCAGCTCCAGTATCTGCGCCTGGATGGTGACGTCCAGGGCGGTGGTCGGCTCGTCGCAGATGAGTATACGGGGGTTGCACGCCACTGCGATCGCGATGACCACGCGCTGGCGCATCCCGCCTGAGAACTCGTGAGGGTACTGGCTGTAGCGCATGCCGGGGTCGCCGATACCCACCTGCCCAAGGATCTCGATGGTGCGTCTCCTGGCGGCTTCCCCCTTCAGGCCTTGATGCAGCTCAAGCACCTCGTGGATCTGCATGCCCACGGTCCGGAGGGGGTTCAGCGCGGTCATAGGATCCTGGAATACCATGGCGATCTTCTTGCCGCGGATAGTCAGCCATTCACGCTCGGTCGCGAACTTGGCCAGGTCTTTGCCCTCGAACATGACGGACCCTGAATCGACCCACCCGTTGGCGTCCAGCATACCGAGGAATGTCTTGGTCAGGACGCTCTTACCTGCGCCGGACTCGCCGACGATCGCCAGAGTCTGCCCTTCGTAGAGGTCAAGGGAGGCTTCCCGGATGGCCGTCAGCACCTGGCCGCGCAAGCTGAATTTGACTACGACGTCCCTTGCTGAGAGTATCGGCTCGCTCATCTTGGCGCCTCCCTAGAAGTGATTGCGCGGATCTGAAGCATCGGCGAAGGCATTTCCCATGATGTAGAACGAGATCGTGATGATCGAGAGCACGACCGCCGGGAATATGAGCTGGTAGCGCAGGCTGGGCGACATCATGGCGGCGCGTCCTTCGTTGACCAAGTTGCCCAGGGAGGGAATGTGGATCGGCAGACCCAGGCCTATGTACGTCAGGAAGACTTCCCAGCCGATCGTGCCGGGTATCGACAGAGCGATCCGCATGACTATCACCGAGACCAGGTAGGGTAGAAGGTTCTTCGTGATGATGCGTGAGGTCGGCGTGCCGAGGCACCTTGAGGCCAAGTTGTACTCGCGGTCGCGGATGATGATGATCTGGTTCCGCACGAAGCGCGCCATCCCAAGCCAGCCCGTCGCACACATCGCTATGACCATCGTCTGGAAGCTGGGCCGCATGATATACGCCAGGAGCATCATGAGGATGGTGTTGGGCACGTTGGACACGACGTTGTAGACCTCCGTTATGAGCGCGTCCAACTGCCGGACGTAGCCCCACAGCGCCCCGAACACGATGCCGAACAGGACCTCCCATATGCCGACCAGAAGCGCGATGAGGAGCGACGTCCTCGTCCCGCTCCAGATCCTGGCCCAGAGGTCCTGCCCGATAGAGTTGGTCCCGAACCAGAACTCGCCGCCAGGTTTGTGGTTGCGAATCTGGATCCCCGTCTGCGGGTCGTTGTGGATCTTGGTCGGGCTCTTCTGGCCAGGCAGGAGAGGCTGGACGATCGTGAAGATCAAGAGGGACATCATGACGAGAAGCAGGGCCACGGCGACCTTGTTCTTCAAGAAGACTCGGACTGTGGAGCCCCAGTACGAGTAGTTCGAGTATCCGGTGCGCTCCGCTGCCTGCTCGTCGTACTCGGCGAAGGTGAACAGGGACTGGTCCTCGATTGCCTGAAGAGCGCTCCTCTCGTTGGCCGACATCATCGCGACCCTCCCTGTTTCTCGAGTTTGATCCGGGGATCGAACACGGCCATGAGGACGTCTCCCAGGAACAGGCCAAAAATCCCCAGGGTCGAGAATATGAGAACCAGTGCCTGCACCAGAGGGTTGTCCTGACGCTGGATGGCGTCAACCAGAAGGCCCCCCATGCCGGGGATGGAGTAGAGCGACTCTATGTAGATGGAGCCTGAGATCGTGAGCAGCACGGACGTGGGAAGGTACTGCGCCATGGGTACGAACGCGTTGCGCATGACGTGCTTGACCATGATTGCCTTGTTGGACATCCCCTTGGCCTTCGCGAGGCGGATGTAGTCCTTGTTCAGCTCGTCTACCATGTACCGCCTCATCCACATCGCGTACCCCGCAATGCCGCCCAGGGACATGGATATGGCGGGAAGGATCCAGCTGACCGGGTTGTCCCGCCTGTAAAGGATAGGGAGCCGGGTGATCTGGGTGACGTAGAGCTGTATGAACAGCAAGTAGACTGCCGGCGGCACGGCGTTGATGAAAACGATGTAGCCCGTCCACGTCTTGTCCCATAACCGGCCCTTGTCGCGGGCTTGCCTGACCCCCATGGCCAACCCGGACACCAGGGAGATCACGATAGCAGCCAGACCGAATCTTACCGAATACGGGATTTTGATGGCGATGATCTCGCTGATGGCGACATTGGGCCGGTACACGACGGAGGTGCCGAGATCACCGCGCAGGAGGTCACCGTAGAAGCGCTGCAACTGGACGTACCACGGGTCGAGGAGTCCCATGCTGTCCAGAACCGCCTCACGCTGCTCTGGCGTCATCTTGTCGTAGTTGTCCGCGAAATAGCCCTCAATGGGGAGGAGGCGCATCAGCAGGAAGACCAGTGTTAGCACAATGAGTACTGTCACCAAGGATTGCCACAGTCGTCTAAGCGCGTATTTGACCATGCTGGTCTAGGCCTCTCTATGCGAGTGGACGCACACACTCCGGGTCAAGAGAGAAGACCGCCGCTCAGACGATCTTCTCTCTCGGCACCGCGTTTCTACTTGGTAGACGTGGCTGCCTTCTGCAAAGCCGCGACCCTGTCCTGCTGCCACTTCTTGTACGCGACGTCGTACGCCGCGCTGTCCATGGGCTTATCCATCACGATCTGGCCCTTGAACTTGAGCTCGGACATTCCGAACGGGGCGTAGGGGTAGGTGAACGGCTCGAGCTTGGTCGCCACGTAGCCGCCGCCACCAACAGCGTAAGGTATCAAGAAGGCTTCGTTGATGAGGAAGGCCTCGGCCTCCGCGAAGAGGTTGGAGCGCTTGGTCATGTCTACGACCTCGGCCTTCGCCGCGGTGACCATGTTCTCATACTTGCCCTTGCCGTTTGCTTCGATATAGCCGGTGGCCTTCTCGGGCCAGTTGTAGGTCCCACCGGGGAAGAAGGGGTCGGTGTAGGTCTCGGGGTCCGCGTAGTCGGGACCCCAGTTGCATTCCTGGATGGCATAGACACCCGAGCGCCTCGTGACACCCAGGAAGTTGGTAGCCGGGTAGCCCACAGGGATTATGTCGATGAAGTCCTTGCCGAGAAGGCCTTCAAGCTGTTGCTCAACGACCTGTGCCCTGTTGGACCAATCGCTCAAGTCGGACCTATAGGGCATCGGCATCTTGACCGGGAACTTGGCCTTGCCCTTCAGTTCCGCCAGAGCCTTGTCCTTGAACGCTAAAGCCTGTGTCTTGTTGAAGCTATCCCTCGCGACTATGGCAGCCAGCGGGCCCATCTCCGTGTAGTCCTTGCCAGCGTTGGTCACGAAGGTCTTCGGGGTGATCGTGTTGGAAAGGCGCCTCTCCGGTGCATAGGGCTCAGCCGTGATCATGGCCGCCTTGCGATCCAGAGCGTAGAAGATGGATTTGCGGAAGTTGGCGTTGTTGACGACGATCTTCCAGTTATCGGGCTCGTACTGGGCGTCGAACTTGGGATCGAAGTTGAACGCATAAAAGTAGCTGTAGAAGCTGGTCGTCGCGGGGTGGACCATGGCCTTCTTGGCCGGATCCTTCATCCACTCGTCCAGGGACGCCGTCGGGATACCGGTGCCGCTGATGTCTCCCCTCAGGAAGAGCACAGGAGCCAGGGTAGAGGCTTCCTTGTTGTACTTGTACTCCAGTTTCTTGATGTGGACGTTGCCGGCGTCCCAGTACTTCTCGTTCTTGACCAAGACTCGCATGTTCTGCGGTTCGAAGACCGACATGATGTAGGCGCCGTTGTACAGGATGTTCTTGTTATCGGTGCCGAACTTGGCCCCGACCTCGTTCAGGAACTTGCCGTTGACAGGCAGGAACGAAACGTAGCTGAGCATGGTGAGGAAGTAGGGGATGGGCTTCTCCAGAGTATACTGGAGAGTGTACTTGTCCGAGGTCTTGACGCCGACCTGGCCAAAGTCCGTAATCTCGCCCTTGTAGTACTTCGCCCCGTTCTTCAAGGCCTCATACGCAATGTTGGCCGTCTTGGACGCGTTCTTGGGGTTGAACGAGTACTTCAAGGCATCAACCCAGTCCTGGGCGACCACTTCGGCGTACTCCTTGCCCTCCCAGGTGATCCACTTCACGCCCTTCCGGAGGCGGAAGATCCAGGTCAGACCGTCCTTGGAAACCTCCCAGGACGAGGCCAGCGACGACTTCAGGATGCCCAGGTTATCGTACTCGATGAGTCCGTCGATACCGTTGGCGGCAACCTCCTGCTCGACAGTCGTACCGGTGACCAGGTAATTCAGGGTAGTCAACTCACCGGCGTAGACCGTCTTGAAGTCGGCAGACGGTCTCGCCGTCGCAGCCGTCTGCGTTGCCTGCGGCGCTGCGCAGCCTGCCAGGAACAAAGCGCACAACAGAAGAACTGGCAAAACCTTCTTCATGCGGTACCCTCCTCGACTAGCTTGAGTCATCCCAACTACATCACCGATGACAGGACACCGGGGCCGCTCGATCGTGAGTCACGTGTGAGGGGAGAGCACGTATACTTCCGGCGAATCACCCCCGTCTCGTCCAGCAAGCGGCACGACATGAGGTCTCGACGCGCAGTCACCTCCGCTATTCAACAGGCTGTTCATCATGGATTCCCCAGTCTGCACGGCGAAACAAACCTACTCATTACTGATGAGTAGGAGGCCTGTGACTACAACCGGTTCCTGTTGCCGCCATACAGCGAGGGGACCTCCCAGCGTGAAGAGGTTGCATGAGCGTATCGGAGCGATCCCGGCGGCGGACGGACTGGGCCAGTCTATGTGGTCGCAGCCGCTCTTAGAAGCATGCGGCAGTAGCATGCTGACGCAGCACGATGCTTCCAGCTTCAACGACACGAGATGGGGTAGAGCGGGCACTGGAGACCGGACAGGCTCGGGGAAGTCCTGCCCGGCGTTTCTACAGGCTTTACGTCCTATAATAGTTATTATGTTAACCTACATTATCGTTCCCGCACAAGTCGCCGGTCGTCGGACACCCAGTCCGCCCTTCTCGCCGACCTCCCGAGAGATGACGCGAGAAGCCTCTTCAAGCAGTGCCTCATCGACGATCCTGGATGACGCGCGAAAGGCGCCTACCGGCGATAGATACAGGCCGGTAAGGTTGGTAAGGCCCGCCTGCTGATAGTCACCGCGCTGGGTGAACCTGGCGGCATCTCGTGCATGGCCGCGTAGGGGCTTGCCCGAGGAGCGATCTCAGGCACCCGCCGGGCATCAGCTCTTGCCTGAGGCAAGTATCCCTGTGGTACTTGACATCGAACGGCGCCTCCCTTTCCACGGTCCTCTCCTCTCCCTATCCGAATCCATAGCCCATGCATCCCTGCTGTAGAAGCCCTTGCCCTCGAGACTCATCAGGCGTCTTTGACTGCCTTCACGACATCCGCTCTCCTTCGGTCTGGCGTACAGCGGCGTGCGTCCTCAAGTCGTCCAGCACGTACTCGGAACCACCTGTCCTGGGTTCGCCGTAGCTGCTGACATAAGAGCCCTGCGATACCGGGCGAAACCCCAGCTTGGCGTGCGTCCGTATGCTTGGGACGTTGTCATCTTTGGATGTGCACGTAGAGGGCACGCCTGCTTGGTGTAGCCGGTCGATCCCGAGAGACATCATCTGGGTGGCAATCCCCCGACGTCTCCTGCTCTCGATGACTTCATGACCCTCGACCAACCACTTGCCGCCGCAGTAAGGAGACTGCCAGAACCTGACTACACCCACGGCAGCTAACACGGGCTGACCCGTGCCCGGAGACCCTCCCTCCCACGCTGCGACAGTAAGCTTCTCCCCCGGGATCGCGACCGAGAACCAGTCCTTCCAGAACGCGCGGAACTCATCAATCCTCAGTGGTTCGGAGCCCGCCAGGCAGAGCGACAGCGCATCCAGCCATTGGGCGGGGGGTCTGTCCTCGACGCGAATGGTCGCAACGACGATATCCGCGGTTCACTCAAACCCTTGCTTCTCCCAGTACCATGAGGACTTCCCCCTGCGGAGTCCCCTTCTGGTCATGTCGTCGAAATGGGCCTTCAGGCGGTCGAAGTAGTCTTCGCCTGCGAGAGCGATCCCCCTGGACGTCGCCTCAAGCGCGGTCACGTGCATTGTGTCGAGCATCTCTGAGAACTCCGCCGGAGTATACGGTAGAACCTCAAGCGGGACGCCTCGCGGGCGTAGGTCCGCAATAGCTTCCAGGCGTGCGCGAAAGCTGGCAGAAAGGCCGTCAGCGATTACAACCAAGTCCACATCGCTGCCCCGTATCCAGTTCCCAGTGGCGAATGAGCCGTGAAGCACCACACACCTGACCGCGTACATGTGTTCGAGGCGCTCAATGAAAGACCTGATCGGAGAGTCCCACTCCGTTGGCAGCCGAGCATCTAGAGGTGTTTCGTGACGAAGGCCAGTACTGTCTTCGCCCATACCAACGCCTCCTCAGCGTCGCTGCGATCGTAGTGCTCTGCAGCCGTTCCAGACGGGAATGCGTCCGGGTATCTAGACGAGATGTAGTGGAAGTCGAGTGATCTGGTCGCCTTCTCCACAGTCGGATCCTCTGTTCCCAGGGAGCGGCAGGCGTCCAGGTACAGATTCCACACAGAATGCCCCCAAGGCGCCTCGTGAAGGTTCAGAAGCAGGGCCTTCATCGCTTTCTCTGCCGCCTGCTGGCAGTGGAACACAGAGGCGTTGAAGTGCCCTCCCTGGATGAGCACCAGAGATGCGTCCAGATCAGCTTGGGCCTCGTCAAGCCAGTTGCGGACACGGTTGTCCGAAGCCACCATTCACCACTCCTTCTGACGCTGGTGGTGTAAAACGGAAAGCATGGCAGGCGGTCAGCGTCCTCCTGCGTCAAGGCACTTCTCGAAAGGGGCTACGAGATTCTGGTAGTCCTCGCGGCGAGGCCGAAAGTCGAACATGCCCAGCAGACCGCCGCAAGCCTCCATAACGAGGTCCAGAAATGCGGCCTTCAGGCTGCCGAAAGCAAGGTCTTTCGTCCACGACACGGGGCCCTTCTCTTCCGTAGTCTGCCAAGCTCCCAGCGACCCTCGTGCGGCGTCGAGCGCTGTCAACTGTCGTCCCGCCAGTCCGGCATGCTCTAAGTGGATCCTAAGCCTGATCCCATCGCGCAGATGGAGACGGGAATTCAGCCGATGGCAGAACGCCAGTATCTCGGCAACCACCGCTATCCGCTGGTCGAGGCACAGGAAAGGAGTGTCAAAGGATACATCCTCCCCGAGCGACTTGCCCACGTAGAAGCTGCCATCCTGCTTGAGGCTCCAGAATTCATATTGACCTCGCATCCTCCTCACTTCAGCGCGTATTCCATCAGGTTGCCTTTGTAGCTCGCTCGCGCCAGATACTCCTATGGACCACTCCGAGGGTGCCCTCACATCGGCGTCCCTAATGCGAGCTCCCTCGACTGCTTCGGCGAGAGTGACCTGATCAACATACTCGAGGCAGACGGCTGGCGTCCAGAATGCCTCCACTGAACCGATGAGCTTCGGATCCTGCTTCAGCCCAGTGCGGGTAATCCCTCGACACTCATCAAGCCACTTGGGGGCGATCCACGAGCTTTCGTCCCTGTCCGTGCGGTTGCCGCGTCGGCTCAGGCGACTCAGGACCTCGGCCTTGAGTTTCGCTGTGAACGCAGGTAGCTGGTCTGGATCCCACCACTCAATATCGAACGGCGTCAGATCCGAATGAACCTTATTCGGACCGCATTCCGGCCGATGGTCATCCCTTGCAGTCAGTATCACTCTGCCATGACTAAGTCTCCCAACCGCATACCCGATCTCGTAGTAGCAGTTAGGCCTCATATTCGTCAGATCGCCTATGACGATGGCCGCTTCATCGATGTGTCTCTCTATCTCGTGGATGAAAGCGGCTTTGCGTTCGTTATGGTCAACGTATCGGGCCTTGAGACCAAGCTTGTTCAGCATTGGCTCAATGGCCTTCTTGTAGAAGGTATCGAGTACCTCGGGCGAGAGATGCATGACGACGAACACCTCGTCCACGTTCCTCCCCCTCCTCGGCGGACGGACTTCTGCCTCTTGCGTGAGATCTCCTCCAACCGGTAGGTGCGCTACTTCCCGCCTCTCGCCTGCGACCAGGCGTGGGGATCGCGCAGGAAATCCCTGACCATGACCGCTGCCTGCTTGCCGAAGTAGCCGGTCTTCTCCCCTACGTCGATGATCGCGGGCCAGTCCGTCAGCCAGTGCGTCCGGACGCCAATGGCGCCCAGGCTCTTCTCGTACTCCTCCATCAGGGCGTAAGACGCGATCACGAAGACGTGGTTCACCTTCAAACCGGCGTTCCGCAGGCCGTTTATGAAGCTGACCTTGCTCCCGCCGTCGAACATGAGGTCCTCTATCAGGATGCCCTGCTTGCCGTCGACAACATCGCCTTCTACCTGGGCGTTCCTACCGAAGCCTTTGGCCTGCTTGCGGACGTAAAGCATGGGGACCCGCATCCTCGCGCTCAAGAAGGCCGCGTAGGGGATGCCCGCCGTCTCTCCACCGGCCACGTACTCGATGGGTTCTCTGACGGTCTCCTTGACGAGGGCCTCCATCATGGCCATGGCCTCCTCCCTCTCGCCCACGAAGGAGATGAGGCGGCGGCAGTCTATGTAGACAGGGCTCTTGGCGCCTGACGTCAGCGTGAACGGTTCGTCCGGCCTCGCCCCCACCGCGCCTATATCGATGAGGATCCTGGCCATCCTCTCCCTCCGGGCCAGAGCGTCGCTCTGCGTCATCTCAGCCACTTCGGGGACTCCTCCTTGTAGGTCTTCTCGAGGGTCTCGAGAGCGCTTCTGAAATCGCCTGGCAAAGGAGCCGTGAACTCCACGTAGTCCCCGCCGGACGGCTTGTACAGCCCCAGCCGGGCGGCGTGCAGGGCCTGACCGCCCAGGCCCAGTTCCCCTTCTCCCCT
>Ga0315295_10000428_pt1 | contig 36301 bp, 28 predicted proteins | sample YL17G14_0_MG_FD_204453 | JGI IMG/M metagenome (GOLD analysis project Ga0315295, IMG submission 204453) | Sediment microbial communities from Yellowstone Lake, YNP, Wyoming, USA - YL17G14_0 | ecosystem: Environmental > Aquatic > Freshwater > Lake > Sediment | place: USA: Wyoming | collected...
ACAGGGATCACTGCTCCACCCACTATCATGGTGTTAATCAGGCCAGAGGCCATACTGAGTTCACCCTTGTCCAGCCCATCAACCCCAAGTGCAAAAATATTCGGGAACATTATAGAATTGAAGAAACCAATAGATAATCCAATCCACAATATCACTGGTCCACTTACTGACATTACAACTACCAGCATCAAAGCGGCAATTATACCGAAAACAGCAAGAGACCTGCTGGCATTACCTCTTCCAAGTTGCATCGCGAGATAGTTAACTAATGCAATTCCGGCGAAAATTAAACCATCGGTAATTTCATTTCTTACGAACCATCCTACAAACAAGGCAAGGGCAATTACCAGAACAGTATACAGGTATTTCTTTGACCTTTCAACATCTGAAAGCATGAATGATCCATAAAATCTGCCGACCATAGCACCACCCCAATAAAGGGCTATCATCATTGCTGCATCATTCCTGGCCATCTGCAATGCTTCCTGGAAGTACCTCTGAAGCATTGCAGCAGATCCCACTTCGGCACCAACATAACAGAAAATACCTACCGCACCCAGAACAACATGCGGATGTTTCCATACACTTTTTCTTTCAACACCCTGTGTGGAAATTTCAGGAAGCTTCAGTAAATAAATTGCAATTGCAATAATAATAACAACTATGGCAATTATTAAAAATGGAGCAGTTGGAACCGATTCAGCAGCGTTCAGGGCAGCATCGGCAGCGGTCTTGAAAACAAACAGACCAGCAAGTATTGGTGCAAGATAGGTTGCAATTGAGTTAAGAGCCTGAGTAAGGTTTAATCTGCCCGAAGCAGTAGATGATGGTCCCAGTGCAGTAACGTAGGGGTTTGCGGCTGTTTGAAGAAATACAACCCCGCCGGCCATAATAAATATTGCAAACAGGAAAAATGGAAAGGAAATAGCCTTTGCGGCGGGAAAGAACAAGAAACTCCCCACAGCCACGAGTAAAAGACCAAGAATGACTCCTCCCTTGTAACCGATCTTTTTAATAATTCCGCCTGCTGCAAAAGACAACACGAAATAGGTAAAGAAGAAAGCACCATTTACCAGCTGGGCTTGAAAGTTCGACAGCTCGAAGACTGATTTGAATTTATCTGCAAGTGTAATGTTAAAAGTGGTGACGAAACCAAACAGGAAGAATATCATTCCCATAAACATCATACCTGCTGTTTGTGTATTTTTCTGTTCTGTCATAGTGTAAGTTTTAGGTTAAAATAAATTATTAGATCTTTTTTAGGTGGTAGTAAAATTACATTTAAAGATCGATTTTCCTATAGGAGATCTTCAAATTTTTAAAAATCACAGAAAATCGAATTATATTAATGAATACCTATCTTTGCAAAAATAATTTTATATTGACCCGGTACTTCATATTTATCTCATTCAAAGGCACTTCATATCATGGTTGGCAGGTACAACCCAAAGCAATTACTGTCCAGAAAATTCTTAATGAAGCATTAACCTTGATTCTTGGCGAAAAAATTTCAACAACGGGTGCAGGCAGAACTGATGCAGGTGTGCATGCTCTTGTTTTCTGTGCTCATTTTGACAGTTCAGCCACTGATCTTTCCTCAAATAAGAATCTGATTTTCCGACTCAACAGGTTTCTTCCTGATGACATAACAGTTACAGGTATCAGGAAAGTCCTTCCGGAGACAAATGCAAGGTACAGTGCTATATCAAGAACATACAAATATTATATTTCAAGGCAAAAAGATCCTTTCAACAATGACTCAAGCTGGTTTCTTCAGGGAGACTTTAACATTGAGTCAATGAACAGAGCATCAGAGATATTATTAAATCACTCGGATTTTACTAGTTTCAGCAGACTCCATTCCGACAGTAAGACCAATTTCTGCAAGATATATAGTGCAGGATGGGAACAATCGGGAAGCAGGCTGATTTTTACGATTAAGGCAGACAGGTTTCTCCGGAATATGGTAAGAGCCATTGCTGGAACGATGGTTGAAGTTGGCAGAGGCAAGATCAATCCAGAAGAGTTTGAAAGAATTATTCTGTCAAAAGACCGTTCATATGCAGGAATGTCAGCTCCCGCAAAAGGATTGTTCCTGGTGGCTGTTGAGTATCCTGAAGAGATATTTGTCTGAAAAGAAATATTTGATTCTTTTCAACGTTTGATATAGAAATCAAAAAAGATAAACATTTAAAAACCACATGTATATGATTATGATCTCTGCGCTTACAGAGCCAGCAGCCGCTATATCTTCAACTGACCAGACTGCAACCCTGCTCGATCTGTTGATGAAAGGAGGAATCATCATGATTCCGATTGTACTTTTATCAATTTTGAGTTTTTACATATTCATTGAAAGAATCGCTTATATAAGGAGGACGACTTCTATTGAAAAAGGACTAATGGCATCAATAACAAATGAACTGAAGAACGGTAACCCGAAAAATGCAATGATTTATGCAAGAAACAATCAGGCATCTGTCGGAAGGATCCTGGAAAGCGGCATTGAGAATCTTGGGAAGCCCCAGGGCGATATTGAAAGGAACCTCGAAACCACTACCAACCTGGAAATTACGAAGATGGAAAAGAACACCGGTTATCTTGGTATTATTGCCAGTGTTGCTCCGATGCTCGGATTTATCGGTACAATTGCCGGAGTTATAAAGATTTTCTATAACATTTCTCTTGCAGATAATATAAGTATCGGAATAATTGCCGGGGGATTATATCAGAAAATGATCTGCAGCGGGTCAGGCTTGATAGTTGGTGTACTGGCCTATGCAGCATATCACTATCTGCAGATGAAGATTGACAGGTACACGATAAGGCTTCAGGAGTCTCTTATTCAATTTTTAAAGGTCATCTGAAATGAATATCAGGAGAAGCAAACAATTTAAGCCGGAGGTAAGCACCTCATCCTTAAATGATATTATGTTCTTCCTACTTCTGTTCTTCCTGATTGTATCAACGCTGGCAAATCCCAATGTTATCAAAGTGCTCCTGCCGAAATCAAAAACTGCACAGGAGATCGATAAGCAGCAAATAAACCTTACAGTAACAGAAGACAGAAGATATTTCATTGACCAGAAGGAAGTGCTTTTATCCGAGTTGGAGCAGAAGCTGCAGGAACATGTAAGAGGTATTGAAAATCCAACAGTCGTTCTGAGATTTGCAAAAAGTTTAAATATTCAGGATCTGGTCGATGTACTTGAAGTCGGTGTAAGTCTTAACATCAAAATGGTAATGGCGACTGAAAAATCAAATGCGCCGTTATAAAAATCTTGAAATTATAATCAGCTTATAGAAGGGGTGTTGCATGCGACTCCCCTACCAACATCTCAAAACGAATCGTTATTCCAGATTTCCCACGATTTTTCAGCCTGTGAATGAAGCATTTTAAGGCCTGATATTATTGTACATCCACTCTCCTTTCCCATTCTGAGAAAGGTTGTAATTTCAGGATTATAGACAAGGTCGAAAAGAATATGCTTACTACCCAGTAAATCGTATTTCAAATCAGGTTTGCTGTCTGCTTCCGGGTACATGCCCAGAGGAGTAGTATTAATAATCAACTGGGTATTCCTGATAATTTCAGGATTTATGTCCGGATAAGTCAGGCACCCAGATTTCTTCTCCCTGGAAATAAGTGTATATTGCACATTTATTTCCTCTAATACATAACATACTGCCTTTGAACTTCCTCCAGTACCCAGTACCAGTGCATTTTTAATTTCAGAATTAATGACTGGCGTTAATGTATCCCTGATCCCGGTGATATCGCTGTTAAATCCGGAAAGTTCAGCTTTATCTTTCATCCTTCTTACTTTGATAACATTAACAGCTCCGATTGCATCAGCTTCAGGATCAATTTTATCGAGATATCTGATAACTGCTGATTTATAGGGTATTGTGACATTGAGCCCATCAATGTTCTCATAAAGAATTAAATCCGGCAACTGACCGATAGTTGTAAGTGGATAATTTTCATAGGAACAATCCCGGATATGCTCCAAAGAAAATTTTTCTGTAAAGTACTTCCTAGAGAAAGAATGTCGCAGAGGGTAGCCAATGAGTCCGAATTTTCTCATAAATGATGGATCTTACCCTTTCAGATTGTCGGGCAGGAACTGGAAGAAGGTATCGCCCCTGAGTCCAAGGCGCAGTGTTTCAAGCGGGATTATCTCGTTAGGGGCAATGTTTCCAAGGTTTACATTTGAACCAAAGTTCTTAATGAACCATGTCTGCTGAGCTTTAAGGGGAGCTTCCCAGATCACGTTATCAAGCTTCACGTGTTCTGAGATCTCTTTAATAAGAGGTATATTTACTGATCCATCGTCATTATAGATCCCTATGGTTCCTGATTCACGAGCCTCCGCAATTACTTTAGAAGAGCCTGCATTCAGTTCTGATTTCATCATTGCAACCCATTCATCAGGTGAATATATCACATCCTTTTTCTTCGATCCTACCTCCGAAATAACAGTCCCTCTTTTTGCGAGGATATTTATATATTCAAGTTTCTTTTTATGGTCAATGTCGTATGATCCGTCGGACACTTCAACCATATCAATTTCATTCTTATCGAGGAATCCGATATATTCCTTAAACATATTCCTTATAACAAAAGCTTCAAAAAGTGTACCTCCGAAATAAGGCACGCATCCTGCTTTTTTATAGATCTTTATCTTATTTTCAAAACCTGGAGTAATCAGCGATGTGCCAAATCCCAGCTTAACAAAGTCGGTATATTCACTGCCCACAGACATGAAATCTTCAGCTTCCCTGATACTGAGGCCTTTGTCCATCACCATTGTAAGTCCGGATTTTCTGGGTTTGACTGGACGATCAGGAATAAATGGAAGTATGGTTTTCATATGTAAAAGGTATGAGGTATGATATACGAGGTGCGGGTTAATTGAATCAGTGAAGATTATAGCTTTCGAGCAGTTTCTTGATTTTGCGGTTAAAAATATGTACCGGGAAAATATCGTGAAAATCTTTAAAGAGCTCTTTATCAATATCCAGGGCAAGCAATAGATGTCTGCATGCTTTATCCATGGACCCGCTGTGCATATAAAATGAGGCAAGCAGGTAATTTATTCCGGGAATGTCTCCTATTATTTTATAAGCTTTCTCAAGATATGGCAAAGCTTTCGGGACAAAGCCATCGTATAGAATCATTCTTCCCAGATCGGTCCAGACCTCATTATAATAAGCATCAAGTTTTAAAGCTTCCCTGAAGCACCTGAGGGTATCTTTCTTTTCATTTTTAGCGTAGTGTGCTTTACCAAGCATATACCAGATTTCAGGATTTTCGTCGTCAAGTCTGACTGCTTTCCTCAGGAAAATAAGGCTATCGTCAGGGTTTCCTGATTCCAGAGCTATAATACCAAGTCCGAACCATGGATCAGCATATTCAGGAGCAAGTTCAATAGCTTCATGATAATATTTCTTTGCCATTACCAGGTCACCTGTTTTTTCATAGGATTCAGCAAGGTAGGTCATTGCCTCAAAACTATCAGGCTCATTTTCAAGATATTCATGATACACCGGAATGGCATCGCTGTATCTGTCGAGATTACACAAAATATTGCCTTTGTTAAATATGGCGAAAGTATTTTGTGCGTTTATGGCCAGAGCATAATCATAGGCTTCGAGCGCTTTTTCATAATTTTCCTGCTTATTATATATTATTCCGAGGTTGTACCATGCACTATCGGAAAACGGCTCATTTTCAAGATACTTTAAATAGCATGAAATGCTGTTCTCAAAATCTTCAGTTTTTTCATAAGCGTAAGCCAGATCATATATATGAGCATAAAAATCCGGTTCTATCGTGATAAGCTTCTTAAGATATGGGATCAGACACTCATAGTAGTTAAGATTTTGAAGAACCGAGGTTATTGAGAACAGGATATTGCCCGGATCATCTGAATCAAGGGTAAGGGCAAAGTCGAACATTTTTTTTGCTCCCTGTATATCTCCAAGAATTCCCATGGCAGTTCCCTTTGCCACATAAATCTCATGATTTCCGGGCTCAATATTTTCAAGCTTCTTTAAAATCCGGAGAGCTTCAACTGCCCGTCCCCTGTCAAGAAGCACTCTTGCTTTCCTAAGTTGGATTGAAACAGAATGAGGGTGTTGTTCGGAAGCAAGAGTGGCTGCTTCAAAAGCTTTTATCGAGTTATTGCTCTCAATATAGTAATCGATAATCGTCTCAAATTCAATAACATCAAAGAAATAATTTTCATGATTCTTTTTCATCCGCTCAAATTTCTGGACGGCATTCTTTAACTCTTCCTCATAAGAATAACTGAATCTATCGTCTTCCATCCCCTGATAAATCTCGATTACAAAATTAAAAACATTTTAAATAATCCATTTTGGGTCAATACTATATTATCAACATTTTAACATTTTTTTAAACATCTGAAAAACAATACTATATGAACTAATAGCCCATATTTCTTTATTTTTTTATTTCTGAACGCAACCTGAAGAACATTTTTTACATCTATTGTTTTAGAAACTAAACTTAAAACCTTATTTACCTAATTTACCCTAGAATTAACCTAAATTCTACCTTCGAAGAACCGGGCATAAACCCGGTTTTTCATTTTATATTAATTTGGGCTATAATTTTATTATTTCGTACGCGTTTACTTTTTGCATCCCCTACTTCATCTAAGTAAATGAAAAAGTTGTTTATATATTTATCTTCAGCAGGTTTAATCGCCATTATGATCCTTTCAATGGTATCCTGTAAAAAAACAGAGAATCCGATTAAATATTCCAGAGGAACTTTCCCGGATTCTCTTATTAATATTCCCGATATCAATTCCCAGTATGACGATTACAATTTGGACATTCATGTCCTGGCAAACTACATTCCTCTGGTCTTTTCAAGCAACAGGGGCAGCAGCGGGGGTCAGTTTGACCTTGTGCAGGGAACTGCTGAATATATATTCGATCAGGGAACAGGTGATTTCACCCTTAACGGGGAAATGACGAGTGAAGCTTTTCTGACCAGTCTTATTTCAAAAGCAAACACTGCCGGGAATGACTTTGGGCCTTATCGTTTATACAGCGCCCTGGACGGTTATGAATACCTTATAGTATCGTCGGTTAATAATGACGGAAATCTTGACTTTTTTTACACAAAGAATCTGCCATATTTTGGTACTTCAGTTCCTGAGGTAAACGGTCCATTTCCTGTCACACTCCTGAATTCAGGATCGGATGAGGCATATATTTGTTTTGACACCAATCAGGATTCAGCATATTATGCATCAAATGCTGGCGGCAATTTTGACATCTATCTTCATAAAAAGCCTGCAGAAACAAATATGGATACCTGGTTAAGCCTTGATTATGAATCTTCTGGAAAAGCTGACGTTCTTAACAGCAGCAGTGATGAAAAATGTCCCTATATATTCAGGAAGATTATGGTTTTTGCTTCTGATCGTCCCGGAGGAATAGGAGGTTTTGATCTCTATTATTCAAAATTCAGCAGCGGCAAATGGGGCACACCTGTAAATTTCGGATCTCCTATAAACACAACGTCAGATGAATACCGGCCGGTAATGGGAGGCGATGAAGATTTTACAAATACCTTCTTGATGTTTTCATCGAACAGGCCGGGAGGCAAGGGAGGGTTTGATCTTTATTTCACAGGGATTAATATAGCTAAGTAATATCTTGCCCTGCAGGCTGGCTCTTTCTCTAAAATAGCCCACTGGGCTGTTTCTTAGCGTTCAGCCCGGTTGCTTGTTGATTTTAACCAGTAACCAGTAACATTCTTATTTATTCCTGACTGCCAAGAGAGTATTTCTGAGAAGGGCTACTCTCGTCATTGGTCCCACACCACCTGGGACAGGGGTGATATAGGAACATTTAGGTGCAACATTCTCAAAATCCACATCACCGACAAGCCTCCATCCCGATTTTGACTCAGATGAGGGAATCCGTGTGGTACCAACATCAATTACCACTGCTCCTGTTTTCACCATATCAGCTTTTACAAATCCGGGTGAACCCATTGCGGCTATAATAATATCTGCCATTCTAATATGACTCTGAATATCTTTTGTTCTGCTGTGCACCACCGTAACAGTGGCATCCATCCCTTTTTGCGAAAGAAGTATACTTAACGGACGGCCGACTATGTTACTGCGACCTATTATAACGCACTCTTTTCCCGAAGTTTCAATCTTGTATCTTTTTAGCAGTTCAATAATTCCATATGGTGTAGCGGGCAGGTATCCCGGAAGCCCGATAACCATCTTTCCAATGTTTACAGGATGAAAGCCATCTGCGTCCTTATCGGGATTAATGGCTTCAATAATCTTATTTTCAGTAATATGTGCAGGAAGAGGTAATTGAACAATGAATCCGTCGACATCAGGATTATCATTAAGCTCAGTTATTTTATCAATAAGCTCATGCTCAGATATTTCATTATTAAGTCTTACCAGTGTTGATTTAAATCCAACTTCTGCACAATCCTTTACCTTATTATTTACATAGGTTTCGCTCGATCCGTTATTGCCAACCAGGATTGCAGCAAGGTGAGGCATTTTTCTGCCTGCTTTTGCTCTTTGAGCAACTTCTGCAGCTATTTCCAGCTTTATCAGGGATGCAGTTTTCTTGCCGTCGATAAGATTATACATACTAATTATCATTTTCTGTCCATCATTCTGGCAGCATTTTTGTTTTTGGTCATCATCTTCATCATCCGCCTGGTCTCATCGAACTGTTTTAAAAGCTTGTTCACCTCCTGTACGGATGTCCCGCTGCCCATGGCAATTCTTTTTCGGCGGCTTCCGTTAAGAACTAACGGATTGGTCCTTTCTTCAGGCGTCATGCTCTTGATAATGGCTTCAATACCCTTGAATGCATTATCATCAATATCAAGGTCTTTAACTGCTTTCCCAACACCTGGAATCATTGACATAAGATCCTTGACATTACCCATTTTCTTTATCTGCTGGATCTGGGATATGAAATCATTAAAATCAAACTGGTCTTTTGCGATTTTCTTTTGAAGCTTTCTAGTCTCTTCAGCATCAAATTGTTCCTGTGCTTTTTCAACAAGTGAAACTATGTCGCCCATTCCAAGTATCCTGTCTGCCATACGGGCAGGATAAAAGATATCTATGGCATCCATTTTTTCACCGGAACTGACAAACTTTATCGGCTTATTGACGACAGATTTAATTGATAAAGCAGCTCCACCTCGGGTATCTCCGTCAAGTTTAGTCAGAACAACACCATCGAAATTAAGTCTCTCATTGAATTCCTTTGCAGTATTAACTGCATCCTGACCTGTCATTGAATCAACCACAAAAAGTATCTCATGCGGATTGACAGCATCCTTTATTGCAGCTATCTCATTCATCATCTCCTCATCGATTGCCAGTCGTCCGGCTGTATCAATAATTACCACATCGTGGTTTTTCAGTTTAGCCTCCCTGACGGAATTTTTGGCAATCTGGACAGGATTCCTGTTTCCCTCTTCAGTATAAACAGGGATCTCGATCTGACTGCCAATAACTTGTAGCTGTTCAATAGCAGCTGGCCTGTAAATATCACCTGCAACAAGTATTGGATTTTTCCCTTTTTTGCTTTTCACCCATTTAGCAAGTTTCCCGCTGAATGTTGTTTTACCGGATCCCTGAAGGCCGGCGATAAGAATTATTGAAGGATTTATTTTTAAATTGATATCAGACTTATCGCCGCCCATAAGGTCAACCAGTTCATCATGAACTATTTTAACCATCATCTGGGAGGGATTGACTGATTTAAGTACCTCCTGTCCAAGAGCCTTGGTTTTTACTGTATCGGTGAATTGCTTGGCAATCTTAAAGTTAACATCAGCATCGAGTAGTGCCCGCCGTACTTCTTTAAGTGTTTCAGCAATGTTTATTTCTGATATTCTCCCCTGTCCCTTAAGGATCTTAAAGGATTTTTCAAGCCGGTCGCTGAGATTTTCAAACATATAAAATCTGAAAATTTTAAGATTAATTCTACATTCTTTCAGGCATTTCAATTCCAAGAAGCCACATTCCTGAATATAAAACCTCGCTCGTAACTTTTGAAAGAAAGAGTCTGAAATTCCTCAAGGAATTATCTTCTTCTCCCAAAATTGAAAAGTCATGATAAAACTGATTATATTCCTTAGAAAGGTCGTAACAGTAATTTGCAATCAGAGAAGGGCTGTATGTTGTTGCAGCTTCGGTAACGGTATCGGAAAATTTCCTTAGAAGTTTTATCAGGTCCAGCTCTTTAACACACGGTTCTGCACTGATTATTGCTTCCCTGTCAGCTATTATTCCCATCTGGTCGGCTTTTCTGAAAACTGACTTTATCCTGGCATAGGTATATTGAATAAATGGGCCCGTATTACCATTAAAATCTATAGATTCTGCTGGATTGAAAGTCATGTTTTTATGCGGATCGACCTTAAGGATAAAATATTTCAAAGCACCCAATCCGATTTTTCTGAATATCTCTTCCTTTTCTTCTTCCGAAAAATCTGCCAGTTTACCCAGTCCGAGTGAGACAGATTTTGCTGTCTCTTTCATTTCTTTTATAAGGTCGTCAGCATCTACAATAATTCCTTCGCGGGATTTCATCCTGCCCGCAGGGAGTTCAACCATGCCGTATGAGAAATGGATCAGCCCGTCAGCCCAGTCATAGCCCATTTTATTCATCAGGGCCCTCAGTACCTGGAAATGGTAGTTTTGCTCATTTCCAACAACATAAAGAGTTTTATTAAAGTGGTAATCTTTTTGCCTTGTAACAGCTGTTCCAAGATCCTGAGTCATATAAACGGCAGTACCATCCGATCTCAGCAGAAGTTTATGGTCCAGTCCCTGCGAAGTAAGATCGACCCAGACAGAATTGTCGTTGTGTTTATATAAAACATTGGATTTCAGACCATTCAGGACTATTTCCTTACCTATAATATAAGTATCTGATTCATAGTAAATCTTGTCAAAATCTACACCAAGCATTTTATATGTTTCGTCAAAGCCTGCATATACCCATGAGTTCATCATTTTCCACAGATCGACAACTTCCCTGTCGCCGTTTTCCCATTTCAGCAGCATTTCTCTCGTTTCGATCATAAATGGTGCTGAATTTCTTGCGTCAGTTTCGTTTTGCCCCTTTTTGATTAGTTCCTCAATCTGAGATTTGTACTCCTGTTCAAACCTGACATAGTATTTACCGACAAGATGGTCGCCTTTCAGCCCTGTAGATTGAGGAGTCTCTCCGTTGCCATATTTCTGCCATGCAAGCATCGATTTACATATATGGATACCTCTGTCATTAACAATATTGGTCTTAATTACCTTATGTCCGCAGGCAGAAAGTATCCTGTAGAGAGAATATCCAAGTAAATTGTTGCGGATATGTCCGAGATGAAGAGGTTTATTAGTATTAGGAGAAGAATATTCGACAAGGATCACTTCCGGATTTTTTACCTGGCAGTTTCCGAAAAGTTTCCTGCCGGAAGACATATCAGCAAAGTACTCGACCCACCATTTTTCAGAAATTTCAAGATTTAAAAAACCCTTTATGACGTTAAATCCTGAGATTGAAGGGAATAAGGTTAAAAGGTAATTGCCGATGCTTTCGCCAGTTTTCTCAGGTGTGTTTTTTGAAAAACGGAGCAACGGGAATACGACGAGAGTAAAATCACCTTTAAACTCTTTTCTTGTTTCCTGCAACTGGATAAGAGTAACAGGCACATCGCTATTATAAAGGACTTTAACAGCTTCTTTTATTTTATCCTTTAGAATAATCTCCATTATAGTTATAGAATTTCAGCCAGCAAATATAACATTTTAATGATATTGACGTACAAACAGGCATTACAGGAAGCGATGAATGCTGTTTTTCATGTCTGATAGCCGGTTTTTATATTAACAAACATTTTTATTTGACAACTGACCAATTCTTTTTGATGAAAATTTCTATAACAAATAAAAAGATATTATACTTTTGAATATGATATTTACTTAAAAAGAAGGATTATAAAACTGAGCCTGTTATGAAGGAGCTAAAAAATATGTTTGTCGAACAAACTGATAAGACGCCTCTTGTTGATTTCAACAATTTGAGCGGTGAGCTTATACTTTCAGGTAGATCCATACCTATTAACGCTCCCAGAATTTTTGAACCTATTCTTGACTGGATCAATGAATATGTCAAAAGTCCAAGACAGACCACAAATCTACGATTAAATCTCGAATATTTCAATACTGCATCTTCGATATGGCTGGCAAAAATCGTAAAGGCTCTTACAGGTATCAGTAAACCTGAATGTGTACTCATTCTTCATGTTTACTTCTCTATTGAGGATTTCGACGACATTGATGATATCAAGGATGACCTGAGCCCGATTATTGATGTTATAAGCAGCACAACTGTAAGCGTAGGGCTTAAGATCTACGGTACCGATGAAAGCGGAAAGATCTTAAAAGAGTCCATGATATTTATTTAGGCTCCTTTATTTAAATATCCTCCCTTCAAATAAAATTTTCTTGTTTTTTTGACCTAACTTTATTACGGTAAAATAATTGCATTACACCATGCGCAGAGTTTGTTTTGTATTGCTATCAATTTTTATCGTTATGGAGACATTTTCACAATCCAGGACATCAGACAGGCAGCCCTATGCTGCAGGACGTTTCTATTCTGCAGATAAAGAAACACTTACAAATGACATTACTCAGCTTTTTGAGAGTTGCGTAAAGACATCTGCTCATCCAACAGTCAGGGCAATTATATGCCCGCATGCAGGATATGTTTACTCAGGCAAGATCGCAGCCTCGGCTTATTCAGTAATAGACAGGAATACCGCTTACAAGAATATATTTGTAATCGGATCAAGTCATGTTATGGCTTTTGAAGGGGCTTCAGTTTACAATACTGGTGATTATGTAACTCCTCTGGGAAGACTGACAGTAAATAAAGAAATTGCAAACAGTCTGAAAAAGGAGAAGCTTTTTGACTTCCCTGTAAATGCTCATCTTCAGGAACACAGCCTTGAAGTCCAGATGCCGTTTATCCAATACTATTTCAAAAATATACCACCGGTAATTCCTATCATAATTGCTACAAATGATGTTAACAGCATTAGAAAAATAGCTGACATATTAAGACCATGGTTTACTCCCGAAAATCTCTTTATTATAAGTAGTGATTTTTCGCACTATCCGTCGTACAAAACAGCAAATGAAGTTGATAATGCTACTGCTAATGCGATTGTTTCAGGAGATCCAAAGAAATTTCTGGATGTAATGAAGAAAAACTCATATATAAACGATCCAGGGTTATCCACCAGCATGTGCGGATGGACATCGGGCCTTTTGCTGCTTTATCTAGCTGAGGGTAACAAATACCTTGAATTTAAGAAAATTGATTACTGCAACTCAGGAGATTCAAAGTATGGGAACAAGGATGAAGTAGTCGGCTATAATGCAATTGCCCTGACTGAAAAGAATTCAGGGACCCAGACAGCAAAAAGCCTTTCGGATGAAGTGACATTCAGCCCTAAAGAAAAGGAACAACTTATCTCACTTGCCCGTGATAATATAAAATCATTGCTGTATGATAAAAAGAGAATCTCAGTTAATAAGGAGACACTGCCTGAGGTATTAAAGAAGCCATATGGTGCTTTTGTGACATTGAAGATTAATGGTTCTCTCAGAGGATGCATCGGCAGGTTTATTTCTTCCGATCCGCTTTATGAAGTTGTTCTTGAATCCTCTCAATCGTCAGCTTTTGAAGATCCGCGTTTCCCGTCCCTTACAAAGGAAGAATTGCCAAAAACTGATATAGAGATAACTGTCCTTGGTGCGCTCAGGAAAATCAGCAGTATCAAAGAGATAGTACTTGGCAAGCATGGCATTTACATTAAAAAGGATTTCCGGTCAGGTACAATGCTGCCCCAGGTGGCAACAGAAAATAACTGGGACGTTGAAGAGTTCCTGGGGTATACTTCACGCGATAAAGCCGGAATTGGCTGGGATGGGTGGAAAGATGCTGACATTTATATCTATGAAGGGATAGTTATAGAAGAAAAGAAAAAGTAACAATGTATCATGTTATCGGCACAGGATTAACAACAGTCATCCTATATTTCATTAGTTACTTTTTTTACCGCAGCAAATTTTATTCTTTACAATTTCACAGGAAACTCTGGAATGTTATCCTTGCAACAGCCTTTATTCTGACCGCACTAGCGGGCATTTTTCTCGCCCTGCAGATTACCTATAAATGGGATATCCCAGTTATAAAAACAGTCCTCAAATGGCATGTAGAGATGGGAATCGGCATGGCTTTCACCGGGATTTTTCATTTCTTATGGCATTCATCTTATTTCATAAAAATCTTCAGGAAACAGGAAACAGCTGATTCTGAAAGCATAGCTGAAATCCGCGGCACAAAAACAGACCTGGCGGCAAATCTTTTTATTGTAGGATTTATAAGTTCTTCCATCCAGCTACTGTTATTAAAGGAGATAATGAATATAACAGGCGGCTATGAATTGATTGCAGGTGCTTTTCTGTGTTCATGGCTTTTCGGTTCAGCCGCAGGATCGCTTTTAGCACCCCATTCAACTTTATCAGATACACGGAAAATAAACACGTATTTTTCAGCAAGTCCTCTTGTTTCGGTTATTCTGATGTTAATATTATCAAGGCTCTTCCTTAAGCCAGGAGAGACACCATCTTTCCTGGCTGGTATTCTTTTTACTGGTTTGGTGCTTCTTCCATTCTGTTTAATTTCAGGATTCACCTTTGTCAAGCTGATTTCTGCAGGTACAGCCTGGAATTTTATTCCAGGAAAATCATTTTCCACAGAAACTGCCGGAGGAATCGCAGCAGGCATTGCAGTATCCATTCTAAGTACCGGAATTTTAAATACATATCAGAGCCTGATCCTTGTAATAACTCTTGGGATCTCTTATTCAATCCTAACATACTATCTTACTGGCAATACTCAGAAGCTTGTTTTCAAAACCGTAGTTTTAATTGTCTCAGTTTTAATAATCATTTCATCTCCGGATATATTTTTCCGCCAATTATTACTCAGGGGAATAAAAGTCACAGAAACTCATGATACACCTTATGGCAATATTACAAGGGGAGAATATAACAATGACACCAGCATCTATTACAACCATAGACTTTTAATTTATAATAATGATGCAGTTGAAAGTGAAGAGGACATTCATTATGCAATGCTTCAGGTTGCAAGTCCTGATAATATACTTCTTATTTCAGGTCCAATCATCTCACGTCTGAAGGAGATAAACAAATACAATGTTCGGAAAGTAGTTTATGTAGAGCGCGATCCTGCTCTTACGAAAATGGAGGAACCGGCAAATAAGAAATTATCAGCGATACTTAGTATTGAAAATGAAGATGCTTTCAGCTACGTAAAAAAAACTAATGAAAAGTTTGATGCTGTTATTATGCTGCTTCCTCCTCCATCTTCATTATCATTGAACAGGTATTATACTCTTGAATTCTTTGCTGCAGCAAAAAGTAAGATGAGTCCAGACGCAGTTTTTTCCTGCTCTCCGGGAATTAATCCAAACTACTTCAATAATGAATCTGTCCATCTGTATTCTTCAATTTTCAACAGCCTGAAAGCTGTATTTAAAAATGTCATTCCTGTCAGCGGGAATAAACTCTATTTTATTGCTTCAGATAAGGATTTATCAATGTCGATCTGCCAGCTTGTACAGGGGAAAGACATAAGTAATATTTATGTCAGCCCCGATTATCTGTCTGATGATCTTATTACTGCCAAATCTGAAGAGGTTACTTCCTTGATTGACAGCAGTATAAAAAGCAACAGATCGGCTCAGCCACTTGCCTGTTTTTATTATCAATCCTTTAACCTCAGCAAAAACCTCAATGAGAAGATACCTGTAATAGTTTTGCTGGTAACCCTCTTCGCATTTTCATTGAGGACCATCAGGAGGGATAACAGCATAATGTATTTCAGTGCATTTGCACTTGCCGGGTATGAAATAATTCTTCTTCTGATTCTTCAGCTTACCATAGGAAATATGTACCAGGCGACAGGATTAATAATAGCCGGACTCATGACGGGACTCGCAATTGGTTCTGGGATAGATATCTCTGTCCTAAAGAATAAACCTGTTGGAATAAAGGCTTTTCTGCTAATTTCACTCTATGTAATCATAGGCATAAGCGCTGGAAGAATTATGACACTGGATGTCCGGTTTATTGTTGTCTTTTTATTGATCCTATCCGGATTTTTCCCAGCCGTAATTACAGGCAGTTTTTTCCGTGATCTGACTTCGACCGGGGTTTTGAATTCAAATGTTTCGAGAGTTTACAGTTCTGATCTGGCGGGATCAGCAATGGGATTCATCCTTTTCTCGGGACTGGCAGTTCCTCTTCTTGGAATATCCTTATCGATCTTTCTCCTGCCAGTCCTGATTTTTACAGGCTTTCTGGTTGCATCAGTAAGCAATAAGCGCTAGTTTTATTATTTTTGAGGATCTCATAATTCCGGAATATGCAAAGCAATAACTGCAAAATAAGCAAACGGCAATTTCTTAAGAAATGCGCGGTATTGTCAGCAGGCATGTTCTGTCTGCCGGGAACTGGTGTTATCTCAGAAGATTTGAACGAAAAGCAGCGTCTGTTCAGAAAAGAAGCTATGTTCCAGGAAGAGACTGCAAGAGGGATCATGTGCAGGATTTGTCCAAATGAGTGTGTTCTGAAGGAAGGGGAACTTAGCAAGTGCAATAACAGGAAAGTAATTAAATCGAAGCTTTACACTCTCGCTTACGGTAATCCCTGTTCTGTGAATGTCGATCCCATTGAGAAGAAACCATTATATCATTTTTTCCCGGGGACAAAAGCTTACTCAATTGCCACAGCAGGATGCAATCTTGTGTGCCTGAACTGCCAGAACTGGACAATTTCGCAGACTACCCCGGAAAAGACAAGAAACTATGATCTTATGCCTGAGAAGGTTGTATCGGAATGCATAAGTAAGGGTTGTAAATCGATTGCTTATACGTATTCTGAACCTGTGACTTTTTATGAATATGCATATGAAACAGCCGTTCTGGCAAAAAAGGCAGGAATAAAGAATATTTTCAAATCAAACGGATACATTTATCCCGAACCGCTTAAGAAGCTCTGTGCGGTTGTTGATGCTGCCAACATCGATCTGAAAGCATTCAATGAAAGCACATATCTGAAACTTTCAGGAGGCAAATTACAGCCTGTGCTTGATTCGCTCAAAATATACAGGGATATGGGCGTATGGCTTGAAATCACGAATCTGGTTGTTCCAACATGGACTGATAACCTTGATGATATAAGGGAAATGTGCAGGTGGCTCAGTGAAAACGGATTTAAGAAAGTACCGGTTCATTTCAGCAGGTTTTACCCTACCTATAAGCTGGAACAGCTCCCTCCCACTCCGGTCGTTATTCTTAACAAAGCAGCTAAGATAGCTTCAGAGGAAGGATTAACATATGTTTATACGGGTAATGTCCCGGGGGATGAGATGTCGGATACAAAATGTCCTAAATGCGGTAACAAAATAATCGTCCGTGAAGGATACAGGATAGCTGCCAATAATCTGGCAGGCGGGAAATGCGGCAAATGCGGGGAACTTATTGACGGAGTCTGGAACTAAGAAATAATTGATCATCACTTCTGGTGAGATAATCAAAAGGTATTCAATGAACAAGATTGAAGCAAAGGAAAGGATTGATAAACTGAGGAAGGAAATTGAAGAGCATAACAGGAGATACTATGTTTTGAATCAACCTGTTATTTCTGATTTTGAGTATGATCTTCTTATTAATGAGCTTGATACTCTTGAAAAGAAGTTCCCTGAGTTTATGGTAGAAAGATCTCCCACCCAGCATGTTGGCAGCGATATTACAAAAGAGTTCCGTCAGTATGAGCACAAATATCCCATGTTGTCTCTGGGGAATACCTACAATTACGAAGAGCTCCGCGATTTTGACAGCCGGATACACAAATCTATTTCAGCACCAGTCGAATATGTATGCGAACTGAAATTTGACGGAGCTTCAATAAGCATAACTTATATTAACGGGATCATGTCGACAGCTGTCACCCGGGGCGATGGGACGAAAGGTGATGATATATCGGTTAACGTTAAAACAATACAAAGCATTCCAACAAGAATTAACAGCACCGGAATACCTGAGGAGTTTATTGTAAGAGGAGAGATACTGATGCTACGGGCTGTTTTTAACGACCTTAACGAGGAAAGGGCGAAAAAGGGGCTTAATTTATTTGCCAATCCCCGCAATGCGGCATCAGGAACACTTAAAATTCTCGATCCTTCAATTGTGGCTGCAAGAAAGCTTGACTGCATATTTTATTTTCTCCTTGGAGAAAACCTTCCTTTCAATACTCATTATGAAAACCTTATGAAAGCCGGCAGCTGGGGTTTCAATGTAGCCGACAGTATCAGAATCTGCAGGGACATTGAAGAGGTAATCATGTTTATAGAATCATGGGAAAACAAAAGGGAGAGCCTTCCATACGATACCGATGGTGTGGTTATTAAGGTCAATTCACTTGATCAGCAGAAAGAACTTGGTTTTACAGCCAAATCTCCGCGATGGGCAATAGCTTTTAAGTATAAGGCAGAACAGGCTATAACTAAATTATTATCAGTATCATATCAGGTTGGCAGAACAGGAGCTGTAACTCCGGTTGCCAATCTGGAACCAGTTCTTCTTGCAGGAACTACAGTGAAACGAGCGTCACTCCATAATGCAGATCAGATATTTCTTCTCGGTCTGCACTTCGATGATATGGTATTTGTTGAAAAAGGAGGCGAAATAATACCTAAAATTGTCGGTGTCGATTCTTCTTCGAGAAATGAAAACAGTAAGACTATCAAATTCATTGACACATGTCCGGAATGTGGAACGGCACTGGTCAAAAACGAAGGAGAGGCAAATCATTTTTGTCCGAACTATTTACATTGTCCTCCTCAGATTAAGGGGAGGATCGAGCATTTTATAAGCCGCAAGGCCATGGATGTTGAAGGACTGGGAGAAGAGACTGTCGATCTGCTATTCAATAAAGGACTAATCAGGAATATTGCAGATCTTTACGAGTTACAGCCTGAGCAGTTAATTCCACTTGAACGGATGGGAGAAAAATCTGCAGCCAATATCCTGAAAAGCATAAAAGGATCTGTCAGCGTTCCTTATCACAGAGTACTTTATGCACTAGGTATCAGGCATGTAGGAGAAACTGTTGCAAAAACGCTTGCATCCTGGTTCAAATCGCTGGATGAGCTTATGGCTGCTGATGAGGAAATGCTTACGAGTGCCAGGGAAATAGGTCCTAAAATTGCATCAAGCATAGTTACATATTTCAATGATCAGGAGAACATTGAGATTATCCGCCGGTTAAAACTGACCGGATTAAAATTCAACGCTGAAGCAAATAATAATGATGCCGGGAATACATTAAATGGAAAGGTGATTGTTATTTCGGGAGTATTTAGAATACATACGCGTGATGAATACAAAGAGCTAATCGAAAAAAACGGTGGCAAAAACTCAACATCAATCTCGGGCAACACCTCATTCATCCTTGCTGGTGACAATATGGGACCGTCAAAAAGAGAGAAAGCAGAAGAGCTTGGAGTTCAAATTATATCTGAAGAAAAATTTTTGAAAATTATTGGCGAATATTAATTGTAACTCAATACTTACATTTATAAAAAACTGCTAGGTTTGCACCATGGAATTATTCAGGAACTTAAGGGTTAAAGCTGGGAAGTCATTGCTTTCGGTCAAGATGGCAAAGACTACCCGGAAGCCTCATTATATCAACTTTTACAATATTAAAAACATTGGTATAGTATGGGATGCTTCACGACCTGAAGATTTTGTTAAATTATCAAAGTTCCATCAGAAAATGTCAGAACTCAATAAAGAAGTAAAGATCTTTGGATATTATCCCGGGAAGACACTCCCTGACCAGTACGTAGCAATAAGGTTCCTTACATGCCTGAAGGCAAGAGAAGTGGACTTTTTCTATCGCCCGGTTGCATCTGAGGCTCAATCTTTTACTAAGACGAAGTTTGACGTATTAATTGATATTAATTTTAAAAAGCAATTTCCGCTGGTTTATATTACTTCTCTTTCCGAGGCAGGTTTAAAAGTGGGTTTAGCCGATTCAGAACCCGAATCTTCTCCTTTCGACCTGATGATTTCTTTGAAAAATCCTGTCAGTATCGATAGTTACATTGAGCAGGCTCTTTATTACCTCGAAATGATAAATTCAGAATCAGTTAAAAAAGCAGTTTAAGAATCAGATAATGAAAAAATTCAAAGGGACAGGTGTAGCTATTGTAACACCTTTTAAAAATGATTCCAGCATTGATTTTTCAGCGCTGGGCCGCGTTATTAATCATGCAATCAAAGGGGGAATCAACTATATTGTAGCACTTGGAACAACAGGCGAATCCGTTACCCTGACAAAGGATGAAAAACAGGCTGTTATTTCTTATGTACTGGAAGCGGTGGACAGCAGAGTGCCTCTTATTGTCGGGATTGGAGGTAACAACACACAGGAGGTTATTAACAATATCAGACATACCGACTTTGCAGGTATTGACGGTTTGTTGTCTGTAGCACCCTACTATAACAAACCTACACAACGGGGCATTTTTCAGCATTTCAAATCCATTGCAACATGGAGTCCTGTTCCTGTCATAATGTATAATGTACCCGGCAGGACAGGCTGTAATATCTCAGCAGACACCTGTCTTGAACTTGCACATGGCTGTGAGAACATTAAAGGTATAAAGGAAGCTTCGGGAGATTTAAACCAGATAATGAAAATAATGAAAGGCAAACCTGAAAATTTTGACCTTATTTCAGGAGACGATATGCTTACACTGCCGATTATTTCTGCCGGCGGAATAGGTGTGATTTCTGTTCTTGGAAACGCATTTCCTGCCGCATGTGCTGAGCTTGTAAATCATGCTCTTAGGAATAACTTTAAATCAGCCAGGGAAATCCAGTTCCGTTACCTTGAAATGATTGAACTGTTATTTACAGAAGGTAATCCGGCTGGGATAAAAGCAATGCTGAGTGTAATGAATATCTGCGGGAACAATCTAAGACTCCCGCTTGTTCCTGTCGGCAGGCCTACAATGATAAGGATCCAAAAAGCTGTAGAAGAATTTACCAGGATCTGATCACCTGGAGACCCTTGGATCAGCCGGAGCTGGAGGTTGGTTCATTCCATGACATTGCTTATATTTCTTCCCGCTTCCGCACGGACAGGGATCATTTCTACCAACTTTCTTATCAACTCTTACAGGCTCTGCTTTTTGATTCTTATCTGATCCTCCACCTCCTGTACTGCTGTATTGTGTAAAGTCGCTCTTCGATGCCCGGTATTTGCTCATGTCAACCTGCCGTCTGCGCTGAGCTTCTTTTACCTGATCAGGATCCTGGGTAGGAATGTGGCCCTTCATCAGAGTGCTTACAACATCTTTGTTGACCTTGGCGATCATGGTTTTAAACAACTCAAATGATTCAAACTTGTAAATAAGCAGCGGGTCTTTTTGTTCATAAGTAGCATTCTGAACCGATTGTTTCAGTTCATCCATCTCACGCAGGTGTTCTTTCCATGCCTCATCTATTGTGGCAAGAACAACAGTTTTTTCGTACGATTTTGCAAGTTCCCTGCCTTCAGATTCAGCAGTAGCCTTGAGATTGGTAACAACCTGAAATACCCTCATCCCGTCGGATATTGGAACAACCACATTCTCATAAACATGCGACATCCTTTCATAAACATCTTTCAGCACGGGATATGCCTGCTGGGAAATCGTATCAACTTTCCTCTTATAAGTGTCAAGTACCTTTGCATAAACTGCATCCACAACCTGCTCCGAACTGCTTTTCAGAAATTCCTGCTGAGGTACGGGAGAATCCATTGAAAATGAGCGAATAAGATCAAAATCAAAATTCTCATAATCGCCATCTTTATGGTAGCTGTCGACAAGGTTTTCTGTGACATCAAACATCATGTTTGCTACATCAACAGAGAGTCTTTCACCAAGAAGTGCATGCTTTCTTTTCTTATAGATCACCTCCCTCTGGGAATTCATGACATCATCATATTCGAGGAGCCTTTTCCTGATCCCAAAATTGTTTTCTTCCACTTTTTTCTGGGCACGCTCAATAGATTTTGTTATCATCGGATGCTGGATCATCTCACCATCTTTCAAACCAAGTCTGTCCATAATACCTGCAATTCTTTCAGAGCCGAATAATCTCATAAGCTCATCTTCGAGGGATACAAAGAACTGGGAAGAACCCGGGTCACCCTGACGGCCTGACCGGCCGCGAAGCTGCCGGTCGACACGCCTCGATTCATGACGTTCTGTGCCGATTATTGCAAGCCCACCTGCTTCACGCACTTCAGGAGTAAGTTTTATATCGGTTCCCCTGCCCGCCATATTTGTCGCAATTGTAATTGTCCCGGCTTTTCCGGCTTCTGCAACTATCTCTGCTTCGCGCTGATGCAACTTGGCGTTCAGAACATTATGCTTGAATCCTTTCATCTTCAGCATCCTGCTTAGCAATTCAGATATTTCAACTGAAGTGGTACCTACAAGTACAGGACGGCCATTCTTATTCATCTTAACAATCTCATCAATGACCGCATTGTACTTTTCTCTTTTCGTTTTATAAACCAGATCCTCACGATCGTTTCTTATAACAGGGCGGTTAGTCGGTATTACAACGACGTCAAGTTTATATATATTCCATAATTCGCCGGCTTCAGTTTCAGCAGTTCCAGTCATTCCTGCAAGCTTGTGGTACATCCTGAAATAGTTCTGAAGCGTGATGGTGGCATAGGTCTGCGTAGCTTCTTCGACGTGAACATTCTCCTTGGCTTCTATAGCCTGATGCAATCCGTCTGAATAGCGGCGACCCTCCAGAATACGGCCAGTCTGTTCATCGACAATCTTGACTTTGTTATCTATTACAACATATTCAATATCTTTGTCAAATAGGGTCCATGCTTTGAGGAGCTGTGTCATAGTATGGACACGTTCCGACTTAACAGCATAATCCTGAAGCAGTTCATCCTTCTTTTTAAGTTTTTCATGTTCGCTGAGACCTGATTTCTCAAGATCTGCGATTTTTGACCCGACATCAGGCAGAACAAAGAAACTTGCATCTTCAACTGAGGTGGAAATAAGATCGAGACCTTTTTCGGTAAGTTCAATTGTATTTGCTTTTTCATCAATGATGAAATAAAGCTCATCGGTTACCTTTGGCATCTCTTTGCTGTTGTTCTGCATGAAGAAGTTTTCTGTCTTCTGCAAAAGAGTTTTGTTCCCTTCTTCACTGAGGAATTTGATAAGAGCGCTGTTCTTAGGAAGACCCTTAAATGCCCTAAGCAGGAGTTTGCCCCCTTCTTCATTCTTATCCTCAGCTATTAGTTTTTTTGCATCAGCAAGTATTTGTGTAACAAGCCGTTTTTGGGCATTAACAAGCATGTCAACCTTAGGTTTCAATTCATCGAACTGCTGTGTATCGCTTTTGGCTGTAGGACCTGAAATTATGAGCGGAGTACGTGCATCGTCAATAAGCACAGAGTCGACCTCATCGACTATTGCATAGTGATGCTTCCGCTGAACGAGATCCTCAGGATTGATAGCCATATTATCCCTCAGGTAGTCGAAGCCAAATTCATTATTAGTCCCAAAAGTAATATCAGCATTATAAGCTTTCCTTCTTTCCGCTGAATTTGGCTGATGCTTGTCGATGCAATCCACAGTGAGACCGTGAAATTCATAAATCGGGCCCATCCATTCAGAGTCACGTTTTGAAAGGTAATCATTGACTGTAACAATATGAACGCCCTTGCCGGCAAGAGCATTCAGGAAAACCGGAAGTGTTGCAACCACAGTTTTACCTTCACCAGTGGCCATTTCGGCAATTTTTCCTTTATGCAGGGCAACTCCTCCAATCAACTGAACATCATAGTGGATCATATCCCAGACAATTTCGTTACCCCCGGCAATCCACCGGTTGCTCCAGAGTGCCTTATCTCCTTTAATAACAATACTTTCCCTTGTGGCAGCAAGATCTCTGTCGTACTGACGGGCAGTCACTTCAATAACACTGTTCTCTACAAACCTTCGTGCAGTTTCCTTTACTATAGCAAAAGCTCTTGGAACAAGCTGATCAAGTTTCTTCTCAAGTTTTTCATCAATAAGCTTCTCATTCTTATCTATTTCGTTGTAATATTCCTCTTTGCGGTACACATCTTCCTCTTTCTCCGCCCTGTTTTTCAGCGAACTTATTTCATTTTCATCCGGTTCCAACTCTTCCAGGATCTCTTTTTTAAGCACCAAAGTAAGATCCCTTAACTCATCATTTGAGAGATCTTTAAGCTTTTCATATTCCATGAGTATTTCAATAGTATAAGGAGTTATCTCCTTTATATCCCTTTCATATTTATTTCCCAGAAACAGACCAAGTACCTTATTTATAATATCCATTTAAAACTGTTTTACAGATTTTTTAAATATGCCGCAAAATTAGCGTTTTTTCAGATTGGGAATTAAAAAAGGTGATTTTATAAGATCATCGCCTGATAAGATTGTACTTTATAGTTTTAGTGATGTGACCATTATCAATCACTATAAGATATAATCCTGAAGGATTACGGGAAATATCGAGCGTTACCCTTTCTTCATTAAATGTCTTTTCCTGAATAATGTACCTCCCTGTATAGTTAATAACATTTATTCGAACCGGTATCATGTCTTCGCCTCCCTGGAAGATAATATGTATGAGGCCATTCCCGGGATTTGGAAAAACTCTCATGTCCGGTGTTCTTATTTCTTCAACCTGGTCGACAAGGGGATTTATTTTCAGGTCGTCAATCACCCATCCCCAACCGTTTGCATAAGGATCAGAAAATAATCGAAACCTTATCAGCAAAGAGTCCCCGCCGGATATCCTGTCCGAAATTCTGGGATAGAAAGTATGTTCCAGCATCATTGATTCTTTGCCTTCATAAGTTGAGTTTTGTCCATCAGTTAAGCTGTTATAAGCTGTTTCCCACGATTTTATTAACCTGCTGTCGTATCCGTCAGCCAGGCTGAACCAGGTTTTTCCAAAATCCTTCGACGCGTCTAAGATCACATAATCATAAAAATCAGAGAATCCGAAAACGGAACCTTCAGCTCCGGGTTCCACAAGGACAAGTTCTTTGAACGAGACTATCATTCCTGAAGCATCAAAGATTGCGGGATGACGCAGTACTGTACTGAATTCCAAACTTTTATAGTCCTCATCCGGGCTTTTATAAGGATGCTCCGAGTGCAGACCGGGACTACTGAAACCCGATGGCTGGGCAATTTCAAATCCGGAATTAAAGAAATCAGAAGCTGCATCTGAAAAACCCGTTGAGTAACTGGTCACCACGGGTAAAAGAGCCTCTATCCTGACAGAATAATAACCCGACTTAGGAGACATTCCCATATTCCGGCCTGAGGCTTTGTCAACAGCAATAATCCGATATTGAATGGAGTCTCCTCCTTTAAGCAGTTCCGGTTTAAGAGGCAGACTTGCCGAATATTCATCCGGATCACCTGATTTAAGACCATAAAATTTTGAAATCCCGTTGTTTACTCTGTATTCGATATAAACCGTATCAACTCTAAGATTATCAGTAACATCAGCATCGAGATACATCGAATCGATCTGTTCAAAGAAATATTCTGAAGGAGAATGAGATATAATCGGTTTCACAGTATCCGTTCCTATATAAACATCATAAGGATCTTTTTCAGCCATCGACGGGGATCTATACAGCCTTGAAAAATCATCGGCAGTATAGAAGTAATAATCTACTTTAGTATTATAGGAAGGAATTTGTATTTTACCTGAATAGGAGTCTTTTATCGAGACCGGTGACATCATCAGTGTATCAGAAGTCAAAAAACCATCAAAGGAGTAGACAAGACCGACCATATCTTTATTATAAGCTGTATCCGAACTGATAACTGTGTTTAATTCAATTTCTGAGAGCGGCTCTTCAGTATCTTTGATTTCCCGGGGTATAATTCTTGTATTTATCCAGCCCACATCTCCCAGTATTGACATGGTAAGAATACCCGGATCATGTATTGCTTCCCCATAATCAATATAAGGTGTCATAAGTGCGTCAGCCTGGTTTGTTCTTAACTCATCGAGATGTGAAACGCTTGAACCGGGATCCCATGTCGAGGGAGCATATAGCCTTGCACGGCCTCCTGACAAATATCTGCGGGTAAGCGGCCCGGCAAAATAGAGCTGACCTCCGACCAGCTCATCATAAAGATCTTTTGAATTTTGACTGAATAACGTTGTATCAGTTAGTCTTTTCTCAACAAGATTTTCGACAAATTTATCATATATAATTGGTATTGTTCCAATTCCATATGATCCAACAGAACTTTCCGCATTCATACTGTCAAAGAAGCCGAGCCCATGACACAATTCATGAATTACCACAGTTACAAGATCATATTTTGAAACCGGTGTATTTCCATCAGTTCCCAGGTACCATTTTGCAGTACTATTGAGTATGAGCTCAACATCCGCTTCATGATCTTCATTAAGGCTTTTCCCGGCAATTTTTTCAGCAACAGTAACAGGGTAATAAGCCATAGGCTCAAATGCGTCTATCCCCCACCCTCCGGCAAATCCTGTTATTGAGGAATTTCCGAGAACGCCTGCCGTCGATATTTTGGTCCACGATGCTTTAATCGTCATTTTAACGTCCGACGGAAGAACAGCTTCAAGAATGCTTACTGCGTACTCAACGGCAGTTTTAGCTTCAGTTGAAAAACCAGTATAAACAACAGTAATCGAACCTCCTCCCTTTGAACCTGACTTCATTTTAAAAATTTTAGGAGGAGGAATATAGATCCTGTTAACCTTGTTTCCAGCATAACAGATCCCTGTGACCGAATGGTTGGAGATCAGTTCCTGGGACTTAAGATCAAAAAAAGTAAGAGTTAAAAGAAAGACAATAGTTAAAAACCCACTTTTCTTCATGTAGTTGAAGGTTCACCAGCTGCGGGGGTCCTTAAACTCATTATATCCCTGTCAAACTGATACATATTGTTTTTCCCGACAAGGTTCACTTTATCCAGAATCTTCCCTACCGAAGCTTCTTCTTCAACCTGCTCGGTTATGAACCATTGCAGAAAATTATGAGTATTAAAATCTTTTTCTTCGAGAGTAAGCGCGACAATTTCGTTTATGCTCGAAGTAACAAACTCTTCATGTTTCAGAACCTCTTTAAAAAGTTCTTCAACGCTTTTGTAGTCGACCGGAGGTTTATTAAAAGCCGGAACGACAGCTTTGCCTCCCCTTTCATTTACATATTTGATAAACTTCAGCATATGAACCCGTTCTTCATCAGCCTGAGCGTAAAGCCAGCCGGCAACTCCGCTGAAACCACTTGTTTCGGCCCATGATGCCATTGCGAGATAAAGATTTGATGAGTATCCTTCCCTTTCAATCTGCCTGTTGCAGATATCTTCTACTTTTTTCATTAACATAACTGCTCGATTTAGTTTTTTGTGTATAACAATAGTTTTATTCTGAATGTTCAACCTTAAGTAAATCCTCAATTTTTAAAATAAGGTCATTAATTGAAAATGGTTTAGAGTAAACTGCATCTGCGCCAAGCGCTTTTGCCAGATTCAGGTAACTTCCTGGTCCTGCTTTACCGCCTCCTGAAATGGCAATTACCTTAATTCCCTTTTTCATTTCCCTGATTTTAATTATCACCTTAAGTCCATCTTCATCAGGCATTATGAGATCGGTGATTACAAGATCGGTTACAGAGGGTTTAAAATGAATCAGTGCATCCTTCCCGTTTCCAGCTTCAAGAACAACATGATCTTTCCTGATGAGCGCTGTTTTAATCATTTCCCGCAGTTCCTCATCATCCTCTATGATTAATATTACTGACATGGCTGAAGCATAGTTTGGTTATTGTTGATTATTGATTATTGATTGGTAATTGGCGATCAGTAACTGATGATTTTAATAATGCCCAAATTTACTAATTCTTCTCTTAATGTTTTATGATTTGCCGCAGCTATCAGAATACAACTCCTCTTAAGCAGTTTCATTTGATATCGGCAGGTATATATCAAAGATCGATCCCTCATTTTCTTTACTCGAAACAACGATTTCACCATCCATCTCAGTCACAATTCCTTTAACAACTGATAATCCCAGGCCGGTTCCCTCTCCTGTTTCCCTGGTTGTAAAAAACGGATCAAAGATCCTACGAATCAGAGAGGTATCCATTCCCGAACCAGTATCTTTGAACGTTATGACGACACAATTATCTGCGACGAAATCTCTATTAATCAATGACTTAACCTTACTTCTATTGAGTATCTTTACAGCAGCATACAATGTTCCACCTGTTTCTTCCATTGAATGCACGGCATTTGTAATAAGATTGAGAAACACTCTGAATAATTGTATCGGATCTGCAGGTACGGAAATGTTAATTCTTGGAATATTTGAGTTTACTTTTATATCCGGAGGTAAAGCAGGCTTTATAAAATCCAAGGTCTCTTCGAGGATCTCATTTATATTGACAGGTATTTTCTCCTGGTTTGCATGCTTTCTGAAATCAAGTATCTGGTCTGTAAGGGACCTGGCTTTTGAAACAGCTGTCAGAATCTTCGTCGTTTTGTCTGTTAACTGTGAATCCTTCGGAAGATCCTCCTGCAGCATTTCAGCATATCCATAAATTGTCGCAAGAATACTGTTTAAATCATGGGCTATACCTACTGCCATAATACCGTATTCTATTTTATCTGAAATGATTTTTCCCCTGTCAGAAATTTTCTGTGCGGTTCCATTTTTACTTATGTCAGCATTTCTATCCAAGTGCTATGCAATTAAATTAAGTAGTCTGTCATCAGGTAATATCAAGATTAAAAGCCTTTTTAAAATCTTTCAGTTCGGGATATTTTGAAACAAGATAATTGTATTTCTGCTCATCTGAGTATAAAATTTCATTTGTATCTGAAAGATCGACAACTGTACCAATATCAATATCCTGCGATTTGAATTTTTTATTGAGAAAGCTGACCAGTTTTTGCTTGTAGTTCTGGATAAAAAGATCCTTTTGAGCAGCATTGCTCAGATGTATTTTTATGACATGATCATTATCCACCTCAGTTTTAACCGACTTAAACATGCTTATTACTCTCGTGCCATCGCCTTTGAGAAGATCAGTAAATTCATTCCATGCTATCTCAAAGGAGAGTGCATTGAACTCCTCCGGAGGGTTTATATCGTTTTTCAGTTCGGATTCATCCGAAGATTTAATTGCACTGTCAATTGCTTTTTTCTCTTCCGAGATTATGTTTTTAATTGAAAATGATTTTGCATGTTTTTCAATAACCGGTGCGTGTTGTCCTGTTGAAATTTCGTGCTTCCCGGTTTTCAATCCGGGAGGATCGCTGGTTTCTCTGATTATCTCAGATTTTGAGGGGAGCAGAAACTCATCTTCTTTCTTTGAGGGGAGACTCAGGTCCGACCTTTTTTTTTCAGTTTCTTCCGGAGCTGATCCTGTCAAACGGCACATCCGTATGATAAACAATTCGACATGCAGACGAGGATTTTTACTGGTTTTATATGATATATCACAATTGCTTCCATGTTCAAGAGCTTTAAATATGAACTCTTCCGGGCATTCTTTTGTCTGCTGCAGATATCTTTGCTTTATAGCAGGAGTAGCTTCGAGAAGCCTGAGAGTCACTTCATCCTTGCATACCAAAAGGTTACGAAGGTGACTGCCAAGGCTTGAAACAAAATTATGGCCGTCAAAACCCTTTTCCAGAATCTCATTGAAGGTCATTAATACTGCTGAGACATCACCATGTAGTGCTGCATCAACAGTTTTAAAATAATATTCATAGTCGAGAACATTGAGATTTTCAATGACATCCTTATAGGTTATAATTTTACCACTGAGGCTGACAATCTGATCGAAAATTGAGAGTGCATCTCTCAATGCTCCGTCAGCTTTCTGTGCGATTATATGCAGAGCCTCCTCTTCAGCTGTTACTCCTTCATTTTTAGCAACATACAAAAGGCGACTAACGATATCTTCTATCCTTATGCGATTGAAATCGAAGATCTGGCACCTGGATAGTATTGTCGGAATGATCTTATGCTTTTCGGTTGTAGCAAGTATGAATATTGCGTGAGCCGGTGGTTCCTCAAGAGTCTTCAGGAATGCATTGAATGCCGATGAAGAGAGCATATGCACCTCATCTATTATATAGATGCTGTATTTTCCGACCTGCGGAGGTATCCTTACCTGATCGGTGAGGCTTCTAATATCGTCCACCTTATTATTAGAGGCGGCATCAAGCTCATGTATGTTAAAAGATCTAAGGGTATTGAAAGAGAGGCATGACTCGCATTTATCGCAAGCCTCACCGTTTTCCTTCAGATTGCTGCAGTTAATTGTCTTTGCAAAAATCCTGGCGCATGTGGTTTTTCCGACTCCCCGCGGACCGCAAAAAAGATACGCCTGAGTCAGATGCCTGCTTTTTATTGCAGCTTTCAGTGTATTGGTAATGGAATCCTGTCCCACTACCATATCGAAGGTTGCCGGCCGATACTTTCTTGCTGATACAATAAAGTTCTCCATAAGATTATTGACTCTGGTTCCAGCAATATTTGCTGAAGTACAAATATAGTTAAAAAGCAATCCACGTAAAATCCTGTTTGTAATTTAGCATTTCAAAAGCAGGGTATGCCTGTACCAGCCAGATACATTACATTATGTTTTAATTTTAGCCGATTAATTTTTCTTTAAAAAAAATATTGTATTTTTGCGAGCCAAAAACATTAAATTTAAAAACAGATAATTATTATGTTGAATCAGTACGAAACCGTTTTCATTGCAACTCCCGTTTTGTCTGAGAACCAGATGAAGGAAGCGGTACAAAAATTCAAGAAGGTCATCACAGAGAACAATGGTGAGATCGTTCATGAAGAGAACTGGGGTCTGAAAAAACTGGCCTACCCTATTCAGAAGAAGTCGACAGGCTTCTACTATCTTATAGAATTTAAAGGACCCGGCGATCTTATCGAAAAGCTTGAGGTACAATACCGAAGAGATGAAAGGATCATAAGGTTCTTAACATTCAGGATGGAAAAATTTGCCATCGAATACGCAGAGAAGAAAAGAAAACAAAAAGAATCAGGTAAATTGAAGGAGGAATAAGACATGGCACAGAATGAATCAGAAATAAGATATTTGACTCCGCCAACTGTTGAGGTCAAGAAAAAGAAATACTGCAGGTTCAAGAAAAACAGAATACGGTATATAGATTATAAGGACCCTGAATTCCTTAAAAAGTTTTTGAACGACCAGGGAAAGATACTTCCCCGCCGGCTAACCGGAACTTCGCTTAAATACCAGAGGAAAGTGGCTAAAGCCGTTAAAAGGGCACGTCATATAGCTCTTCTTCCTTATGTTACTGACCTATTAAAATAAGGAGGATAATTTATGGAAATCATATTACTACAGGACATAACCAAGCTGGGGCAAAAGGACGATATCGTTCATGTCAAAAACGGTTACGGAAGCAATTACCTTATTCCAAACGGCTATGCTATTGCTGCAACCCCATCAGCAAAAAAAATGCATGCTGAGAATTTGAAACAGAGAGCTCATAAAGAAGAAAAGATAAGGATCACTGCACAGGAAATGGCTTCAAAACTTGCTGATGTCAGTCTTGTTGTCGGTGCCAAGACAAGCTCTTCAGGTAAGATCTTTGGTTCGGTCAACACCATTCAGATAGCCGAAGCATTAAAGGAAAAAGGGTTCGATATTGACCGGAAAAACATCACAATGCCTGAAGATCAGATTAAGGAAGTCGGAAAATATAAAGCTGTTATCAAGCTGCACCGTGAAGTAAAAGTAGAAGTTGGATTTGAGATTGTTGCAGAGTAATAATCGATTGAATTAAAAAAAAAGGACATGTCATAACATGTCCCCTTTTTTATCTATTAATAATATTCATCGTGATAATCTTTCCGGCGTTCATATTTTAGGTCTGAGAGAACTGCAGCCTTGACTCTTATAGTGAAGTTCCACATTTTCATTGTGCCATTTGGTATCCAGTTAAAGCTCATATCCCAGCAATGAAGATCACGGGTAATTCCAATCTGAGTCATGGTTATTTCTTTCTGTGTGAAATCATAACCACTTGTATAGGTAATAGCCATCTTTTTCGTAAGGTTCACATTGCCGCTTAACGAAAGGGTTTGAGTCAGAGTGGAATTAAAGGCAGGTTTCGAGTAATTAATATTATAACTTACTCTCATTGACCAGGGTACATCAAATATTGAATACCCGTATTCATCATATAAGGAACCCGTCTGATTTTGGTTTGCAGTATTTATCATCCCTTGCTCACGATTTTGAGGTGGGGCCACCGGTCCCGTACTCTGCCGCGCAGAACCCGTTCCCTTCTTTTCCTTATCACCTCTTATAAGCTGACTAAGATCAAAATCGAGACTTACCGAAAAGTTAGTAAGCCTCATCAGCTTTTTATTCTGGGCATATGCAAAGGTATTTATTGTTGTACCTGACTTGCTCAGTCCATATAGCGAAAAATTGCTGTTGGCCGATACACCCAGATTGTTAAACAGAGTGGTTCTCATAGCCATTGTAACAGGGGACCATTTTATTGAATCGGCAAAGACATTATAGGAAGTTGATATCCCAAAATTATCTATGATCCTGACTTTTTTGGGTTTCCCCGAGGTGTCATTTTTTTCAAATACCTTTGCTTCCAGAATATTTGTCAGATTGAATGTTATTCCACTGCTTCGCTTTGGTAATGAAGGTGTTCCATAGATATTACCCTCGAATACAGAATATTCTGTCATATTGCCAAGAGTGTCTTTCTGAACTGTTCTGTAAAGATCGCTGCTTAATCCGTCCAATGCAGGAATATAGTTGAATCCGATAGAAGGTTTCATGACATGACGTATTGCCTGGACCCTTGATTCAGGTTTGAAGTTGAAAGTACCGAAAATCTGTGGACTGAAGTTCGCGCTTATTGAAGGATTAAAAGAATGTCCATAAAAAGTGCCTCTTAACGTATCAATAACTACCGGAGTGATCACATTCGTTTTAGGATCAACATGATCAGGATCCCAGTGCTTTTGGATTTTCTGGGTATAAAGAACGCCTCTGTAAGTAACCTGAGGTGAGATTGAAAAGTTTTTAAAAGGTCTGAACTGGATGCTTACAGGTGCTTCGTGTTTAAAACCATTTCGCATATTGCTCCATACATTCCTTGTAAACAAGAGGCTGTCGTAAGTATTGATCTGATTGTCAAGAGATGCAGAGTACTGGAACTGCAGTTCCTGGTACCATTTTTTTGTGCCTGTGCTGTTTTTTCCTTTGAAAGGATAGATCCTGCTGACGTTAAAACTGACTTTTGGAAGGTTAAGGCTGACAGTTTTATTCTTAACATTCTGACTATGGTTCATGCTTGCGGACAGGTTGAAGGGGGTTCCCTCCCATGTCTTTGAATAACTTACACTTGATTGCCTCTGGGTAGTAACATGCTCTGAAACATTGTAACTGTTTGTTTTGTCGTAACCACTTGAACTCATGTTTACGTTCGCCGAAAACCTTGAACCAGGCCTTGCTTTTGCATTCTGATTATATGTCCATCCGATCTTATAGTTTGTAGCTTTGCTGTAATCTTTTAAGCCCTTATGTCCTGATATGTTATTTGCATAACTGAATAAGAACTGCCCGTCGAATTTATACTTTTTGGCATAATTTGACTGGGCGGTAAGCATCCATGTACCATTTGTATAAATATTCCCTTTCAGTGAAAGGTCAAAATAATCGCTGATTGCAAAATAATAACCACCTTCAGTCAGGTTATATCCTCTTTCCTGCTCCTGACCAACTCTTGGCATCAGTATACCCGAAGCAGCCTTTTTTGTCTGAATCGGAAAGAATCCAAAAGGAAGTGCTACAGGCAGCGGAATACCCTCAAGCACAAGGTATCCGGGGCCGGAAATGATTTTTTTGCCCGGATAGATTTTTGCTTTTGGCAGGTTTATGTAAAAATGTGGATGTTCGGCATCGCATGTTGAATAAGTGCTTTTTGAAATATTGGAGGTTCCGTCTTCCAGTAGTTTTGTAACCTGGCTGCGAAGCAATCCTTCTTCCTGCCTGGTGACAATTTTATAGGCGATTGCCTTCCTGGTCACAAAATTATATAAAAGAGAATCTGCCACGATCTCCTGTGTTCCCTGCTTAAAAACAGGTGTACCTTTAGCCTTGCCTGTTGAATCGGGTCTTCCGGTCGCAAAAACCGTATTTGCCATCATATCAAAAACTATAGAATCGGCTTTTATTTCAATATCCCCGTATGTGACTTCAGCCTGATCGATCAGAATAGCTCTTTTATGGACAAGATCATTTTTTTTACGCCCCGCTGATTTATAAGTTACCTGTTTGTCGATGGCATCAGGAGATATATTCTTTAAGCTTCTTTTAAGAGTGTCAGTAACAAGGGTGTCCTGACTTACAAGATTTGTATCAGGAACTGATTTCCCTTCCTGAGAGAACAATGAAGCAAAATGGACCATCACAAGGAACACTACAAGGAACCGTTTTTGTTTAAAAAAATACAACTTTAATACTATTTTTGTACAGTTTTTGTGTGACGTCCGGATGTCAGGCGCAAAACTAATTTAAAAAAATGAACTAAACATGGGTTCAAATATTAAAAACGGCAAAGAACGTACCAAATATATGCACATCTTGAAATTGCTTCAAATTGTATTTCTGTCAGTTGTGGTTTCAGGCTGGCAGCCAGTGAATGCTTATGAAAAAACCTGGGTAATAGTGATTGATGCAGGACATGGAGGGAAAGATCCGGGTGCTCTTGGATCAGTGAGCAAGGAAAAGAATATAAATCTGGCAATCGCGCTTAAAACAGGGGAATATCTTGAAAAGAACATGAAAAATGTTAACGTACTTTATACCAGAAATAGTGATGTTTTTGTCGGATTGAAGGAAAGAGCTGAATTTGCGAATAAAAATAAAGCAGATCTTTTTATTTCCATTCATTCAAACTGGATATCAAATAAAAACATTAAGGGCACGGAAACATGGATCATGGGACCAGCCAAGGATGAGCAGAACCTTGAGGTAGCCATTAAAGAAAATGAGGTAATTCGATGGGAAGATGACTTTTCAACAAAATATGAAGGGTTTGATCCAGGATCCCCCGAGTCATATATAATGTTCACTGTGATGCAAAATACATTTAAGGAGCAAAGTACATGGCTCGCCGGTAATATACAGGATCAGTTTAAAAATCGTGCAGGCAGGAGTGATCTTGGTGTGAAACAGGCAGGCTTCTGGGTTTTATATATGACTTCAATGCCAAGCGTGCTGGTTGAAACAGGCTTCATTACAAATCCTGAAGAGGAAAAATACCTTAACTCAAAAGAGGGACAGGATTATGTAGCTTCAGCAATATTCAGAGCATCACGTGATTACATCAATGAGGTTGATAAGAAAAGTCATATTTCTACATCTGTGGAAACGGAACCTTTCATAACAGGAGATTCTGCAATAACAGAAAATACCTCTCCCGATGATGAATTCTCCTTTATGATTCAGATTACTTCATCAGCAGAAAAGCAAGAAATTAAGCCTGAGAATTTTAAAGGAATAAAAGAAGTTATTGAAATACCTTCAGATGATCGCTTCAGGTATGCAACCGGCAGATTTATAAACTATACCGACGCTGTTGAATACCGGAAGAAAATTGTGACCATTTACCCTGATGCATTTGTTATCGCATTAAAAGGCAACAAAATACTACCTTTATCGGATGCGATGAACCTGAAACAAAACAATAATAAACCTGCTGTTAAATGAAAAAAATCTCAAATGAAGTCAAGATAGGTATTACGGCTTTAATAACGATTCTGGTTTTTATCTGGCTCTATAACTTTCTTAAGGGAAAGGATCTCTTCAGCAGTACGGCACATTATTATGTTGTTTACGACAAAGTCGGAGGTCTTGCTGAATCGAGCCCCATTGAAGTTAACGGATACAAAGTAGGTGTTGTCCAGTCTATCAGGTTTATTGATCCCCAAAGCGGCAGG
>Ga0315295_10000429_pt1 | contig 36295 bp, 45 predicted proteins | sample YL17G14_0_MG_FD_204453 | JGI IMG/M metagenome (GOLD analysis project Ga0315295, IMG submission 204453) | Sediment microbial communities from Yellowstone Lake, YNP, Wyoming, USA - YL17G14_0 | ecosystem: Environmental > Aquatic > Freshwater > Lake > Sediment | place: USA: Wyoming | collected...
AGGCCTCAAGAAGTCCGGGCTGGCCCCGAACGCTCCCAGCTACGAAGACATCATCCGCGCGGTCGACCCGGAGTGTTTGCCGCACATGGAGTACACGGTCTACTCAAGCCCCGGCGGACGGAACCTCGCCAACGCCACGGAGATCGCGCGGGCTATCGCTGCTACGAACCCGGACGAGACGACTATCAGGTCGGCCTGCGGGTTGAAATACCGGTGGCTCCACGTGGAGATGCCGGGCCGCAAGTTCTGCATCTTTTACCACGAACCGGAGGGGGCGGCCAAAGATGCCTGAGATCAAGCCCGTCACCACCTGCGCCAGGTGCAGCCGCCGCCTCACGGATCCACAGTCGATCCTCCGGGGCATGGGCCCCGTCTGCTGGGGCCATTCCAAAGGCGACGTATTCGAGCGAGACCTCGAGGCCGCGCCCCAAGAGTGGGCCCGCCGCGAGGACTGCCTCCGCTCCGGAGGAGAGATCGACCTCGGGTGCAACTGGCGGTTCGACCCGAGCACCCGGGAAGAGCCCTGCCTGCCCTGCCACATCCGCATCAGCCTGAGGCACATCGGCGGGGAGTTCGAGGCCTACGGGACGCTCCTGGACTCGCACGAGTACGTGAGCCGGACCGAGGTCGTGTTCTGCAGATCCGAGGACCTCAAGACCGCCTACAGGGCCGCCGTCAACGCCGGCCCCAGGTGCGAGGCCGAGGTCTACAGGCTTCAGAGAGCTGCCCGGCGGGCCCGCCGCCGGGCGGCGTGAGGAGGGTCGAGTCATGGCTACCGAAGTTGAAGTTTCCTATGCCCCGGCGCAGCAGGGAGAGAAGAGCTACGTGATGGTCCGGGAGGGCGGCGAGGCCGTCGCATACGTCGTGGACGCGGGCGGGCGCCGGGAACTGCCGCACGTCGTCCTTCATAGCCCTGACGGCTACGAATGGAGTTATGGAGGCAGCGGCCCGGCCGACCTGGCCAGGTCCATCCTGACGGACGCGGTGGGGCCGGAGCTCGCGGACCGTTGGTACCAGGCGTTCAAGTGGGAGTTCATCGCCAGGCTGCCCCGCGTGGGCGGAGTGATACCCCTCTCGCAGGTGAAGGTGTTCTTAAGGATGAAGGGGGTGGCTCTGTCGTGAGGAGCCGCAAGCCCCATTTCAGCGTGTCGGAATTGAAGTGCTACCTGACCTGCCCCGAGCAGTGGTACCACAGGTACGTCGTCAAGACGAAGAAGCCCATGCCGAGCGCGGTCGTGGAGGGCCTGGCATACGACGACGTCTTGAGCCACCTCCACAAGTCGCACCCGACCATGGAAGCCAGGCGGGCCTTCGTCAAAGGTAGCCCGCAGGCCATGAAGCAGACCGTCGAGGACGCCCTCAACCGGTTTGGCGACATCGAGTACGACGAGGGCGAGACGCGGGACGCGCTGATCGCCGACGTCTTGGACGCGGTGAACGTCTACCTCGCCAACTCGGACGACGAGCCCACCCTCGCGATCCAGGAGTGGTTCCACGTCGACTTCGAGGGCCTGCCCTGGCAGTTCATCGGGGTGATGGACCGGATCCTCCAGGGGGTCGTCGTGGACAACAAGCTCTTCGGCAGGACCCCGACCCAGGAGGACGTCGATGAGGACCTCCAGCTCACGGCCTACGCCCTGGGCTACATGCACCAGCACGGATCCCTGCCTCAGAAGCTCCGCCTGGACTGCGTCATCAAGAACAAGGTCAAGAAATTCGTCCAGCTGGAGACGACCAGGACCCAGGCGGACGTCGACCGTTTCCTCAGGATCTTGGTGGCCGCGGCCAAGGCCATGAACGAAGGCCTGGTCATCCCGCGGCCGATCGGTTGGCAGTGCAAGAAGGCTGCCTGCCAGTACTGGCCGGAGTGCCATGAAAGGTGGTAGAGACAGTGTCCGCGATTGAGATCCAGCCCCAAGCCGTAGGCGGCGAGATCCAGAGCCTGTCGCCCGCCCAGTTCGCCAGGCGGCTCTCCGACATGAAGCTCAAGCTTGAGCTCACCCGGCAATTCTTCTCCGAGGTCATGGTGAAGGACATGGACTTCGGTGTGATCCCGGGCACCAACGGGAAGCCGTCGCTCCTGAAGCCGGGCGCCGAGAGCCTCCTCGAGTTCTATGCCTACGCGGGCGTCATCAAGGAGCAGCAGGAGAAGAAGGACTACGACACCGGGTTCTACGACATCACCGTCATCATCCAGATCCTCGACAAGGCGACCGGCAGGATCGTGGCCGAGGGCGTCGGGTCGGCCAACGTCTACGAGGCGAGGTACAGGTACCGGTGGGTCTACAAGAACGAGATCCCCGTCGGCACCGACGTCGCCGGCCTCAAGACCAGGAAGTTCACCAGCAAGAAGAACGGCCAGGAGTACACCCAGTACCGCCTGGAGAACGACGACCTGTTCAGCCTGTGGAACACCGTCCTCAAGATGGCGAAGAAGCGAGCCCTCGTGGACGGCGCCCTCCAGGCCACCAGGTCGAGCGGCATCTTCACCCAGGACCTCGAGGACATGGAGGAGTGGATGGAGGGGGAGACCGCTGCCGCCCAGACCGGAGCGACCGCCGAAGGCGGGACTGCCGGCCAGGCTCAGACCAAGGCGCCCGTCAGGACGCCCCCGCCTCCTCCCAAGGTGACCAAACCCGCCGCAGTCCAGGGCAAGTCCCAGGACCAGGGGCAGAAGGCAGAGGCCTCGCAGCCCGTCGCCGGCAAGGTCGACTGGACCGCGTTCTGGTCGAAGATGCGCTCCATGAACGTGTCCAAGGACCAGGTCCATACCGAGGCCAGGTCGTTCTTCGACCTGCCGGAGTTGAAGTCGCTCACCGACGTCAAGGATCTCACCCAGGATCTCCTGGACGAGTTCGCGACGTACCTCGGCACCATCTTCCCGCCTCCTCCGGAGCAGGGCTAGACGTGACGCCTCCCGGGGACGGGACGGCCCGCTCCCGTGGGGTATGAAAGGTGGTCGCAATGGACCGTTCGACTCTGAACGACCAGCAGCGCGCCGCGGCCCTCCACGGGCCCGGCCCCGCTTGCGTCATAGCCGGCGCCGGCTCCGGGAAGACCCGGGTGCTGACGTACCGCATAGCCCGCCTCGTCGAGGACGGCGTCGACCCCGAGAGGATCCTGGCGGTGACTTTCACCCGCAAGGCCGCGGGGGAGATGCTCGACCGCCTCGGCGGGCTCGTGGGATCCTCGGTGGAGGCGCTCACGGTCGGGACGTTCCACTCGGTGTGCTACCGGGTCATCCGCGAGGAGTACAGGTACCTCGGCCGGGAGATCCCTTCGCCGGCTGAGGAGTACTGGCAGAAGAGGACCATCCGGGATATCCTGTCTCCCGACTGCATGAATTGGCACCTGGACCTGGCTTTCGCTATGGGCTTCATCTCGGCCCAGAAGAACAACCTCCTGGGGCCCAGGGATAAGCTCCTGATGCCCGAAGGGCGAGAGTTCGAGGAACAGCGCTTCAGGGACCTCTACCTCGAATACGAGTCCCGGAAGGCCGAAGAGAACCGCCTGGACTTCGACGACATGCTCCTTTGGTGCCACAGGCTCTTGGCCGAGAACCCGGACATAAGGGCCAAGTACCGGCGGCGGTGGCAGTGGCTCCTCGTGGACGAGTTCCAGGATACCAACCTCGCTCAGTACGCGATCCTGAGGCAGGTCGCGCCGCCCGAAAACAACCTCTTCGTGGTGGGGGACGACTACCAGGCCATCTACGGCTGGCGCAACGCCGTCATCGACTTCATCCTGAACTTCGAGAAGGAATGGCCCGGCGCCCGCGTCTACCGCCTCGAAACCAACTACCGGTCCACGGAGAACATCGTGGAGAGCTCCAACACCCTGATCCGCTTCAACGCCCGCCAGGCCAGGAAGGTGTGCAAGGCCATCCGCCCGCCGGCCAGGGACCCGGTGCTCCTTTCCTCCTCGAGCGAGGACGACGAGGGGCGCCAGGTCGCCGAGCGCGTCGTCAGCCTAGCCCTCCAGGGCCACAAGTACGGCGACATGGCCGTCCTCTATCGAACCAACGCCCAGAGCCGCGCCCTCGAGGAGGCCCTGGTCCAGCGCAACGTTCCCTACGTGGTGTTCGGAGGCACAGGCTTCTACGAGCGCAAGGAGGTCAAGGACGTCATCGCCTACGTCCGGGCGGCCCTCCGGAAGGACGACGACGCCTTCAGGAGGATCGTCAACGTGCCGTCCCGATACCTGGGCAAGGCGTTCCTCGCGGGGCTCTTCTCCTGGGCGAGCGCCCGGGCGGAGTCTCTGGTGCACGCGCTGTGTTCGGGTCAGTGCGCGGTCACGCGGCAACGGAAGTGGGAGATGGGCGCGTTCCAGCTCGCCTCGGTCCTCACGGAAGTCGAAGCGCACCGCGACGACCCGCCGGCGGCGCTCGTCCGCCGGGTCCGGGACCTTACCAAGTACGACCGCTACCTCATCGAGGAGGAGGGCGGGGAAGAGGGGCCCGACAACGAGAAGGTCGAGAACCTCAACATGCTGGAGCAGGCGGCGTCACGGTTCGAGTCGGCGGAGGCCTTCTTGGAGTACGCATCAAGCATGTCCGGCCGCGACCAGGAGAACGGGCCCGACAGGGTCCAACTCATGACCCTCCACAAAGCCAAGGGCCTGGAGTTCCCCGTCGTGTTCCTGGCCGGCGTTTCCGAGGGGCTCCTCCCTCACAGGCGGTCGGTGGTCTACGGCCCCGATGGAAGCGTGATCCCCGAGAGCGTCGAGGAGGAGCGCCGCCTCATGTACGTGGGCATGACGCGGGCGATGGACCTCCTCCACGTGTCTTCTCCCGAGACCTACATGGGCAAGCCCACGGCGCCCAGCATGTTCCTAAGCGAGATCGCGGAGGTGACTCAGAGTGCAGATAGCCAAGCTGTCGATTAGGGACTTCCTCGGCATCGAGGCCCTGGAGTTCCAGCCGGGCAAGATCAACATGATCGAGGGCGGGAACGGCGAGGGGAAGTCGGCGGTGCTCGAGGCGATCGAGCAGGCCGTCACCAACAAGAACAGACGCGTGCGTCTCGTCCGGGACGGAGCCAACAAGTACGTCATCCTGGTCGAGATGGACGACGAGACGACCATAAAGCGCCAGGGCACCGGCCCCGGGTCCGAGAACACCGTCGACGTGAAGACCGGCGGGATCCCCCGCAAGTCCCCCCAGGCGTGGCTCTCGTCGATCGCCGGCTCCTACTCCTTCAACCCTGTGGACTTCATCCTGGAGAAACCCGAGAAGCAGGCGAAGATGCTGCTGGGGCTATTGCCCGTCCAGGTGGCGGAGGAAGAGGTCCGGGAGTGGCTGGGGTTTCTGCCCGCGGGCATCGACTACGACGCCCACGGTCTGGAGGTCTGCGACAAGCTCTACGACGTGGTCTACGAGATGCGCCGGCAGGCCGACGCCGAGGCGAAGGCCCTGGAAGCACAGCTCAGAGTGGAGAGCGCCAAGGTTCCCAGGGGCTTCGACGCCGAGACGTACCGGAACCTGAACCTCACCGACAAGTTCGACGAGCTCGGGCGGGCCCAGGCACACAACGCCGAGATCGAGCGCGTGAGGGACTCCATACCTGCCCTTGAGGCCCAGGCGCAGTCATGCGCCCAGAGGAACGAGACCCTGCAGGTGCGGCTCGACGACCTGAAGCGGCAGATGGCCGACATCGTGAAGCAGATGGCGGCCAACAACCGGGAGGCCGACGCGCTGAGAGCCAAGGTGACCGAAACCCACGAGAAGCTCGCCGGCACGGAGCCCATCGACACCTCGTCCCTCCAGGAAGAGATCCGGACGTTCCAGGAGAACCAGCGCCTGGTCCACGTGAAAGACCACTGTGACGAGCTCAAGGATCAGCTGGCCCTGGCCGAAGAGACTGCCTCCGGCCTCGACGAGCGCTGCAAGATGCTCAAGCGGAAGCCCCAGGAGCTCATTGGCTCGGTCACGCTGCCCATCAAGGGTCTGGGTCTCGAGGATGGTCAGGTGACCATCAACGGCCTGCCGATCGTCAATCTCTCCACCTCCGAGCGTGTCCGTCTTGCCCTGGAGATAGCCCGGGCGAGCGCCGGGGAGCTCAAGGTCGTCTGCGTGGACGGCTTCGAGGCCCTCGATCCGGCGGCCCAGGCGGAGTTCATGCGCCAGGCGGAGGGTGACGGGTTCCAGTACTTCGTGACCCTACGGACGGAAGGCCCTCTTCAGGTCTCCATGATCCAGGACTGAGGGGTGGTCGACGTGTTCGGATTCGGGCCCAGCAGCAGAAAACCGGCGTCACCGACCCCGGAGGAACTGGCGGAACGGGAAGTGTCGCAGGCCCTGGCCAGACTCGAGGCCGCCAGGAACCGGTTCAACGAGATCGCAGGCACCAAGGACCGCACCGAGGAGGTGGACCTGGTCATCCGGGACGAGGACATCGCCCGGTTTGCGCTCCGCGCGGCCATCAACCGGGCGGGCAACAGCCTCACCAGGGCCACGTCGCTCAGACTCCGGCAGTACTTCTGCACCCACGGGAAAAGGCTCCGACCCGAGTACCAGGTGGAGAGGGTTATGTGATAGGTACCCCGCGGACGATTCCGGCTTCGCCGGCGCGGGGTTCCAGATGGGCGGGGCAAGCCGACAGGGAGGAGGGGATCCGGATGCTCAACCAGCGCAGCGTTATCACACGTGGAATAACGGGAGCTTCTGCTGTACGGGCGCCGTGGGGATCCCGGGCCCGGCGGCCCGGCGAAGCGCGAGAGGACTGAGTCAGATGCAGGCTGCCCCGCCTGGTTCATGTTTGAACACCGCAGGCAACTGGGAAAGCGAGAGAGGAGAGAACGAAGTATGGCACCGGTAGATCCTGTGAATCTGGAAGGTAAGCCCGATCCCCAGACGTGTCCCGAAGCGTACCAGGAACTCGTCCAGGAGCCCGAGATGACCAAGGGCGAAGCGCTCGTCAATGGCCTGAACCAGATAGACGAGGGGCTCAAGATGATCTCTGCTTTGGGCAACCGCTACGACCTGATCGCCACCATGGTTGGTTCGAAGACCAGCGCACAGAGGCTCCGAGATGTCATTCGCGGCAACAAGGTCCTGTACAACCTGGTCCTCAACATGGTGAAGGCCAAGAACAATCGCCTGGCCGCGGATACCGTCGAGAAGGTCGTCACCGACTTCCTGGACACCTTGTTCGACCTGTCGAGCCCGTACAGAGTGTGAAGCCGTGGGGCGGGGTGTTGGCTGAGCATAAACCCCGTCCCTTTGGGCTTGCGTTGCGTCGGCTCCGGATTCGAGCCCGGGCTACAGATGGAGGCGATATGAGAGGAGAGGTGGACGTGTTTGTGTCACAAGCAACCGCCGGGGTCACGCTCGGCCCTTGGGCCGGCGAGCCCGGGTACATATGTTGCCCGCGGGCGGAGAACATCCAAGCCCGCCCCGCGGACTGGGAGTTGATCGAGTGCCCCGAGTGCGGAGCCGAATGCTATGTGACCCCGTTGGCCAGGGAGGCCGTGAACGTGCAGCCCCGGCTCAAGGCGGTCTGCACCGCATGCGCTTTGAGGCTGGGCGCTCAGGCGAAGGCGGGTGAGGGGCGTGGATAGACCCATCACACCCGAGCAGTACCTGGCGACCCAGGCCCAACTGCTCCTCATGGCCAGACTCGTCCAGCAGTGGGACCTGAACAGCTTCCTCCTAACCATCGCCACCGCGGACACTGTCGGGCCGTTCCTGGACCCCACGCAGTACATGCGAGGCAGCAGGAACATGCACTTCATCGAGGACCTGGCCCGGGCTGCGGCGATGTTCCAGCAGTCGGTCAGGGAAGCCTGCGAGCGACACAAGGTTCAGTTGCCATCACCCGCAGAGGAGGAAAAGGCGTGAAGGCTCTTTCCCTTACTCAGCCCTGGGCGTCCCTCGTCGCGACGGGCGCCAAGAAGATCGAGACCAGGTCGTGGCGGACGGACTATCGCGGGCCCTTGGCCATACACGCGTCTGCCGAATTCCCGCGGGAGGCCAGGCTCCTCTGCTTCACTGAACCGTTCTACAGCGCCCTGAAGAAAGCCAACCTCAACGCCAACCACAGGCCCGAGAAGGTCCTGTCGCTGGGCGCCATCGTCGCGGTGTGCGAACTCGCCGACGTACAGGTGATCACCGCGGCCAACGTACCCGGCGAACCCGAGGGCTCCTTCGGGGAGTACCGTCCGGGACGGTTCATGTGGGTACTGGAGAACGTCCGTCGCCTGCCTCGTCCGATCCCGGCGAAGGGTTCGCTGGGGCTGTGGGAGACGGACCTGGTGGACGTGAAGGACGGTGACGTCGTTGTACGCTGACGCCATCTTCTTCGAGATGCCGGCGCTCGAGTACGCCTTCCGCCGCTGGCTCAAGTCGGACGTGGCCAAGGAGGAGCAGGGCGGGTTCTTCCTGTGCGACAGGCCTACCAAGTGCACACGGACGTCGGCGGGGAGGACCCTCAAAGAGCTCCGGCTGGACACCGCTCTGGTCATAAGAAGCGTGGTGCCAGTGCTGAACCTAGCAGACAACCCTCGTCGGTCCTTCAACATGAAGAGCTGGCAGAAGTTCGCTAACCTCGGGCACAGCCTGAACTGGGCACGACGGCTAAGCGGCTGGCCCGTGTGGTTCCATAGTCACCCGTCGGGCAATCCCGAGCCATCCCCCAACGACTGGTCATGCGCCGCCCTCCTGACGCGATACCCGGTGAGTCTGGACATCTTCGCCGTCGTAACCGGGCAGCCTTTCGCCATCCGGGCATACAAGCCCGCGGAGGTGGCGTGCGAGACGAGGCTCGTGGAATGGGAGAGGCTTCCCTTCCTGAGCTTCAGGGAGGGGGTCTTCAGAACGGCCTCCAAGCAGGGGGGATTGTATGGGCCTCCCAGCAGGCATCCGTAAGTTATCGCAAAGTCATTCGCCCTGGTAGATGGGCGAAAAGAGGGTCGGATCAGGCCCGAAATACCGCAAACTAACGCAAGTTTGCGGAAGGGATCGTAAACGGCCTGGCAGACATAGAGAACCGGAGGGCGCCAACATGCGACTACATAACCGGCAGGTAAAGGCTGAATTCTGGACTGACCCGGACCTCCTCAGGCTGCCTCGGGATGAAAGGACCTTCTACCATGGCCTGTGGCACTGCTCCGAGGACAGCGCGTGTCTCGAGGACTCGCCCTTCACTCTGAAGCTGCTGTTGTTCCCGTCCCCCGTGGATGCGGACGTCACCGTCGAAGTCCTGGCCGGCTGGATTGAGGACCTCATCGGGATGGGCAAGCTTGTCCGCTACGAGGCCAAGGGGAAGCAGTATCTATACCTCACGAACTTCCACCGGCACCAGACCTTGCGCAATCCAGGCGCCTCTGAGGTCCCTCTCCCGCGCTGGATAAGGTGGCAGGAGTCCAGAGAGGAGAACGGCAAACGCGTACCAGGCCGGTACATCCTGGTTTACGATCCACTAGCGCACGTGGAGAACCCTGATTCGGAGTCGCACCAACCCGGCACCATGACGGCAGAGGAACGGTACCAAGACGGTACCGACCCGGTACCAGACTCCAACCAACCCGGCACCGGCCCTAAGGTAAGGGAAGGTAAGGTAATAGAAGCTAAGTCAAGGGAAGGTACTACGTCCTCCGCTACCGATCCGGTACCGCAAGGTTCATCCACCGCCGAGCCCGGGAAGTCCATGGTTGATGTTGTTGTGGTCATGGACGATGTCATGAAGTTCTGGCAGCAGAACCTCCACCCGATCATCACCCCCTACCAGGTGGAAACCCTGTACGACTACGTGAAGCAGGGCATGGAGCCTCCGGTGATCCTCGAGGCCTTGAGGAGGTCTGTCGGGCAGAACAAGAGGACCCTGTCGTACGTCGAGGGGATCCTGCGGCGCTGGCAGACCGATGGCGTCAAGACGGTGGAGGACATCGAGGTGCTCGACCAATCGAGGGAGTTCGAGCGCCGTCAGCGCGACAGCCACAACGACCAGGACCGGCCGCCGCCGAAGCCCATTCCTCTCACTTCCGAGCAGCGCCGCAGGTCGGCCGAGCTGACCGAGAAGATAAAGGCCCTTGCCGAGAAGATGGAGGTGCCACAGTGACATGGCAGTCGAACAGCAGGAAGTAGTCCGCGGCAACCCGCCGCACTTCCCGGACCACGCAGAGCTCAAGAACGGCTCGCCCAACCGGATCCGCCTGGGCTGTCCCCTCCAGGGCGAGGACCTCGTCCGGCGGTACTTCAGAGTCTTCGCCGACCTTAGGGACATGGACTACAGGACCTGGGACTTCGAGGCCGGCTTCAACTTCGAGTGGGGTCTGGCCGACCTCCGGGCGTGCGAAGAGTGCCAGGTGACCGATATCGACCCTCCCGTCATCGGCAAGGATTCTCAAGGTCGGGAGTACAGGCTGTACCATATCCGCGGCTGCCGGACTTTCACCGGCAAGGGCATGTTCCTGGACCTGGACCGGAAGACCACACGCGCCCTGGGCAAGCCGAAGTTCGTCGTCCGCAACTGCGAAGGACCCGAGTGGAGGAAGGAGCAGCTGGCTGGGATCTACGAGGGCAGCGCAAGTCATCGCAGGGTAAAAAAGGAGGAGCTTGTGTCGTGAGTAGGACCGGCGCCCCGGTACCCGGCCTGCCGAAGGCGACCGAGACCGGCATCCTTCGCCAGGTCCGGGACTTCCTGCGTTTGCACGGGTGGATGGTCGTCAGGATCCACCAGTCGCTGGGCTCGGAGAAGGGCATTCCTGACCTGGTCGCGGTCCGCGAGGGGCAGACTGTCTGGATTGAGGTCAAGGCTCCCAAGGGCCGGCTCAGCGAGTACCAGGAGCGCTGGTTGCAGGACCTCGAGAACCACGACGGCAGCTGGTTGGTCGTCCGAGGCATCGAGGACGTGGAGCGTCTGTCCCGGAGGTGAGCGCGTTGTCCAGACCCAGGGTCCGGGTCTCGAAGCACGCCAGGATCCGCATCGAAGGGCGCCTCGGGATCTCCCGCAACATGCGGCACGAGATCGAGGGACGCCTCAACACTGCGCTGCGCCTGGGAGTCGTCCCGGGCCCGGACCTGGACGTGTCGGTGTTCCTCGGTGACGGCTACAAGGCCATCTGCTATCCGAGCGCCCAGGGCGGGTGGGTAGTCGCCACCGTCCTGGGGCCGGAGCCCGAACAGGAAGGAGTGTCGTGAAATGAGCGCAGTTGAGAAGAGCGTCGTGGAGACCACTGAGGAGTACCGCTCCATCCCCGTTGACCAGGTATCGGTGGCCGTCAACATCAGGCGGACGTTCGACCAGGGGAAGCTGGAGGAACTGGCAGCCAGCCTCAAGGAGTACGGAGTCCTGGAGCCGTTGGTCGTGAGGTCGCTGGACGGCAAGTACGGGAGGATCTACGAACTGGTCGCCGGCGAGCGCAGGCTCCGGGCGGCGAGGATCGCCGGGCTGCCCGAGGTCCCCTGCCGTATCGTGCAGCTCGATGCGAAGCAGGTAGCGGAGATCCAGCTGCTCGAGAACCTCCAGCGGGAGGACCTCAATCCGCTCGAGGAGGCGCAGGCTCTCTCCGACCTCATGTGGGAGCACGGTTATAGCCAGGAGGCCCTGGCGAAGAAGCTGGGCAAGAGCCAACCGTGGGTGGCGTCCAGGACCAGGCTGCTCGACCTGCCCGAAGCTGTCCGGGACGGTATCACACGTGGAATAGTCTCGGCGTCGGCGGCCGAAGTCATGATGCCGTATGCGAAGGCCGAGGCCGTACTGGTGGAAGTGGTCAAGCAGATGGAGAAGGAGCAGATCCCCGTAACCCGGGTTGCCCACGAGGTCGGCTGGCGGGTGAGGCGGGACTGCAAGGCCGTCTTCACCCGGGGGTACTACGGGGATGCTGAGCCCAAGTTCGAGGTCGGGCCCTGCCAGAATTGCCCCAAGGTCATCCGAATGCGAGAGGAGCACGGCGGGGAGGGCAACAAGCCCTGGTGCACTGACGTGGCCTGTTGGGAGGGGAAACAGAAGGTCGCCGGAGAGAACGCCGTGGCGAAGGCCCTGGAGGAGGGAGAGGCCGCAGGGGTAATCGACCTCAACAAGCTGAACGCCAGGCAATACCACGAGTTCAAGTGGGGCGAATCGACGCCTGAGGACTGCCGCGGCTGTGAGCATCTCAAGAAGGGCAAGTCCTACGGTACAGTCTGCGACACGTGCATGAATCCCAAGTGCTACAACAGGCGGAAGCGGGAGCAGGACAAGGCAAAGAAGCAGGCCGAGGAGGATGCTCTTAACAGCACGGTGTCGCGGTTCCTCAGCGCCCTTCAGGAGAGGGACGTTGTTGATTCCCTGGCCTTCCTACCGCGGCGGCTGCTCGTGTTCCTGGCCGGCCTGGTCTTCCTGGAAGTCGAAGCCCCCTACGAGTTCGAGGTCAGGAAGTGGCGCGAGACAAACCTCGGATGGCCGACCGGTACGTCCTTCGGTGACTTCGCCCTCGGCGGTATCGAATGGGGCAAACTTGCTTCCGCCCTTCACGTCCTCGACAACACAGCCCTGGCAATGAGACTGCTTGAGTGGGTCATAGCCTGCAGGGCTGCCGGCCCGAGGCAGACGCGCCTCCAGCCGCTCCTCTACCTCACCGGCGAATGGCAGGACGTTTCGAAGCCGGCACCCGGGGACGAGGACCTCGTCGAGGACGCGATTGACGATGAGGAGCCTGATCCCGAGGACGATGACGAGGATGACGCGCCGGAAGAAGAGGACCCCGAATGATCTTTCGCGTGGCGCCTGTCCTCCAGAAGGAGGTCCGAGAGCTCTGCCGGCGGCCTTACCCGGGTCACCCACTCGGGTGCCCCAACTACGGCCAAAGACCCGCGTGCCCGCCGGCAGCTCCTCTGTTTGCTGATGTCTACGACCTCGCGCAGGTGGTCTTCGCCATAGTGACCGAGTTCGACCTTGGGGAGCACGCGGCCAGAATGAAGGTTGCCCATCCAGGATGGTCTGATGCTCAGTGTCGGTGTTGCCTCTACTGGCAACCGCGGGCGAGGAAGGTTCTGAAGGCCGAGATACTGGAGTTTGCCCGGAACCACACCGGGTACCACGCGACCTCGGTGCCGGAGGCCATGGGGGTCAACGTTACGGAGACCCTCATGGCTGTCGGCGTCGTCCTGGAGTGGCCGCCCCTGAAAGTGGCCAGGCAGGTAGCACTGGCCGCGGTTCCGAGGAAGGAGGGTCCCGCACTATGGCCTGGAAGCGCAAGCCTAGCTCCCCACCAACCCGAGTTGCTGTCGTCGACCGGCGCCGGCCGTTCACTGAGACCACCTGGCTGCTCATCGTCATCCTGCTCGACGAGGAACGGCTCACCTGGCGCGAGATAGCCGAGCAGCTGCACCGTGACCCCGAGCACGTGGCCGAGAAGATCCGGGAGGGCGCCAAGAGCGGGGTGCTTGACGCAGTGAGGCGGAACCTGATCGTCCGTGACATGCTTTATGCCAGGCGCAGGGCCAGGCAGGTCGCGCTCGCAGCCGTGACCAGGGAGGCATGTTCCCGGTGATCGACCCGAAGAGGGAACTGGCAGAACTCGCCAGAATACTGTCGCAGAAGCCGGAAATCGCACCCACACTCATCTCCGTCGTGAAGGCATTGGCCACAGTCGAATACGGCGAGATCACCATCAAGATGCAGGCGGGCAAGCCGGTTTGGGTGGACTCCGTGAAACGGGAGAGGGTGGGGTAGATGCTCGCCGGGATTATCGTGGGTATCGAAGCCGCGGACCCCGCAGCCGCGAACGAGGCAATCACGGTCGGGATATTCACGATTCTCGGAGTGATTGTAGGTGCGGCCTCCAACTACCTTGTGCCGCTTTTGACAGACAAGTTTCGCGCACGTAGCCTGATCAAGTCGGCCCGGAACGAGCTTGTAGTAAACGCAGAAGTGCTCTACCAGGAGTTGCCGGCCTACACTTCGGTCGGCATCCATCATTTCTTCATTGACAAGGTTCTGGAAATGCCTGAGTTGTGTTCACACTCCGAAGTCTTTCATTCTCTCGCACGGGTTCGATCACAAGTCAGCAAACTCGAGGAGTTCGAGCAGTACCTCAAGGCTTACAGCAGCAGAGAGCAGAAGGAAGTGCTAACAACGCTAATCGTGCATTTTCAGAAGGCGACGGCCGAACGGATCGTCCACTGTATAGGTCTCATGGATCAGCACCTGCATACCAGAGGAGATAAGCCAACTCTACCGGAACTAAAGGTGTTCAGCGAATTCGCCTATGAAACAATGAGTCCCTACTTCGAGCGGGTTGCTCAGTTGATGGACAGGGCAAAAGACGTGGGCATACCAAACGAAGAGCTCAGAGTCTTGCTCGCCTTCCAAGAAGGCATTGTGCGGAAGGCGAAAGATGCAGCAAAGGCCGCGAAGCACGCGAAGAACAAATGAGTTTCTCGGTCCTGATAGACGACGTGGGAAGCAGGGACTTGCTCTGTCGCTCTCGAGAATAGGCTAGGCAAACAAGTCAAGCCGGCAAGGGTACCAACTCTAGCCGGCTTTTCATTTCGGGAGGTGAGGGAATGGTCTACCAGCTGCCAGTCCGGGCAATCGACTACCTGTTGTACAACTGTCTGTACCTCCGCAAAGAGGTCGACCTCCTCGGCTCCACAGGCGGCGGCCTGGTCAGGATCCCGTCTCGAGCGAGAAGGCACGGTAGTCCCGTTGAGGTGCTGGCCATCCAGAGGGCCGAACTGACCATCGTCCTGGACGCGGTGGACCGCGCGTGGCAGTCCCTCACCTCCGACCTGAAGCAGATCGCCAGGGCCAAATACCGGCGCCGGATGAGGAACCGGGAGATCGAAAAACGGTACTTCCTCTCGAAAAGTACCCTTGATCGAAAGTTGGGGTGCATTCGTGCGGCAGTAGCAGGCTATTTGGCACTCGTTCCTGAGGCGATATTGAGGCGTTTTTGGGGTGAAAATGAGGCGAGATTCGAGGATCTCGTGAGGCGAAGGTAGTAGAATCAAGGCGGGTCGTACCATCCCCGAGGAGAGGGATGACCAGACAGGGGAAACCCATCTGCCCGAGGCGTTCCCAAAGCACCCTATGACCCCAGGAGCGCCTTCTTCGCGGCTTCACTAGCAATGTCTACCAGGATGTCTCTCAGCGGACCCGCTACGGCCTTGGTTGCTTTGGACAGGAATAGCTTCAGTCTAGTTGCCCCAACAGCCGTCTGCGGAGTATCGGTCATGATCTCTTTCACGCTGCGTTTCAGAGTGTCTCTCTCCTGCTCACTGAGGCCATCTTGAAGGTCAATGAGGTCCTGGGCAGCCTGCATTCGAGACTCCGTCCAAGGGAACGCTTTTCCGCAGCTGTGGCAGAAAGCGGGGGCAGGGGTCATGCCTCCGATAACCACTACGCCTGATTCATAGTCTCCCCGAATCGCCTGACCGCAGGCGGGGCAGGCCGTAATGGTGGGGGCGCCGCATTCCGGGCAGAACTTGCTTCCGTGCTCTGGGAACCTGTCTACGCGATCCGTGATCATATGACCATTCAAGCAGATCTGGGCCGTATGATAGTACCCCATGACGGACACCTCCAAGGGATTCATCGGCAGAGGGGACATTCCTCGCTGAACGATACGATTCCTTGTCTTCATCCATTCCCACAGAACGAGAGGGGACCCTATATGCCCGATGCTGGTCTGATCCGCTGCGCCCACGACGCTCTCGTACCCGTGGACACCCTGAAGGCCAATCCCCGCAACCCCAACAGGCACCCGCCCGAGCAGGTCACCCTCCTTGCCAGGATCATCCGGGCCCAGGGGTGGCGGGCCCCGATAACCGTCTCGAACCGGAGCGGCCTGGTGGTCCGCGGCCACTGCCGGCTCCTGGCCGCGAGGGAACTCGGCCTGGCCGAAGCTCCGGTCGACTTCCAGGACTATGCCACCGAGGAAGAGGAGCTGGCCGACCTGGTCGCCGACAACCGGCTTGCCGAGCTGGCGGACATGGACGAGGACAGCTTGGCGGCCTTGCTCGAGGAGCTGTCGACCCGGGACATCGACCTCATCCTGACCGGCTATGACGAGGAGTTCGTGAAGGCTCTTGTCACCCGGACCAGGGCGCTCGAGGCATCCGACGACGAGTTCGACGTCGACGGAGCCCTGGAGGAGGCAAAGGAACGCGGTCTGAGGACCGGCCCGGGCGACGTGTGGAGTCTGGGACGGCACCGCCTAGTCTGTGGCGACGCTCGAGATCCTACAGCAGTTGCCCGGCTCATGGATGGGCGGAAAGCGTGCTGCATGTGGACGGATCCGCCATACGGGGTCAACTACGAGGGCAAGACCGACGACCGTCTCACTCTCGAGAACGACGAGCCGGAGTCCGTCGAGGCGCTCATCCGGGATGCCTTTGCCGCCTGCGACCAGGTCCTCGAGGAAGGCGCCGCCATCTACGTAGCCCATCCTGCCGGGCCCTTGTCGGAGACCTTCATCCGGTGCTTCGCCGGCCAAGGTTGGAGGCTTCACCAGACCTTGGTCTGGGTCAAGGATTCGCTCGTGCTGGGTCACTCGGACTATCACTACCGGCATGAGCCCACTCTCTTTGGCTACAAGCCGGGGATCGGCCGCAGGGGTCGCGGGGCTGCCGGCTGGTACGGAGACGACGCCCAATCGAGCGTCTTCGAGGTGCCGAGGCCCAAGGCATCAAGAGAGCACCCCACGATGAAGCCGGTAGAGCTCGTCGCGGCCCATCTTAGGAACAGCTCGCCCATCGGAGGGCTAGTCGCCGACTTCTTCCTGGGATCCGGCACCACACTCATTGCAGCCGAGCAGCTGCAGAGGATCTGCTACGGCATGGACATCGACCCTGTCTACTGCGATGTCGCCGTGACACGTTGGGAGAACCTCACAGGAGAACACGCAACAAGACTCTAGCAAGGGACGCAGATACGCGATGGACAGACCGGCTTCTCAACTGCTTTCAGCCCTCCGGGCAGGCGCACACCTTGAGACCGCCCTAGCCTATGACGGACAGAGTCCCAGCATCTTCGGGCTGTGGCTTCTTCTCGGTGGGCCCCGGATGATGGGGAGATTCGTGCCATTCGCCAGGGCGCTGAGCCGCGCCGTGACTGAGGCCGAGGTGCGCAACATCGCCCTCATAAGCAAGGCAGCCGAGAAGGACTGGCGGGCGGGAGCGTGGCTCCTTCAGCACAGGTTCCCCGACAGGTGGGGCGGCAAGACTCCGACTCGCCAACCCGCCGGCGCAACTCTGGCAGCCGGACTCTGCATGAGAAAGCTCGGTGAGATCAGTGGCCAGAAAGCGCTGGACAGACCTCGACAAAGAGAAAGCCCTGGCCATCTACGCAACCACAGGTAACCTGTCGGAGACATCGCGGCAGACCGGTGTTCCCATCTCGACGATCCGAGGGTGGCTGGCGGAGAAGCCCACAGAGGAAGTCGCCAAGGCCAGACTTGATGCCAAGCAGCGGTTCATCGACGCCGCCTGGGATACCGTTCTCAAGGGCATTCGGGTAGGCGATACGATGATGGGGTTTGTCTTGGAGAACGGGGAGGAGCTCTCGAAGGCCTTCAAGGCTGTCGCCTCCGCGGACATCGATCCCGAGGAGAAGGCAGACATACTGCGGACCATGGCCTCCCTCAGCAAGATCAGCCTCAAGGACCTCGCCATCTACATCGGCACCGTATACGACAAGATAGCCCTGGCCACTGGCAAGCCCACCGGCATTAACCGGCTGGAGGGGCAGGTGACGAACACGCATGAGTTCAAAGTCACGCAGGAGATCGTCACCAGGCACCCCGAGGTCCTCGACCTCATCTTTGCCCGGGATCAGCGACGACCTGTGGAGGATAGGGGCAGCTAAGGCTCACCCCCTCGGATGGGGCAGTTTCGTCGACCCGACGTACCGGCGACCCCCGCACATCCTGCTCCTGGGCGAATACCTGGCCAAGGTCGAGCGAGGAGAGATCCTCCGGCTCATCGTCGAGATGCCGCCCAGGCACGGCAAGTCGGAGACCACCACGATCAAGTTCCCCGCCTACTACCTGGGGAAGCACCCGGACAGGCGGGTCATCATAGCCTCCCACACCGCGAACCTTGCGGCCAGGTTCTCGATGCGGGCCCGAAACGACTTCGACCAGTACGCGCCCGAGGTGTTCGGCCTCCGGGTCAACCCCGAGGTCGCGGCGATGTACCGGTGGGACGTCCTGGACCCCAATGCCCCGCCCGGGCAGCCTCCGGGAGGCATGGTCGCAGCCGGCATCGGGGGCCCGATCACCGGTCAGGGAGCACACTTGGCCGTCATAGACGACCCGGTCAAGGACGCCGAGGCGGCCAACAGCAAGCTCCAGCGCGACGCCATCTGGGACTGGTACCGGTTCGTCCTTCGCACGAGGCTCTTCCCGGGGGCCGCGGTGATCCTGGTGCTTACCAGGTGGCACGAAGACGACCTGGCGGGGCGGCTTCTCAAGCAGGCGGCGGAAGACCCGTTGGCGGACCAGTGGACGATCGTGAGGCTGCCGGCGATCGCGGAAGAGGGAGACCCTCTCGGACGCGAGATAGGCAAAGCCCTGTGGGGCGAGCAGTACGACGTGAGGGCACTCGCGGCAGTCAAAGCGAGCGTGGGGAGCTACGTCTGGGCCGCGCTCTATCAGCAGAGGCCGGCTCCGCCCGAAGGCAACATCCTCAAACGCGAGTGGTGGAAGTTCTACCGCCAGGCCCCGGAGGCCTTCGACGAGATCATCCAGTCCTGGGACTGCGCCTTCAAAGACCACAAGGACGACGACTACGTCGTGGGGCAGGTGTGGGGCCGGAAGAAGGCCGACAAGTATCTCCTGGACCAGGTGCGGGGGCGGATGAGTTTCACCGCCACCTTGACCGCCATCCGCACGTTGAGCGCGAAGTGGCCCCGGGCAAGGGCCAAACTCGTGGAAGACAAGGCCAACGGCACTGCCGTCATGGACACGCTCAAGCACGAGATACCCGGCCTGATCGCCGTGGAGCCGGAGGGCGGGAAGGAAGTCAGGGCCCAAGCGGTGAGCCCGGACATCGAGGCGGGCAACGTGTACCTCCCGGATCCGTCAACAGCCCCGTGGATCCACGACTTTCTCGAGGAGTGCACGGCGTTCCCCAAGGCCCCCAACGACGACCAGGTCGACGCGATGACCCAGGCCCTGTTGAGACTCGGATCTTCCGGTTGGCAGGCCCGCGCCCTCGGCAAGAAGCCGGCAGGATGGTGAGAACATGGCGGAAGAGAAATGGGAAACCTGGCCTCCGGAGGGCCACGAGAAGCGCCTCGAGAGCTACGCCAGGTTCCGGCTGCTCTTCATGGGACGTCACGACGACGTCTACGCCCGGGTCCAGCAGTGGCTCGAGCGCGAGGTCGACAAGACCCTCATCTACATCGTCTGCAACTTCGCCGCTCTCATCTCGAAGATCTGCGCCGACCTCCTGTTCGGCGAACAGATCAGGGTCGTAGCCGGCGACGAGGGTAGTGCGGAACAACTGGGCATTGATGCGATCGTGACCGGAAACAACCTCCACACCAGGGCCTACGAGATGGCTCTCTCCAGTTCGTGGCGAGGGGATGCGGTGCTGAAGGCGCGGTTCGGGAAGCCCGCGGCGTGGGAAAGGGAACGAGTCATCCTGGAGTCGGTGCCGGCGTCGTGCTTCTTCCCGCACCTGAACGGCGACAACGTGCAGGAGATGACGGGCACGACCCTGGCATGGGTAAAGGAGTCCGGCGGGAAGAAGTACCTCCGCAAGGAGGTCCACGAGCCGGGCGTCATCCGCAACGAACTCTGGCTCCTGGACGGCAGCCGACTCAAGGAGCAGGTGCCCCTCAAGACCCTCGACGAGTACGCCGATCTGCCCGAGGGTCAGGACACCGGGTACCAGGGCCTACTGGTAGAGCACGTTCCCAACTGGCGTCTCGACGACATGTTCTGGGGCATCTCCGACTATCAGGACCTGGAGAGCCTCTTCGACGAACTCAACAACCGGGTGAGCCGGATCTCCCGGATCCTCGACAAGCACAGCGACCCCAAGTTGATCGTCCCGCCCGGGCTCATGAAGTACGACCCGGGCCTTAAGCGCTGGTATGTCGAGAAGGAGGACCTGCAGGTTGTCGAGGTCGACCAGGTCGAGGTCGGGGACCTTCCCAGGTATCTGGTATGGGACGCCCAGCTTGAGGCCGCGTTCAAGCAGATAGACAAGCTGCTGGAACTCCTCATGATGACTTCGGAGGTCTCGCCCGCGGCTTTCGGCCTGGACAAGAACGGAGTGGCGGAGAGCGGTAGGGCCCTCAGGTTCCGGCTTCTCCGGACCCTTGCCAAGGTGAACCGCAAGAAGCTCTACTTTGACCAGGGCCTCAAGCGCATCCTGTACGCTGCTCAGGTCTTGGACGCGACTCACGGCAAGGGCGGTTACGAGCCGAAGGTTCCGCGCATCGAGTGGGCGGACGGTCTGCCGGCAGACGACCTTGAACAGTCGCAGGTGGAGCAGGCCAGGCTCGCCGCGGGCAACACGAGCCTTGAAAGCAGCGTGCGGAGGTTGGACGGCCTCGACGGCAAGGCGCTGCAGGAGGAATTGGAGCGGATCAAGGGTGACCGGCCGCAGGTATCTTCTCCCGACGGCGCAACCAGGCCAAAGGTGACGCTGCCCAACGCGACCACGCCGGCGACAGGTGAGCCGCGGTGAGCCGGAACCCCAGCGACCTGGTCAGGCTGAGCGAGGCGGAGGCCCAGAGGCTCGCCAAGCTGTACATGGAGGCGGAGCTGGAGATTCTCCGCGACGTCGACCGGGCTATGGCCCGCGGCAACGACCTCAGGTATCTCCGCGGCATGCTCGACAACGTGCAGGCCATCCTCGAGGACCTCCTCACCGGCAACAGGCAGTGGTGCGAGCAGGCGATTCCTCGGATCTACATCGAGGGCGCCAAGTTCGCCGACGAGCTGGCAGGCAAGGCAGTGGCAGGCTTCGGCGCTATCCACCAGCAGGCCGTGAAGGTCCTGGCGGACAACACGTTCGACAGGCTGGACAGCGTGCGGCAGGTCATAGGCCGGCGCGTGGAGGACGTCTACCGCCGGTACGCCCTGGAGGCGACGAGGCAGAGCATCATCGGGTACAAGACCTGGCAGCAGGTGTCCAGGGAGTTCCGGGACAACTTGCGGGCCGAGGGGATAACCGGTTTTACCGATGCGGCCGGCCGCAAGTGGAACATGAAGACCTACGCCGACACGGTAGCCAGAACGACGACCATGGAGGCGCATCTCATCGGTACCGCGAACCGGCTCCTCGAACATGGGCATGACCTGGTCAAGGTGAGCACCCACGCGGGCGCTTGCGAGCTGTGCCAACCTTGGCAGGGGAAGATCCTGAGCCTGACGGGCGCCACGCCCGGATACCCGACGCTGGAGGATGCCAGGGGCACCGGGCTCTTCCACCCAAGGTGTCGGCATGCCTACGGTCTGTACATCGACCTCGATGCGGAGATTGAGGAGCTAGAGCGCGATCTCGGCGAGAAGAGCCTCGAGGGCGAGAGGGGGAAGGGAGGACCAACATCTCAAAGGAGTTCTGTGAACATCCCCGCTAAGAGTATCCCTGACGCAGCGAAGTCCGGCATCCGCCAGGCCATGTCCGATGCCCTGGCGCACGGATTCAAGACACAGACCGAGTGCCTGTTGACGCTGGATGCGGCAACGGGCGAGGCAGTATATAATCAGGTCAACGGGGTGGCTGACCATGTTCAGTTCCCTGAAGAGCTAGTCGACCTACTCAACAAGGCATCTGTCCGCAGCATAGTGCTCATTCACAACCACCCCAGCAGCGCGGCGTTTTCCGATGCCGACATCGGCCTGCTCGGCGAGTACGGCTCGATCCAGGGGTTGTTCGTCACAGGGCACGACGGCACGCATCACTTCATCGGTAAGACGGATAGCACTCGGGCTCTGGAGAGAGACTCACTCACGCTGGACTACCAGAAATACCTGACCAAGTACTTCAAGCACTATAAGGACCTGGTGGTTGGCGGGAAGATGAAGCCGGAGGACGCTTGGAAGGAGCATACGCACCGGATGATGCAGGACATAGCCCAGGCCAACAGGCTCGAGTATGCGAGGTGGTCTCAGCCATGACGAGAAACGTGCATGGCCTCGACTTGGTAGGATTTCGGCCTGACTATAGCAAGTCGGCGGAGGAAAACCTCAAGGCTTACCGCGAGGCGTACCGCAGAGTCTACGGCGAGTATCCCCCTACCCCGAACCAAGGTGGCGGGGAGGGCGGGAAAGTGATTCCCCTTCCACCGCGACCCCGATGATCTTCGGGTCGTTGAACACGATAGGGATCATCCGTTTCGAGTAGCACAACTGCCGATTCTCCTCATCCCAGAGTAGATGCCCCGAGATGAGTCTCCGGGGCCTTTTGTTTGGGATGACATACAGGGAGTGCTCGCGCAGGAACAAGCGGGTGTGCTCACGGCCCAGCCGGATCAGCGTAGGTTTCATCCCCTGCCGCCGGCACAGCCAAAGCCTCGTGTTTATCCCGACCGTCACCGATAGGCGGTCATTATGGATGGTCCAGTCCGGATCGAGGTAGGCGTCCATAGGTCACCCCTGGGAGACTTCGCCAGGGGTATTTTGTTCCCTTCATATTGATGGGCCGGGAGCCCGAAGGAGGAGGAGCCAGGTGCTCGACAGAGTGCTGGAAGGACTGATTGATCTGCAGTTGTTTGGTGAGGGTGAGAACCCTAATCCGAACCCCAATCCCGCCGGTGGAGGAAGCGGCAGTGGCGGAAACAACAACCCCAACCTGCCTCCCTCGCCGGCAGCCGGCAAGACCTTCACCGAAGAGTACGTCGGGGCCCTGCGGAACGAGTCTGCGGGGTACCGGACGCAGCTCCGGGCCGCGGAGAAGGCCGTTCGAGACTTCCTGGGCCTGAAGTCCGAGGACAAGCTCGACGACGTGAGCCAGGCGCTCACCGCCCATAGGACGGCTTCCCAACAGGCCCTCGAGAAGGCCACGATCGGCGCGAAGCAGTTCCTCGTCAGGGCCGAGGTCAAGGTGCTCGCCAAAGACCTCGGGATCGTTGATTCCGACGCGGCGATGTTGCTGGCCGACCTGTCCAAAGTCCAGGTGGCCGACGACGGGAAGGTGACCGGGGTGAAAGAGGCGCTTGAGGCGCTCGTGAAAGCCAAGCCGTACCTCGCAGGCAAGCCCGGCAACACGCAGGTCGGCTCCGGCAGTAATCCCGGTCCCGGCGAACCGGCTGACCCGGTGGCTGCGGCCAGGAAGCTGGCGGAGGAGCGGAACAAGAAACCGGCGCCCCAGGGCGGGTTCGACCCCTGGGCTAAGCAGCAGTAACTAAGGAGAGTGAGAAGAAGTGGGTTACAACCTCGGTTTGAAGACCACCACGTTCGGGGGCCAGGTCGCGTTCCTGGACAGCGCCATGGTGCGCTATGTCCGGGGCGGCGTGACACTGGACGCGACGCAGGTGGCAGCCGACGAGAACGGGCTGAAGAGGCTCCTGGCCGGGTCGTTCATCGGCAAGAGCGGGGGCAAGTACCGCAAGTACATTGCGGCAGTGGCTTCGCACATGCATACCGGCGTCATCGCCAACAACAACGCCATTCTCTGGACGGCGTGTGCCGGCGGAGCCGCGGGCAACGCCATCAAGGTCGCCCTGCTCGACCCGGCCGGGAACAACAAGCCCCTGGAGGTCACCGTGGTCAACGACGAGATCAGGGTGTCGTTGGCTACGGGCGGCGCCGGGGGCATCACGTCCACCGCGGCGGAGGTCATCGCCGCAGTCAACGCGTCCATCCTGGCCAAGGGCCTGGTGGTTGCTACCAATGATGGGGCGAGTACAGGCGCCGGAGTCGTGGTTGCCGCTGCGGCAGCCCCACTCGCGCAGGGTGTCGATGCGAACGTCACGCCCACCCTCATGCTTGCCGATGACATCGTGTTTACGACTTTCACGGCGAGCGGCGGGGTGATCCATGCGGATCAGGTGGCGACCGCCATCGACCAGGCCCGCGTCATCGCGTCCCGGTTGCCGGCGGCCCCTGACAGCGCGGTGCGGGCAAACATGCCCGGCATCACGTTCGCGTAATCCTGGAGGTGACATAGATGCTCAATGCTCTGTTGAAGGAGTTCTCTCGGAAGGCGGCTCTCGCCTACGCGCGGGCCAGGCAGCCCCGGAACTACGTCGGGGCGACCCTTTTCCCGGCCACCACGGTCAACGAGCTCACGTTCGAGTACTGGAAGTCCCTGAACCTCTTGCCGGTCATGGCTTCGTTGCAGGCATACGGCGCGGAGGCCCAGATCGCTTCCAGGGACGGCGCGACCAAGATCAGCGGCGAGATCCCGCCCATCAAGCGGAAGATCAACCTGGATGAGCGGATGCTCATCGCACTGAAGAGGGAAGGCGCCGGCGACAATGAGATGGTTCGTGCCCAGCTGTACAACGACCTCGACAACATGATCGACTCCGTCCTCGCCCGCATCGAGAAGATGCGGACGGACGCCGTGGCCTACGGCGCCCTGGCCCTTAACGAGAACGGCGTGGTCATGTCCGTGGACTACGGCGTGCCCGCGGGCAACAAGGCTATCCTCGACGGGGATAACGACAAGGACGGCCAGTGGGATAAGGCCAATGCCGAGCCCATCACCAAGATCCAGGAGTGGGTCGACGCGGTTATCGGGGCCTCGGGCATTCGTCCGACCCGGGCGCTCACGTCGAACACCGTGGTCGCCCACATGATCAAGAACGCGCAGATCCGCAAGATGATCTACGGCGACAGCGGCGGCAGCCGCGCCGTGAACCTGAGCATGATGAACGCCCTCCTGGCGACTCTGGATCTCCCGCAGATCGCCACCTACGACCTGCAGGTGAGGAGCCAGGCCGAGAACGGCGTGGTGAGTTCGGTTAGGTTCTTCCCGGCGACGCGGTTTGTTCTGCTGCCTCCTGATGGGCTAGGGCAGACCCTCATGGGGCCCACGGCCGAAGCCCTCTTGGATACCGAGGTGGAGGCGCGCGAGGCTGCCGGCATCTACGCCGTCGTGACGCAGGAGACGGAGCCACCGATGATCTGGACCAAGGCGGCAGCCACCAGCATCCCGACGTTCCCCATGGCTGACGCCGTGTTCCAGGCCGCGGTGCTGGCAGAGTAACAGGACGGGTTGGGTTAGCGGGCTGGGCCTCGGGAGATCCTTCTCGGGGCCCATTGCTTAAGCGGCTTGCGAGGTGAACCGCGATGGCAGACCTTGCCGGATCAACGGCATACTTCGCGACGAGGCTGGGCAGCCAGGCGTGGGATGCTGCAAGCGATACCGACAAGACCAAGGCGCTGGCGACCGCGGAGAGGCAGCTCCGGACGTACGAAGATCGCACAGACCCGGCCACGTTCACGAACGCCGTGTACGAGCAGGCCCTGTGGCTCCTCTCGGGCGACAACCGGGCCGAGTTGCAGCAGGCTGGGGTAGTCAGTGCCACCCTCGGGAGTCTGTCGGAGACCTATCAACTCCGCCGCGACCCGACCATCGCTCCGCAGGCTTGGGCATTTCTCAGGGGGCGGAGCCTCAAAGCGGGTGGTCTGCGGTGATCAACGCCTACCTCAACCAGACCGCGGTCTGGAAGCAGATGGTCTCCGACGACGGCTATCCTCCACAACCCGGGCCCGGCACTGAGATAAAGGTGCGCTGGGAGGCGAAGAGGCGCCTGGTCCGTGACGCGCAGGGCCAGGAAGTGGTCTCGGAAGCCCGGGTGTTCTGCCTGGAGGCTGTGGAGTCTGGCGACGTCATGAACTACGGCGGCCGGGACTGGCCCGTCATAGTGGTGAGCGAGACGCCGGGACTGGACGGCACGGTGCGGTTCCGGGAGGTGGCGGTGTGACCAAGTATTCCACGTGGAATAGCGGCAAGGCAAAGGCCGTTGCCCGGAAAGCCGCAATGCAGGCGCTGTCGGATGGTGGTGAGGAGGTTCTCACCGAGAGCCAGAAGGAGATACCCCACGCAACCGGCACTATGCAGCGGACGGGGACTGTCACCCCGGCCCCGAGCGAAGACGCCGTCTACGTCTCCCACAACACTCTCTACGCGGTGAGGCAGCACGAGGACCTGACACTGAGACACCCCGACCCGCGCAACCCATTGTCTACGCCCGGGCGCAAGGCGAAGTTCCTCGAAGACCCGTTCAACAGGCTCAAGGACAAGATATTCCGCCTCGCGGACCTCCGGGTCAAGAAGGCGCTTCAGGATGCGAGGTGATGCGGATGTTGCTGGACGACATAGCTGCTTACCTCCAGTCGAAGGGCGTCGGCACGGTCAACACGGATCTGTTCAAGGGTTACTTGCCCGACCAACCCGACAACCTGGCGGCCCTCTTCGAGTACGCCGGCGAACCTACCGAGTTAACCATGGGAGACGATGATCCGACGCTGGAGCGTCCCGGCCTCCAGGTCCGAGTGCGAAACAAGAGTTACCCGGCGGGCAGGGCCAAGATCGGGGCGGTGGTTGACGCTCTTCACGGCCTCGCCGAGTCCGTCCTCGGAGGCAAGCGGTACCTCCTAATCCGCGCGAACCAGAGCCCGGAGAGCATCGGGCAGGATGCGAACGGGCGCAACGAGTGGGTAGTCAACTTCTCAGTCCTAAAGGAGAGGTGATCCATAGTGGCACTAACCGGAAAGAGCGGCAGCGTATACATCGGCGCCAACAAGGTGGCCGAGATCAACCAGTGGTCGCTGGACTGCAAGGCCGACAACACCGACGTCACCAGCTTTGACAGCAACGGCTGGAAGGAGTTTCTGGCCGGCCTCAAAGAGTGGTCCGGGTCGTTTGAAGGCAACCTCAAGCCCGACGATACCAATGGGCAGAAGGCGCTCATCGACGCCTGGGTGGCCGGGACCTCCGTATCCCTGGAATGCCGGCTCGACGCGAGCAAGAAGTTCGCGGGTACCGCCCTGGTCAATTTCGGCATCGAGATGCCCGTGGACGATAAGGCCGGCTTCAAGTGCGACTTCCAGGGGACCGGCGCGCTGACCCCGACGTTGACCTAAGGGGTGGTCTGAATGGCTATCAGCGGGAAGATCGGGGCGGTATACGTCTCTGACGTGGACACCGCCCCAGTGACCTTTGCGGACAAGGCGACGACCGCGGACGCCGAGCGCAAGCGCTACCAGGTTACAGACCCAGCGTTCAGGTATTGGCCCCTAGATGAGCCGATCACGGTCAAGAAGAACGCCCAGGTGATCACGACAGGGTTCACGCTAGAGAGGGCCGGCGGGTTTGTGGTGTTCGACGCGCCCCTTCTGGTCGAGGACGTCGTTACCGTCTCCGGTAAGGCCCTTACGCTCGTCCAGTGCGGCGGCTTCTTCAACTGGAGCGCGGATCCCAAGGGTGAGGACGTGGACGCCACGACGTTCGCCTCGGAAGGTTGGAAGGAGTTTCAGCGGGTCCTGAGCGGCTGGAGCGGCAGCGCGGAGGCCTACTGGGGCGATGGTCGGTTCTTCGACAACCTGGGCGAGATCATCGTCGTGAAGCTCTTCGCGGACGCCGGCGCGTCCCAGCGCTGCCTCGAGGGATTCGCGCTCATCACTGCGGAGGGCATAGATACGGCCGTCGATGCCCTGGTCAAGGAGAAGATCGACTTCGAGGGAGTAGGATCTCTCTATCCACGTTTATAGGAGGGGAGAAGGTGAGATTCCGGATGGTCGTCCCGGAGATGACGGGCGCGGGCGCCCAGATCTTCCTGGACGGCAAGAAGCTTGAAGGGGTCACGAAGGTCGTCGTAGAGACGAGCGCGGATGACGTCAACCGTGTCTCGCTGTCGTTCATACCGGAGTCCATGGAAGTGGAATTGGCGGGCTCGACTGTGCACAGGGGCCAAGGAGGCAAGCCATGCGAAACAAGGTAGTTACCGTCAACGGGAAAGAGGTCAACGTCCAGGAGAAACGGATCGGGGAGCTCGAGAAGCTGATCGCCGACTTGTTCCCCGGTTCGGGCGGCAACGTCACCAAGATAGACATCGCCAAATTCCTGGAGAAGGCAGACACCAATGACCTCCTCTACAAGAAGCTGCCGACCATGTTCCCTGAACTCACGAAAGAGGATGTGAAGAACGCCTACATGAGCGAGCTCGAGGGTCTATTGGAGGCGTTCGTCGACGTCAGTTTTTTCGGCATCAAGAGGCTGGTGAAGCCCCTCCTGGGCTTGATTCAGACTGGCTTGACGCAGAAACAGTAGTCCTGCTGGCCAGAGAGTTCGGCTGGACTCTCGACCAGATCAAGGCCCACAGGCAGAGCGAACTCGCGGCCATCCTCCTCGAGCTGAAGCGGCAGAAGACCGCCGAAGAATATCACGAGCAGCGCAACAGGTGGGCGTTCCTGGCTTCAGTGATAGCTAATGGTTTTTCGGCGATCGCCGGGATGTTCTCGCGGCGGAGGCCCAAGATGACCTCGCCTGACGACTTCATCGACAAGGACTTCAAGCGGTTGGCGGAAGAGCTGTACGGGGGAGCCCGGTCCGGAAGGAAACCGGACTGGGCCTCTCTCATTGAGAACGCCAGGGCGAAGGGGCTCAAAGGACCGTGGTAGGGGTTCTCAAAACAGACATCTTACCATGGTCTTGTAGATCTTCTCATCGACTTCTAGCAGGCTTTTCCCGCCGTTCTTGAACTGGACAGCAATGATGTAAGCGTCCTTCGTTTTTGAAGATAAAGCTCCGGCGAGCATGCCTGCTGGTCCGAGAAAAAAGCCACCGACAAGAGCGCGGCTAGCGGCGCTCGTAGTGCTCTTGGCGTGGGTTTCGTCTACCACCTCATATGTCTCGACATTGTTCTTGTCTAACCAGATGCTCTTTGTAAGGCCGGTCGAAATCTGGGGTATGCCAAGCACCTGCATGACAGAGCAACCTGCGTGGTCCCCTGCGATCACCTTGTTTCTTGCCGTCCTTCACGCACCTCTTTTCGGTACGTTTCGATTGCTGCTCGGGAATTCCTCCCATCGGAGGTGAACGATGATGAAGGTCGGCGAGCTCTTCGTCCGGCTGGCGATGGACTACAGCCAGTATGACAAGGACGAGACTACGGCCAAGCACCGGGTCGAGGGCCTTGGTGGCTCCCTTTCCGGGATCCTGAAGAACGCCTTCTCGTTCACGGTCGGCATGGGCTTCTTTCAGGCTATCCAGGCCGGGTTCAAGGCCACCGTGGGCTCGGCTCTGGGCTTCAATGTAATGGTGCAGAACGCCCAGATAGGGTTCAAGACCATGCTGGGGAGTGCGTCGGCTGCCGAAGCCATGCTGACCGATCTGGCTGATTTCGCGGCGAAGAATCAGTTTGAGCTGCCTGACCTCCTCGACGCTGCGAAGAGGATGCTAGCCATGGGGTTCGCCGCTGACGACGTCTTGCCCACGCTGAAGTCGGTGGGCGATGCCGCGGCAGGGCTGGGCCTGGGGGCAGCGGGAGTGAACCGCATCATCCTGGCCCTCGGACAGATGCAGGCAAAAGGCAAGGTGTCCGGGGAGGAAATGCGGCAACTGATGGAAGCCGGCGTGCCGGCGTGGAAGATCCTGGCCCAGGCTATGGGCAAGTCTGTTCAGGAAGTCACGGCCCTGGGCGAAAAAGGGCTCCTTCCCGCGGACAAGGCCATCCAGGCGCTCGTCGCCGGGATGGAGGCACGATTCCCCGACATGATGAAGCAGATGCAGAACGGTTGGCGTGGGGTCACGTCCGCGATCAAGAGCGTCTGGCAGATGACCCTCGGAGCTCTGACCTCGGGGCTATTCAAGAGCGCGAATGACTGGCTGAAGAAGGTCAGGGACGTGGCGACCGGCTTCTATGAGGCGTTCCAAAAGGGCGGGCTGACGTACGCCATAAGCCAGGCATTTGGACCACAGGCCGCCGCCAGCATCCAGACGGTAGCGTCGGTGCTGCGCGGGTTGTGGGGCGTGGTCGTCGGCGTGTGCAGGACCATCATAGCCAACTGGAGTGTGATCGGGCCACTAACCGCGTGGGTGGTCAAGGCGTTTCTCGCATTCAGGGTCGCAATGCTCGTTGTCAATCTCGCGACTAGCGCAGTACGGACCTTCACGCGAGCCAATCTGGCCATGCATGGCGCGCTGACCACGGGCGCCGGATTGCTGAAAATCATCAGCGATGTCGTGCTGTACTATAAGGTGCTGATGGCCGAGGCTGCTGTGACAACATCAATTACCACGGTTGCAGTTCATGGTCTACGATCAGCTCTTTTGGCTCTGTATACGACTCTGGGGCCGATCGGCATAGCGTTGATCGCCATTTCCGCCGTGCTCATGGCGGGCACGTCGCTCTGGAGCAAGTACAGCAGCCAAGTGCAGGCAGCCGCGCAGAAGGCGCGGATGGACAAGATCGCTGCCAGTCAGAAAGCGTACGTGGATAGCGTCAACAAGGCCGCCACGGGTACGAACGCTCAGGCAGACGCTCTGGGTAATCTTGGCAAGGCTTCTCAGGACAACCTGCAGTCTTTCGACGAGGTCCATCAGCTCATGGACCAGACGGCGGACGCGACTATGCCTGGAATGCCGGACACGGGTGCCGGCGCGCCCGAGTTCCCCGAGTTCGAGATGCCGGAGGATCTGTTTGCCGGGACCGAGATCGAGGCGATGTCGTTCGGCGAGAAGCTGAAAGGTTTCTTCGCTTGGCTCTGGGACGGCATCAAGGGTGGGGCTGTCAGCGCCTGGAATGGCATCACAGGGTTCCTGAGCAAAACCTGGCAGGGAATAGTCAATCTGACTCGACCCATCTGGGAGCCTCTGGCGCGGTTCTTCACTACGCTCTGGGCGGGCATTCAGGCAGTCGCCGCGACCGTCTGGACCGTAATAGGCCCGGTGTTGTCCGGGATCTGGACCGGCATTGTCACGGCAGCTCAGACCGTATGGGGAACGCTAGGCCCATTCTTCTCCATGCTCTGGGCAGGCATCAAAGCCGTAGTTCTGGGTGTCTGGAGCGTGCTCAGTACCGTGCTCCCGCCGATATGGACCGGCATCGTTACCGTCGCCCAGACAGTCTGGAGCGTCCTGGATCCGTTCTTCAGTGGGCTATGGCAGGCCATCAAGACGGCGGCGACAGTCGTTTGGGGACTCATACAGTACGTCCTCGGGACGTCCTGGTTCGCGACCGTGGCTATGGCGCAAGCTGTCTGGTCCGCCTTGGGGCCGTTCTTCGGCGGTCTGTGGGAGGGCATCAAGACGGTGGCCACTGTCGCCTGGAGCCTCATTCAGTACTTCCTTACGGCGTACTGGTTCCGCATCGTCGAGTCCGCCAAAGCGGTGTGGACTGTTCTAGGCCCGTTCTTCTCCGGGCTCTGGGAAGGTGTCAAGGCCGTTGCACTGGGCGTCTGGGGCATCCTGAGCGCGGTACTTCCTCCGCTCTGGCGCGGTATTGTCGCAGTTGCCGAGGTAATCTGGGCGGTACTACGGCCGTTCTTCGAAGCGCTGTGGGGTTCCGTGAAATGGATCTTTGAGAATGTATGGCGACCCATCCAAGCATTCCTCGAAGGCGTCTGGAACGGCATCAAGGTCGTGGCGGAAACGACATGGGGAGTCATCGAGCAGGTCATCGTCGACCCCTTCGCGGCTGCCAAGACTACGGTCGAGTCTATCGCTGATAAGATCCGGTCCACGGTTACTGCCGCGTGGGACGCGATCGTCGCCGGCGTCAAGGCCGTGAAGGATACCCTCTACGAGTACATCGTCGAGCCGTTCGTGAAAGCCAAGAACTACATCGAGGGCATCATCGCAAAGGCCAGAGAGTGGGGCAGGAACCTGGTCAGAGCCTTCACCGGCGGTGTGCGAACGGAGACTCCCGCAGCCGTCCAAGCGGCGGGAGACGTCGTCGACGGCATATCAAACCAAATGGGGTTTGAGTCTCCCGCCAAAGAGGGTCCCGGCCGCACCGCCGACCGGTGGGCGCCCAACTTAATGAAGATGTACGCCCAAGGCATCCTGGCCAACGTGAACATCGTTAAGAATGCAGCCGGCGCGGTGGCTCAGAGCCTGGCGTCGATGGCCGTCGTACCTAGCCCGGCATTCGCGGGGGTGGGCGCGAGCGGCCTAGGCACAGGCAGGCAGCCTGGCGCGTCCTCGCTCGCGGCGGGGCCGACCCCCGAACTCCACCTTCACGTCGGCACTCTCGTCGCCGACAAACAGGGGCTTAAGCAGTTGGAGCGCATGCTCCGCGAATTCCGGGTGAGCGAAGACCAGCGTGTAGGCCAGGAGAGGTGATGACGTTTGCCTGTCCTAATCGACAGCACCCAGATCAAGACGCCTACCGGCCTCAAGGTAGGCACCTTCCGGATCACGAAGTCCGAGCGCTTGGCGTCGGGCTTGATGTCGATGGAGGTCATCGCGGTGAAACGCAGACTGGACCTCTCCTGGGCGGTCATCAAGGACGTGGACCTCGAGCCGATCCTGGACCTGCTCGACTCTAAGGTCTTCCACAGTGTAACCTACCCGGATCCTCAGAACGGCGAGAGCGCGACGATCACGGCCTACCTGGGCGATACGGGCCAGGAAGCGGGGCAGAAAATCGCCGGTACGCGGTACTGGCAGGACGTAAGCATTGCCCTGGTCGAGCGATGAGCAAGCAGAGAGACAAGTAGCCGACCGAGCGACAACGGAGGGAGGTTGCTCACATGGCTCGCGTGAGTCTGGCAAGGCAGCAACTCACGGACACTGGGCTTTTGGCGGCCTATTCCGCCGCTGTCGCCGAGGGACACTCGGTGGAGAACAACGGCAAGGTGATCCTCCACGTCCGCAACGATTCGCAGGCTGAAGTGACGGTTACGGTCAGGGCGGGCTACGTCCGCCAGGGCCTCAAACTCGCGGATCGCCTGGTGACCGTCGCCGCGGGAACCGCGGTGTTCGTCGGTCCGCTGGATACCACCACCTACAACCAGACGGACGGCGGAGCCGGACAGGTCTATGTCGATTACTCAGCAGTGGACGGCGTGACAGTGGCTGTGCTGCTCATCCCCTGACCTTACGTCATCGTCCAGTGCTATCCCCTTAGGTTACGTTATTTCCTGACGCTGCGAGGTGATCGGCAGTGTACGCAGTGACGCAGGAGTTCAAAGACAAGATACGGGCCATCGAGCGGCGGACGTACGGCAAGATCCAGATAGATTACACGGACCCCTTCCTGGACCAGTCCATAGCAGTCTCCGCGTCTGAAGAGGCCGCCGTCTCCTATCCTTCTCAGACCGCCGATGCTGTGGTCGCTCCTCCGCACAAGTGGGCCTCGCTGGACGGCACCTGGGTGCTGGACGGCTCATATCACCTGGCCCCGGCGACCGCCGAGGATGCGGTGACTCTCCAGATGGGATGGTGGGGATTGCAGCTGGCAGGGGCGGGCGGGGCGTTCGCGGCTCCGTATCCAGTTCTTACGGTGACCCACCTTCCGCGCCCGGTGCACTCTCTCAAGGTGGTTGGCGACAGCGCGAGGCAGGAGTACCCTGCGGACTTCACCATCAACCTCTACGCTCAGGACAACACGCTCTTGTACTCCAAGGCAGTGACGGGCAATGCGGGGGCCTCGTGGGCCTTCGCCCTCCCGTCACCCGTGCTTGACGTGGCGAAGCAGGTCCTGACGGTCACAAAGTGGTCTCACGTCGGTCGCCAGGTCAAAATCGTGGAGTTCTTCACCTCGATACAGGAGACCTACGAGGGGGACAACGTCCTACTCGTCCACCTCCTGGAGGAGCGAGAAGTCAGCCAGGGAAGCCTCCCGGTCGGCAACATCTCGGCCAACGAGATAGACGTCCGACTGGACAACTCCTCACGCAAGTTCGACGCGGGGAACACGCAAAGCCCCTTGTACCAGACCCTGAAGGCAAACCGCAGGATCAAGGCCTGGCTGGGCATCAAGCACGACGATGAGAGCATGGAATACGTTCCCCTCGGCACCTTCTGGTCGGGGGACTGGACGGCACCGGAGGACGAGGTGTACGCGAGCACAATGGGCAGAGACCGGCTCGAGCTGTTCCGAAAGAGCACCTACAGCACGAGCCAAGTGCAAGTAAACAAGGCGCTGTACGACCTGGCCGTGGCAGTGCTGCAAGACGCGGGGCTGACTTCAGGGGAGTATTGGGTTGACCCGGAACTTCAGGACCTCATCGTCCCCTACGCCTACTTCGAGCCATACTCTCATCGCGAATCGCTGCGCACGATCGCGGAGGCTTGCCTGGGACAGGTGTACTGTGACAGAGACGGCGTGGTGCGAGTGGAAGGGCCGTCCTTCCTCGCGTCCAAGTTGACCAGCGACTTGATGCTGACTTCCGACGACTACTTCCGCAAGGACAACCCGGCGAAGTGGTCGCAGATCGCCAACTACATCGAAGTCGAGACGGCCCCACTTAAGCCGGACGTCCTGCAGGAGGTTTACCGGTCGAACGAGCCTGTGCCGATCGCCGCAGGGGAGACCAAGACTCTCACGGTCTACTACAACAGCCCTCCGTGCATCGAGGCCGCGGCAAGTCTCTCGGGCCAGCCGGCAGGCTGCTCCATAACCGGGACGACCTACTACGCATGGGGGGCGGAGGTCACAGTCTCAAGTCCTTCGAACGCAGGGACCTTCACCCTGGTCATCAACGCCAAACCGCTCAAAGTGCTTAACAAGGAGCGGGCCATCGCCAAGGACGACCCCTCCATCACCGACAACGGCAAACTCAAGTTCACGTTCCCCGAGAACTCGTTACTCCAGACCCTCTCCATGGCCCAGACCATAGCAAATACCCTGCTCGCGTCGGCCAAGAACGCGAGGCGTGACGCCGAACTTGAGTGGCGGGGCAACCCCGCCCTGTTGCTCGGCGACAGGGTGACTGTGGTCGACCGCAACGAGCAGAACGACTACTTCGTCACGCGCCAGGAGATTGAGTGGACAGGGGCGCTCAGGGCGAAGATGAGCGGGCGAAGAGTCACGTAAGAGGAGAACAGGCAGGGAAGATGGTGAGGTAGATGCCAGGAACTGCGCCTCAAGGGTGGCAGGACCCTAAGACCACGTGGCAGGCGGCGGACGCGCCGGTGGCCGGGGATCTGAACAGGGTCGAAGGCAACATCAACGCCATAGAGACTGGGAGTAGGACCATTGATCCTGCTCAGACACCGACCGGCAACGCAGGCAGTCTGCGGAACCTCTTGGACTGGTTCGCCAACCGGATCAAGGTCATCGTGGGCGAGACGAACTGGTATGACGCGCCGGACACCACACTAGCTGCGGCGAAGGGGCATATGGACACGGCGCACGTGCCGGTCACGCGGCAGGTCGCCACTAGCGGTGGCCTGACTGGTGGCGGTGATCTCCAGGCCGATCGCACCCTGTCTATCGCGGATGCGGGCGTCACCGATGCGAAGATAGGCAACCGCACGGTCGACCCGGCCACGGGGACCGCCTATTCCCTGACGGGCCAGCTGACTCAGCAGCTCTCCTGGATCGTCAAGAACATCAAGGCCCTCAAAGGCCTGACCGGCAACTGGTGGGACAACGCCACGGCCACGATGGCGGCCATCTGGGACAAGTTCCATGACAGCTCCGGGCATGCACACACCGCGACCGCCAATAATGGGCCCAAGATAACCTCCTCAGGCCTGGCTGCGGGCGCGGCGACCGACACCGTCCTCGGAAACCGGACGGCCAACCCCGACATAGCAGACGCGTACTCCCTGACGGGCACTCTCACGCAGCATATCTCATGGATCACGAAAGCCGTCAAGGCCATGAAGGGCACGGTGACCAACTGGTACGACGCACCGGCGACGACGCTCTCGGCCGCTAAGGCCCATCAGGACGCCGCCGCTCCCCATTCGGGACACGAGACTCCCACTGGCGCCCAGGCCAAGGTGGACGCCCACGTTGCCGCCCCGGACCCTCACTCGCAGTATGCGCTGGACACGGATCTCGCCGGTCATGCCAATGCCACGTCGGCGCACAGCGCGACTTCGGCTGCGACGGCGAACCGCATCGTGATGCGGGACGCCGCCGGCAGGTCCAAGGTGGCAGCGCCTGCTGCTGCCGACGATATAGCGCGGAAGGACACGGTCGATAACGCGGTAGCTGTCCTGGCCAGCAAAGCTGCCGTCGAAGCGCTGGCCAACGACCAGTATGAACTCCACATGGAGCTCTACTATACCGGGCATCATGGCGGCCCGGACATCGCGGGCCTCCGCGCTATGACCTTTGACGGCTTTGTGGACACCCAGCGGGTGAACGCGGGCGCGACCACGGCCGTAGTGGACACGACGAACAAGCTGGTCAAGTGCGCGACGACTACGCCGCTGACGTATACCTTCGTGTCCGCGGCAAACCAGGCGGTGCCGGGACTGGTCGACGAGGCAGACATGTCCAGTCCG
>Ga0315295_10000430_pt1 | contig 36265 bp, 65 predicted proteins | sample YL17G14_0_MG_FD_204453 | JGI IMG/M metagenome (GOLD analysis project Ga0315295, IMG submission 204453) | Sediment microbial communities from Yellowstone Lake, YNP, Wyoming, USA - YL17G14_0 | ecosystem: Environmental > Aquatic > Freshwater > Lake > Sediment | place: USA: Wyoming | collected...
ATCCCAAGCAGAAGCCCGAACAGAATCCCAAGCAGAAACCCGAACAGAAACCCAAGCAGAATCCCGAACAGAATCCCAAGCAGAAGCCCGAACAGAATCCCAAGCAGAAACCCGAACAGAAACCCAAGCAGAATCCCGAACAGAATCCCGAACAGAATCCCAAGCAGAAGCCCGAACAGAATCCCAAGCAGAAACCCAAGCAGAATCCGAATCCAATTTATGATATTCAACACCCACTTTAAAATCAATCCTGAAAGCTCTGACAATAGAATCAACTTTCAATTTCAATTCAGACTCGACTATCTTCTGTGGTCTAAACCAATCAACAACTTCAATCCTTTTCATCAAAGCAATTACATCTTTTTTAGTCGGAATATCCCCTAAACATTTCTCTAATTTCACATAATCAACTTTATAAAAATAATTTCTGCAAAAACAGATAAATCTACTTTTTGGTATATCAAATAACTTAATAACCCATCTTTCAGCTTCTTTAGAATCATCACTTGTATTTATCTGGTCTATGCCAAACTTCTTTTGGTATGGATTATATTCAAACTTGTTACTCTTATCTTCAGGAAAATTATAATAAACAGCAATAGAAGCATGACTGTTGAAATTAAAGTTCTTAGGATTTCCTTCTTTCCTTATCTTAGTTATATCTTCTGGTTTGAAATAAAAAAACTTCCCCTTTCCATCTGAATTAAAACTGAAAAATTCACAGATTTTAATCACCCTTATCAAGCAAACGCTTGATAACTTCATTATATGCTTCAGAAGGAATAATTTTCAAACCATCCAATTTCTTTTTTATATTTAATTCAACCCCGATAGCAGCAAATATTTTTTTGTTTTTTTTCATAAAATCACCTTAATAATGTTAGTAAATTAGTTTAAATATATAAACTTTGTGGTTGGGTGACCAGTGTGACCAGTGCTTTCTGGGATAATCACAAAACGTATGCAAGGACGCCCATGAATTTATTCATGGGAGGAATTGCATCCATTCCTCCATTTATGCTTTCTTGATAGAAAGCTTTATATATCTGTTGCTCTACATTACTATTATGCAAGTCCGAGCAACCGCTAAAATTAAGATACCTACAAAATCTGAAATAATCAGAACTCTTAAAGTCTATACTAAAGGATTGCAATTCTGTATCAATCAAGGATGGAAACATAAGATAACTAATAAGTTTAGATTGCAGACTATTGTTTACAAACATCTTAAAGACATTGGACTCCAAGCCCAGTTGGCTATCTGTTGTATTAGACAAGCTTGTGAAATGATTAAAAAGGCTAAGTCCAAACCAATCATAAAGAGAACTACAATCCGTTATAACTATGGAAGAAGCTTCTCCCTCAAAAATAACATCTTGAGCATTTCCACAACTAAAGGTAGGATCAAGATACCTATAACAATCCCAATCATTTTCCAACCTTATTTTGATAGTTGGAACATTACCGAAAGCAATCTTCTTATCGATAGAAAACAGAGATGTTTCTTTCTGTTTTGTTTTACCAAAGAGGTTAATGCCAAATGCTCCGACTTGCAAAATCGAGTTCTTGGCATTGACCTCGGTATTAATAACTTGGTTGTTACATCCGACAATCAATTCTTCGATTCTGCTAAAGTCAAACAAATCAAAAGGAAATTCAAATTTATAAGAGCAAAGCTTCAAGCTAAAGGCACAAGGTCTGCTAAGAGATTGCTTAAAAAAATCTCTGGTAGAGAGCAACGGTTCATGGCTTGGACAAACCACAACATCAGTAAAGATATTGTTTCCAATTTCAACGGAAACAAGATTATAATGGAAAACCTCAAAGGTATTAGAAAACAACGAAGAGGCAGAATTATGAACTATTGGATAAGCAATTGGAGCTTCTTTCAGTTGCAAAGTTTCATCCAGTACAAAGCTGAATGAAAAGGTATTGAAGTTGTTAGAGTCAAACCTAATTATACTTCCCAAATCTGCCATAGATGCGGTCAGCTTGGTTCTCGTTCCTTTGGTTGTTTTTCTTGTTCCCATTGTGGTTTGTCTAATTTCAATGCCGACCTTAATGCAGGTCGAAATCTCGCTCATCCCATGTTGGTTGAGCGACAGGCACTTGTAACAGTGCCATACAGCTTGTGTGATGATTCCAAAGCCATTTTCTCTGGAACTGTGGATGAGCATAAGGCTAAAAGCCCCGCACTTTAGTGCGTGGGATTATGTTACTTTTGTATGATATTCTTCACCTGACAAGTGTTTGCAGCTTCCATGCAGTCTTTTATAACTCTCGCAGTGTTCTTGGAATAGTTCCATAGCTCTTGCATGAATATCAAAACCAACCCTGTTCCTGATACAGTACTCTCCTAAATCCACAATTCTTTTGACTAAATCAGAGATTTCAATCCACCTTTTGATTTAACAATTTCCTTTTTTCATACTTATCACATTCAATATAGTTATTATTATCTTTAGGCATTATATTCTTGTATTTAATAGCATATTTACAACTAAACCTTCTTGCACAGCCACCATTGCATAAACTAATTTTCATTTTTCTCCCATCCACATCTCATTTTCTTAACCTAACTTCAACACCAACAACATATAAAGGAAATATGTGCCTTAACAAATATGCCAATCCGTCTGTTATAAAATTGTTAGGTATTCCCATAACATATTTGTATTTATAACCGAACTCTGAAAACTTATACATTTCCTCTACTGGATTGTTTTTTATATAAAACTTGTAGCAAAAATATCTAAAACTATCTTCACTTAACGCTTTTTTATGTGTTGGTTCTATCCATGCTACTGGATGGTTATAATAAGGTATTCTGATTATAACTATTCTGTCTGGTTTTAATATTTTGTGTATTTCTTTCATAAATTTTACTGTATCATAAAGATGTTCTATTATATTATCTGCCAAGACTAAATCATAATAGTTGCTTTTTAAAGGATAAGGAAACTTGTTTAAGTCATGGATTATATCACAAGGTCTTTTAATATCTAAATTATCCCATCCTTCTTTATAACTTTCTCCTGAACCTAAATTTAAACACTTCATCATTTCTCAAACTCTTTTGATTATGCTTACAGCTTTAATCTGTCCATTCCTAAGCAATTCTTTTATTATCTTTGCTTTCTGGTCAGCAAGAGCAACTCTAACTTTCTCATCACCAAATCTTAAACCTTCTTCTACCCCACATGCATATCCATCATCCCACTCACCATTATTCATTACTTCAATTCCTCAAACTCTTTTAAAAACAAACATATTGAACAATCTTTATTATTTCTACACTCTCCTTTATGCCATTGTTTCTTTTGCTCAACCCATTTCCGTATCTTTGCTTTCTGGTCAACAAGAGCAGATTTTGGTATTACTATTGTTTTGCACAAATGATTATAAGTCCATTCTCCACATTTAAAACACTTTTTGCCCATAATATTTTCTGTTAGTAAATTTCCACATTTAGTGCAAATATAAACGACATACTCTAAACTTGTCTTCTCAACCATTCATTTCAACTCCTCAAACTCTTTATTAATATTTCTTTTAATCATGTTTTGTCTTATTAAACAAAACAACAATATAATTTAATACAAAAGGGTCGCTTCTATTACAAATATCAAACATATCAAACCCATCATAAACATTCCAATCCAAAAACTACACCAATCAAACACTTCTCTCACTCTTTTTCCTGCTTTCAAGATTTCTGATGTTATACTCCATAAAAACCACTTCCTTCTTTTCATCATACAATATCCTGCTGTCATCTTTCTTGTAAAGCCTGTAACCAGCAAAGTAGTGAACAGTCTCTTCATAACCCAACTCAAGCAAATCATCAAGATTCATTTCAACTCCTCAAACTCTTTCATACTCTCCAATATTTCTTCAAATAATAAAGGAGGTATAACTCCTCTTTCTTTAGCACTTTTTAAACCCTGGGTTCCTGTTTTACTACCTCTTGGGGCTCTCTCATGATCAGTAGCTCCATTCTTACATTTCTTACCCACCCAAGAATCAAGATTTGTCCAAATATCTGTAGGTTTTGCTCTTGTATCTCCATATTGACAATACCAAACATCTACTCTTCTTAACTTCTGCATAAATGGAAATTTACGAAGATAACCCATAGGATTCTCTATAAAAAAATATTTAGGTTTAATCTTATCTATAATCTCTAAAGTCTTTTCTACTAATTTAATACCAATCTCAGCCTTCTTATTTTGAGGAACAAAATTAATATAATTTGTTTTTCTACCAGCAACACTAAAAGTCTGACATGGACAAGAAGCCCAAAGAATATCTATATCTTGAGGAAGTTTATCAATATCAATATCTAATATATCAACACATAAATCAGGACAAAAAATAGAATTATTATCAATAGTAAAGGTTTTATGTCCATGTTTTTCCATAACTTTACTAAAGCTTTTAGTTCCACAAAATAATTCAATAGTATTCATTTCAACTCCTCAAACTCTTTTTAGTCTCTCTCTCGCATTACCATCTCTTGTTCTATAAGTAATTGTTCAAAAACTCTTTGGATTAATGTATAATTACATTTATCACATAACCAAATGCTTTCTCCTTTTAGTTTATATTCTATTCCACTTCCTTTATAATGTTTACATTTCATTTTAACCCCTCCAGACTTGTTTTTGGTTTCATTATTTCAACCCCTCAAACTCCCTTATACATTTCTGGCATTTGCTATCATAAAAGTTTGTCATCTGTTTATGAACTTTACAATATCTAAGTTCAAACACTTTCTCTTTCAAACCTAACAAGTTAAATAATTTCATATCGTCTCCACAGGAGACAACCTGATAGTGACAACTCCCTCTTTTGTTATCTTATTGGAATTTGCCATATTCATCCTCAAACTATTTTTGTGAGCAGAGCTGGATTGCAGTCACAATCAGCGTAAGACTTGCAAATCTCAATCACCCAAAACAATCCATATAACTCTTTTGCTCAACAATATTTATATCCTCGCCTCGCCGCGCCTTGCCTCGCCAAACCAAGTGATTATAATTTTTATATACATTTAATCAAACTTTTTGTCTACCACAGTGTACAATTCATCAAACTCTTCTTTTAATAATCTTACAAAATCATCTACTTCTTTACTATAAAATATCTCTCTATTATTATTAAATTGTTTAGACTTAATCTCATCTATTATTCTCATCATCTTAACTTTCTGGTCAGCAAGAGCTTTTGTTTTATACTTAATTAAAAACAATTCAATATCTTTTATAGCTTGTTTCTCTTGGCTCATTGTAAAACTGCCAATGTTTTTATGAATACAATTATGCCACAACCTTTCAGCTTCCAGACTTGTTTTTGGTTTAGTCATTTCAAACTCTTTTTATATCTCCTAAACTTCTTTTGCATTTTCCTTAAAATACGATTTATAGGTTCACATTCATCCATAAATACTCCGTGTTCTTCAATATCTCTAAACTCTCTCTTTGTTAAATAAAATGTAAATTTCATTATTTCAACTCCTCAAACTCTTGTCAATCTTAATTAAATAAAAAAGGATAATCCCAAATAATATACACTCACTAAATATCAAAAGATGTAATGCTAATCTTCCTTCTATCATGTTCTCAACTCCTCAAACTTTTTGATTATGCTTACAGCTTTAACCTGTCCATTCCTAAGCAATTCTTCTATAATCTTTGCTTTATAGTCAGCAAGAATTTTATTTACACAATCTATACATATAAATAATTCTGCTTCACTATGCAAACATTTTATATAACTTGTTTTCTTAGCCATTTGATTTCACCTTATGATATTTACTTTCAAGTTCTTTTCTTTCTTTTAACAATGCATCAAGCTCTTGGTCTATCTTACTATACACTTCACTATCCTTCTCATTAGCTAATACTCCCATTTTGTTTAACAACTTTTCAAACCAATTCATTGTAAAAAAAAATTAATTGACAAGGTTATACCTTGTCGCTTTAGCACTACCAACCCTGATCACTTTAAACTTTCTCTGTCCTTTACTTCCAAGCTCCAATATTTGTCTATAACAAGGGTTTTTCACATTCAAAAACCAAACACTATCAACACCGCCAAACTTTATAGGCAATATCTTCTTAACATTCCCATCTTCAGGATTAACCCATTTATCCCAAGACTTACTAAAATCTATCTCAAACTCATAAATCTTGTTCTCCTCCAGCTTAATTGCTGGTTTTCGGTCAGTTGGTTTGTTGTTCTGCTGTTCAGCCAATTCTTTACATATCCAATCTTGTTCAATAATTTCATTGTTCATTTTGTCCATCCTCCAAACTTGCCTTTACCGGGCCTTTCCTTTTAATGTCCCCAGCCTTACAATTTCCTTTCACGCTTTTTGTGTCCAAATCAATAATTAACATACCACCACCCCTCCATTTTTGTTAAAAGATGCCAAAATATACAACCTATAATAAGCCCTATAACTAAACCTATAACAAAACAAACAGCAGGAAAATTGCTTGTATAACCAAAACATTGGATAATTGCTTCTTCACCAACTTCTCTAACAACATGAACAGGACTCATTATAATTAAAGCAGTTCCTGCAACAACAATTAAACTTGTAACTCCAACAGTTAAACTTTTCCAATCAAAACTGCTCATTGTTTTTTCGCCTCTTTCTTGTTATTTGGACATTTCCAACCATAAGCAGTATTCTCCATAACACAACCACAAAAACCACAAACACCCTTAAACTTCATTTTCCTATGCGTTTTATACTTGATCATATTTTTGTGCCTCCTTAAACTTTTTTAATAACACAAATTCTGACCAAAAAATTGGGATTAACATACCAACACATATTCCTATTAAACTCATATCTATAATTTCAACAATCATTGTTTTTGTGCCTCGGATTGTTTTACCATAGTTAGATCATAACATCCTGGTTGGATTGTTTTATGTAAATGCATTACTCTTCTGCCGTTCAAATGGTTGGTGCAGAGATGCACGCCATAAACTTTATAACCATGCTTTGTTTTGACAATTTTTAATTTCTTAACCATAGATAATCAGTAAAGCATAGATAGTATATAAACTTTATGGTAAAATTATTAGATAGTAGTGACAAAACTATTAGAAAAGTTTATATATAGGTAGCATATCACAATATTAATAAAAATGGAGGTATTACAAATGGAAAACACAGACTCGTATGTCGGAAAAATAATAAAAGTAGGAGCAAGCCTCGGAGTAACAATACCAGAAAGAAACTGCCAATTCAGCGGACTAAAAGAAGGCGACATGATCCAAGTATGGTATAGAAAAAAAGAAGAATGAGGTGATTTATGAGGTGATTTAATAATGGGATGTGTTAAATGTGATTCAGAAATAGTTTTAAAAAATGGAGAACCTTATTGTCCTTCATGTGGAAAATCTCCTTATTTTTGTTGGCATTGCCATACAGTAATTGATGGTTCAACAAAAGAATGTAATATATGTGGATTCTTTGAATGTCCAAGTTGTCATAATTGTGGTTTCGATTGTAAAAAACCAATTCTTATTGAAAAATTATTAGAGTTACAAAATAGAAATGTGGGTAATGAAGAAATAATTGAGATTCTTTCAAATTATTTTAAAGGTAAAGTTAGAACATTTTGTCCAAGAGGAGTTCCAAAATCACATGCAAGAACAACAATAAGAAATATTCTTTTAAAATTAATGGGCATAAAAACAAAAGATAATAATGATATGACTGAATTTAATAAAAGAAATGATGAAATAAATGAAATTCCAATTGGTGAAACTTGGACAATAAAACAAGCAAAAGAATCAGGGACACATGGTATTGAATGGAGAGAAACAAGTAATTTAGCAGTATGTATGGGTAAAGCAAAAAAAAGTGAAATTGAAATTGAAAAAATAAAATTTGAATGTTTTGAAAGAATAGAAGGAGAATTGTGTCCAAATTTTATTGAAGATAGGAAACAATTGATTAAAAAACAATGTCCAAAATGTAAAAAAACTTATGAATATGAAACAGAATATTGTTCAAATGTTGATTGTGATTATAAAATTGGAGTAAAAAAAGGAGAACCAAGAAAATTAAAAGAAAGAGATTCATATAAACCATCATGTAATCTTGGATTAAAATTATTCAAACAAAAAGAGGATGATAACGATGGGAATAATAGAGGAGATAGATTGGAAACAGAAGAAGAAGAAGATTGAAATAGATAATAATATTTTTCAAGACTTTATAGTTGAGTGTTCCAAAGAAGATATTACTTCTTGGTGTAATAAAAGAAGGTTTGATTTAGAACTTTGTAAAAAATTAAAGATAGGTAAATGCACATTAGATGTTCTTGGAAGATTAAAGCAAAAATATACTGTTGAAGATTTAACTATAAATGGATTTGTAAGTAATCAAAAATGGAATTATCAAGAAAGAATTATAATACCATATAATTTAGATTATTTTGCTGCAAGACATCAAAATCCAACAACAAAGTATGAACAAAAAATTAAAAATTTATTCCCAAAAGGTAAACCAAAACAAGTATTTTGTATAAAAGGAGAACAAAATAATGATTTAATCATTTTAGAAGGTGAAACAGATTCAATAAGAATAAAGATGGAGTTTCCAACTGCAACAACTATAAGTATCGGAGGATGTAAAAGTAAAAACTTATTAAATAAGATTATTGAAGAAACAAAAGACATAAAACCAAAAAGAATAATATTTGGTTTTGATAATGATGATCCAGGTAAAAGTGCAACAACAGAATGGTTGATGTTATTATCAAAATCAAAAGATAATGAAATATTTAAAGATAAATTATTCAAACTTAATTTTAACCAAAACAATAAAGATATAGATGAATATTTCTTCAATGGTAGTAAAAAAGAAGATTTGGTATTTGAAAAAATTGAATTGATTGATTATGATAAAAAACAATTTAAACAAAAAGATGATAGTATTTATTCAAGAAAATCTTATTTACATATAGAAAGTTATATTTCAAATGTTGAAGTATTTTATAAAACTCAATCTTTCTTTTATGATAAATCAAAAATGTTCTGGTTGTGGAATAATAATATTAAGTGTTATGAAATAACAGATGAAACTGAAATGATGAATCTTATTGATTCTTCTTTAAATTTTTGTGGTCAAACTGTTACTGCTGGAATTAGGGGAAATTATATGGAAGCTTTCAAAAGAGTTGGAAGAAAGCATATCCCAAAACAATCACCAGAAAAATGGATTCAATTCAAAGATAAAGCTTATAGTTTAAAAAGTGGTAAAATATATGAAGTTACACCAGATTATTTCTTTACAAACCCAATACCTTGGGAATTAGGGGATAATTCCGACACGCCAGTAATGGACAAGCTTTTTGAAGAATGGGTTGGGGAAAAGTATGTTAAAACACTTTATGAAATAATAGCTTACTGTTGCTATAGAAACTATCCTATACATCTTTTATTTTGCTTAATAGGTTGTGGCCGTAATGGAAAAAGTTGCTTTCAAAAGCTTCTATGTAAGTTTATAGGCCAAACCAATGTTTGTAGCACAGAACTTGATGATTTATTGGATTCCAGGTTTGAAAAGGCAAAACTTTACAAAAAGTTGGTTTGTAGTTTAGGAGAAACCAATTTTAACATAATCAGTAAAACCAGCTTAATTAAGAAACTTACAGGCCAGGATTTGATAGGTTACGAATTTAAAGGTAAAGATCCTTTTGATGATTATAATTATGCCAAAATCTTAATAAATAGCAATAGTTTGCCTTCAAGTGATGATACTTCTGAAGGATTTTATCGCAGATGGATGATAATTAACTTCGAAAACACATTTCCAGAAGGAAAAGATATCATTTTAAGTGTTCCAAACACCGAATTTATCAATTTATCACGCAAAATATGCACTATTTTACCCAAATTAATAGAAAATGGAGAGTTTTCCAACCAAGGCGATATTGCCACTAGAAAGCACAAATATATCATAAATAGTAACCCTTTGGAGATATTTTTAAACCATATATGTAATAATGTGGTTAATTCATACGTTTCTTACTCTGAACTATATAGTTTATACTGTAAATTCCTTTCTAACTTTAAAAAAAGGACTGTTAGTCATAAGGAGTTCACAAATAGCTTAGAAAGGGCTGGTATTGAGATTCAGAAGACATCAAAGAAAATAAATGATGAATGGACTACTGGAAGGTTCGTCATTGGATATGAGTTAAAACCTAATTTTATGACACTTATGCCACTTATTCCAAAAGTTGATATTGGTTCTTATAGGAAGGAATCAGTTGAGAAAAGTTGTATAAGTGGCATAAGTGGAACGAAACCAGATGTTATTTACCATAAATGTTCCACTTGTGGTAATGAAATCAGTCATTATTGGGATTCGAAAGGGTTGCCACAGTGTGATGTTTGTTACCAGACACTTTTGACTAACCAGTTAATTGAAGAAGTTGTAAAATAGGGTTAGGCACTATGAAAAAATAAAAAAATTTAAATAAATGGATTTTTTGTTCTTATTCCATTTATCTCTCTAAGTAAATCATTTCTACAAATAACTGTCATTTCTCTTGAAGCACCAGTTTTAGAGATATTTGCTATAATAGCTCCACCTCTAACTCTTATAAATGCCTTTTTCATTTCTTCTGGTGTTTTAGTTTTAAAGTTGTCTACCCATATCCTAAATAAAGAACAAAATGCAGAATTTCTATAGTGTAAATTCTTTTTATCAGGATTTCCAAATATAGGTATGTATTCTTTCATAAAAGCTTTCATTATTTTATAATCTTCTATATTTATCTTTTTAGACTCCTCAATAAACTCTATAGAGCTTCCTTGAAAACCACCAATAAATGTTGGTTGAATACCAGCGAAATAACTTTGGACTAACATTTTAAATTCAATAGAATTATTTGCCCAAGATGCTGAAACACCACAAGGAAAACCATTATTTTTAAATTGTTTTATTATAGGTATATCTTGCCAGTATTGTTTTATAAAATCATTTGTTGATTGTCTTAATCCACTATTCCAAGCAGTATATGTTTCTTTTTCTTCTTGATCTGTTAGGCCATCATATTTAAATATTTCAACTTCAATTTTTTTAGTTGGATTGTTTTCTAATAATTTTTTAATTGCTTCTATTCTGTGGTTTCCATCTAAAATTCTTTCTTTATTATTTCTTGTGCTGGTAACAAGTGGACTTTCAAAATGTTGTCCTTTTTCTAATAACTTATACAATTTGGAAACATTACCTTTTCTTATATCTCTTTTGTTTCCCATAAACTCAAAGTTATCTATATTTTCTTTAGAAATAACTATTTTACTTACTTTAGCTTTTTGCCTTATTATTTGTTTCATGTTTTCAACTCCATTTTAACCCATGTAGCAGTTTTGCTTTTTGCGGGTATCCTTTTTTTTGAGCGAAGATGCTCTATTAGGATTATAACTGTGAAGTGATAATTATTTATAAAGTTAATTGCTTAACTTTAAAAGCCATATTGAATATGTGAAGTCCTGCTTCTGGCTCTACACAATTTCTAAGTGCTTTAACTTTATCTATTCCATTATATATAGATAAATCAAAACCTTTTATTTCTTCTAATTGTTCAATAACTCCATCGTGACATCTAAAAGCATTCTCTTTGCCATCTATTACAAAATTGGCCCAGTAATAATGTTTTCTATAAATGTAAGGTTTTATTAATGGGTCATACCAACTTATAGTATTCTCAACAACCCATTTTCCTTTAAAATAACCTTGTAAGAATAATATTTCTTCATAAAGTTTCATGTCTGGAAATATGGGTTCATTCTGGTGTTCAGTAACTTTTCTAACCCTACTATGGCTTGGACATGGTGGACTACTCCATATAAAATCAAACTCCTTATAATGTTCTAACAAATATTGGTGTGCGTCTGTAACAATAACTTTATCTTGTGGAAAGAAGTCTTGGTATATTTTAGCTATCTTTGGATTATTTTCAATAGCTGTAACTTCTATATCCCCTGACCAAAGCCGTCTATTACCACCAATTCCAGCATAAAGGTTTAATATTTTCATTTTTAAAAGTTGCTTACTAAGTCCCCTACTCCTAGTCTGACATATCTTTCTGCTGGTAATGAGTTCTTCCATCCGGCAAACTTTTGCAGTTGGAAACTGTTGTAGCCATACATTGTTACCATGTGGGTTAGTCTGATATCTCTTATGAAATGGGGGTTTAGGCTTACTTTGGCTAGTATTTTTTCTGCTTTCCAGGTTTTGAATGGGAATAGGTAGGCTTCATCTTCAAGTGTTGCCAGGTAGGCGTATAATAGGTCTATGAGTGGTTTTTCTTTAGTTAGGCTTATTGGTATGTTTTTTAGTGTGAACTTCTTGTTTTTCCTGTTTTGCATGCTTATTACCAGGACATTCTTACCACCCTGGCTTGAAATCATGATCCCTTTCTTTTTTACGCCAAGATAGTCTAAAGGAACTCTTGTTGTGCTTTCTATCAAAGGGCTGCCATTCTCATTCCTTTTAACCCTAAAAGCTATCTGGCCATCCTTATTGATATATTGTTCCCTAAAGTATTTATGTTTCCTAAGAAAGGGTTGCTGCACAACCTCACTTATTCTTCCAGCTGTAAGGTATGCTACTACAAACAAGGCTTTCTCTTGCAATGTGGTGAAGGCATTGGTATAACCTATAATAGATTCATGTAAAGGTATGTCTTGAGCTTTCAATATCCTTTGCTTCTGCCAAGGTGGGTTAATCATTTATAATATCCTCAACAATAGCTTTCATACTAAAGTATTTCATTCCTTTTTACCCTTTCAATAAACTTGACAAGTTCCATATCTTGATGTCTTGGGAACTCTTTATATCTTTTCTTAATATAACTTCTACATTGGAACTCTGTTCCATCACAGAATATCTGTTCATTACAAAGCACGTAATACTTGTTTAGTTCTGCCATTTTGATACTATTATTATTCTATTTATTCAATTATATGGATTTGCTGAACATTTATTATACCATCCTTCTAAATGTTTTAATATAATTATCTGTTTAAATATATCAAATCCTTTAGGAGTTACATTAAATATTCTTTTCTTTCCTTTAGTTTTAGAACTTATCCAACCTTCCTTTTCTAAAAGACATAATTGTTTGTGGAGTGTTGCCCTACTTTTTTCTATATATTTGTAATAAGTGGTGGCAGTTTCATTTGGTATCTTAATTAATAATTCAATAATCTCCCTATATATCTCATTCTTTTCTAAAGGATATAATACATTTTTACCCATTCTTTAAGCCTCCGTTTCGGTTAATTATGAATGTCTTGTGCTTTCAATATCCTCTGCTTCTGCCATTTTGATACTATTATTATTCTATTTATTCGCTCGACATAGGGCTATATGTCTAACTATATAAATCTATCGCTTTGTTTTGGAAAAAAACACCATTTCTAATAAGGATACTATATTGTGAATTATGGTATATATGGAAAATAAACATATAATTATTTACAATATGGTAAATAAATACATAGAACTAAATTTCAGCTTTTACTTTATGAATAGCTGCATGGACAATATCAGTAGTTGTTCCTAATGCCTTTGCAATTTCTATATCTGACATTCCAAAATTTTTTGTTAATAAACTTATTGCTATATCTCGCTGTTTATTTGCTCGTTCTTTCATAGGGGTTAATGGTTTTTCTTTAATATCTTTTTCAACCTTTCTTTCTTCCCTTTCTTTTTCTTTTGCCTTTATTTTTTCTATCTCTATATTTTTTGGATTCAATCTTTCCATAGCTGCATTTTTCTTCTGTGCATATATTACTTCATCAATCACATCTTCATCTTCCATAACTCCAACAGGAAAAGTTGGATCTATAATCCTAAAACTTCTATCAGTAGTTTTCATAAAATGGTCATACAAAAAGTTTTTACCTTCTCTATTAAAAAACATAAATCTTCCCTTAATAAAATTAGTTACCTCAGTCATACCTAAATCTTTAATCCATTGATCCCTATTACATACCTTTACCTTTTCATAAGCTCTATACATATTTATAAGACATTCAGCTCTACCAACTGCAATTTCAGCTTTTAAACCAAAGAAATCCCATATACAAAGAATATATATATGCCCAAATTGTCCTGCTGAGTTAAAGAAGTCTAAAAGTTCTTGTTGTGCTTGTGTTCTTTTAGATGCACCTAAACTTTCTCTTGCTTCATCATATATAAGAACTGAGAACATTGGAAGTTTGAATGCTTGTTCTTGCATTTCTTTTCCACTCCAAAAAATATTATCTTCATTAAAAGCATCCATATTCAATTTTAAGTTTGCTAAACAATATGCGAAGAATGAACCCAACTTTTTTGCTGTTCTACTTTTTCCAATTCTGACAAGTCTGTCACCAGTAACCACTAATAAATAATCTTGATTGGCCATACCAGTAGTTTTATCTTTACTCATATTCCAACAAAGATTAAGAATTGCTTGTCCCAATAATTTATCTATATGTAAAGTTTTACCTTTCCAAACATAAGTTAATCTTGACAATTAATATCCTCTTCTAAATCTTGGCCTTCTTGCCAGAATACCCATGTCCTCTTCTTGTTCTTTAGAAGGCATTCTCATTCCGTGAGCATGGTATGTTTTAAGTAATGCTCTCCATCTTTTTATATATACTTCTAAAATGGCTTTGTCTATTCCTCCTTGTTTTAGTCGTATAGCTTCTAATACTACACTATGTGCTTTTTTTTGTTGTTCTCTCAAATCTTTATGTGTTTCTTCTTCTTTGTCGTCGAACCATTCACTAATCATTATCCAATATAAGTCTAAATATTCATCGAGAGCAAGAAGGTCTTTATCAAACTTAGATTGGATCATTCCTTTTTCTAAAACATTAAGTAAGTCAAAGTATGAGAAAGCACTGTTAAATGCTGACATGCTTTCATCTTTCTTTTCTGAATCATCTACCATAGTTGTTTACCTTAGAAGCAATCTTTATATACAAATATTTTAGTTTATATAAATGTTTGCTTTTTTTGCATTGTAACATAAGAGGAACCTATATCAAAAACCAATAGAAAACTATTTAAAGTTAGTTTATTTAATCTTAGAAATCACACTACTTTGACTGAAAAGTGTGGGTTGTAGCATACCAATAACTCCTTTCAATGAAACTAAGACAAGGTCGTAATACAAAACACGAAAACCATCTTAGAAAGAGACAAGAACAGAAGTCACCATCTTATCCATAAATCTCATACGATAGAATCCATCATTGAATACAAATTTCTTCTTGCAATCCTTACAGAAGTATCTCTGAATCTTGCCTCTCTTCTCTGTTGTTCTTGTTCCTTTCTTTATGATATGTTCAGACTTGCAATAAGTACAAGCAGAAAGTTTTTTATACAGTATACAATAAATAACAAAGTTTATATATAAGTGTATGTATTAGTTAACAAATATGGGTTACTCGTATACAAATATGTTTCTTGGGCATGGAAAGTTTGTTACATCACCTATTTTAGTAACCTTCCCCATCCATGCCCACCCACTTTTAAAAGGTGTTTATTAATGGGACGAGCTGTTCAATTATCATCTGGTAAATGGGTTAGTGCAGGTAGTAAAGATGACACAAGACCTTCTGGCAGTTCTGGTGGTAGTACTTATGTTAGTCAAGCAACTGAAACTAAAGGTCAAGAGTTTTGGACAGGAACAAGAATACCAACAAGTTTAGATATTAAACCTGGAGAAAGCAGTTCTGATGTTATGAAAAGATATAACTTACCAATGGAGTATGCAGAACAAGTAAGCAGAAGTGTTATTGAAGCAAGACGGGAACAGAATTTACAACAATTAAAAGTTCAAGCAGAACAAGTTAAAGCAGCTAAACAAGCAGCAGATATTAAAAGTTGGAATGAACAACAAACAAGTTTAAACTTACCAACTGACACTGAATATGATAGAGTAGTTAGGGGTATGCGAACTGAACCAGCAGGTGTTTTAGGAACTGTTGGACAAGATGTTTCTTATCTTAGTAAAGCAGAATTAATAAGAAATAATCTTCAAGTTCCTTCTGAAGTTTATTCTACAGAATTAACTAATAAACAAAAAATTAATTATGGAATTAGTAAACAACCGATGACTACTGGTTTTGAAGAATCAATTTTATTATCTCAAGTTGGAAAAGGAGAAAAACCTGAACCTCAATTTGTTACTTATAAAGATACTTTAACAGGGAAAAGTGTTGGTGTTTGGACTTCCCCTAATATTGCTATGAATGAACCAAGTGAACTTGGGTGGTATAGTAAACTTGATACGAGTTTAAGACTTGTTGGAACTCCTGAATATAATCTTGGTGGTTTACTTCCTGGTGGTGTTAGCACTTCTTATGCTCAAACTCAATATAATAAAGAGTATAGTGTTGCGAGTGATAAAACTTTAAAAGGTTTAGAAAATAGAAGAAAAATTCTTGAAGGAACACAAGTTGTTGCTGGTGGAAGTTTAGCAGTTTTAGGACTTGCAGCAGTTCCATCAACTGCTGCAGCATTATGGGGTTCTAAACTTTTCTTAGGTTCTTCTTTAGTTGCTGGAACTGCGGCTGCTGGAATAATTACTTATGGAACTATTAGACTTAGTGAACAATCGTATGGTGCAAGTGAAAAAGCTATTATTGATAATAAGCAAATGAATAATGAAATAAATAAGCAAGTTGGTTTAGCAAGACAAAAGGTTAATGAACAATATAAACTTTCTGATCCTGGTGGAAGAAATGTTGCTGATGCAATAAATTATGCCATTGGTGGTTATGGCAGTAGTGAGTTAAGAGGTAAAACTTTTGAAAGCGAATTAACAAGCGGTTTAAAAGCAAGTGGTTTATTTAATGAACAACAATTAATGAGTGCAGTTGCTATTGGTAAAGCTAAAAGAGTAACTTCCATTGTTGGTTATGTTGGTTCTATTGTTGGAGTTGGAGCAGCAAGTGAAGGTGTTGGAAGAATATTATTAAAAATTCCTGCCGTAGACAAGGCAAGTATTAATAAGTTTAGTTGGGATTTAGCTTTTAAAGGTTCTAAACAAATAAAGGCAATGGCTTTGCCTAAAATTACTTATGCTACTAAATCTTTATTTGAAAAAGCAGTTGTTACAAGGGCTGGTGCTGCAATAGCTATTGCTGGTTTTGGTGAGGGTGCAGCTCTTAAAACTGCAGGTTATATGAGTGGTATGGACACGACTTATAAAGAAGTTGGTGCTTTTGGTATTCCTAAAGTGGTTTATAATAACCCTATAACTTGGGGTTTTGGTGGAGCTTACTCTGCTAAACTTATCGGTGGCGGTGTTGTTAAGGCAAGTTTAAAAAGTAAAAGTGCTGGTGGTTATGCTTTGGGAGCAGCTTACGTTACTGATTGGGGTGAACCTTGGGGTGATGTTACTTGGAGTTTTGCAGAAAAGATTAACAGAGCAGTTTTTAGTAAAGCATATAAACCTTTAGGAACTAAAGGTTCTATGAGTATAGGTATTATGCCTAAAGTTAGAACTCCTACAAACATTTTTTCTTTAACAAAAACTTCAACACCATCTAATACTCCTTCAAGTTTTAAATCTTCTAAAGGAGTTACTAACGCTTTAACTAATGTTTTTTCTACTAATGTTGTTTCTACAAGAGTTATTAGTCCTTCTTTTATTACTGTTCCAACCATTACTAATATAAATGTTAGAAGTTATACAAAAACTAATGTTCCAAGAAGCAGAAGTATTATTCCTAATCTTATAAATGTTCCTAATATAGTAAATACACCTTCTAATGTTCCTGTTAGAATAAACAATCCAATTAATGTTCCTATTAAGACTACAACAAATACACTTGTTAGTATTTTTACACCGACAAGCACTCCTGTTAGTATTAATACTCCCGTAGATATACCAATAACTGTTCCAACAATAAAGTTTCCTTTTATCATTCCTGGTGGGGGTGGAGGTGGTGGTGGTTGGGGTTGGCCAAGAGCTACTGGTAGGGTTAAAGGAAAATATACTCCTTCTTTAGTTGCTACAACTTTTAATATTAGAGGAAAAATGCCAAGTGTTATAACTGGTTTGTCGATTAGACCTCTGGTTGGTAAATCAAATAAAAGATTTAAACAAGTGATAGGTTATTAATATGCATAAATTTACAGAAGAAGGACAATTAAAAAAATTTATTAATAATAGTGAAAACATGAGTATAAGAAATTTAATTAATAATCCAATGGAACAAGAAGAAGTTAAGACTAAAATAAGTAAAATATTTAAAGAACAATTTAAGAATGGTCGTATTCCTTCTATGTTAGGTATGAAGCACACTACAGAAACATTACAGAAACAACATGATGTTAAATGGAAAGAGTATTCTAATCATAAAACATTTTATAAAGCACAAGCAAGAAAGATTATGGAACAAAAATTAGAAAGAAAATTAAATTCAACAGAAATAATACATCATTTAGATCATAATAGAAAAAATAATGAACCTGATAACTTACATTTATTTTCTTCACATACCCCACATATATTATATCATAGAATGTTAAGAAGGGCAGTTGCTGAAGAAGCTGGATTAAGCAGAACTAATTGGTGGTTTTACTAATGTTCCCTTTCCCTTCTGAAGCAAGTAAGGAGATACAGTTTACTAAAGAGCAGAATGAGGAACAGAGAAAGCATGATACTGCTTTAGAAACTTATAAGGTTAATGCTCAAGAAGACCAGGTTGCTCTGGCTGAAATGAATGAGCGTTCTGACCTTATTATGTGGCAGCAGAATCTTGATCCTGAACTTCAAAAGCTTGTTAATACTTTAAAAGGAAATGTTCTTGTTAATAATGTTTGGACTCCGAGGACTTACTGGAAAGATGGCAAACTTGTACGAGCTAGGGCTATGTGTAATGACAGGTTTATACAAGAGGTTGTCATCCCACAATGCACTCCTTACATGGATAGAAACATTATCAATACTTGGTATACTGAGAAGCAAATTCTTGATAGTTTAAAGAATACTTGTTTTGATATTAAGGATGCTATGTGTGATAATTATGATTGTTATGATATAGAGTTTACTAATTATGATTTGGTTTTAAGAAATATTATAAGTGTTATCAAGCCTGGTGCTTTTCGTGCATTGGAAGGTTGGACTACAAAGATTAATGCTACAATGATTAAACGTATAGAGCAGAGTAGCGATCAAGAGAAAGAAAAGAAAGGATTGTTTGACGTGTTCAAACCTACAAAGTTTTGATGTTTTATGGCCTGGAAAGTTATTAATGGAATGTTGTATGAGGATTGCGAGGAAGATAAAGTAAAGGGTGTTACTGATGGCAGCGTTGATTCCAGGCATGGAAGGTATATCGATAAATTTAGCGGGTTACCTTAGTCAAATAGTTTACTGGGTTGGTGTGGGACTTGCAAGTCTTGCATCACTTGTGGTATTATATATAATATATCACATGAGTAGTTTTAAGATAAAGGCGACAGTGTTTCCGATGTATGGAAGCGGAACTGATGGCGTGCTTAGTATTGGAAAGCCGAAAGGTAATTCAATCAAGTGGGTAAATAAGCACACTGCTTGGAGAAGTTTATGGCCATTGTTTAATAAAATAGATCGTGAGCCTTTTGATAGCGAATACATTTACCCTGGCAACAGGTGTTACGTTTTCAGTTTGAATGATGAATGGTCACCTGGCAGAATTAATATTAATTGCTCAGAAGGAAAGATTAGGGCGGAAGTTAATCCTGTTCCTCACTATATAAGGAACTGGCAAAGTTTAACTCATAAGAAAATACAATTGGAGTTTGCTCAGGAAAGTTTTTGGGAGAAGAATAAGATGATTATAACAACGATGGTTTGTTGTATATTTATATTGGTTGCTTGTTTGGCAACAGTATATTTCGCTTACAAGTTCAGCACAGGAAGTGTTCAGTCAAGCACTGCATTGGCTGATGCAATTAAGAACTTCGGAAGCATAGCAGGAAAATAAAAATGTCATTCAAAACTTATATAAAAAAAAAATGGAAAGAGAAGAAAGAGTTAGATGATAAAGTAGCATTTGCAGTCAAAGATGAAAAGGAAAAGCAGATGATACAAACTGCTTTATACAAGGAAAAGATTAAGGGAGAAAGGCAAAGGCAGGAGATAAAGAAAACAACATCTTCATCTGGTTCTGGTATTAATTTCCAGCAAGGTTTTGAAGCATTAATGGGTAAACCTAAAAAGGGAGGCAAACATGAAAAAACACAAAAGATATGGTAACAGGCCAATGAGGGTTATGGGTGATGCAGCCATCGGTATGACAGGAATTGGAATTACAACAATGGTTGGAAGTAGTATTGCAAGTCAAGCTCCAGTAGGAACTCCATCAATGATGGGAGGGTTTAATACATTGGCTGGAGTTGCACCTATTGCAGTTACAGCAAGTGTTGGTAAGAGTTTATTGCCTAAGAGAAAGAAAGGAGGCAAAGGGGTGTATTTTTAAAAATGTTTTATAATGTTAGAGTTAGAGTTCAAACTAAACCAAAAGGGGAACATTTAAATAGTTCATACACTAAGAACTCACTTGTTACTGCGAGTTCTTTAACCCTTATGGGTATAGAGGTTTAAATATGTTTAAATATTTAAACCTTATTATTCTATTTCTTATAGTTTCACTTCTATCTACTTGTGTCATTGCCCCAGGCACAGTTATTACAAATGTTGGAAGTGTTGGTTACCAGGTAGAAACAACACCTTATAGTTATATGAAGCTTAATCAAAACTTCACAGCAAACTTTCACGTGTTCAACCTTAGTGATGGCAAACCATTAAATAATGTTTCAGTTAATTGTGAGTTGCATGTTTATGATCAGTTAGGAACTCACATACTAAAAAATAATAAACTTCCTTATTCCGATACAGATAAGGAATGGGAAGTTTTTATGAATAAAAACAACTTTTCTTCTGTTGGTCAGTATTCCTGGATTGTTTATTGCAACTCCTCAGTTTATGGTGGTTTTAGAAGTTCAACATTTGAAATAACAAATAGTGGTTTTGAAGATATACCAAACACAGATGCTGGTTTGCCAATAATATTTTTTATGCTTTTTATGATCATAGGTTTGTTCATTCTTGGATTTACAGGAAAGTTTAACCCTCACGAGATAGTAAATCTTTGCCTTAGAAGGGGTTGTGTTGTTGCTGCCATAATGCTTATGATGTACACAACCACATTGTTGCTTAACATTGTAACTTATGCACACCTTGATATTTTAAAGAATGAAATGATATTTTTGATGACTTGGATTGGTTGGGCTGGATATGTTGCAGCAGTATTCCTGGTTATACAAACATTATTTGATATATTAAGCCTTAAAAAGCAAAGAAAGGAAAGAAAGATTAGGGAGTATGAACATGGGTAGGCCAGAGAAAGAGAAAACAAGACATATAAGGGTAAGACAGAGTTTATTGAAAGGTTTGAGGGATGAGTTTCCTAACATCAGCACTGATGGTGATCGTGTAGCTTCAATGTTTTATTATTACAAGAACGTGCAAGGAACAGTAGACAAGGTTGGAGGATTCCTGTATGGGAAGAAGACTTGGAAGAAAACTTTTAAACAATAAGAAAGGCAGCGTATTAGACCTTATACTTATAGGTGTTATAATGTTAGGCTTTGCCTTAGCAATTCTTATAGGTTTTAAAATAACTACAGAAATAAATACTCAGATACAAGCTCATACAGAAATTCCAACAGAAGCAAAAACTGCTGCAACTTCTTTGCTTGGAGAATACAGCACAACTTTAGATTACGGCTTTTTATTCTTGATGGTTGGACTTAGCATTGGTGTATTGATACTTGCAGCACTTGTTAGAGTGCATCCTATTTTTATAGTGCTTTATATTGTAGGTTTGCTTATAGTAATATTTTTGGCTGGAGTGTTCAGCAACATATATCAGAGCTTGGCAGATGATGCTGCTTTTGCAGCTTTAAGCGGACAACTGTTGTTTATAGATAAGATCATGACATTCCTGCCTTGGTTTGTTGCTGTGGTTGGAGTATTATTATGTATAGTTATGTATAAAGGGTATCAAGATGGTTTGGATGGTTCAGGATGAAATTTAAAATATTAATTTGGATTATTGTAATTTTGGTTTTGAGTAGTTTTGCTTCTGCAATAGAATTTAGCAATAGTCATGGAAAAAGTTTAAGTTCTCAAGCAACTGTAACAGCCACTTATGGTTTTAAAATAACTGCCTTAGCCACAACAACAATAACCAAATTAATCAAAGATGCAAGTTGTACAGCAACAAAATGTAGAATTTATAATGATGATGGGGTATTTGTGGCCGTTGGAGATTATGTTGGTAACAATTGTTCTATAAGTGTTCCAATAGTCCAAGGAACATCATACTGGGTATATGCTGACAGTAATGGTAGCAGTTATACTTTAAGATATTTGACAAGTGCTACATTTCCAGTAAGTTCGTCAGCGATAAGTTGGATTAGTGGAGCAAGTAGCAACCCATTCAATACAGTACAAGCAAATGATTGGGATAATATAGTGACTGTAGTAACAGATAATGTAACTTATGTTCCACCAGATGGCATAAACATATCTACAAACTTTCCAAGATATTTGAATTTAACATATAACACTATAAATTTTAGTATGGAGATAAATAATACTTATACAGTAGAATGTTCTTTAGTGGTAAATAGCACAGTAAGACAAAGTGGTAGTGTTGGTGCAGGTTCAACCAGTTTAAATCTTAATTTTACACAAACAATAGGGGATGGAAGCTGGAATTATAGTATAAATTGTATACAGTATAATGATACATCACAGAATGAAACAACTGCAACATATCCTTTCTATGTAGATGCTACACTTCCAACACTTACAACAAACTTTACTTCTGGAACATTTATACGGATGGGTAATAATCTTTCTATGAACTTTACTTTTATGGATAATTTACTTCTTTGGGGGTATAATATAACTATCAATAATTTTAATGTATCTACAAAAACAGATTTACAGTCAAAAAGAAATGAATCCATAATAACTAATAGTTCATGGAATTTAGGAAGTAATACTATCCAAGCAATATTTTGGGATGCACATACTGCCCTTGAAACAACTATTAAGGCAGATGATTTAAGGCAGATAGGGGATAGTTTAAGGGTTAAAGATACACTTGCGACAAGTCTTACTGCTGTTGATAAGATCACTTATACTAAAAATATAGATAGATACAACTTTTGTTATTATTATAAAACATCAATAACCACAACACAGATACATATGCCTGATGATTGTTATTACCAAAATAGAGATGATCTCTATCCTGCGTGGTTTGTATGTCCTGGCAGTCAATGGTGGGATTTTGCCAATAATGGGAGTTACAAAATAAGTGTAAAAGATAATGTTATAACTACTGAAACTATTGATGGAAAACCAACAGACAAGTTTTGTTTTAACTCAGTAGGAAGCTTGAATGAAGTAAATGTTAATTATACGGTTTGGGGTTTTAATGATACAACAAATTATAATAATGCACGTATAGAAGGCGTATCAACAACTTTTAAACTGATATTAGAAAGTATGAATAGTTCATACCTTAGTTCTGCAAACTTGATGTATAACAACACTTACTATACCACAACAGAAACTAATGGAACAAACCAAAGAAATTATACAGTAACTATAACAACACCAGTAGTAAATGCAGACACAAACATTTCTTGGCTGTTCAATTACTCAATTAATGGATATTTGTATAATACAACTTTAACCAACCAGACAGTTTATAATGTAAACTTGACAAACTGTTCTACAATAACAACAAGAGCATTAAACTTCTCATTTTATAACACCACAGGCACAACTAATACGTTAGTTGATGCCACAATGGTTGGAAACGTGATCACTGACTTGTATGGAAGTTACAATCTTTCTTGGGAAAGCTCAACCAACAGCAGTATATGTATAAATCCAAGTGGAGCTTCAACAGTTGTTACATCACAATACCAGTTTACAATACCTGGCTGCGGAACAAGAAACTATTACCTTGACACCACATTAAGTAATGCAACACAAAACATAAACTTGTATTGCGACTCTGGAACAACACAGGTAACTTTTAATGTTAAAGATGAAAATGATGATGACGTTTCAAACGTTTTTATTTACATACAAAAGTATGATGTTGGAACTAATACAGCAACCACTACAGAAATTATAAAAACAGATACAAATGGCCAGGCAGTTGGTAATATTATAAAGTTTACTCAACCATACAAGTTTATACTAATATATAATGGGGTTGTTGTGTTGGAAGAATCACCGCAATATATTATGCTTGACTCTAAAACGTTCAGAATAAACTTGGGAGCGTCAACATATTTCACTAATTTTGATATTGTTCAAGGAGTTACTTGTTCTGATGTAAGCTTTACAAACTCTACAACTTCATTCAGTTATACTTGGCTTGATCCAACTGGCAATGTTACCCAAGCTTGTTTGGAAGTTTATTTGCAAAGCAACACCGCAAGCACTTTAGTTAATAGCAGTTGCAGTTCATCTGCAGGTGGAACTTTGACAGTTATAATACCTCCTCCTGTTGGTTCAAACTCTTATGTTGCTACTGGTTCTATTTATATCGGAAGTAACAAGTTTGTTTGTGGAACAAGTAAAAGTGCAAGTTTTGATGTTGGATGGAAAGATTATAAAAATGAGGGTTTGTTCCTTAGCTTTTTGCTTATAGTATTCCTTATTACTGTTGGACTTTGGAATCCTGTTGTTGCAATATTTTTAATGATGATTGGTATAGTATTGCTTAATATTTTAGGCTTGTTTCATCTTGGTTGGGAATGGCTTGTAGGATTTGTATTGCTTGGTGGTATCGTGATGTGGAAAATGAGGCAGAACTAAAATGGCAGAGTTAAGGTTGGAAAACTATTTTTTGGCTTTTATAGTTTTTGCTATAATAATAATTGCTGGAATGGGTGTTATTACTGATGTTAATGAAAATTATAATGTAACTATTGGGCAAGAGAGTAGTTTTAACACTACATATGCAAGGGCTAAAACTGTTTATAATGATACTTATGAAACGAGCAGCAGTATGAAAAAAAAGGTTGCCGATGCAGATATTAGTGAAGATACAACTGAGAATAGCATGTTTAAGGGTGCTTTTAGTGCTGTAAGAAGCAGTATTGGAGTGTTTGGCATTGTTGGTGGTTTGGTTACAGATATTGGTGGGATATTGCATGTTCCAGCAGTATTTACTAATTTGGCTATTGCTGCGTTTTTGATAATAATTGCATTCGCATTAATTTATCTCGTATTTCGTTATCGCCCATAAGTAGTAACAAAATGGAAAGAAACAAAAAATGTTTGGAATGTGGAATAGAATTTGTAGATACAACAAGATTTAATAGAATGAAATATTGTTCAGATTATCATAGAAAAAAACATTGTTGGAATAGATATAATGAAGAACATAGAGAAAAAGTAAATTTATATGCAAGAAACTATTATAATATAAATAAAGAAAGAATAAGAACAAAAGAGTTTAATGAAAAGAAAAACATATATTTAAATAAATGGAGATTAGAAAATAGAGAAAGATTTAATCAAATACAAAATATTTATAAGAAAAAAAATCCAATAAAAAATAATGCAAGAAATCAATCAAATAGATTACATGAACGAGATAATCACTGCCATTGGTGTAATAATAAAGAAAATTTACATTTTCATCATACAGATTATATAGAAAGAACTGGTTTTACATTATGTAAACAATGTCATAAGTTATTACATAAAAATATGTGGTTAGGTGGTGATTGTCTTGTATAATCTTACAAACATAACAACGGGACAAAGTTCACATGGAATACTTGGATTTACTCAGGGGATAAATAACACATTATTATCTGGTTGGCTTGGAATCCTTATTCTCATAATGTTAGGTACTGTTTTCTTTATACATTTCATATACAGAAATGGAGGGGATGCTGGTAGGGCTTTAGGTGCAACAGCTTTTCTTTGTTTTGGATTAAGTATTTTATTAAGAGCTTTAAATCTTATACCTGATATGGCAATGTTTATCTGCCTTATAACAACAGCCATAGTCATAGCCTTAACATTTAGGAATTAGTTTTTGTATACAGTCTGTATAAATTAATTTATATAAAAGTAACGCTTTTTATATATTTGGCTTTGAAATATTAGGCCTATATATAAAAAAAAGACTTGAGGATGAAAAAAATGAAGATGAATAAAAAAGGCCAAGTCTTTGATCAGTTGGGAGCATTAGGAATTGGAATAGCTGGGTTAGTAATAACCTTAGTTGTTGTATTCTTAATACTTGCACAGGTCAAAGCAAACAGCACAGTTGCAGCTGATAATAACGCAACCACAGCAGTAACTACATTAACCACAGCAGCAGCAACAATCCCAAACTGGGTAAGCATAGTTGTAATAACAGCAATTGGTGCTTTGTTAATCGGAATGGTTATGATGTTCAGGAGATGAGCATCATGAAATTCAACAAGAAAGGTCAAAGTGTTTTAGACAACTTTGGCAGTCTTGCAATTGGCGTCGGTGCGTTATGTATAACCTTAGTTGTTGCCTTCCTTATAATGGCACAGGCAAACACTAACATGAGAGCAGACAGTACAGCTTGTCCATCAAGCTATACTTATGTAAACTCAACTGTCGGATGCTGTTTAAGCACAGCAACAGCAAGTTGTGCAACAGTAAACCAAACAGGGTACAGTACAGCATATAACGCATCTGGAACACTGCAGACAGCCACAGCTACTATCCCTGGGTGGGTTTCGATAATTATTATAACAGCTATCGGAGCAGCACTTATCGGAATGGTTGCAATGTTTAAAAGTTAAATTTGGGAGTAATCCCATTTTTTTTATTTTTTAAATTAATGGATGAAAATGAAACTAAACACTAAAGGCCAAAGCGTATTGGATAATTTTGGAAGTCTTGCAATAGGCGTTGGAACATTTACAATAATAATAATTGTTGCTTTCCTTATAATGTCACAAGGAAAGACAGCAGCAATAAACCAAATCACAGCAACAAGTTATGATAGAGAAAGAACCACTATTGAAGATAGTGCAACAACATGTTTTGAAAAATGCATACATGATGAAAATATGGTTGTTACAGCAATAACTCAGAACGCATCTGGTGAGGGTTTAACTTGGTCTGCTGAAAATTACAGCATATCAAAAAATTGTATAACTATGGCAACAAGCCCTTATGACTACAATAACACGGCGAACATAAGTTATAGTTGCAAAAAAACAAGCGTTGCATATAACAGCACAGAAACATTACAAAGCGCAACTGATACTGTCCCCGGGTGGATTAGTATTATAATTATTACTGCGATTGGCGCTGCAATACTCGGAATGGTAGGACTTTTAAAAAGAAACCAATAAAATATTTTTTTTATTTTTTTATCTTAATCCACTTCCTGTTTTTATCACCTTAATTGTTTTAATTTAATCTGTTCTTCATCATAGATTTTCTTAACTCCATCACCTAACCAAGTAGGTATAAGTTTAATATCTCTGCATAATCTTCTCATACCTTCTGGCTCTAAACTTGCTGGATGGTCGCTTCCCCACATAGTTCTATCTAAAGTTATGTGCCTTTCAATATATTCTGCTCCCAACATGGAAGCAATTATTGAAGGAGTCACACCTTTCTCATGCCCAGAGTAACCTATTGTTGCTTTTGGATATCTCTTCTTCAACACCGTGATATAACTTAGGTTTAACTCCTCATCCTTTGCAGGATATGAACTGTTGCAATGCATTATTATAATGTCATCACCTAATATCTTTACTGCATTATCTATCTCTTTCTCTGTGGACATGCCTGTGCTTATCATTATCTTCCTGTTAAGTCTTTTGACTTTCTTCAGCAATTCAATGTCTGTTATCTTTGCAGATGGTATCTTTATTATCTCTGGACTGAATTGGTTTATGAAGTCTGCACTTGGCATATCCCAGACACTTGCGAACCATCTGATGTTCTTTCTTTTGCAATACTTATCTATTTCATTATAGTGTGGGTAATCAAATTCCATCAATTTTCTGTATTTTATATAAGGGATATTACCCCATAGTGTCTGCTTCAATACCTGTTTCTGTGCTTCTGGAACACAAACATCTGGTTCTCTCTTCTGGAACTTGACATAATCAAAGTTATAATTTGCTGCCAAATCTATTAATTTGAAAACATTTGCTAAACTTGCATTATGGTTTATACCTATCTCCCCTACTATTTTAGAAAAAATCATCTACATTAACCCCCTTATCATCTATATATTTATCTGCATCTGGCTTTCCAAATAACAAAATATGGTATTTGACTTTCCATAGCTTTAATTGCTCTTCTGTGGTCTTTCTCCAATCAATGCCTGTTATTGTCCCTCTTGCTGTGAAAAAGATTATTGTGTGTCCCTCATCATATAATCTATTTATCTTTTTTATCCTTAAAAGGTTTGGAACTTGGTCTTCATAACCATGCAGGTTATTTGTCGGTGACCAACAGACAGTTCCATCAATATCAAATATGTATTTCGTCTATACCACCCCATCCACAATTCAAACATTTATAATTTTGTGTTCCATGCCTCATCAGATGTCCAATCCTATCTACCTTACCCTTACATTTGGGGCATCTATTTAATATGTCAAACCATATAAATTCATGCAAACCCAATGTAAACACCACCAATCCTTTTTTCAAATGTAATATTTAGATAATCTATATATGGTCTTGATAACCATTCTCTACAGGTTATGAACCAGACTTTTTTAGTAGGTATATTTTTTATCTTATCAACTTTATATTCTTCTGGAGATATCAATTCAATGGTTGTAAGATTTCCTTTATAATAATAATCAAATGAATACTTACCGCCGCCAAATAAGATTATTTCATCTGGATTTGAGTTTTTTTCAATAAAATCAGTTACTCCTTTCCAATCTTGCTTGTTATCCACTATGTAATAATTTGATAAGATTATCAGATTAAAACATAATAATACCAAAAATAGATATCTATATTTCAATAAGTTTATAGATAATATTATATAGAATATAAAATAAAGGAATATGGTGTATCTTATCAAAAAGAAAGATTTTGGCAGACATAATTCAACTATAAACATTGATGTTAATACAAATATAGTATATATAGGTTTTATCACCACATCTTTTAAATTTTTTAATAGATGATATATCACAAAAGGCAGAATGATGAACATGGATATTATAAAAAACCAAAGATAGTTTGGTAAGGAATATCTCTCCAAAAACATATATGTTGCTTGTGTAAGGTTCAGATATATTGAATTTATCAGAATACCTGATCCTAATAATGATATTCCAATCATACTTGTGGTAGTCAGCATAAACCACTTTTTCCCATATATAATCAAGATTATTAGTTGTATCAATACAGATATGAAAGCAAGAATTGATGTGTATATTGATAACATTGTGAATAACAGATAGAAAGTATAATCTATGCCTCTTTCTTTCTCAATAAATTTCATAAAGAAATAAAAAGAGATAAGTGTCATACAGATGAATAAACTATACATCCTTGCTTCTTGGGAATAATATATATCCAATGGGGATATTGACATTATAACTGCGGATAATAACCCAATATCCTCACTATATCTTCTTACTATCAGATATATGAAAAATATAGATAATACTCCGAATAATACAGAAGGAAATCTTAGTGAAAATTCTGATTTTCCAAACCATTCAGTCCAATAAAATAACATGGAATAGTATATTGGTGGTTCATATTTGACAGATTCATCTATTGTTTCACCCAATGTTGGCTGTAGATTCAATAAGGTGTAGCTTTCATCATACCAGATATTTTCATCTGCTACAGCGTATATTCTAAGGATAAATGCTAAAAGCAATATTAATCCTATATATTTTATGGTTTTTTGCATATCACTACCTCATGTATCAGTAAAGTAAGAAAGGATGGTTTTGCTTTGACAAAAGTTAATTTGCTTTTTGATACTATATCTTCTATCTCTTTTTTATTTTTGTATTGTGTAAATTCTGTTGGAAAATTATCATTTATCCTGAATAATTTCATTATTATATTGGAAAGTCCATAATATCTTGCCCAAAAGAATATGCAATATGAATTTCTCTTTAATACCCTATGCATCTCATCCAGGATGTTTATTAGTTGATTTGGTGTAAAATGTTCCATCACACCAAGATTATATATTCCCTCTATTGAGTTATCCCCAAAAGGCATATTTTCTATCTGTGCATTTACAAAGCGATCTATCTTCTTTATCTTTTGTCCTTGTATAAGTGCTTCCTGTGATGAATCAAGAGCTATCAGTCTTCTTTTATATTTTCTTATCATAACAGAACTTTCAGAACTTCCACTTCCACAATCTATAAATACCCCTTCTTTTGGGAAATATCTGTCTATCCATCTTGATAAGCTATAAGATATTATTGTTTTTCTTACAGGAGATGCTATTTTGTTAAACTTATGATTATTGTTCCAATATTCATTCCAGGATTTGTGTAAAGTTTTGCATTTGGTCATACATACCTCGCAGAGCAGATTGTTCCATCAATATCAAATATTAGTTTCATCTTAAAATATCATAAACGGTGAAGTATTGCCAATTTCACAAGTTTTTAAAGCTGCAACATATCCATTTTGATAGCCAACGGCGTATGCTAAAGCGCATAATGAGATTATTATTATCAATATACTTATTGTCTTAAAATAATTTGAATCTACAAGCCAACTACCTTTTTCTTTGCCTTCTTTAATGTTTTTAGGCGGACTATTTTCATCAAACAAGGCATCCGTTTTTACCTCTTCTGGTTCAATATCTATTATTCCATCATTTTCTTGTTGTTCCATGATCTAACCTCCAAACTAAGAATCCTATTATAGCAAAAATAAAAGGCGGATATGCAGTATATACCACTGTTTTCATAGTTTCCATCTTTGCTTCTGGTGTCGCTATCTGAACTGCCTGTTCCATTGTTACTGGTTCATTAATATATACCATTGCATTTTGCACAGCATATATCCTTACACATATAATCATCAACATAATTATTATAAAATAAAACCTGGCTGTCGGGCTTGATTTTGGCCTGGAATAAGCCCACCACAGCAGCCAGGCGATTGCTCCGTTAAGGAGAATGATTGGGAAGAAGCCAAGTCCTAAGAAATTGTATAAAGGGTTAGTTTCAAGTACAGACTTGGCCTCTCCCACCCCAATTGTAGTCACTATATCAGCTATCAAAGCAAGTATGTAAAACAAAAACACTATCTTAAAACCTTTATCTTTAAACTTTTTCATTGTTTATTATTGTATAATCTGCAATTATTTCTTTATCTTTTTCATTAAGCTTCAATTTTTCAGTTTTTAATGTGTTTCTTTTCCCACCATCATAATATCCTATTGATGCTGCAAACATTGCTAAAAATGCTATAAATAAATTAAATATTAATGAAGTAATACCTATTATCAATAAAATAATGTCTTTCAAAATGTTTCTTACTTTTCCCAGAACCATTTTGTTTTCTTCTTCTTTTTCTGAGCATCCAACTGCAAATCTATAGCTTTGCCTTGCAGTTTAAGGTTAGCTTTAGTTACTGCATATATCCAGTCATCCAAAAACTTAAACCTTACCATGTTCCTTGTTCAACTTTGCTATTTCACAATCTATAACTCTAACAAGTTTTTCCACAATGTAAACTAAAAAAAATGATGGGCTAAACATATATTCCCCATATTTCTTGTCAAAAACTATTTTACCCTTATATCTCCAAGTTAATTCACCAAATAATAAATTACTTGTTCCATATATCTTAATAACTTTACCTTCTTTATAGCAAACATATTCTCTTTTCATATTCCCACCTTCACCATATCAATTTTACTTTTCTTGGCACACTCTCCATTTCTGGTGCTATTAACACGAGTTTTGTGCCGTTCTCTAGCATTTCGTGTGCCACGACTATGGCTTCTATTGGTATTTGTTCATTTTCTGTTTTTTTGGTTTCCATTGTTTCACCTTCCCTTGTTGATCACATTCCCAAACTCTTTTGCTTGGAGTTTTTGAGCATTTATTGCATACTCTTGCCCATTTTGCTAATGTGTAGTAGAATCTTTTGCATCTTGAGCATGTGCGAAAGTAAACAATTTTTTTATGTTTGACCATTTAGCCTGTGTACCTCTACTTTTATCTCTTTAAAAAGTTTAACACCAATAACGTTGTCTACAATTTTTATGTCTTTTAAAATGTTCAGTATAGTTCTTAATTGAAAATTAAGTTCTGCTATGCTCTTAAATTCAAGCCCACCCTCGTTTTGGTTGCCGGGCTTTCCTATTATCTTGTATCTTTTATCAATCTCTTTCTTAATATTTGTGAGGGTAATGTCTTGTTCGTAATAATTTTTTTTGTTTAAAGGATTTGCCCATCCCATTAGGGTACTTTTTGGTATGTTAAGCAAAGCACTAAGCTTGCCATAGCTAAGTCCTTTATTAAGTAAGTCTTTAATCTCTCTGCTTCTTTCATCTTCGCTCAAGCATTTAAGATTAAACAAGTGGCCAAGCATCAGCTTATTTTCTGTATTAAGTTCTTGCACTTTTTTTCACCACCATATCAGTATATATATTGTTCCTAGTGTTGCGAAAACTGCTGTTAATGCTACAGCAACATTTTTTAGTTCATTTATAAGTTGTTTTTTCATAATTCGTTAGGCAGGATACCCAATAATTTATCCGACCTTTCACCCCGTTTGTTTATTGTTGAAAATATGTTGGCTATCTCATAATCTCTTTCAGAGTATTTCTTACTTTTGCTCTTTATCCTATTATCACAAAACTCTATCATCAGTTTTGCTTGTGGTTGCTTAATAATCAATAGTGGCAATAGCTTTCCAAGAATACTCTTTATCTGTTTATAATCTTGAAACTCTACAACTTTGACAAGCTTACAACCATTATGTTTTGGCATATCTTTTATCTTACCACCAATCTCTTTCTGGATTGCTTTTATGATTGCTTCATTCGTGTTTGCTATTACAAATTTCGGATGAAGGGTATATCCTTTTTGCACTCTGCTATCTTTATGCTTATAGAGAGCAATACTTCCTTCTCCGTCAATAAATCCTGCTAAATATTCTTTGCTTATCATTGTGTATTCACCATTATTTGAATAGTGTATCTTATATTTAAATGTTTATATTTACACCACTATTATTGTTGGGAGGAATGCCATCGTCGTTAGCATCACATCCTGACTTTACCTCCTTTAAATTTTCTTGTTTAAATTCCATCGTATATGGAACTTTAATATAAGATAAAACTTTATCGTAATGCAACTTCTCAATACAAAACTTGTAATGTGTTGGATGTGTTTTCTGCATCATCTGTATTCTGTTTGGTTGTTTTTCGTTTTGTATTCCAAATAAGCACTGAAAACATCCACTTCTCGTGTATCCTAAATCATACCATTTTGAATAGGTAAGATTATATTTTTTAATATAATCCCAAATATCTTTTTCAGTCCAAAAAGCGATAGGAGTGCTTTGTATGAAATTACCCTCAAAGACATTACATCCATTCTTTAAGTATTTTAATTGTCTTATTCTACTTTCTTCTGTCATCGTTCCGATGATAGGGTATTTCTTTGATTTTTTTTGGAAATCTTTTAATGGTTTCTTTTTACATATATCACAGCATAACTCACTTATTTTAAATGGTGCATTGATTAAGAACTGCCACTTTTTTGGTATCATACACATCTTTTTACCTTTTCCATCACCATTTAAGTATTTCTCTTTCATAACTTGCGATTTTGTATTTCTATATCGGCTTATATTTTTTGAAACTTCTTTGCTTATCAAAGGATAACCTTTTGTTTCAATTACTTTGTTCATAGGAATTTTTGGATATAATATTTGACAATTTGGTGTTTGTCTCACTAAATCCAAGTTTTCAGGTGGTTCAGTTCCGATACATATACCTTCTACATTTGGATAAATGCTTCTAACCAAATGTAATAAAACCAAACTATCTTTTCCACCTGAAAAAGATACATATACATTACCCTCAAAGTTTTCATAAAATGCTTTTATTCTTTGTTTTGAAAACTTCTCTTTAATATCTAAAGGTAATCTTTGTCTTTGTTTAAGTTGCCACATTTCTACTTTCACTGTGACCACCCTGAAAGTTTAGACTGTGTAAAATCACCTATCTTCAATGCGTTAGAGGATGTCATTTTTCAACAAAACTTTGTATTCCTCTTCCTTAAAACCAAGTATAAAACTTTCACTATTATCATCAGCAATCATACAAAGCTGTGGAACACCAATTTTACCACTTCTTCCATGCAAATCCTCAATCACTTTCGGTTGACTTATCTGAAGTTTGACAAACTCAAACTTCAACTTATTATTCCTCAAAAACTCAGTTGCCTTTATTGTCAATGGGTCTGATTCCACACCATACAATTTCAGTTTCATTTAAATCCCCTCCAAATGCTTTTTATCATCCATACAGACTTTACAGAAAAAATCTAATCTATCCCTCATGTTCGGTCTTGCAAAAATCGGACTAAACCTTGTTCCGCAACTCCTGCAACTTGTCTCCTTAAACTCAACACCTTCCATCATCTCACCTTTTCAGTTATCGGTCTTTTCTCAAATATATCTTCAACCATATCAAGTAATTCAGAAAAAGATGAAGAAGCAAATTCTCCTTTTCCGTATAATTCGGCTGCAACCTTCAGGAGACATTGGCGTTCTATCCTGGCATTTCTATCCCCTGAAAGTGCAGTTGTGTCCTTTATGCCTTCATGTTGTTCAACCTTAGTTGAACCTCCCCCAACAAACTGTATCTTTGTAACTGTAAACTTATCTCCTTCCTGGTCTTTTGCAGAAATGGTGAATGTCTGTCCTTCTTTTCCTTCACTCCATTTTCTAACCTGTGGACTACATTTAATCCATATTTCAACCTTATCTGGATCAGTAATATTGTATGCCCTAAGCAAATCAGCTTTAGTCTGCTGGCTATAAGTTGACTTAACTAAATAATAAACGTTCTCTTCCATTTTTTATCCCCCACAAATCTTCTTTAATCTATTTACCAAGTCTGTTGTCTCCCTGACAACAACCTCATTATCCACATCAAACATCTCGATTGTGCAGTCAAATCCCAATCCTTTACTATTCTGAGTGATGTTTATCCTTCGCCTTATTTTATAATTTCCTTCAACCTTTTCATTTTCCATTTTACCACCTAATTATTTGCAATATACCCCATCTTATTCCTGTAATAAGTAAGATAATCATAAATATGAAAAACAACCACACTATTGACTGAGACATGAAGTTGTAATTCTTTTCTTTTCCACATAATGGACATTTGTTAATTTCCATAGTTTTCACCTATCTTCAACTGCCCTGAACTACACTTAGGACAGTTATACAAGAATCTCACCTGTTTCAACTATCTGCAATAATTTTTCAGGTGTTATAGACCTTAAATAAATCTCTCTAGCCTTCCTATGATTATTATACATTTTAGTATATATCAGATGATGCTCTTTACTTATAGTTTTAAAATTTTTATAATCGGTTTTCCACTTCCATTTAGCATAACAATGTACACACCAAAATCCATTTCCTTCTTTACTATGATACCAACTACTTTTGCTTTCTGTTGCTCCGCAACAACTACAAATTCTCATCAATTACAACCTCAATCTCGCTGTTTAATGGAATCATAAATCCATCTTCACAATGAACAAGTCTTATAGTTATTTCTGGAAATTCTTTATTCACAAATCCAACAATTTTTCCACAAACTTTCATTTTTTCACCTTCGGAACATAATAAATATGGAATTTCTTGTCTTTCAAAATTCCAACTGGATACAAACCCATCTCCCAAAGTTCAAACAATTTCATAAAAGGATTAACTTTGTAACCTTTCTTTTTCATCAAATCTTTAACAACTTCAAATTCAGAAGCCCAAGCAGAATCCCAAGCAGAAGCCCGAACAGAATCCCGAACAGAATCCCGAACAGAATCCCAAGCAGAAGCCCGAACAGAATCCCAAGCAGAAACCCGAACAGAAACCCAAGCAGAATCCCGAACAGAATCCCAAGCAGAAGCCCGAACAGA
>Ga0315295_10000431_pt1 | contig 36262 bp, 26 predicted proteins | sample YL17G14_0_MG_FD_204453 | JGI IMG/M metagenome (GOLD analysis project Ga0315295, IMG submission 204453) | Sediment microbial communities from Yellowstone Lake, YNP, Wyoming, USA - YL17G14_0 | ecosystem: Environmental > Aquatic > Freshwater > Lake > Sediment | place: USA: Wyoming | collected...
TTTGTCTTTATACGCCACCTTGCGTTGGGTCTTGCGTTTTCTGGTCATCCGTGATCTCCTGCGGCACACCAACGTGCCTCAGGAGTTATTGGCAAAACCACGCCTACTGGGATAGGCTCTAAGTCTCGTGGCGCCGCTGCGAATGAACCTGGTGAGATTCAGGATTAGGCAGAGGCGGCTCGCCTGGGGCGTCAAATCGCTGCCGTGGCTGATTCTGACGGATAAGAAACATGTTGTCGCCGCCGAAGGTTTCTCAATAATTGACCTTGATGCAAAAATCGATGAGATCGAAAATGCGAAATAACGTAGGACTGACTTTGGTACTTGCTTTTGTGTTTACGACTCCCTATCGCCCGGCGGGGACCCGGGGCGGCGATCCTGATGCCAGGAGTTTACCAGTTGGATGGCGTTTACAGAGAAGGATTTACGAGCGATCAGCAGCAGGAGGTGGTCACAATGGACCCCGACACGACAAAGAGCGTCAAACGGCAGCTATCGCCCATGCCCAAGATTACCGGCGTGGTGCGGGACGAGAGCGGCAAGACCGTTAAGGGAGCCACACTGCAAATCTGCCCGATGGCCAGGGAGGAGGTCCGCTCAGATGCCGAGGGACGGTTCGAGGTGAGCTTGGACATCGCTATGTTCCCCCGGGAGCGGCCTCGGACCCTGTTGCTGGTCTGCCGGTATGCGGAGGGCAATCTGGCCAGTGTGACGATGCTGCCCGACGGTGCAAAGACCTGCGACGTTACCCTCAAGCCAGGCGTGACAGTCCGCGGCAAGGTTGTGAATGCGCAGGGGCGAGGCATTGCCAATGCGCGAATCAGACCTATGATCCGCCAGACCATGTGGAATTCTATAATAACGCGAGATTCGATAAAGACCGACTCAGGCGGTAATTTTGAAATCAGGGCTATCCCGGCCGAGCATGAATACGATCTCCTTGCCAGCGCCGAGGGATATGGCAGCAAGTCTGTTGATATTACCGCCGATGAGGCCGTGAATTACAGCTTAAAGGCCGATGACATTGTATTGGCCACTGCGAATCTCACCGTTTCAGGTGTCGTTGTGGACACACAGGGCAAGCCCGTTGCCAAAGCCAGAATTGAATCTTGTGGCTTTGAATATGGCCAGCCCGAACGCTGCGGCACGCAGGCCGATTCAAAAGGCCAATTCACACTCGCGGGCGTCTGCGAGGGCAGAGTCAACATCAGAGTCAGTGCTACTGCTGAAGGCAGACCTCTGTCCGCCCGCGCTGTCGCAGCCGGCGGTGCGACGGGCTTGAAGATTGTGGCTCGTGAAGGCCATCCGGCCACTCAATACTTCAGCGCAAAGACCTACGAGCAGATTATCCAGAGCAGCGAGAAGATCATCGCAGGGGTGGCTGTGGATGAGAGCGGCTCACCGGTTGGGGGCGTGCCGGTAGGCGTGCGCTGCATAAAGAAGAAACGCGAGGACGGCAAATTCTGGTGGGCGTACTCTTCCTACCCCGACCTCAAGGCCACAACCGACCAGCAGGGCCGCTTCGCCATTGAACTGCAAGAAGAGGCCGAATACAACCTGCTCTTTTCGCCGGATAACCAGGCGGCGATCATCCTTTATGACATCCCCGCCGGCAAGAGAGACCTGAAGGTCACCCTCCCCGGGGGCGGAATGGTCATCGGACGCCTCGTGCGAATGGAAAAGGGCCAGAAGACCCCGATTGCCAACGTCGAGGTAAAGATCGAGCAGCCCGACCGCGCGTCCTACATGCACCTTGGCTTCGACCGCGACCGGACCGCCATCACTGACGCCGAAGGCCGCTTCCGATTCGAGCACCTGCAGACCCTGATACGCTCTGATCGTTTGAAACCTGAGTTTGCCCCGCGCGTATGGGAAATCAAGTATGGTGACACGTCGAAGACTATCGCCTTCTACGAGGGCACTGTGATTGGCGATTTTGAGTTGATGGTCGGCGCCGCACCCGGAGAAGCCCAGTCGTTGCTCGGCAAGGCCCTGCCTGGCTTCGATGGCATCAAAATTAATCCTGCGCCGGATGCAGGCAAAGGCAAGGCGCTGCTGCTCTGCTTCTTCGACATGAACCAGCGGCCGTCGCGGAATTGTATTACGCAGCTTGCCAAGCAGGCGGAGCAGTTGAAAGAAAAAGGCGTAACCGTCGTTGCGGTGCAGGCGTCAAAGGTCGATGAAAGCAAGCTCGACGAGTGGGTCAAGGAAAACAACATCCCCTTTTCCGTCGGAATGGTTCAGGGCGACGAGGAAAAGGCACGTTTCTCATGGGGCATCAAGGCTCTGCCGTGGCTGATTCTGACGGATCGTGAACATATTGTTCGTGCCGAAGGTTTTGGGCTAACTGAGCTCGAAGACAAGTTCAAGACAGCAAATGAATGAGCTCGAATCTGCCCGGCGAGTGTCAATCGTAATAGGCGATAATTCGTATCTGCGCCGTGGGACATTCGGCTAACATAATCCATTCTTTTTCGGGGTTGAAGTTTTTGTAGGGCCGGCCGTTGATTTCGCAGCGAGTCATTTTTTTGCCTTCGGGATGGCGCAAGCGGACGGTGACCTTCTTCGGCGGGTTGCGGCGCGGCGGATTGAAGGTCACTTCGATGCGGCCCTGCGAAACCTTCGATTCATATTTAACGGACATAGGGCCGAAGTAGGTTCGGGCGTCCTCGACGCCGCAGGTCTTGCCGTCGGCCAGCCAGTAGCGCGGTATCGCCGCACCGAGCCACAATTCCTCGCCTCGCTCCTGGATGAACATCAGCCGGAGCCAGTAGGTCGAATTGGACTCGTCGGACGATTTGTAGTGGTCGCCGGCGTGGTCGCCGATGTTGGGCAGCGCGTGCTCGGTCATCATCCGCGTATCGGGAAAATAGCTGACGGCGAAGGCGTTGAAATACGCCCGCAAGAAGTGCTTCGGCTCATCGCGCAACAGATACGGAATCGGGTTGCACAGCAGGTTCGCCTGCATCGAGATGCCGCCCCGGCTGAACCAATACTTGTTGAATTCCTCGCCGGTGATATTGTAGCCGTACTGCTGCGAGATGTAGAGATTGTCCTCGTAGTCCTTGATAATCCACGCGGCCATCGGGTCCTGCGGCTCGATAAGCCCCGTGCGGATCAAATGGATCGGCCCTTCGAGCGTCTCGGTAATCCAGCCGAAGGTCCGGCCACGTCGATGCACCTCCGGCGGGATATGCGGAATCCAGCTTCCATCCCGCAGGCGCACCACCGGCGAGCGCCGCATCGCTTCGGTGAAGGCGGCGATGATGTCCCGGCGGTAGACGTCCGCTTCCTTCATCAGGCGACTGCCGTCGGGCAAGCCCGCATCGGCAAGGGCCTTTGCGGCGTTGTCCAGGCCCCACCACGAATAAACATTGTTCGATAGCCAGCATCGCCAATCGCGGATATCTTCGAGCGAGCCGGCCGGCAGCAGACCGCGCTCAATCGCCTGTATCGGGGCCTGCTCGGCCTGTGCGATGGTGCGCTGGCGCTCGCGGATAATCCACTCGCAGCCCTTGACAATCTTCGGCGCAGCGATTTTGAGCCATTCGGCGTCGCGTGTGTACCAATAGTGCTCGCCGAGGCACCACAGGACAAAGCCGTGGTGCTGGTTATATCCGCCGTCCTCGTAGCCGCGGGCGCCGTAGAATACGCCGTCATGGCTCGAATACGTGCCCGGCAGGGCCACGCTGCTCTGGTAGTGCAGCCAGGTTTCGAGGGCCTGCTCGGCCCGCTTGTGATAGCCGCGGCGGTCGAGGTCGCTGACCATCATGCACGATTCGTTGCTGTAGGCCCCGTATGAGAACGTCCCGACCCGCGCGACGTAGCGGTCGCTCGTGCCGACTTCGCGGTCCGTGTTCAAAAGCAGATGCGAGACGTCGGCTTTGTAGAAATCGTTAATCATCGGCTCCGGCGTAACAATCTGCGTACCCTGCGCGACCCGGCCGCGCCAATAGGATCGCACGGATTCGAATGCCTCGCCGTATTGCAATTCGCGCAGCTTCGCCCACTCGGACTGTTCGGTCAGGGTTATATACGGGATGGCGATGTAAAGCGTGCGGCTGGGGGCATCCGCCGTGAGCCGTGCGGTATAAGCGACCTTGTTATCCTGCGCTTCGAGCGAATACCGTCCTGCGGGATCGGTTGAAGTTACTAACATCCGCAATCGCTGCGGCTGCGTTCCTTCGACGAACACAAGCCCGTTATCGACGGCAAGCTTCTCAGGTCCCTTCGTGACGACGTCGAGATCAAGGCGGGCGTCCCGGTCCTCGCCGGCGGCCCGCTCGATATCCATCCGCATCATGAGCACGAGCGTATCATCGGCGTAGATTCGCTCATCGCCCTTCGGGACGCCGTCGAACGGGACGGCGAAAGCCGTCTGGCGATAGCGAACGCCGTCGCGCTGCCACGCCGCTGTGACCATCGGCAGGCAGCCGTCAAGAATGCTTCGCTCGATCCGTTCGGCGTCCGAAAGACCGAGGCGGTACCGGATGGCGTCGCCGTCATAAAGGCAGCGTTTGGAGTCTTTGCCGGGGATGCGGGCCAGCCAGTTGCGGCGGCAAAAAACGCTGCCGTCGGGTTCGAGGCCGAAGTACTGCCGTCCCCCGTCGAAGCCTAACGGGATATAGAACGGCTCTTTGGCCGGGATGTCTTTCCACGCCCGCTCGAACGTCTGCTCCGCTTCGCCGGCGACCCTTGTGTAGATGTTTTCGGAGCGGCTCCGTTGCCAGGTCTGCGCAGCAGCGGCGTACGCCGTGCCGTCGCCGGATTTGCGAACGATGACGCCCAGGTCGGGAATAAAGATGTGCCCCCACTTGATCAAATCGGGGGCGGCAAACGAAAACGTCCCGCCGGCGCACCGCAGCGTCACAATCGTCTCATCGAATGAGTTATAACCCTTTGTTTTGGCGCAGAGAACGGCCGCGCGGATGCCGTCGGTCTTGCCGCTGACCGTCGAAGTCCAATTGTGCTCCGCGCCGATTTTGAGCGTGCTCTCGGGCGAGAGCGGCTTGACCTGCTTGACGTGGCCGTTGAATATCTCCAGCCGCCCGTCCCAAATTTGCTGTTGCTCCTGGGCCGTGCCGCCCCACTCGACATCGAAGACCAGCTCATCCCAGACCGAATCGGTCCAGGCTTCGAATGTTTCTATTTTCGGCAGCGGTTTTTCGCCCACGACGCGCAGCTTAAACGTCGAGCGGTAATTCGCGGCAAAGTCTTTCACATCCGGAAACTCGACCGCGTTGACGGGATTGAACGTGAAAGTATAGACCGGCCCGGTGATTTGCAGGTTTGCGTCGGCCTTGAGCCATTTGCCCTGATACCAGTCGCCGACGTTGAGCCAGCCGGAGCCGCCGGAGCCGGAGGGCTGGTCGCGGGGAATTCGCTGCCGGGGCCACGTGGATTGCCAGTACTCCAATGCGATACCGCCGGGCCCGGCGGCCGGTGCCGAATCGGCGAACCGGACGACGACCTTGAAAATATCGCGCGAGTCCTCCCAGATCACGCCGTAGTCTTTGCCGCCGGAGTCCCACTTTGTCAATTCGCCAAACGGCACAACGTTCGCATCACCGCCGGCCTGGGCCGCCGGGGACGTCCCGGGCAGAAACATCACGGCCATCAGGGCTGCCAGGCATACTGCTCGACCTAAAGACCTGTACGGCTCTCGCATGGGAGTTCTCCTTCTCAGCCAGCCTTCGTTTCTGAGATTCTATTTCAGCCACGCCGCTCGGGCGGGATTTCCGGCGCTACTTGGCGAAGGGCAGCTTGTCCGGGACCACGTGGACCTCGGTGGTGAATTTGTGGGGGAAGGCCGCCCCGCTGTCGAAAGTCAGCTCGACGAAGAAAGCGGTCCAGCCCTCGGCCGGCTCGGCGACTTTGGCTAAGTACTTGCCGGCTCCCTGCTGCTCCAGGTTCGAGCTTTGCCAGACCTGTCCAATAATCTCCTTGCGGAAGTCCCGAGCCTTTGAGTTCGTGGCTTGCCACAACTTGACGGCCAGCGGCTTGGTGGTCGTCTGGACCTCTATCGAGCCGTCGGGCTTGACGGTCCAGGAAAACTCTGGTCGGGGAGTGCCGGCCAGAATCGACTGGAAGAACGCCACCAGGCTCTGCACGGCGTCGGAGTCGCCCAGGCCGTGGTCGGTATTCGGGACGTAGCGAAGGTGCTTCTCACCCGGCAGGTCGTGGAAGTAGAACTGGGCCGAGTCCGGCAGGAAAAACTGGTCGCCGGACGAATTGACTAAGAGCTTCGGGATGCCCGCATAGCGGTCGCGGTACTCGTACGGATCGACGATATTGCGCAGGGCCTGGCCTTCGGGCGTGTCGAGCTTATCGAAGACGTTCAGGGCCTTGTAATCGCCGATGGCCTGCGAATAGAAGCCGTACGCGGCGAAATGGTGCTTCATCTGCTCGCTCATGTTGAGCACGTCGATGACGGCCGGGGCAATCGCAACGACCCGCTTATCGACGGCGGCGGTCAGCCACGTCGTCCAGCCGCGTTTCGAGCCGCCCGAGACGACGAACTTCTTGATAGTGAGCGCCCCGGTGTCGAGCGAGCCGAGTTGCTTCTGCGCCGTATCCATCGCGCGGACGGCGCTCTTGACCATCGGCAGCAGCAGAGGCCAGGTCGTATCGCCGGTCGTCAGACATTTGACGTAGGTATAGGCGATGATGGCGTCTTCGGAGCGAGGGCCCCCGCCGTCAGAAAACGTCAAAGGCTCGTTCGGCACGGTCCGCAGGTCCACAACGACGGCGTTGGCGGCCAGCGCGACGCCGGCCAGCATCTTATCCGGCCCATCCGGGGCGGGCCGGCCGTTGCTGCCGCCGTTGATCCACAGCATGGCCGTATCGGCGGTCGCCCGGTCCGGCCGGATGATCGTCAGCCAGTGCTGCCAGGCCGGCCGGTCCACTTCCTCTTTGCTCCGCCACGACTGCGAAGTCATGTCGATGATGTAGGCCGTGTAGCCGGGGCCTTTGACGGTGTTGATGAGGCTGTAGCGGTAGCTCGCATCCGGCGCGGCGACGTAATCATCCAGCGGCGTACCGACTGCGAGCGGGGCCGTCGAAAGAATCAAGACGGCGAAAACTGAAAGTATGAAACGCGATTTCATATCCGGTCCTTTCTTATCTTTGGGTTCATCCAAGTATTGATGTTCACGGATTTCTGCTTGCAGGTACGATAGACGGCTCATCTATCGTCCCTCGTCCCTCATGCTCTGCGTCGTTCCGGCGGAAAGATGGTCCGCAGGTATTCGGCGTCGTACCGGCAGCTTTCCTCCACGCCCAGCGGCATCTTCGTGCCTTCCATCACGAGCCAGCCGCGATAGCCGATATCATCCATCGCCGAGCGTACGCGAGGAAAGTCGATGGAGCCTTTGCCGTACAGGTCATCGTAGTCCTTGGCGTGGAACTCGCAGATGAGCTTGCCGAGCGTGCGAATCTCCTGATAGATGTCGTAGCCCATCTTGTGAGAGTTGGCCACGTCGTAATAGACCCGCACCGCCGGCGACTCGATGCGATTGACAATGTCGATATGCTGGGAGGCGCTGAGCCACGATTCGATTCCGAGGGTGACGCCGGCCTGCTCGGCCTGCGCCGCCACCCGCCGGAGCCGCTTGACGACCACGTCAACGCCCTGCGGGTCCTTCTGCAGGTCGCCCTCGCCGAAGAAAGCCAGCAGGATGACCTTGACGCCCATAGCGTGGGCCACGTCGATTCCTTCTCGCACCCAGCGGTCGGCGCGCGGATCGCTCTTGTACGGGATGTTGTTGAGCACGCCCATCGCCAGCGAGGCGATTTCCATCTGCTGCTTTTGCGCTTCGTCGAGAAAACGCTTCTGCAAATCGGCGTCGAACAGCGGCAGGTTGTCCTCGGCCCTTCCGAAGTCCACCTGCACGCCGTCTAATCCGATTCGCTTGGCGACTTCAAGCGAGGCCGGGTTCGTCGTCTTTCCTATCGTCCAGTCGCAGACGCCGATCTTGAAGCCGCCGGCGGCTTTTCGCTGCCCGAACGGAGCGCACGACGCTAACGTCAGGGCCGCTGCGGCCCGAGCGGCGCCGGCCATCAGCCCGCGGCGAGTGATATTCACGTGTTCCATTGCTCTATCTCCCTAAGACAACCACAAAGCCATCGGGCCTCCTACGCCTTGACGCCTTTGAGATTCGCGTCGAGCTTCTCAGTGCTCTCGACGATCTCCTTCCAGGTGACCACGCGGCCCGTGTAGGCGGCGGTCCGGCCGAGGATGGTCACTAAGTTGCTGCGCACGCTCGGTTCGACGGTTGGGTTGTCGAACTTGCCGGCGACGATGCTCTCGTGGAACGTCTTGATGTTGGCCACGGCGCCGTCTTTGTAGATGCCGGGGCTTTTGCCGCCGCGGTAGAACTGCTCGCCGCGGATAATGACTTGTCCGCCGTATTCGGTTTCGAGCACGCCCTTGGAGCCGAACATGCGGTTGCGGATGCCATCAGGCTGCGTGCCCCGGCCGTCGAACTGCTTGGAGCTGAACGTGACGGCGATCTTGTTGGGGTACTCGAACAGCAGTGCGAAATGGTCGTTGCAGGTCCCGACGGGGCGGATCGTCCGGCCGCACGTCCCGACGGCCGAGACCGGCTCGGCGTCCATAATCCAGCTCATCACGTCCAGCGTGTGGATGTTCTGCTCGGTGATGATGTCACCGGACAGCACGCGGTCGAGTCCCCACGCCCGAAGGCGATTCTCGGCGTTGTCCGGGCCGCTGCGCCACGTATCGTACATCCGCTGGAACGGGCAGTCAGCGTGGTAGATCGCCTCGCCGAAGACGAAGTCACCCAGCGCCCCGTCGCGGACGCGTTTGAGCGCTTCGAGGTAAAACTCATCAGCCCGCGTCTGGAAATCCACGAGGAAGCAGCGTTTGTTCTTCGAGGCCCTTTTGCCGCTTTCGCCGATACTGCGGCAGCCGGGCGCATCGACGGCAATCGGCTTGGCGACATAAACGTGAAGCCCGGCCTCGACCGCTGCGGCCGCCTGCTCCGGATGAAAATACGGCGGGCTTTCAATCGCCACCGCGTCCACCTTCTCCAGCAGCTTCTTGTAGCCCGACAGGCCGCTGAAGCGATTGGCCGAAGGCACGCCCAACTTTTCGCCGGCGCTATCGGCCCTGTCCTGGAAATAGTCCGAGACAGCCGCGAGGTTGTATCCGCCGTGCTGCTTGAACAGATCGGCGATCCACGTCCCCCTGCCGCCGCAGCCGATCAGGCCCAGGTTGATTTTCGAGCCGGCGGCGCCGCGCACCACGTCGGGCCTGGCGACCGCGAACGAGAGTGCCGCCGCACCGGCGCCGGCCATGAATCCACGGCGGCTGAGCCGTTCGGCGTTTTTACCGAAAACTGAAGTTTTTTGATGTTCAGACATTTTATGAGTCTCCTTCTTATTCTTATATGTTCGTTTTACAGCAGCGCTGTCGGTATGCGCGCCGAGCCGCTGCTGTCAAAGTCTCATGTACGCTTCCCGCTTGATCTTGCCGGTGGAGGTCTTGGCGAACTCCTCGATTCGTATCTCAAGATGCTGCGACGATATTTTCTCGAAGCTGGAGAGCTGCCGGCTCTTCTGCTGGCATTCGTGGATACTCTGCCAGACGAGGTTCTTGAGCAGATGAGGCTGCTCTTGCAGCTCGGCCGGCGACAGGTTGGCGTGCGCGCCGATTGTGTCCAGAGCCGGCCGGACGATGGCTTTGACGGTCTCCTGCTCGATGCCGTCGGAGTGCTTCCAGAAGCCGGGCACCACGAGGATCTCGCCGACAAAGCGGGCTTCCGAGAGCGCCGATTCGACCCGCTCGGGGTTCACTTTCTTGCCGCCGGGTAGCACGATCAGGTATTTCTTGCGGCCGGTAATGTGAAGGTTTCCATCCTCGTCCAGATAGCCCAAATCGCCCGTCAGCAGCCAGCGCACGCCCTTGTCGTCACGGACAATGACTGCCTGCGTCGATGCGGGATTTTTGTAGTAGCCCTTCATGATGCACGGCCCGCCCAAGGCGATCTCGCCTCTCTCGCCGGGGGGCAACGCCTGGTTTTCCGGGTTGACGATTTTCACCGACAGCGTCCTGATGGGCTTGCCGACCGAGCCTAATCCTTGCGGATTGTCGTTGAAGCCGTAAACGGGCGAGTTCTCCGTCGTGCCGTACCCTTCGTAGAGCAGCAGGCCCCGCCGCCAGAATACATCCAGCACCCACCTCGGTATCGGCGCCGAGCCGGAAAGGAAAAACCGCAGCTTGTTCCAGCCCAATTTTTTGAGAACGCCTTTGCCCACCGTCTTGGGCGAGTAACGGTCCAGCAGCTTGACGTGCGGCTTCTTCTCTTTTTCCTTCGTGAGAGCTTCCTCGACGTTCCTGGCAAGCATCGTGAACAGCGCCGGCACAGCCACGAAGATGGTGACGTTCTTGTCTCTGATCAGCTCGGCAACCTCGCGGTATTTGTTGGTATAGACATTGGTCGCGCCGACGCAGAACGGCAGCAGCTTGCCGACCGTCAGGCCGAAGGAATGGTGCGGCGGCAGGATGTGCCCGAGCGTATCAGCCTGGCCGATTTGTACCTTTTCGACCGAGCCCTGGAGGTTGGCGATCAGGTTACCATGGGTCAGCTCGACCTCGCGCGGGTCGCCCGTCGTGCCGGAGGTGCATAAAATCACCGCCGTATCGTGAATGCCTGTTTCAGCGGGGATGCTTTCCAGCAATTTATCTACTTCGGCGCCGCCCAGCCCCATTTTCTCGAATACGGTCATCTCGATGAAGGCTATCCCGCTGCCCGAGGCCCACTCGTTCAGCTCCCGGCGGGAATCGGCGTCCTGATAGTCATCCGCGACGATGATTAGGCGAGACTCGGTATGGCTGACGTGGTTCTTGACGCCTTCGACGGGCCTTTCCGGGTCGATCAGCACCGGCACCGCCCCCGCGAGAATCGTCCCCCACAAGGCGACGTCCCAGTCGGCGCGATTCTTGCCCAAAATCACGACCTTATCCTTCGGCCGGATGCCTTTGGCCCGAATCAGCCAGACAGCGAAGTCCCGCGCCCCGGCCCGCAACTGCCCGAAAGTCAGGGATTCCTCGCGGTCCGGCCGGATAATTTCCAGGTATGTCTTGTCCAAAAGCTCAGGATTGGAGAGGGATTCGTTGAACAGGTCGATCAAGGTTCGAGACTTCAGCTCTGTCTGCATCGGCTCTGTGCTCCCGTCAAAGATTTCACGGTCCGCGCCCCCCTCTTTCATTCATTTCGCCGGAAATTACCGTTTGGAGAACTTTACCCGCCGCGTTACGATATGGCAAGTCTTTTCCTCGATGCGGTCCTGATTTTATGGCAGGTTGCGAAGTAGTAGCCGGCGGCGGATTTTTGTTACTTTCGCCGTCCCTTATGCCTTATACTCGCAGGGAGGGATGACATTGTATCCAATGGCGGGGAACTTAAAGTGAGACCGAATAGGCTGTTACGTATTGTTCTGGCGTTGACGATTCTCTTGGGCACATGCCGGAGAGAGCCTGCCCCAACGGCCTCTCCGCTCCACTTGGCGGCCAAGACCGGCGACTTCCAGAAGATACAGTCACAGCTTTCAAAGGGTGCCAATGTCAATGCAAAGGACACAGACGGGTGGACGGCCCTGCACTGGGCCGCTCACGAAGGCTGCAAAGAAGCGGCGGAACTGCTTGTCTCAAAAGGCGCGGAGGTCAACGCGAAAGACAAGGACGACTGGACGCCGCTATTTCTGGCGCTGGGCGCAGGACATACCGACATAGTCGCGCTGCTCGCCGACCACGGCGCCGATGTCAATGTCAGGTCTGGCCACAACGATATAACACCTTTGCGCCATGCAGTCCGAGAGGGCCAAAAGGAAATCGTAAAGCTGCTTATCTCTCACGGCGCTGATGTCAATGGGCACAGCGAAGATGGTACTACGGCTTTACATTTAGCTGTTTGGCGAGGCCACAAAGACATTGTGGAATTGCTCCTGGCGGCAGGCGCGGATGTCAACGCGAAGGGTGAATGGAACGCCGTGACGCCGCTGTACAGTGCGGACGCGAACCTCATAGAGGTCTTGATCGCCCACGGGGCGGATGTCAATGCGCGGGACAGCTCGGGCAAGACACCCTTGCACTGGATCAGTGTTTGGGACTTTAGCGACAAAGCGGCGGTCCTTTTAGCTCATGGGGCTGATGTTAACGCGAGGGATAACTACGAAAACACTCCTCTGCACGAAGTGGGATCCATTGCCCGAACATCCGTTGCTGCGGCAAAGGTGCTCATCAAGGCCGGAGCGGACGTAAATGCGCGCAACAAACGCGGATACACACCCTTACACGAGGTGGCTCAATGGCCGCAGGAGGGGGCCGAAGACGCGGCAGAGGTGCTCATTGCCGAAGGAGCGGATGTCAACGCAAGAAGCAATGACGGCAGTACGCCGCTTCATGTGGCTGCGATGTACATCGGGAAATATTCAGCGCTAGTAGCTGCTTTGCTCATCGAAAAAGGTGCGGATGTTCACGCGAAAGACAAAGATGGGCAGACCCCGCTGCACGAGGTGATTCCGCATGAGCGGGTGCACGATGCCGACAAATTCTATGCGCACAACGAGGTAGCAAAGCTGCTTATTACCCAAGGAGCCGTTGTCGACGCAAAGGACAATTACGGCCGCACACCGCTGCACGAGGCAATCAGAGGTACGATGGTTTTAGGATTACCCGATGCCCCTGGGTATTCTGTGTCCAATGCATTAGCTGAGCTGCTTATCACCAAAGGCGCCGACGTAGGTGCAAGGGATGCGAACGATAATACGCCGTTGTTGAATGCGCTCAGTGCTTGCAACTGGGACGCAGCGAAACTGGTGATTGAAAAAGGCGCCGATGTTAGAACCAGGAACAAAGCCGGCGAAACGGCAATTCCATTTGCGCTGCGCTATCGGCAATACAATATGGCGGAGCTGCTTGCAGTCAAGGGTGCTGACGTTAATCCTCAGGATATAAACGGCAATACTCTGCTGCACCATGCAGTTTTGCAGGGCAACCTTGAACTGGCCAAGCTCGCAATTTCCAGAGGAGCTGACGTCAATATTAGAGATCAGGGCGGTCGTACAGCGCTGCACTATGCGGCGCGCGGCCCTAAGAGCCTGGTTGAACTGCTTCTTGCACATGGCGCCGTCGTCGATGTAAGGGACGAGAATGGGGAAACGCCCCTATACAAGGCGGCCCGTCGAGGGCATCAGGATGTCGTAGAGTTGCTGCGCGAGCATGGGGCTAAAGAGTGACTGTACTTGCTTGACAGGTAGCATCGCGGCTACTGAACTACACATGAAATCCTGCATTTTTCCACTTGACATTATGCCAAGTTGCGCTATAATCATCTTTCGCATCTGTGGAGTTATCTTCTTGGCGGCTCAGTTCGTGTCGTTCGGTAGGACAAATGTAACAGGAGGCGTTTGTTCTATGACTCGAAAGGTGCGTGGAGGAGGTCGAAGAACTCAAGACTACGAAGGAGAATTCACAAATCGTGCTGACCACTTTGGTCGCTTTAGCGATGGCTAAAGCATGACAATTGAGGTGTTCTAAGGAGAAAGGAGCTTGTTATGAGAGTGGGAGTTGTTTTTTTGTTTACTATTCTAATGTTAAGTGCAAATCAGGTCGTGTTAGCTCAAGGTGTTAACACTGTGGGTTTTGGCTACTCAAGGTTGTCTGTTGATGGAGAACATGGGGCCGACCTTGAAGGCTGGGGCTTTGCATATCATTTTCAGGTCTGGCCGAGTTCCGAGAGTGAGGGACTTCTAGCGCGTTTGGGTGTTCAAGGAACTTGGAACAACGCAGACAGCGATTTAGATCCCTATGACATATTCAGGACGGAACGGATCGAGAATGTTGATCTGTTGACTCCTCAAGTTGAAGTGGGATGGCATCAAAAGATCGGGACATCTGTTTTTATCGAGCCCAGTGTGGCCTTGGGTTGGGCGATAGCACTGTACCAGCCAAGAGAGATACTTGAGGATAAAGACATTGAGACCGGACTTGCCATCCGCCCGGGTGTACTCATAGGACTTGGAAGTAACAGGCCGTGCATCGGTATAGATGTGTCTTATGGATTAGCTCAGATCGATTTCGAAGACGGGGTTGGCGGAGACAACAAGGACCTCTACGTAGGGGCTTTCGTAAGGTTTTGAGAGAGTTCTTGTTGAGGGTTCATCTGTTTGCCATATGTTCCCATATACAACAGATTGTAGGGTGTGCAACCCATTCGACTACGCTCAGGGCATGCTTGTTGCACACGTGGATTCTCGATGCGTGAGTCCTGATAAGCAGTCGGCACGCGATGATGCGGTCAGGCGGATACGCACGAAATCCTGTAAATCCGGTCCTGAGTTTCTGTTTTGAAATCGACGGGCAGGAATTGTTTGATGGTCTCAATGTTCGTCGTCAGGTGGGTGGAAAGCTCGTTGGTAGTGTAGATACCTGCCTTTGAAATGGCCATGTAGATTAGAAGTTGGTCGGCTAAGAAATGGTCCACGGCGGCGCCGCTGGCCAGAAAGTCTTTGGCCAAACTTGCGACCTCGCCCACGACTTTTTCCGATGGTTTGCCTCGCTCTCCGAACGCGGTAAAGACGGTCGTGCGCGCCTCGCCGCAGAGCCTGAGTATCACGCAATTTCCGGGGCCGTAGGAATCCGTCACCTCGATATGCTCGATTTTCTTAATGTTCAATCCGCTCTGGCACAGCAGCCTCTTTTGGCGAGGAGCGATGTGTTCGGGGAGCTTCGCGGTGTATATCCGGCCGTGGATTTGCCTTTCCTTGTCCGGCTCGCAGAAATCTATTGCCCGGCTTGCATCCTGCTGCCACGGCTGAATATCCAGCGTGATTTCGCCGCCCCCGGCGGGGAAGAAGCCGTGCTTGATGAGCTTGCAGCCGGCGTGAAAACCGGCCGTGCCAATCGCCGGCAAAAAGGTCTCCGCGAGAAAGTCAAACGGCGGCGCCCACGGATTGTGCGTTCCGCCGGAGACGGTGACCGTCGAGGATTTGCCCGCCAGGAACAAGGCCGGCAGGGTGGTTTCAATGACCAGCGACGCCGAGCCGGCCGAGCCTATATCGAAGGAAAAATCACCGCCGCGGACAGGCCCCGGTTCGAAGTCGAGCACCTGTGAGTGCAAAGCGGCGCCCCGGCACTGGCCCTCGCAGATCTGCCGGGCGGCCTCGACGCAGCTTAGATGTTGCCTCGCGAGGCCCGGATTGCGCCGGGCGGCGCGGATATTCTCGATGCGCAGATTCCTGCCCGTGATGCACGATAGTGCCAGGCTCGTGCGCAGTATCTGCCCGCCGCCCTCCCCCCTGCTGCCGTCGATGTAAACCGTTTCCATATCGTCAATTTTGCCACAGAGGTCACAGAGTTTACAGAGAAATCGGACTTATTCATTAACCAGATCGACCGTGACATCACCAACAACGATGCAGCGGATTTGACTGACATCGAGCTGCGGCGCTCTGACTGTCACAGCGTCCTTGTCTTGCTGCCACTTCTCTATGATTCCTACGGCCCGGTCGATACCCTCGGAGTCTCTCAAAGCCGCCAGCATCCCGCTGCCGGGGCTGTGAGTGGTCTGGATTGTCAGGTCGCTCAACTTGAAATCGTACAATCGCGAATCGTGAAAGTACCTGCGGAACTGGTTTTGCCGGTAGCTGCGTCTGGCCTGGGGCGATTTGGCCGGGATTCGCGGCGGAGCTTCCAGCCGCTCGATCTGAGAGCCGAGATTCTGCAAACCCGTTAGAATGTCGCTTAGCTCGTTTTCGCGCTGCACGGCCGCAATCAGCTTCGGCTGTACGATTCGCTGCACGGTCCACCACAACGCGCTTGCCGCCGGACCGGCGATGAAGCCGGGCGTGTCGATGATGATTCGCCCGGTGACATTCGAGACCTGGCGGACGCATTGCGCGATGGCGGCGGTCAGTTGCAGCAGATGACCTGTCGGCGCAATGTCGCCGACGAAGCTGATGCCGCCGGACGTAATCTGCGAAAAATCCACCTCCGGCTTATCGACGATGGCCCAGCCGACGGTCGCCGGCGGCCCGATGTGAGACTGGCCGCCATCCGCGTCGATGACGCCAACCGGCCCGCAGGGGTCCGCGTGGCGGGTCATCCGCCTCGCCAGAGCCACAGCCAGCGTCGTTTTTCCGGTATCGACGCCGCCGAGAATCAAACAGACACCCGGCTGTACGAGCCCGCCGCCCGCAAGCCGCTCTGCGATTTTGTCCGCCCAGTCCGTTGACATCGGAGAGTGCATCATCCGGGCGATTCTACACGGCGTTTACTTGGCCGGACAGAGAATTTCCATCCTCAACCCCCACCCCTGCCGGCCGGCTCCCACCATAGTCGTGGATAATCCTGCCCTTCGAGAATCCACCAGATATCTTCGGCGCCGTTTGCCGTCTCGCCCGCAAAATCCCAGCCCGCTTCGAGAAACGTGCGCGCCGTCTGCATCTCGGCGGTTGTCTTTCCTACGCCGCCGGCACTGGCTGTCTGGCCACTCGTCTCTACGTCCCAGAAAGATTGGATCATATCACCACGCCCGTGGCCTACCAGCCCGCCGAAGGGCGAACTGCCACGGACCGCACCGGCGCTGTAGCAATGAGTCACACCACCCGAGTTCATCCCAACCAGCCCGCCGACACCCCATCTGGCACTGGCCGCAGAGGTACTGTAGCTGTCGGCCACAGTCCCGCTGTTACACCCTACCAGCCCGCCGATATAGTGTCCTCCAGTACTACTGACCGCGCCGCTGCTATAGCAGCGGATTACGACACCCGCATTGTACCCCACGAGCCCACCGATAGCGGCGCCTCCACTAATCGCACTGGTACTGTAGCATTTGGATATCTGCCCACCGTCGTTGAAACCAACCAAGCCGGAGACAGAGCTCCCTCCCTTGACGCTGCCACCTTCGACCTGACAGCCCACAATCGTCCCGCTTCTCATGAAGCCAACCAGTGAGCCAACGCGCTCTGCTCCGCCCGCATCTATGTTCGGCTCGACCAGCCTCAGATTCTTGATTTCAGCGCTGGGACTATCGACGTACCCGAAGAGTCCTACGCAATGTTCGTAAGGGCAGGCATAGCTGAAGTTCAATATAGTGTGGCCGCTGCCGTCGAATATACCCGTGAAGGGAAGGCTGGGAGGTAGCCCAACGGGGTGAAACTGAAACGCCTGGTACGTCGAAAGATCCATGTCTGCCATTAGCTTGAAATGCTTGTCCCAATCGCACACCCCCAAGCCAATGAGATTGAGTTCCTCGGTCATGTGGATGAGATACGGATCGTCCTTGGTCCCGGTTCCCAATAGATAATCAGACAACGATATTGGCTTGATTGCTTCACCAGGTTGATTCTCCCACCACAGCCTCGGATAATCGTTGCCCTCGTCAATCGTCCAAACCAGTTCATCGCCGCATCCTCCCCAGGCGTAGAAAGTCCTGGCGCTTCGCATCTCGGCTGTGGTTTTGCCCGTGCCGCCGGCGCTTGTGGTTTGGCCGGAAGTCTGTGTGTCCCAGAAGCACAGAGCCACATCATGGCCACCGTAATCACTCCCAACCAGTCCTCCGACGGATGAGCTGCCATTTACCCCACCGGTACTATAGCACTGGGCCACAGGACCGAGAAAATTACGCCCTATTAGTCCGCCGACCAAGGAATTGCCATCGACCGCGCTTGCACTGTAGCAGTTCGTCACAGCCCCGCCATTGTCCCCAACCAGGCCGCCGACCCGCCAATCACCGCCCACTGCACCTGCGCTATAGCACTGGGTGATAACCCCATCGTTGCTGCCCACCAGCCCGCCGATCCGTCCATTGCCACTGACGACGCACGCGCTGGTGCACTGGATAAGAACACATCGCCAGCTCGCCCCCACAAGTCCGCCGACGCTCCAGTCGCCAATAACGGTGCCGCTACTGTAGCAGCGCGTCACATCACCACGGCTGTACCCCGCCAGTGCGCCGACACAATCGCCGGACCCGCTGATATTGACATCCACGATTCCAAGGTCCCTGATGTCGGCACCCGATTCCAAATAGCCGAACATACCTAGGTTGCCCCCGCCGACGAGGGTCAGGTGTGAGACTATATGGCCGTTGCCGTCCAAGACACCTTTGAAGGGGTAGACCATATCCGATCCGATTGTATTGAAGGCAGATCGGCCATCCTTACCGTCAAAGTTCGACAGGTCGATATCTGCCATGAGCCTGAAGTGCTTACCCCAGTCACAAAAGGACAGCCCGATGGTATTAAGTTCCTCCGCCATGTAAATCAGGTACGGGTCCCCGGCTGTACCGGCGCCTCCGCCATAGGTCGGCCCGGTGATAACCTGCCCGGGTATGTTTTCCCAAGCCAAGCGTGGATAGTCGCGGCCCTCATCAATTGTCCACAATGGCACGCACGCACCCCAGCTAAGGAACGTGTCGGCTGTCTGCATCTCGGCCGTTGTCTTGCCGGTCCCACCGCCGCTCACGAGTACTCCACTGGTTTCCACGTCCCAAAAGCAATAACTGACCCGCGAATTGTTCTTGCCTACCAGACCCCTAACCTGTTCGTTCCCTAAGACAGCTCCACTGGAATAACACGTTGCGATGTTACCCACATCATTGAGTCCCACCAGCCCACCAACAGCGGCCGTTCCCGTGACGCTACACATCGAATAGCAGTTGTCTATGGCCCCACTGACAGATATCATCTCACCGAGTCCGTGAAGCCACGCGCCGTTTTGTCCCACCAGCCCGCCGACAGGTGTGTCCCCAGAGACATCGCCGGTCGCATAGGAACTATAGATTATGCCGCCTACATTACATCCGACCAGCCCGCCAGCGCAACTTCCGCTAACGCTACTTGACGAATAGCACTCAATGATCGTCCCATCGTTATATCCCAGCAGCCCTCCGGCGTTTTCGCCGCCTGTAACGCTGCCGCCCTGAACGGAACAGCGGGATATGGTGCCAGACCAACTATAGCCAACCAACGCGCCGACATACCCTGCCGTCGGTCCATCAACATTTGGGTCGATGAGCCACAAGTTACTGATGACGCCATTATCGAGAAGGCCGAAAAGTCCCACGTAAGCCGCATCCCCAGATGTACAGTACAAGTTTGAGATTGTATGGCCGTTGCCATCAAAAGAACCGGTGAACGGCTTGTTGGCATACCAGTCTCGGCGGTATCCGATGATATTGAATTCTGTTCCTTTGTATTCGCTCAGATCGATATCGGCCATGAGCTTGAAGTGTTTGTCCCAGTCGTTAGGCTTGGTACCAATGGTGTTCATTTGCTCTGGCGTGTAGATCAGATACGGATCGTTCGGCTCGCCCGTGCCGCCGCCGTATTTTGCATGGGCTGGACAAGCCAGAAACAGCACGCACAGCAGCCAGCTTATTTGGTTTGCTTTTCCTCTCATTTTCCGTCCTTTCGCAAAGTGTTATGAAGATATGATGACGCCGGGGCCTACGCGGCCGCAGCTTGCTTCCATTGCCAGGTTGCGCGCAAGCCGGCTTTTCTCGGACAGCTACGGAGAAAAGACGCCCACGGCGCTACAAAAGAAAAACCGCTATTTCGTCAAAGGCAGGACCGGTATGAAAGAAACGTATGAAATATGATGGCACGCACAAATATAATAGGTTTTGGCCTGCCTTACCTCAGCTTATCTACGATTATACCTGCGAGGCTGTTCTTTCGCAAGACTTTTCCGGCGTACTTTTTTTGCTTTTTCAGTCGCTTTTGTGACAGACTTATCGTGCAGTCAATCAGAATCGGGGCTTTGTTGTCTGATCTCGTCGAAAAAGGGGGTTCTTTTCAGCTCAACACATTCGGCGGCGTAGAGGTACATGGCGGCCGACCAGCTTTGCCAGTCTTCGCCCTGCGGGGTGCCGTCCTGCGCGCGGTGCCATTCGTTGAAGCCGAACTCGACGTCGGCCCTTCGGACGGCTCGCACCAGCTCAGTAAGGGCCAGCAGCTTGCGTTCGGCCAGGCCGAACCGTTTGGCGGCCACCAGAGCGGCGATATAAAAGCCGCAGATAAAAGGCCAAATCCCGCCGTTATGATACTCTCCCGGCTGATTGTATTTTTGGTAACGCGGCATCCAGTCGGGATCGCCCGGCCTGACGTACGGGAAGAAATTCGGCGGTAGGTTCACCGCCAGGTCTTCGTTCTGCCGCAGCGCATCCGCCTCTCTCTCGATCCAGCCGATCAGACGAGCGGCCCTGGAGGCCGACGCGATGCCGCTGAGGATGGCCAGGCTGTTACCCAGCAGATCGAAACGCTCGCTGCCATAGACCTTGTACGACCATAGCGCGTAGTACGGCTTGTATCTCAAGGCCAAACCCTCGGGCACATGGTGCTGCTGCCGGTCGCCTCTGATCGTGAATCGCTCCATCGATTCCTTGACCTGCTCGGCCTTATCGTGCCGGCCGAGAAGACGCAGATACGTATAGACAATTGTATTGACGTACAGGCCATATCCGAGGACCCACTGCTCGTCCCTCCAGTCGCTGGTGGGCAGCTGCGCTACAAGGCAGCGGTCCGCCGGACTCTGATGGGCCATCCACGTCAGAGACTTCTCCACGGCCTGCTCCAGGAAATCGGGCTCTGCAGCCGCCCGCCGATACATCCCGACGGCCATCAGGAACAGCGGCGTCGTGTCACTTGCCCCCCGGTCCTCGCGGTCGTGCACCAGCGAGGGGACATGGCCTAACTCGGATTGGTTCTTTGCGAGCGTCTCCAGAACCCTGCGAAGCGATTTGACGAGCCTGGGGTCTTTCGCGGTCAACACGCCCAGCGAGCAGATCATCAGGTCTCTCGTGTACGGCTCGGGATAGCCCCAGCCGGCCGTCCGGGGCAGCTTTCGATAGGCGCCGTGGTTGTTGTGAAGCAGGACCTCCAGGGCGGCCTTCCGGGCCTGAGCGACCGATTCTCTTTGCTGTTTGTTCATGTCAGGATATGCCTAAACGTTTCGAAACGATTTCGACGAATCTCTTGGCGATCACCCGGTAGTCAAAGTTCTCCACGATGCGCTTGCGTCCTTCCTTTCCCATCGTTTCCCTCAAACCGGCATCCTGCATCAGTTGCATCAGGTAGTTGGCGATGTCATTGACGCTGGCCCGGTAATCCACAGTCCTCGGTCTCTTGAAGACGTGCTTGTGGCCCGCCTGGTAGCCCGATTCGTCCCCGAGCACGGTCTCCCGCAGCCGGATCTCCTGGGCGACCTCGGCCAGGAAAGCGGTCTTGCCGTGGACGAGCGTGTCCAGCATGCCCATCGCCCTGATCCCGATGACGGGTCTCTCGCAGGCGTTCGCTTCGATCTGGATCATGCCGAATCCTTCCAGACGCGACGGCGCCGCATAAATATCGCACGCCGCCAACAGGTACGGCATAAAGTTCCGTGAAACCCGGCTCGTGGCATAGACCACGTTCTTGTCGATACCCAGAGTGGTCGCCAACTGCAGGTCGGCGAGGTTCTGCTGTTCCGTCCGCGGCTGAGGCCAGACCTTGCACACGTATTTCCAGTCCGGCGCCTTGGTGTCGTTCATCGCCAGAGCCTGCATGACTTCCTGGGCGCCTTTGGATGCCGCGTCGCCCCCGACCGTCATAACCATGATCTGGTCGTCCGCGATGCCCAGCGCTTCTCGAACCGCAACGACTTTAGGATCGGTTCTGGGGCAAGGGGCAAACGCGTCCGTGTCGCACCCGACGTGCAGGACTTCGATGTTCTTTCCGCTCAGGCCGTCCCGGATATAGACCTTCTTGACCCAGTTGGACGTCACGAGGATCAGCGGCAGGCTTTCCAGGGCCTCGCCGTAGTTCGCCATGTAGCCGTCGGCGACGAGCCAGGGCACGGCGGTCAGTCCGTATCGCTGTGGGTGAAGGACGAGGTGCGGCGTATGACCCCAGTAGCCGACGCCCACAACGATGTCCGGCTCGAACCATCGGTAATACCACTCCTTCTCCTGCGGCGACTCGAAATTCACGGAGTGCACGTCGATGCCCAACTGTTCGAGCCCTCGGTGCAGCAAATGCCCTTGTGTGGCAAGGCCGCCGGGCGAGGGCGGATAATCATACAGCAACAACACTTTCATTTTCAGCTCCTTTCCCTGGATTCTCCATATCATCACAAAGCCGGACATTTCAAAACCGAGCCGACCAACTCGTCGTAATCAGCCGTCGCAAGGCACAGACGCGAATCCGCGGCGCCGTAATACATGAAGACCTTCTGCCCTTTCTTCACCCAGCCGCATGGAAAGACAACGTCATCGACGTCGCCCTCGCGCTCGTAGGGCGCTTTCGGGCCGAAAATCCATTCGTCGGTCCGCCGGATCACTTTGGCGGGGTTCTCCAGGTCCAGCAGGACCAGCCCCAGCCGGTAGATCGAGCCGGAAGCCGTCGTTCTGACCCCGTGATACAGGATAAGCCAGCCTTCCTTCGTCTCCATCGGCGGCGCACACAGGCCGATCTTGTTGGCGTCCCACCAGCCCCCTTCGCGGGCCTGGATGATCTCCTGATGCTGCCCCCAATGCTTCAGGTCGGGCGAGAAAGACAGCCACATATGAGCCCCGAGCATCGAGGACCTGGGGACGGGGCGATGCAGCATGGCCCAAAGGCCGTTGAATTTGACCGGGAACAGAGCGGCGTCTTTGTCCTCGGGGGGCATGACCGGCCCCAGACGCTCGAACGATTTGAAATTGCCCGTCAGGGCCAGAGACACCAGCGGCCCGCCTTTTGAATAGGCTGTATAGCATATCGCCCACTTGTTGATTTCGTCGATCCAGGTGATACGCGGGTCCTCTATGCCCCACACCTCCTCCGGGTATTTGTCAGGTTCCGGCTGTAAGGTAGGTGCTCTGTCTATTTGCCAGTTCGTGATTCCGTCGTCGCTTCGTGCGGCGGTCAGGTGTGAAATACCTCTGAAGTCCTCAACGCGGGCGAGCAATAAAGTCTTGCCGTCCACCTGTGCCGCGGCGGCGTTAAAAACGGAGTTGGCCCTGTACGGCCAGTTGCCCACCGAAAGAATCGGGTTGCCCGGATGCCTCTGGAAAAGCTCGTAGTCTGAATTATCCATAATTCTTCCCTATTACGCTTTGCTCTGCCTTTATTTTTTCCGTGGCTCCGCGCCGGCCGGAGCCATCGGCAGAATCTCGGCTGCTTTATACGATATTATCGCATCTTTGTTCCGGTGTGAAGCGGTGCGTGACAGAAACCTCAGCATTTTCTCTTGGCGGCAGTCCAGCTTTTGATTTTGGCCAGCGAAAGAGTATTGAGGACGTTGGCCTTCGTCGCCCATCCTCGCCCGGCGGTCGCCACGCCGAAGCCCATCAGGCCCAGGCCGGCGGTACTGTGTGAATCGGTCCCGATGACCAGCTTGACGCCCGCCTCGACGGCCATCCTGCAATGGACGTCTTTGAGATCCAGACGCCAGGGATTGGCGTTGACCTCCAGCGCGGTGTGCGTCCGGGCGGCGTGCTCAATCACGGCGGCCATGTCGATGTCCATCGCCTCGCGCTGGCCGAGGAGCCGGCCCGTCGGGTGGCCGATGCAGCTTACGTACGGATTATCCATCGCTTTGAGCGTGCGCGCCGTGACCTTTTCGCGCGGGCTCGCCATGCCCGAATGGATCGAAGCGATTACAAAATCCAGCTCGGCGAGCAATTTATCGTCGAAGTCCAGCTTCCCGTCGGCCAGGATGTCCACCTCGCTTCCCGCCAAGAGGGTGATACCTTTGAGCTTTTCGTTGATCTTGCGGATCTGCTCGATTTGCTGGGCCAGCCTTTTGGCCGACAGGCCGTTCGCGATCGCCGATGACTTCGAGTGGTCCGTGATACATAAATACTCGTAGCCCAGGTCTTTCGCAGCTTTGGCCAGCTCGGAGATGTCGCAGGTTCCGTCGGAGGCGTTCGTATGCGTATGGAAATCGCCCCGGATGTCACCCTGCCGAATCAGCTCGGGCAGAGCATGGTCCTTTGCGGCCTCGATCTCGCCGCGGTCCTCACGCAGCAGCGGCTGAACGTAATCGAGCCCTAACTTCGCGTAGATTTCTTCTTCCTCCGCGCCGGCGATCACTTTATCGCCTTTGAACAAGCCGTATTCGTTCAGCTTCAGCCCGGCCTTCACGGCGATCTCTCGAAGCCTGATGTTATGTGCCTTCGAGCCGGTAAAATATTGGGCGGCGGCGCCGAAGCTCTCAGGCGGCACAACGCGGACGTCCACGTGCACCGGGACGCTCTGCGTCGTGATAATAGCCGAGCCTTTCGTCGGCCCGGCGGCCAGCACCTCCTGAACAAATCCGGCGGTGGTGAACGCCTGGATGATTCGCTGCCCTGCCTGCTCGGACTCTTCGCCGCCCGGGCCGGCGACGAGCATATCCACGTCGCCGATGGTCTCGGCCCACCGCCGGACTGAGCCGGCGGTCTGAATCCTCAGCAGACCTGAAAAATCCCGCAAAAAGCCGCGGACAATCTCCGCCGCCTCGAGCGCCTGGTCGAGACGAATTCGGCCCGTGGATTGCTCCAGAAACGCGATGCCCCTTACAATAGCGGCGGCCTTCTTCTCGCCGAAGCCGGGCAGTTCGGCCACCGAGCCGTTTTCGATTGCGAGCTTTAGCTCGGCGATATTTGTCACCTTCAACTGCTCGTAAACGGCTTTGACTCCCTTGGGTCCCACGCCGGGGATGGTCAGCAATCCCGGCAGCTCCGGCGGGATTTTCTTCAGCAGCTCCTGGTGGGCGGTGATGACGCCGGTCTTGACGAATTCCTCGATCTTGGCAAGGCTCGATTTCCCGACGCCCGGAACGTTCGCTAATTCGCCCGCGGCCAGCAGGCTCTCGACGTCGGTGGGCAAATCGCCGATCACCCGCGCGACTTTCCGGTAGCTGTTGATGCGGAACGGGTCCTCGCCGAGAATCTCCATGATGTCGGCCATCTGGTCGAAAAGTTCACTCAAGACCGCGTTTTTCATGGATGCGATTATATCCGGCGTGCAGTAAATGAACAGTGATTAGTGCTGCCTTCACCCTGCGGAGAGATAAGCTTCATCGCCGAAAGTGATTGACCAGCCAAAAAATGAGAGTCAGGATAATCGAGATGACGATACAGCTTGCTATCGGAAAATAAACCCGCCAGTTCTTCGAACCGAACTCCAGGTCGCCCGGCAGCTTAAACAAGCCAACCCGCCCCAGCAATACCATCAATGCCCCCAGCAGGACAATGACCAGCCCCGTTGCGATAAGCCACTTACCAATCTGTTGCGGTCCAAAATCCATATTCTCGCTTCTGTTGGAGCACCCTTCGGACTACGGGTTCGAATTCGTCGTCATTCCACGTCTGGAATCCCACGTGCGCCGTGCCATATCCGAAGTACATGTATAGCACTGCGGCCAGTATCCACTTGGTAGATGAGACGATAGGGCTTAAGTATCGCCTCGCGAATAGACTCTTCCGCCTTTTCGGGAACAGCCCGATTGGAAAATGGCAGCTTAGATGCGGCCTCAATACGTTGTATAATTCGATCAGCGAGTTTGGCTGCCGCACCGGGGTCGTCCAAAGCGATATACTGAACGATTCCTTTGAGGTCTTCAGCCGCTGTTTGCGACCAGATTATCTGGACAGCCATTTCTTGAGACTTTCTTTGACTTCCTTGTGGGGTATGATTTTGCCGGATTTGATATCGGCCAAGCCTCTGTCAATGGCCGCAAGAAAGCGAATTCGCTCCTCAATATCAGCCCACGTGACGGAATCGGGCAGGTCTTGAATACTCTTGATTGCTATCTCTTTTCTCGTCATACAATTAGTATATCCTGTAAATGCCGGCGAGTCAAATCTTAAATCGGACTATGTCGATCGCTACGCCGCATGTCAATCTTAGGAACAGTCTGGCGCTCGGGCAATTCCGGGCTGCATCTTTCGTGATATGGCAATTCCAAAGACAATTCAAAGTGCTACAATATCATCCATGAGCAAGGCGGATTGCGATATTCGGATCGGCACGTCGGGCTGGTATTACGACCACTGGAGGCAGCGGTTCTATCCCGCCGATCTGCCCAGGAGCAAATGGTTCGAGTATTACGCGCAGCATTTCGACACCGTCGAAATCAACAACACCTTCTACCACCTTCCGAAAGAGCAGACCCTGCGGCGATGGCGCGAGCTGGCGCCCGAAGGCTTTCTCTACGCCGTCAAGGCCAACCGATACATCACACACATCAGGAAATTGCACGACGCCTCCGAGCCGTTAGAGCGTTTTTTCGAAAGGGTCGATCTGCTGAAAGACAGGCTCGGCCCGATTCTGTACCAATTGCCGCCCAGCCTGCACAAGAACCTCGACCTGCTCGCCGGTTTCATCAAGCTGCTGCCCAAGAGCAAGCCGGCCGTCTTCGAATTCCGGCACGAAAGCTGGTACGCCGATGAGACCTTCGATTTGCTCGACGAATCCGGCGTCGGCTTTTGCATCCACGACATGCCCGGCAACGAATCGCCCCACATTGTCACCGGGCAGGTCATCTACATCCGCTTCCACGGTACAACCGGCCGCTACTCCGGCAGCTACTCCAAATCCCAATTACAGGACTGGGCCAATTGGCTCAGAAACCAGACCCCAAAAGCCCGCGCCATCTACGTCTATTTCAACAACGATTCCCAAGCCCACGCCATCAAAAACGCAAAACAGTTGAAAGAACTGATTGATTGAACAGAGATGCTAAATAAGGAAAAATCTTTACTTTTGTATCCTCTTGCGTTACATTATTTGACGAAGCGGTACTCCACCGCTGTTGACAGGCGAGCGCACTTTCAAATAAGAAGCGTATGCATGGGAGAAAACAATGAAAGCGATCATCCGATTTTCGATTTCAGCCGTACTACTGGCTTTGTTCCTGAGCAGGGGCAGTTCATTTGCCGCGACAGCCGATAAAGAACCTTCCAAACAGACGATGGATTTGTGGGATGCGGTAGCAGATGGCGACATTGAAAAGATCAAGTCTCTCATAGCCCAGGGTGCCGATGTCAATGCAAGAGATTGGGAAGGTGATACAGCTCTTCACATCGCAGTCATGCGGAACCGAAAGGACGTGGCGGAACTCCTTATTGCCAAGGGCGCCGATGTTAACATCAAGAATGAAGACCCCGATTCCGAATTGAGTATGCGTTCTTCGTCTGCCAGCACGCCTCTTCAAATTGCGGCGTTTGAGGGCCGCCGCGAAATGGCCGAGCTGCTGATCTCCAAAGGAGCGGACGTAAACGCAAAGGCCGACAACGGCAATACGGCACTGCACTACGCGGTATTCGCCGGACATGAAGCGGTGGTCGCGCTGCTGCTCGCCAATGGTGCGGACCGTAATCTGAAGGATAAGGATGGCCGAACGGCTTTGGAAAGAGCGATGCAACGTTCGCATGAGGAAGTAGCAAAATTGTTGGTAACCGAAGATACGCCCATCACCATCCACCTGGCGGCCTTCATAGGGAACCTGGATAAACTCAAGGCTCTCGTTGACGCCGGAACGCCGCTGGACGGGAGGGACGAAGACGGCTTAACACCCCTACATTACGCAGCGATGGGAGGCAACAGGGATATAGCGCAACTGCTGATTGCCAAAGGCGCCGATGTCAACGCAAGAAGCAAAATCCCTTTGAGTGATGCCGAGATCAAGCTCAGAAAGGAACTCCAACCACCGAGTACGCGGAGCACCGAGAAGCCGGCAAAGACCGAAGATGGTTTCGCACCGCTACACTATGCGGCGTCAGAGGGATACAAGGATGTAGTCCAGTTACTGCTCGACAAAGGCGCACAGGTTGACGTGGAAGGTCCCTTCGACATTATATGGCGGTACAACGATAGCCCTTCCGGCAATACACCATTATTCTTTGCCGCCTGCAACGGGCATAGCGAGGTCATAGAGCTGCTTGCCTCAAAAGGGGCGAATGTGAACGTTATGGGCAGTCCTTCCTCGGGTCCCTCTCCATATTGGGCGATTGGAAAGTCTCAGTTTCCACCCGGCCCCGCTCTATTATGGGCTATCAATCGTGGCCATCTAAAAACGGCTGAAGTGCTTTTATCTCATGGTGCGGATATCCGCACCGGGGGTATGGGAGGCTCAACGCCTCTGCACATGGCCGCACAAACAGGCAATGCCGATGCTGCCAAGCCCCTCCTGGCCAAAGGTGCCGATGTCAATTCAAAGACCGATTCCGGCGATACGCCGCTGCACGAGGCAATCGCCTGGGGGCATCATAAGGAGGTTGTCAAGGTTCTGTTGGTCAACGGTGCCGACGTTAACGCCAAGAACAATGACGGCTGGACGCCGCTGCACGAAGCAACCACCTCGGGCCACCCCCGCGACGTGATAGGTCATGTTGACAAAGATATCGCCGAGATGCTGATAAGCAAAGGGGCAAAAGTCAACGTTAAGAGCAAGGGCGGAGCGACGCCGCTCCATAACGCTGCACTGCACGGCGGGCCGGATTTATTGAAACTGCTTCTTGACCATGGCGCCGATATCAACGCAGTGGATGAATCTGGGCAAACCGCCCTGCATGTCGCGGGCTTCTATGACAGGAAGGTGAATGCCGAATTCCTCATAGCCAACGGAGCCAACGTTAACGCAAAAGACAAAGGCGGAAATACGCCGCTCTTGGAAGCATCCTCTCATCGCAATACCGAGCTGGCAATGTCGCTTATTAACAGCGGCGCCGAAGTCACCGCCCATAACGCAGAGGGCCGAACGGCGCTGCACTCTGCGGCTTCCAGGGGTCATAAGAAGATCGTAGAAGCGCTTCTCGCCAGAGGTGCCGACGTGAATGCAGAAACCACTTCTGGTTGGACGCCGTTGCACGATGCGGCAGCAAATGGTGATAGAGAGGTAGTCGAGCTTCTAATCTCCAAAAGTGCTGGCGTTAACGCGCGGATTAAGACAGGCGAAAAAGGCACGTACGACAGAGGCTGGAAGGACTGCACGCCTCTGCACGTCTCCGCTTACGCAGGTCACTCGGAGGCTGTCAGAACACTTCTCAACGCTGGTGCGGATGTAAACGCGACAGACAAATACAGCTCAACACCCTTGCACCTTGCAGCCTTCAAGGGGCACAAGGAAATCGTTGAGCAGCTTGCAGCCAAGACTGCCGATCTGAACGCAAAGGATAACGCGGGCAACACACCCCTGAGCGAGGCGGCCCGTCGAGGCCACAAGGAGGTGGCCGAATTCCTTCGCGCTAAAGGAGCGAGGACCGATGCGATGGGCAAGAGTCTCCTGGAAACCGGCTCGACGCCGCTGCATGAAGCCGCTGAGACAGGTAATCTGGAGCTTGTCAAATCGCTTCTTGCGAGCGGCGCGAATGTCAATGTTAAGGACCGATGGGGTGCTCAGCCGCTCCACTTTGCAGTGGCACATGGACACACAGAAATAGTCGAGACGCTCATAGCCCACGGTGCGGACATCCATGAGGAACGGTGCACAATTAATATAAGCGATAGAATAAAGCACACGATTATGAATCAAACGGCGCTGCATATTGCGGCCTGTAGCGGATACAAGGACATAGCCGCGATCCTTATCGACAAAGGTGCAGATATCAACTGTAAAGTCGGCATACACAGCGAAACTCCTCTACACCTGGCGGCAATGAACGGTCATAGTGAAACAGTCAAGCTTCTTATCATGCGGGGAGCCGATGTTCGGGCCGTGTATGAGGGGTCAGGCGCATTAGCCAAGTGCACAGCTTTGCACCTTGCAGCCTTCCACGGGCGCCCAAATGTCATCGAGGCGCTTCTGTCCTGCGGCGCCCAGATCAATGCGCTGGACGGGAACAATTCCACGCCACTACATATAGCCGTCGAGCGAGGCTATAAAGAAATAGTGACGATTCTCATAAAACACGGGGCGGACGTGAATGTGAAATTGTACAGCCAGACGCCGCTGGACTTGGCCATCGCTCACGGCCACAAGGATATTGCAGAGTTGCTCAAAGCCGCAGGGGCTTTGCCGGGCCAGAAGAAGGCGAATTGAACATCAGCGATTCGGTGAAGCCCAGGGGGCGAAGTGCTTGAATTCGACCGAGTCGATGATCTTGATTCGGTCGCCGTAGTAGGTATAGGCGGCGAAGTTGTAATTGCGAAGGACAGGATCGTTGCGGACGCAGGATAGAGTGATATAGACCGGTTGCAGGTTGCTGAAGGCATTGCCCCGGACGATAGGGTTTCCCACGTCGCCGGCGGTCGGGTCGAAGGGGACCCAGCCGTAGTCGTTCAGATAGACCTCGGCCCAGTTATGGCCCGTCGTAGCCGGGCCGAATCCCGCCGTATAGCCCGACACCACCCGCGCCGGGATGCCCTTCGCCCGGCACAGCGTAACAAACAAATCCGAATACTCGGTGCAATCGCCCTTTCCAAGCTCTAAAGCCTTGACGGCGCCCCAGTCTTTGCGGCCCAGGACCGAATACTCCATGTTGTCAAGGACGTAGTCGTATATGCCTTTCACCACGTCTATGTCCGTCTCGCCTTCTATGCCGTCGGCAACCTGCCGTATTTCACGGTGGTCTTTTTCTATGTACTTCTCGTGCGCCAGATAATCGCCAGGCTCATCGGCCTCGGCCCCGGCCTGCCCGCCGGACGTTAGGGCCGACCCGCGATTCTTTCTGGCGGTGAGCAGGTCATATCGGAACAGCTCGGCCTTGACGCTGATCTTCACTTTTTCCTTCTTGCCGGGATTATTGAAGACGAATGCAGCGTAGCGGTTGCCGTTTTCGTCGAAAACCCGCGACGGCGTGGGCGAATAATTCACGGTTACGATATTCTGCCTGCCCGGTATGGTCTTCGGAACCAGGACGACAAAGTCTATCTTGTGCGTCTGGCCCGGCACGGAGAAATCATAAGACAGCTCGAACTCGACCGTACGGCTCTGCGAAAGCGCCTTCTGCAACGCACGCTGGCGCTCCCTAATCTGCTCCGGGGCAAAACGCCCCCCCGCTTCGAGACAGGGCGCTAAACCTATCAACAATGACACCAAAACGAATTGTTGCAGCCTCATCCCGCTCTCCCAAGGAGAACAAAAACATCGATTGACTACGTTATTCCGCATACTATACACGATTCTGGGCTGGGAGGTTCATCGTTATTGTGGGGCGAGCGAGAAAGTCGAAAGCCCGGTTTTGCACACCCAGGCCAGAACCCTGGACATACGGATGCGGATCGTGTAGAATCTGCCTGTGATCTGCGAACATTCACATGGTTGTAAGGTTGGTCGTAGTATTGCGAGCCTGCTGCGAGAAAAATGAAATGGAAGATGTCTGAATGAAAAGGAGGCAAGAATGTCCCGATGTTATTGCCGAGCCGTGCTTTCAGCTCTGGTCATTGTTTTTGTATGGCTGCCTTTTTCCTGGACACGTATTGTCCTGACTATCCTTGGCGCCCTGCTGGCGATTCAGGCGCTGGCAGGCGTATGCTGCTGCGCCTCCAAATGTGAACAGAAACCGGCACAATAGAGGTTTCTTCATTACCATGCCAGGACGTTAAGGCCTTTTTTGACGGCGTATTGGCGCACGGATTGAATCTCTTCAGCAGTCGGCCGGCGGTTGATTGCGGGATGCAGCGACGCTTCGTAGCAGGGCCGGTACTGGTCCATGACGTTGATGGTGGTTCTGCGGCTGATGTGCTCGGCCAGAAAGTCGATAATCTCGAAGCTGCCGGCCAGGTTCTCCGGCAGAATCAGGTGCCGAACCAGAAGTCCGCGTGTGGCCAGGCCCCGCTCCGTTTGAAGATCCCCTACCTGGCGGTGCATCTCGCGGACCGCGTCGCGGTTTATCTGCGGGTAGTCGGATGCGCCGGAAAGCTCCTCGGCGACCTTAGAATCTGAGTACTTCATATCAGGCATGTAAATATCTATGAACCCTTCCAGCAGCTTGAGCGTCTCGACCGAATCGTAGCCGCCGGTGTTGTAAACGGTCGGCAGCGTCAGGCCGTCTTTGCGGGCTGATTCGAGGGCCTCGATGATCGGGGCAACCACGTGTGTGGGCGTGACGAAGTTGATGTTGGAGCAGCCGTGATACTGCAATTCGAGCATCGAGCGGGCCAACTGCTCGACCGTCACCTCGCGGCCGTGACGATGATGGCTGATGTCGAAGTTCTGGCAGAAGACGCAGCCCAGATTGCAGCCGGCAAAGAAAATCGTTCCCGACCCCCCGCCGCCGACCAGCACGCTCTCTTCGCCGAAGTGAGGACCCACTGAGCTAACTACCGGCTTATCGCTGATGCCGCAAAAGCCGATCTGGCCTTTGCTGCGATGGACTCTGCACGCACGCGGACAGAGCGTGCAGGGATTCATGGCATCCCGTAACCGCCGCGCGGATTGGCTTGGCTGGCCGCTCATCGCAGCTCCCTCTTTTGCGGGAGTCTGACCGGTCGGACGGGTCAACTCTGTCACTTCGAGAACGCCGAAGTAATTTCGTCTATCCCAACGCCGAGTATCGCCTTCGCAATCGGATCAAGGTCCGCCTTCGGGCCCTGCAAATGAAACGTCCGGTGCCCGTGCGACATCTTCTGGCCCGGTTTCAGGGCCGCTGCGGGAGACGAGGTTTCAAGCTCGTAGAACGGGCCGAGCGGCTTAGCGCCCGGCGCCGGAGGGCCATCGTTGTACGAATTCACCACGTCGCCTTTGTACGGTTCATCCTGCAGTTGCCACATCGAGTTGACGTAGTCAACCGCTCCGGCGGGTTTACTGTACTGCACGATGGTCAGCACGCTATGGACGGCGTCGTAGCTGCCCAGCGCCGGCTTGGCGCGATGCGGCGAAAGGCCGATCTTGCTGCGGTATTGGCCGTCGCCGCTGAAGAACAGCACGCCGTCCTTGACAACCAGCCGGTCCGCCGGGACCTTGCCGAAATACGCGTCGTTCACCGCCGGCCCAAGTGCGCTTTCGGGCCCCATGTTGAACGGAACCACAATCGTCGTAGCCGGCGATGGATTGAACATGCCGAGAATCCAGATCGAGAGCAGCCCGCTTTCTTTCTCCCAGGCTTTCTCGCCCGTGTTGATTATCTTGTTAGCCGATTCGAAAGCGACGATCTTGACTTTCCCAGAAGGTGTCGGCCCCAGGGCTCGGACCGCTTCGGCCCGCTCCAGAACTCGCACTTCGCGCTCGACCCGAACGTCGAATTTGGTGCGCGAATAGTTCTCTAATTGCATGTCCTTCTTCAATACCGCGCGATTCCTGGTTTTGGAGACAAGCTCGAACGGCTCGGTATCGACGGGCGCCGGGGTGAACCAGTGCTCCAGGTCGAACGGCACGCCCTGTTTGAAGAAGACCGAGAATTGTCCGCCCTCCGGCCCGACCCAGAAACGGTCCTCTCCGCCGTACACATTGATATGCTCGGCGGTTTTTCCGGAAGCGACCAGATCGCGGTTAATCCAGCCGAAGCTCAGCCCGGCCGCACCCTCGGCCGTGCTGGTCATCACGCGTCCCTGCAATTTGGGCAGGACGGCCACCCGGCCGTCGCCGCCGGCGTCCGACAGGATAACCACCTCCGTATGCTTCTTGAGAAACTCCATGTCGTCGCCAAACGTATTTTTCGTCATTTTCTTCTGGCCCTCATGACAGCCCGCTGAGATCCCAACACACAACAACACAATCGCTATTCTTGTTTGCACCATGACGTATCTCCTTATTCAAATCGCCGCACCGTCCGACCGACCGGACGAGCGCAGAAACACCACAATCATAAATCCTAAATCGCAAATCGCAAATGCAAAATCCGTTGGTTTGTCGTTAGTTACGGAAAAGTTATGTCGTCTATCCAGGCCGTGTCGTCACCGTCGGAGCTGGAGCCGTCTTTGGAATATTCCCATCGGAAGGTTCTTCGACCCGCTTTTACCGGGAAAGAAACCTCGGTCCAGCCTTCATCGCCGGACCATTCACCCTGTTGTGTCCCGTCGATGTAAAATCTGAGATAGTCATAATCCTGCTCGCAGGAGACTTTGTAGAAAAAGCTGATTTGCCCGGAAAGGCAGCCAAGTGTTAATTCTAAGGTCGTGCTTCCATTGTCGCCTATGGAGCCGGCCCGTGCGCTGTAAGAGCCGGATTTATGCTCGTCCGAGGTGACAGTCCAGTCTGCATCCCCCAAAGATACCCAGTTGAATCGGTCAAAGCCCCCTGTTTCAAAGTCTTCGACCGATGGACCTGGCGTGAAGGGAGTGTTGACATCAACATAATCCACGATCAAATCCCAATCCCAGTTAGGAGGCTCGTACGTCATTGCTAATTCCACTCTGTGAATGCCTTCGTTGACGGGCGAAACAGCAGAGTAATCCTGGTAAGCGGATTGAATCCGTCCTTGCTCAATAACACTCTCAATCTGCCACTGGCCAGCGTCCTTATTGTCCAGGAAAAGTGTCATTTTAGGATAGGCAGCAAGTCTGCCTTGTTTGTTAAACACCGCTCGTGCTCGTACCTTGAAGGTCAATTCATTTGTATCTGACGGCACGAATATGGACGAGCCGATTCGGGCGTCTTTCTCAAGGATGCGGACTTCGTTGGGATCTTCTTCTGAAATGATTACTTTCTGATCGTCATCCCAAGACATTTCTTCTGCTTCCAATCGGGCAGGCACAACGGGGGAGGTTTTGAACTTGATGTTGTAAGTAGTGTCCGGATCGATATTGAAATTGCCGCTCTTGGCGTCCGTGACGAGCGCACCGTTGATCTGCAGGTCCTCAAAGGTAACGTCGTGGACGTAGTACGTAACGCCGGCGTCTGCCGGACGGGCGGGATTACCCTTTAGACCTGCAATGATCTCAGGCCGCTGCAGGTTACAATTGGTAGCCTTGAAATTGCGAATGATAATATCACTGACCTCACCGTTACCGGCAGATATGTTGTAATATTGGGGGTCTCTAAACAGATGAATATTGAAGAGGCGATTCTGAGCGTTCTCCACTCGAATATCCTCAAAGAGATACCCCGACATGTGTCCGGCGCCGCTATGGTGCGCCACGATAATGCCAAGGTTCGTATTGTCCCACCGGTGCTCGGTGCGAATCACGTCGCAATCATAGATGTGAAAATTCGAATTATCATTAGGCATGTTCCAACTGATTTGAAAGACGGCGCCGTTCTCCATTTGCCAGATGACGTTGCGTCGCACGATAGTATTTGCAAAATTAAGCTTGATCGCGTCATCATTACACTTGAAGAAACAATCTTCGACCTCTCCGCCGCTCGGTGCATCCACACCGTCATTATTGAATCGCCAGCAGCCGACGATTTTTACGTTCCTGATGTCGGTATCGGCTCCCTGGGCGGCTATGCCAAAGAAAGCCAACTGGATGATCGTAATACCTTCCACTAAACGATGGCTGCTGCTCCATCCCATGTCGATGGCGTGTGCTTCATGGAAGGCCATATCTTCCTGAGATAAAATACCTCTGCCAAGAATCACTACATTGCCTTGACCACGAGTGTCGATTGCCCCTTTGACGTAGGCGCCGCCCGCAAGGTACACGGTCTGCCCCGTTCTGGGCCGGATGATTCCGGCGTTATGGACGCCCGGTCCGAAGTAGATCACGTTGGCATCTCCGGCGCGTGGGAGCTTCGTCTCCGGAGGGTCGGCAAAGATGAGCAAGGGGTGGGTGATCCAGTCGTCGTTGAAGATCACGGCCATCTTCTTCATCGGCTCTCGGACTGTGAAGCGCACCTTCCTGGCTGAGACGACCTCCGCTGCAATCGTGTAGCTCGATGGATAGATTCGGCATGATTGAATGGGTGCACCGCCAAGTTTGGTGACCTCCACAATGACCGGATCGGTGAAGCTGAACGTCGTGAAGGAGCAGACATTATGACGCCATGTCTCAATTTTCTGGGCATGGATCTCGTACACAAAGGACTCGTAGGTGACACCGTACTGAACGACGTTTACTTGATACATGCTCGATTGCCGAACCGATTCCCCTGGACCAGGGTAAACTTCAACATTCCCGTTAATGATATCACAGTAAGCTGTAAACAGGACGAGCAGCAATGCCTTCCATGTGTAGCGCGGGCTCGTGTCGCGCTTGGGTCTCGCTGATGAATCAATAAAGTTGTGCATCGTCACTGTCTCCTCTGACTTGACTGGCATTCTACCGGCCTGGTGAAGCAGGACCGGCCATCCAGTTGGCGGGGTCGTTGCCGTAATCCGTCGGGAGTTTGCGGGTCAGAGACCGGCCCTGGCCGTCGGCTTCGGGTGGCCAGAGGTCATCTAAGGCGGCCCCGTCGCTGTAATTGATCCGG
>Ga0315295_10000432_pt1 | contig 36180 bp, 26 predicted proteins | sample YL17G14_0_MG_FD_204453 | JGI IMG/M metagenome (GOLD analysis project Ga0315295, IMG submission 204453) | Sediment microbial communities from Yellowstone Lake, YNP, Wyoming, USA - YL17G14_0 | ecosystem: Environmental > Aquatic > Freshwater > Lake > Sediment | place: USA: Wyoming | collected...
CGTGACCAAGCCCCTCGAGGACGCCATCAGTTCTACCTCGGGCCTTAAGAACATAAACTCCTACTCCCAGGAGGGCGTCTCGGTAGTCCTGGTGGAGTTTACGCTCGAGACCAAGGTCGACTTCGCGGCCATGGACGTGAAAGAGAAAGTCGACGCTGTCAGGGCCGAGTTGCCGCAGGACGTGGAGGCGCCCACAATCAGCAAGTTCGACATCGGTGCCTACCCGATCATGAACCTCGCCATTTCCAGCAAGAGACCGCTCCAGGAAACTTACGAGATCGCAGACAGAACCATCAAGCTCGAGCTCGCCAAAGTTCAGGGACTGGCCGCGATAAACGTGGTGGGCGGAAGAAAGCGGGAGATTCTGGTCTCCACCGGCAAGGACAAACTCAAGGGCTACGGCCTCTCGATAGTGGACATCGTAGCTGCCATCGCCTCGGAGAATCTCAATGTGCCCGGAGGCCACATAATAGAGGAAACGAAGGAGTACGGCGTCAGGGTCGAGGGTGAGTTCGACAACGTCGATGAAATCAGAAACGTGCGGGTCCAAAGAAACGACGGACCTCCTGTCCGGCTTGCCGACATCGCGACGGTCGAGGACACTTACGAGGAAGTGCGGGAGATGGCGCGATTCAACGGCGAGGAGACCGTGGGCATCACCCTCCAGAAGCGCTCGGACGCGAACACCGTGAAAGCAGCCGCAGAGGTGTATCGAGTAATAGATAGATTGAAGAAGACTCTCCCTCCCGACGTGCGCATGGAGATCGCCAGAGACAGGTCCACGTTCATCAAGGATTCCGTGGCCGACGTGAACAGCAACATCATCTGGGGCATCCTCCTCACCGCGGCCGTGTTATTCCTTTTCGTTCATAGCTGGCAGGGAGTAGTGATAGCCGGCGTGGCCATGCCCGTCTCGGTCGTTTCCACATATAGCTTTCTCTATTTCGCGGGCTACACCATCAACACCATGACGCTAATGGGGCTGGGGCTCTGCGTCGGAATCCTCGTCGCGAACGCCCTGGTGGTCATGGAGAACATCTATCGGTACATAGACTTGGGAAAGAACCCGGCCGAGGCCGCGGAAGGAGGCACGTCGGAGATCGCCATCGCCGTGCTTGCTTCCACGCTGACCAACGTCGTGGTGTTTGTGCCAATCGCCTTCATGCGGGGAATCATAGGCCAGTTCTTCAAGGAGTTCGGGCTCACGGTCGCGTTTGCCACGTTCGTGTCGCTTCTCGTCTCCTTCACCCTCACCCCAATGCTCGCATCCAAGATGCTCAGGTCCAAGTCGGCCGGGCCGGCCCATTTCGGGATCCCATTACTCGAGAAGTTCTTCAAGGGATGGGATTCGTTCTATGACGCGGTTGCCCATGGGTACGGGACCGCTCTCGACTGGGCGCTGAATCACAGGTGGCGAGTCGTAGGGGTTTGCGCCGGACTTTTCGTGTTGAGCCTGGCTCTTGTCCCGATAATCGGCGCAGAGTTCTTCGGCGAATCCGACCAGGGCATGATTACCGTTACCTTGGAGATGCCAGTGGGGTCGAACCTCGTCGAAACCCAGAAGGCCATCGAGCGAACCGAAGACATAGTGAAGTCCGTTCCCGAGACTGACGCCATTTTCTCGTCCGTGGGTTCGACCGAGAGCGAGGTCGGTGCCGGAAGTGGCGTGAACCTGGGAGACGTGCTGGTCCGTTTGGTCGACAGAAGCAAGCGCGACAGGACCGACAAGGAAATCGCAGACGCTTTCAGAGCAATGCTGACCGAGATTCCCTCGGCCAAGCTCACCGTGAGCACCGCCTCTACCATGGGAGGAGGCGGAGAGAAGGACATCCAGATAGAGGTCACTGGCAACGAAACTTCGGTCTTGATTGAGCTCGCCAACAAGGTCGCCGCGATAGTGGAAGAGACCCCGGGCACCGTTGACGTGGACACGAGCTGGCGGCTCGGCAAGCCCGAAATAAAGATTACCCCTAATCGAGAGAAGTGCGCGGATTATGGAGTCTCGACGGCTGCCGTGGCGTCACTGACGCGGAGCTTCCTCACCGGAACAGTCGCGTCGAAGTACAAGGAAAAGGACGAGGAATACGACATCAGAGTGAAGCTCGCCGAGGCCGACAGAAGCAACGTGGAAAAAGTGGGGGCCCTCTTGATAAGGGCCCAGGACAACACAATTCCGGTCGCCGAGCTCGCCACCGTGAGCTACGACGAGGGACCGACGCAAATCATCCGCAAGAACAGGCAGCGGATGGTCACCGTGAGCGCGAACATATCGCGCGGCACATTGGGCGGACTCGTAAGCCAGATAAGGAAGAAGACAGACGAGCTCGACCTCCCGCCGGGTTATCGAATCTACTTCGGCGGAATGGCAGAGATGATGGCCGAATCGTTCGGTTCCCTCTTCCAGGCGCTCATACTGGCAATCATTCTCACATACATGCTGCTCGCGGCCATGCTCGAATCATACGTGCATCCATTCACGATAATGCTCACTGTTCCGCTCGGAACCGTGGGCGTGTTCTTGTCCCTGTTCGTGACGGGCAGGACCATCAGCATTTTCTCGCTCATGGCTCTCATTATGCTGGTCGGTATTGTGGTCAACAATGCCATCCTTATGCTTGACTTCACCAACGTACTCCGCAAGCGGGGATACGGTATGCGCGAAGCGCTACTCGAGGCCTGCCCCACCCGCTTCAGGCCCATCGTGATGACGAACATCGCCGCCATCGCTGCAATGCTGCCCCTCGCCCTCGGCTTCGGTGCCATAGCGGAGTTCCGCGCGCCCATGGCAATCGCTTCAATCGGCGGACTGTTCTGTTCCACGATCTTTACGCTGTTCCTAATTCCGTGCGTTTACAGTCTGCTGGACAGGCTGGCGAGCATGAAGATCAGGAGAGGGTAGGGCTGCCAGGAATCGATCACCGTGAATCGCGTCGCCGCTGCGGGAGCCATGACGCAAGGCCAAACGATCAGCCTACGGTTACGGAGACCGGGCGCTTGCCGGGCATCTGTTCGTTACCCCGCTTCGAATTGGAGAGTGAACGAGATGGCCGCGCGAAATCAGGATTGACGGGCAGCCTGTCCAACGCTAGTATGCAGGCGGGACTGTTCGACCATGTGGACTCGCTAGTACGGTGGCATTTTCACTGATAGCATGGTGTCGGTTCTGCGGTCGGATTCCGCGCCTCTCGCGGAGGTGAACGGTGCACAGCAGCATCACAATTCCCAAGGACAGGCTCGCTGATTTCTGCCGGCGGTATCGCATCCGCAGACTCTCCCTGTTTGGGTCGGTTTTGCGCGAGGATTTCGGTCCGGAGAGCGACATTGACGTACTGGTTGAATTCGAGCGCGACGCCAAAATAGGTTTTCTCAAGCTCTATGACCTCGAACAGGAATTGTCCCGCATTCTTGGTGGACGAAAGGTGGACCTCAGCACCCCGTCATCGTTGAGCAAGTACTTCCGAGACGAAGTGTTGGCGGAAGCGGAGCCACAGTATGTCCAGGAATGATCCTTTAGTTCGACTGCGCCACATGCTCGACTACGCGGTAGAAGCCGTGGCGATGGCAGAGGGACAGAGTGTCAACGCTCTGCGTGAGAGACGTCAATTGGCGCTCGCGTTGACCCACCTGGTCGAACTCGTCGGTGAGGCGGCGAGCGGTGTGCCGGAAGCGATCAGGGCTGAACATCCTCAAGTCCCATGGCCCAAGATAATCGCCATGCGCCATCGGCTCATTCACGGATACCATAGCGTTGATTACGCCATTCTGCTGGATACCGTGACTCAGGACCTTCCTACACTAATTGTCCAACTCAAGGCGATCCTGCAATCCGTGAAAGACTGAGACCTGCCCCACGGGGAAAGATGCGGCAGACTCGCTTCGTGTCGGTACGACTCGGACCTCCGGCATGAACCGACACGACCTGCTGGATTAACCCGTAGCAGCTGAGATTCGGCCTTGCAGTCGGTCTCCAAAGACGCGCCGCCAGCCGGGCACTTATCTAACTATCACCATCTTCTTCGACTCGGTGAGGCTCGCGGTCTGCGGGGTCTCGAGCCTGTAGAAATAGACTCCGCTCGCCACGTTCTCACCCGTGCTGTCCTTGCCGTCCCACACCACCTCGTGCCTGCCCGCAGCGAACAAGCCCTCCTCCAGCACCCGCACAACTCTGCCCGCGATGTCGTAGACGCACAACCTCACGCTTCCCGCATCTCTCAACGTAAACGCGATCTTGGTCACAGGATTGAACGGATTTGGGTAGTTCTGGTCAAGCTCCGCGACGTACGAAGATATTGCCGGAGGAGCAGGTTCTTCCGGGACAGCCACAATGTAGCTGGTGGACTGAGCGTATATGTCATCGCTAGTCGTGCTGCTGAGGTGGTCCCACGCGACTATCGCCTGGCCCGCCGCGCTATGAGTAAGCACCGGCCACGTGTCGTCCCGGTCGCTCGCGCAGATGACGATGCCGTTAGTCTCCCACAGGACGTCTCCGTCCGAGTCAAGCCTCTGAGCATAGACATCGGATGTGACGCCGCTTCGGCGATCCTGCCACGAGATAATGGCGCCGCTGTTTCCATCTGTCGCTATGTCCACCGTGGTTTGCTCGCCCGCAGCAGCGCTAGCGACGACTCCGTCTGTGTCCCAGAGCGGAGTTCCGCTGGCGTTGAGTCTCTGGGCGTAGACGTCTGCCGACGAGCCCCGGTAGTCCTCCCAACTGATGATGGCGCCCCCGGCACCGTCAGAGACAATCGCAGAACCGTACTGATTGCCAGTGGCGGTACAGACAGCTACACCGTTCGAGGTCCACAGCACGGTGCCGCTCGCGTTCACGCGTCGGGCATAAACGTCATACGCAGCCCCTCGACTGTCCGTCCAGCAGATGATGGCACCTCCGGCACCGTCAGTGACCATCTTCACTCCAGTCTGACCGCCTGTTGCTCCGCAGACGAGAACGCCATTCGCAAGCCAAAGCGCGTTGCCATTTGCGTCTACACGCTGCGCATAGACGTCGTAGGCTCCAGTTCGATAGTCCATCCAGGAGATGATTGCGCCACCGGCACCATCAGTGATTACTTGAGGCCTGTTCTGGTGGTTCGTGGCACTGCAGATGGCTACCCCCGCCGCAGGCCACAACTGGCTCCCACTCGAGTTCAGCCGCTGGGCGTAGATATCGCTTGTACCGCCGCCGACCAAGTTTTCCCACACGACGATTGCCCCACTCGCGCCGTCCGAGACCATCTGCGGGTAATAGGTGCCGGCGGTCGTAGAGCACACCACTGCCCCGTTCAGTCTCCAGTAGATGTTCTGGATGGACCCCACGTGCTGAGCATATATGTCGTAGTTTCCATTGCGCGTGTCTTCCCACGTGACTAGCACTCCCCCGGCTCCGTCTGGGGCGATCGCGGGCCTCATCTGATCCTGAACTACAGTAGTCACCGGGAAGCCCTGCTTCGACCACAACCTGGAACCGTCCGAGAACACGCGCTGAGCATAGATGTCAGAAGCGTCCGGATTGTCGCGAAAGTCTTCCCACGCCATGATGGCGCCTTCGCTTCCGTCCGAGATGATCCGGACGCTGGTCTGATAGCTGGCGGCCGTCGAGATGGGTACTCCGCAGTTGGTCCATCCGGCGTTGCCGTCGCCGTCCACGTGGCCGGCATAGATATCATAGGATCCGCTGCGGTCGTCCTGCCAGGCGATGACGGCACCCCCGAAGTTGTCAGAGACGATCTGGGCAATCTCCTGGTAGGAGAATGCGCTGGAGATGGCAATCCCGGTTGCGCTCCACTGAACGACTCCAGTAGAATGAACCTTCTGAGCGTAAATGTCTGAGCTGCCTACCGTGCGATAGTCTTCCCAAGCAATGATTGCCCCGCCACTCCCGTCTGACGCGAGCGCGGGCCGGGACTGGCTACCCACGACCCCGCATACGAGCACGCCGTTCGCTGTCCAGAGCGCAGTTCCAGATGAGTTGACACGCTGGCCGTATATGTCTGAGTCCGCGCCCCGGCCGTCTTGCCACGAGATGATCGCACCTCCGGACCCGTCTGCAATGAGCTGAGGATCAGACTGACTATTCGCCGCGGTGCAAACAGCCACACCGTTGGCGGTCCAGGAGGCGGTCCCACCTGAGGTCATACGCTGAGTGTAAACGTCGTAGTTGCTTCCACTGCGGTAATCATGCCAGGCGATTATTGCTCCGCCCGCACCGTCTGAAGTGATCTTGGGACTTACTTGATTGTTTGCCGCAGCAGTGACTACAACCCCGTCAAGAGTCCAGAGCCGCACCCCGGCCGTGTTCACGTGCTGCGCGTAGATATCGTAGTTCCCGCCGCGGTAGTCCTGCCACGTGATGATCGCACCGCCTGTCCCGTCAGAGACAGCTTCGGGGTAGTACTGGCTGTTCGCCGCGATGCAGATCTCCCTGCCGCCGGCAGCCCAGAGTTGAGCCCCGTTGCTTCCCGCAATCCGCTGTGCATATATGTCGTAGTAGGTTCCGCTGCGGTAGTCCTGCCAGGCGATAATCGCCCCACCACCCCCATCCGGGACCGGCGTGGGCGAGACTTGATTGTCTGTCTCCGTACAGACGGCAACGCCGTTCGTTGTCCATAGCACGTTCCCGGATGCATCAATCCGCTGCGCGTATATGTCGTTCTTGCCGGTGCTGGCGTCGAGCCAAACGATGACTGCCCCACCGGCGCCGTCTGAACAAAGCCGAGGATTGTACTGCGAGCCTGCCGCAGTGCAGACTGCAACACCTTCGGGCATCCAGAGCACATTCCCGTCCATGTCCACTCGCTGCACGTAGATGTCAGTCCCGGTGCTGGCGGAGCGGTTGTCGTTCCAAACGATAATCGCACCATTGCTGCCGTCGCTTACGGCCCGACCTATGAGCTGACCGCCCGGGAGACTGCACAACGCCGTGCCGTCGGGGATCCACTCCGCGTGAACAGGCGCGGCGAATAGAAACAGGCCGCAGAGAGAACACGCACATGTGAAGTACATCACGCTCCGACTCATGACTGGCCTCCGTCAGTGTTTACCGCCTGCTTGGTAGTTCGATCCTGGTCTAAACAGCCTTCGTTGACAACGTGGACCTCCGGTATGAGCCGGCGCAGCCTGCTGGACTGGTGTGCATCAGCCAAGACCCGGCCCTGTAGTCGGATCCAAATGAGCGCACTGCTGGCCAGGCACCTAGCGAATTATCACCATCTTCTTAGACTCAGTGCGGCCAGGAGTCTGCGGAGTCTCGAGGCTGTAGAAATAGACTCCGCTCACCACCCTCTCGCCTGCGCTGTCCTTGCCGTCCCACACGACTTCGTGTCTGCCGGCGTTGAACACCCCCTCTTCCAGCACGCGCACGAACCTGCCCGCGATGTCGTACACGCACAACCGCACGCATGCCGCTTCCCTCAAAATGAACGCTATCTTGGTCACGGGGTTGAATGGATTCGGATAGTTCTGCTCGATCACGGCGGCAGGCGAAGCGACTCCCGGAGGAACCGGCTCCTCCGGGACAGCCACAACGTAGCTGGTCGACAACGCGTATATGTCCTCACCGGTTGTAGCGCTGTTGTGGGTCCAGGCCACGATTGCCTGACCGGCCACGCTGTGCGTGAGCGCCGGCCACGAGTCGCTCTGATCGCTCGCGCAGATGACGATCCCGTCCGTCCCCCACATGACGGTTCCGGCCGCGCTGATTCTCTGGGCATACACGTCAGACGTGACTTCGCTCCGGTAGTCATACCACGAGATGACTGCTCCGTTGCTCCCGTCCGTGGCTGCGTCCGGGAAAGTCTGGCCGCCCGTGGCGGTGCACGCGGCTACTCCGCCTGCGTTCCACAGCAGGGTGCCGCTCGAATTCACGCGCTGCGCATAGACGTCTCCTCCCGCAGTACGGTAGTCCTCCCAACAGATGATGGCGCCGCCGGCCCCGTCAGAGACGATTGCCGGCGCGGCCTGATTCCCGGTCGCGGAGCAAACGGCCACGCCGCCCGCCGTCCACAGCATGGCGCCGCTCGCGTTCACGCGCTGGGCGTAGATGTCGGAGTCAGCACCTCGGTCGTCCCTCCAGCACATTATGGCTCCGCCGGCGCCGTCGGAAACCATCTGAACCGAGTACTGGACGTTCGCTGCCGCGCAGACAACGACGCCGTTCGCAGTCCAGAGACGACTGCCGTACGCGTCAACGCGTTGGGCGTAAATGTCGTAGTCTCCGTCCCGATAGTCCGCCCAGCAGATGATGGCGCCGCCGGCGTTGTCTGACACTATCTGAGGCCGGGACTGGTTGCCCGTGGCATTGCAGATGACCAGGCCTGCCGCAGGCCAGATTTGGCTCCCGGTCAGGTACAAGCGCTGGGCGTAGATGTCGATAGCGCCGCCGGTCGAGTTCTCCCACACGACAATTGCCCCATCTGCTCCGTCCGACACTATCTGCGGGAAGTAAGTGTTGGCAGTCGTTGAGCAAATCACGGCGCCGTTCAATCTCCAGTAGATGTTCTGAATGGACCCCACGTGCTGGGCGTAGATGTCGTAGTTTGCGTTCCGCACGTCCTCCCATGCCACGAGCGCTCCTCCACTTCCGTCAGGAGCGAGGGAATGATTTATCTGATTGTTCGCGGCAGTAGACACTGGAAACCCTTGCTTAGACCACAGCCTGTAGCCGTCGGAAAAGACGCGCTGGGCGTAGATGTCCGACGCGACAGGGTTGTTCCGAAAGTCCCGCCACGCCATTATGGCGCCGCTGCCCCCGTCCGATATGATCTTAACGTCGGCCTGCTGAAGTGTGGCCGTGGATATCGGCACCCCGCAACCGGTCCAACCCGCGTTGCCGTCGCCGTCCACGTGGCCCGCATAGACGTCATAAGACGTTCCGCTCCGGTCGTCTCGCCACGTGATGATCGCGCCGCCGAATTCGTCCGTGGCGATATCCGGAACCCACTGATTGTTTGACGCGCTGCAGATTGCGATACCGTTCGCGCTCCACTGGACGACTCCTGTCGAGTTGATTTTCTGGGCGTATATATCCGTGGAGAGCCCTCCGCGATAGTCGGCCCACGCAATGATCGCCCCTCCACCTCCGTCCGGCGCAAGCACCGGCCCGCTCTGGCCGTCAGTTACGCCGCAGACAAGCACACCGTTGGGAGTCCAGAGGGCGGTGCCCGCCGAATTCACATGCTGACTGTAGATGTCGCCGTCGGAGCCGCGGTAGTCCGTCCAGGTGATGATCGCACCACTCGCGGTGTCCGAGATAAGTCGGGGATCACTCTGAGTGCCGGTCGAGGTGCAGACAGCCACACCATTGGCCGTCCACGACGCGGTACCGGCTCCGGTCAAACGTTGAGCGTAGATGTCCCAGTTGCCTCCGTTGCGGGAATCCTGCCAGACGATTACTGCTCCACCCGTACCATCCGACGCAAGCATTGGAATAGTCTGCTCGTATGCCGCCGCACTGACCACAACCCCGTCATTGGTCCACTGCGGCGTGCCTGGAAGGTTCACGCGCTGTGCGTAGACGTCGCTGTTGCCGGCACGATAGTCATACCATGCAATGATTGCGCCGTAGGACCCGTCAGAGACAAGCTGCGGGGAGTATTGGCTGCCTGCCGCCGTGCAGATCGCCCTGCCGTTGGCCGCCCAAAGAGCCGCCCCGTCTCCGCCGATGCGTTGCGCGTAAATGTCATAATTGCTTCCATTGCGGTAGTCTGCCCACGCGATGATGACTCCGCTACCCCCGCCCGGGACCATACTGACGGCGTACTGATAGTTCGAAGCCGTACAGACCGCGACTCCGTTGGCCGTCCAGAGCACGTGCCCGTCAGCGTCAACTCGCTGCGCGTAGACGTCGTCGTTGCCATTGCGGGAGTCGATCCAGGCTATGACAGCCCCACCCGCATCGTCAGTCGTGAGCCTGGGAGAGGTTTGCAGACCCGCGGCCGCGCAGATGGCGATTCCTTCGGGCGTCCAGAGCGGATTGCCATCGGCGTCCACGCGCTGCGCGTAGATGTCCGCCCCAGTGCCTGAGCGGTTATCTCTCCAGACAACAATCGCACCATTACTCCCGTCGCTGATGATGCGGCTATCGGATTGATCACCCGGGAGATCGCACAACGGCGTTCCGTCCGGAAGCCACGCCGCGCTGGCAGGCGCCGCGAAAAGAAACAGGCCGCAGACGAAACACGCGCATCTGAAGTACGTCACGCTCCGAACGCACCGACCCATGGCAAAACCTCCCTGAGGGCATTGACCCCGGCTTCGTAGCCTAATCCTGATCTGAACATGGCGGGTCTCTCGAGACCCGCAGAAGGTGGGCGACATTTGTCAGCGTGCAGAGACCGAACGATGTTGCCGGCGTGGAAAAGCTGTGCTGCACCGTCAGCATCTTGGACGGCTCTTTTGGACAGACCTATATCGTCAATGTTTAGTGCAAGAGGAAAAACGCCAGAAGTAGTGGTGACTGCCGATGGCGGCAACACAGCTGCTCCACACGTACGTTTGCGAGAAAGAGACGGGCTAATTTATTGTATGATAACACAATAAACCGCGCCTGTAAACGGCGAAGAGTAACAGTTATGTGTGGTAAGGCGCATGCAAGAGGGCGGGCAGCGTGGAACACTGAGTCGGCGTGTTCGCCCTGGGGTCTCATTCGCCGGCCGAAGGAGATCAGGAGAAGGCATGAGGAAGCTTTGCCGAGACGGTCCGTTTACCGAGAAGTTTCATTCGCCAGCGCTATGATGTGGCGGACTAGCTCACGCACGAAATCGCGCTCCCTGACTTTCCCCACTATCTTCCCCTTCCTGAACAGCAGTCCCTCGCCCTTGCCTCCGGCGATTCCCACGTCTGCGTGTCTGGCTTCGCCTGGGCCATTGACTGCGCAGCCCATCACGGCGATTCGAAGCGGAGCCTTCAAGAGGGATTTCCTCTGCAGCGCCTTCACCTGCGCCTCCACCTGCCGTGCAATCCGCGCTACGTCTATTTCACACCTGCCGCAGGTGGGGCAGCAGATCACCCTCGGGCCGGTCGGCCTGATGCCGAGGACGTCGAGTATTTGATACGCCACCTCGACTTCTCTGATTGGGCTCGCGGCCAGCGAGACTCTCACCGTGTCACCGATTCCCTCGGAAAGCAGTATTCCAATTCCGGCGGCAGAAACGACTGAGCCGTTGAACATGGTGCCTGCCTCGGTTATCCCGATGTGCAGGGGGTAGCGCACGAGCTGGGAGAGTTCTCTGTACGCGCGAACTGTGGCGGGAACGTCCGATGATTTGACGGAAACCACTGTCCGGTGGAAACCGAGGGATTCCAGGATGGCGACGTGGCCCATGGCGCTCTCAACCATGGCACGGTCAAGCGCATCGAGTCCATGCCTGGCGAGTAGGTCGGGCCCAACTGAGCCGGCGTTCACACCTATCCGTATGCAGGCACGATTTGCCTCTGCGATGCGCACCACCTCTTCGACTTTCTTCGGATTCCCTATGTTTCCAGGGTTGAGACGTATGCCGGGAAGTCCCTCTTCCAGCGCGACGAGAGCGAGCCGGTGGTCAAAGTGTATGTCGGCCACCACCGGGATCTTGACGCGCGACGCAATCTTGCCCAGAATCTTCGCCGCCGCCATGTCCGGAACGGCCACGCGCACCAGCTCGCATCCGGCGCGTTCAAGACTGCGGATCTGCCTCACGGTTGCGGCCGCGTCGCGTGTGTCGGTCTTGGTCATGGACTCGACAGCAATAGGGGCGCCGCCGCCGATTTCGAGCGAGCCGATTCTGACTTTGATTGTCTTCTTTCGCTTCCAGGGAAGTCCTGTTTTCATGCTCATGTGTTCCCATTGATCAAAGTCCGGGCAGCACTCGAATACATCCCCGGGTCTGTAACGTCAGGAAGACCCTCGTTACTCGAAGGGCTCCTGGTTCGCAGAAAGAACCCTCACGTGCTCTCGCCTCCCTACTTCCCTCCCGGCACTCTCACATCTCCCTGTCTCCTCGTCACTCCCTTCCTGTCGAAGTATTCGAGAAGCGGGACTGCATACTTTCGGGAAGTCTTCGCCGCGTCCTTGAACTCGCTCACCTGGAACTGACCTTTCCTGGCGAGCAGGTCTCGCACCATGGATTCGGCGTCGCGCATGTTGTCCGCATGAAAGAAGAGCTCGGCAGTGACCTTCACTAGTTTGCCCTCTTCCAGCAAGAGCTGGATAATGTCGTTGACCCTGTCGCCATCTGCGCGGGCGCCACCATCCACTCGCGCCCCGCGCGCCCCAACCCCCTTCACGGCATCGGGCGCAACCGGGACTCCGCTCGCGGCCGCGAGCTCCTTGACATAAGGAACATTGAGACCGGCTTTCAACAGCTCCGTCTCGGCGCGCTCTTTGAGCTTAATCTCGTCCAGAGACAGGGTGATGTCGGGCGAATCGATTCTGTATCTCTCCTCCTTCGTGAACAACCGCCCAGGTTTGGCAAGAGAATCCACGGCCGCAGCGAAGACTTCCTGCGGCACGCCCGCGAACCTGTTCCGGAGCTCACCCTTTGTCATCCCCCACCTGAGCCGGTATTTCGTCTGATAATCACTGAGCGATTGCGCTAAGTCGTCAGCGACCTTTTTCAAGTGCTCTGCGTGAAGCAGAGTGTTGCCGGCGCGAAAAACCATCCCGCCGCCCGACAAGACACTTATGGCTTTCTCCGCGTCCGAAGCAGACACACCGGCCTCTCGCGGAACATCAGAAGCCGCGAGTCCCTTCTCTCCTGACGCCTTAATCTTCTGCTCGACTCTCTCTCGAGGAGATCCCCGCTCGACGAGGTTCAGTGTCTCCACCACGTCAGTATCCTTCTTCCTGTGCTTGACCGCGCGAGCGACAAGCACGCTTCCGCCCCCTATGGTCGTTTGCGGGGAATACGAGCGCACGACGAACCTGTCTCCCTGGAGCGCGACTGTCGGCGATTCCATTCGCAACTGTATCAGTGCGCTTTCTCCGCGTCCGAGTTCTTCTTTGTCGAGAAGATGTACTCTGCCTATGACCTCGCTCGCGCCCAGGTGGAATCGGATTCTCGCGCGGGTCTTGAGAGAACGAGCAGCGGTTTTCAGAAGCTCAAACCTGGCGTCTATCATGGAGCTCGGGCTCGCCGCACCCGGTGTGAGAAGCCAGTCCCCTCTTCCCAGGTCTGCGCGAGACACGCCGTGCACGGCCAGTGCGGCTCTCTCACCGGGCACTGCCTCGTTGACGTCCCTGCCGAACACCTGGACGTTCCTGACTCTGACGCTTCTACCCTGAGGCAGGACCTCGAGATTGTCGCCGACTTTCACCTGGCCGCTCCACAGTGTGCCGGTCACGACTGTGCCGAAACCCTCCACCGTAAACACGCGGTCGATCGGAAGACGCACGAATTCAACCCGGGCTCTCTCCGGGATTCTGGCAACGACCTCGTCTACGGCCGCAAGCAGTGCTGCCTTGCCTTCGCCGGACACGGACGAGACCGGCACTATCGCAGCGTTCTCCAGAACCGTGCCCTCGAGGGCACCAGTCACATCCGCTCGCACCATGTCCAGCCACGCGGCATCCACGAGGTCGGTCTTTGTGAGCGCAACGACACCTCCGTGCACACGAAGTATGTCGACTATGTTGAGGTGTTCTTTCGTCTGCGGCATCACCCCCTCGTCGGCGGCGATGACAAACAGCACCAGGTCGATCCCGCACGCCCCCGCGAGCATGTTCCGCACAAAGCGCTCGTGGCCGGGCACGTCAACGATCCCTGCTCTCACTCCGGACGGCAGCGTGAGATGAGCGAAGCCGAGGTCAATGGAGATGCCTCGCTCCTTTTCTTCTTTCAAGCGGTCGGTGTCGATTCCTGTGAGCAGCTTGACTAGTGCGGTCTTCCCGTGATCGATGTGGCCTGCTGTGCCTATTACGACGCCTTTGATCGGCATAAGGGAGCTACTCCTCCTCACGCCATATTTTTGCACCCAGCGCCGACAACTTCTTCTCGATGGCCTCGTAGCCGCGGTCTATGTGGTAGATTCGCGAGACCTCCGTCTTCCCCTCCGCCACGAGCCCGGCCAGAATCAAGGCCGCGCTCGCCCGCAAATCCGTGGCCATGACCTGCGCACCGCTCAATTTCCCCAATCCCTTCACCGTGGCCACGTTCCCTTCGACGTTTATGTCCGCGTTCATCCGCCTCAGTTCCCCCACGTGGGTGAAGCGGTCGCTGTATATGTTCTCGACGAAAACACTCGTGCCCTGAGCCGTGCACATGAGGGCCATCATCTGCGCCTGCATGTCTGTTGGAAAACCGGGGTAGGGAGCGGTGCTGACGTTGACTGCCCCCGGCCTGTCCGCCGCGGAAACGACGAGCTCCGAGCCTTCCTGCATTATGTGTGCGCCGGCCTCGCTCAGCTTGGAGATCACAGAAGTGAGGTGTGATGGATTGCAGTTGGCGATCCGCACCGTGCCCTTCGTGATGGCCGCAGCCGCCATGAACGTGCCCGCCTCGATCCTGTCCGGAATCACCGCGATCTCAGCAGGCCTCAACGACTCCACACCTTCGATCTCCACGACCTGTGTGCCGATGCCTGAAATCTTTGCGCCCATCCTGTTGAGGAACTGCGCCAGGGCGTCGATCTCCGGCTCGCACGCGGCGTTGCTGAGCACGGTCTTTCCTTTCGCTAGGCACGCGGCCATCATTGCGTTGCCCGTGGCTCCTACGCTGGAGATGTCGAAATGCAGGTTCGCGCCTCTGAGCTCATCCGCCTCCGCTACGATGTACCCGTGCTCGATTGTCACTCGCGCACCCAGCCCCTCCATAGCTTTTATGTGTAGGTCAACCGGCCTCGGACCCCACGCGCAACCACCGGGCAGGGAAACCTTTGCGTGTTTGAAGCGGGCGAGCAGCGGGCCCAGCACGTAGACCGAAGCCCGCATGGTCTTGACCAGCTCGTACGGCGCTTCGTGTGAGCCGCAGCCACTCGTGTCGAGCGTCAGGGCCCCGTGCTCAAGAGTGACCCTCGCGCCCAGCGTCTCGAGCATCTGCTTCATGGTGATGACGTCCCTGAGACGCGGCACATTAGTGATGACGCTCTTGCCGGGAGCCAGAATGGTGGCTGCCATCACCGGCAGCGTGGCGTTCTTCGATCCCGCGACCTCGACTCTGCCGGTCAGCCTGTTTCCTCCGACAATGACTATTTTCTGCATGGCGGCCTCGTTGGATGCACGTAGTGCTTGAGAAGAAAGTCGAGAGTCTTTTCGAAACCAGGTGTCTGTCTGTCCACCGCGTATCCTCACTATGCGGCGGGACATCCAGTTGTCCGGGCGGATTATACACGACTGAGATGGCACGGGAAAGGCCAGAGAAGAAACCTCCGTCTACGGCCTCCGGGCCACGAGCACCCGCTCGATGCCGGCGAGGTCTCTGACCGTGCGAATTCCGGCGAGCTGGACTGAGCGAGCAATTCCCACGGCAGCCGGCGCCTGGCCGGCGCCGATTTCAATGAGGAACCAGCCGCCGTGCTTGAGGAAGGGCGGCCCCTCTTCCAAGATCCGCCGCACCAGGACGAGCCCGTTACTCCCGCCGTCGAGGGCTCGGACCGGTTCGTGCACGCTGACCTCCGGCTCCAGTGTTGGAATCTCCGAAGAGGGAATGTACGGCGGATTAGCCGTAATCAGGTCGACCTTTTCCATGAGCCGCGCGAGCCCATCCGCAGCAAAGAGGTCACCGAGGTGAAAGAACATTCTCTCATTGACGCCGTGGTTGACCGCGTTCGCTCGTGCCAGCTCCATCGCTTCGGGAGATATTTCGGCAGCATGAACGACGGCGGAGGGTTTCGCGACCGCGATACTGACGGCGATCACTCCGCTCGCAGTGCACAAATCTAGAATTGTCGGCGCCGCGGCGTGTTCGAGCAGCTTTAGTGCTTCAAGCATCACGAATTCAGTCTCCGGCCGCGGGATGAACACTCCTTTTCTCACGAGAAACTCGAGCCCCATGAACTCAACGACCCCAGTGAGGTGCTGCAGCGGCACGCGGCGAGCCCGCTCTTCAATGAGCGTGGCCGCGTGGTCCAGATCATCCTGTGCGAGGGGCTCGTCAGAACAGAGGAGCAGCCTCTCTCTGGCAATGCCCAGCACAAGACTCAGGAGGATCTCGGCTTCAAGTCTAGGGGATTCTATGCCGACTGTGCGGAGTTTGAGCGTGGAAGTCTGAAGAAACTGCGATACTGTCAACTGCGGCGACACCTGCTTTAGGACGCCAGATCAGGATCAGGAAGCCAGCCATGGGCTGGCGTTTGCCAGGAAACGCGTGTCCCAAGACCTGAACCCAGCGCAACCAAGTCTGGCTGCCCCGTGGCATTGGTTTCAGTTCTTGCCGGGGGCCGTCAAAAACGTACCAGTCTCCAGCTTGTCCCGCGCCGCCCTCAGCCCGTCCACCAGCTCTCCCAGTCTGCCGTCGAGGACCTGGTCCAGCTGGTAGAGGGTGAGGCCGATTCTGTGGTCTGTGACGCGGCCTTGCGGGAAATTGTAAGTGCGGATCTTGGCGCTCCTGTCGCCAGTGGAGACCTGGGCCCGTCTCTCCTTGGCGATTTTCATCTCCTGCTCTTCCTGTTTTGCCGCAAGAAGGCGTGCCCTAAGGACTTTGAGCGCCTTCGCCTTGTTCTTGAGCTGTGACCTCTCGTCCTGGCACTGGACGACGAGACCGGTGGGAATGTGCTTCATCCGCACGGCGGAATCGGCAGTGTTGACGCTCTGGCCTCCCGGGCCCGAGGAGCGAAAAACATCCACCTCGAGATCTTTCGGGTCTATCTGGATGTCCACCTCTTCCGCCTCGGGCAGTATCGCCACCGTCACGGCAGAAGTGTGAATCCTCCCGCTTGCCTCAGTGACGGGCACTCGTTGGACTCTGTGCACTCCGCTCTCGTATCTGAGAAAGCTGAACGCGCCCTTCCCTTCGACGAGGAAGATGATTTCCTTGAAGCCGCCCGCGTCGCTGGTGCTTCTGTTCATGAGCTCGACCTTCCAGCCCTTGGATTCAGCGTACTTCATGTACATTCTCGAGAGGTCCGCCGCGAAAAGAGCGGCTTCTTCTCCGCCGGTCCCCGCTCTTATCTCGACTATCACGTTTCGCTCGTCGTTCGGGTCCTTGGGCCTCAGAAACTCTTTAAGTTCGCTCTCGAGCACCCCGAGTCTTGCGCGCAACTCGTCGACTTCGCTCCTGGCAATGCCGACTAACTCCTGGTCCTTGGAGTTCTCTATTATCTGTTCGTCCTCGGCAATGTTGTGAGCAATGGAGCTATACTGCTTCCACGTCTCCACGACCGGCTCCAGTCCGCCGCGTTCTTTGGCGATTCCTTTGAGCTTCTGCGGATCACCGAGAACGGCGGGGTCGGCCAGCTTCTGTGTGAGCTCGTCGTAGCGAGATATTATGTTCTGGATTTGCTCAAACATTTTCGTTGTCGGGTCTTTCCTTCTGTCCGCTGTCCCTACAGCCCTTCTCTAGGCGCCATCTGCACGCCTACAACACTTCTTTCAGCGCTCGCAACGCCACTTCCACCTGCTCTCGTGTGGGCTCCCTGGTCGTCATGCGCTGAAGCCAGAGTCCCGGGGCAATCAGCACGGCTCCCAGGGCGCTCTTAGCGTACTTTCCGGACAGCTTCGTGATCTCGAACGCCACTCCCGCAATCAACGGAACGGTCAGAAATCGTAGCCCCCGCTCCCCCCAGCTCTCCGGCTTGCCGAGCGCGATGAAGACGACGAGGCTTACGACCACCACCGCCAGCAGAAAGCTGGTTCCGCACCTGGGATGGAGGGTGGTGTACTTCATGGCGTTGTCCGCCGTCAGTTCTTCTCCGGCCTCGAAGGCGTGTATGGATTTGTGCTCCGCCCCGTGGTACTGGTAGAGCTTCCGCATCTCGCTCCATAGACCGACCAGGGAAACGTAAAGAACGAACACCACGAGCCGCACCGCTCCGTCCACCAGATTGAACCAGAAACCGCTCTCCAACCCGAATCTCTCTGCCACGAAAAGCGGGAGATAGAAGAAGAGCGCAAACCCCAGGACCAGCGCGACGATCACGGTGAGAGTGAGACTAAGCGTAGTTATCGTATCGCGGGGATTCTTCTTCGCGTCTTTCCCGTCCCTCCCGTCTTTCCCGTCCTCCTCCCTCAACGCCTCTTCAGCAGAGTATGCCAGTGAGCTGATTCCCAGCGAGAGGGTCTCGATCAGGACTATTGCGCCTCTGAGGACTGGAAGGCCAAGGATCTTTGTTCTCTTTGAGACCGAGACGTAGGGGATTCTTCTGACTGTGATCTCGCCGCCGGGCCTGCGCACGGCAGTGGCGACCAGTTTCGGAGAGCGCATCATGACGCCCTCTATGACAGCCTGGCCGCCGACCGAGATCTTCTCTGCCCAAATGAGGGTTCGGGCGACTTGAGCCAGCAAAGTCTGCATTGCCATGGATATCTTCGCAGCAGGTGAGGATTGTCGGAGCAACGGGGAAAGCTCTCTCAGGCCTTCGCCTCCCCCGATTCGGCGGGCTGGGCGCTTCCAGCCGGCTTGGCGCTTCCACCTGTCTTGGGGCCTTTGGCGTATTTCCTCCTGAACCTCTCGACCCTGCCTGCGGTGTCTATGAGTTTCTGCTTGCCCGTAAAGAACGGGTGGCAGCTCGAGCAGATTTCCACGTGGATGTCCTTCACCGTGGAGTGGGTTTCGATGACGTTCCCGCAGACACAAGTTATCTTTGTCTCGTGGTACGCAGGATGAATTTTCTTCTTCATTAGCTGTCTCCCTCGCGAAACTCTCGGCTACTCGATTCTCCGGCAAACTGCCCTCCGGGCCACCCCACGCGGACAGCCGGCGCGACTCGCGCCCCCCGCCTCCGCACCATCAGGCGCAGCGCGTTTCCCTCTACGCGTTCATCGACTCCAGAAACTTCTTGTTGGTCTTGGTCTGGCCCATCCTTCCAATGAGAAACTCCATGGCCTCGACCGAATTGAGATCGGCCAAAAACTTCCTCAGTATCCAGACCTTGTTGAGCTCGTCCTGCGCGAGGAGAAGCTCCTCGTGCCTCGTGCCGGACTTGTTGATGTCCAACGCAGGGAATATTCTCTTGTCGCTGATGCGTCTGTCAAGCACAAGCTCCATATTGCCCGTGCCCTTGAACTCCTCGAAAATTACTTCGTCCATACGGCTTCCGGTCTCGATCAAAGCGGTCGCAATGATCGTCAGGCTTCCGCCGTTCTCGATGTTCCTCGCGGCTCCGAAAAACCTCTTTGGCTTCTGAAGCGCGTTCGCGTCCACACCGCCGGACAGTATCTTTCCGCTGTGCGGAACGACCGTGTTGTGCGCCCTCGCAAGTCGCGTGATGCTGTCGAGCAGGATGACCACGTGGCGGTTGTGCTCGACCAAACGTTTGGCCTTCTCCAGCACCATCTCCGCGACCTGTACGTGCCGCTCGGCGGGTTCATCGAAGGTCGAGCTAACGACCTCTCCATTCACGGAACGTTCCATGTCGGTGACCTCTTCCGGCCGCTCGTCTATGAGGAGGACGATCAGGACCACCTCGGGATGGTTTTCGGTTATGCTGTTCGCTATTTTCTGAAGAAGAATCGTCTTCCCTGCCCTGGGCGGCGACACTATGAGACCTCTCTGCCCCTTTCCGATCGGGGAAAGTAGATCCATGATGCGCGTCGAGATGTCGTGGCTCTTCGCTTCGAGTTGCAGCCGCTCGCGCGGGTAAAGCGGAGTCAGGTTGTCGAAGAGGATCTTGTCTTTCGCGACCTCCGGGCTCTCGAAGTTGACCGCCTCCACGCGCAGTAGGGCGAAGTAGCGCTCCCCGTCCTTGGGTGGCCTGACCTGGCCTGAGATCGTGTCTCCAGTCCTCAGGTCGAACCTCTTGATTTGTGATGGTGACACGTATATGTCATCCGGGCCGGGCAGATAGTTATAGTCAGTGGACCTGAGAAAACCATACCCTTCCGACAGGATCTCGAGCACACCCTCGGCAAATATCAGACCGTTCTGCTGGGTCTGCGCCTCGAGGATCTTGAACATCAGGTCCTGCTTGCGCATTCCGCTGGCGCCAGGGATATTCAGCTGCTGCGCCAGCTGCACAAGCTCTGCAACCGTCTTACCCTTCATTTCAGCAATGCCCATAAATCACACTCCTCACGTTTGAACCTCAAAGGGCAGGAATCAAGAACGTACGAATCTCATATACAGATTGGTGAATCAGGACGCTTGTTCATGCAGGAAAATGCCAGTTCTTTGTAGTCTTATGCGACGGGCATAACGCGACCTGAGGAATCTGCGAACAAGGCTCTAAACCCGGCTCAGGGCCTCCGCAAGAATGATGCCACTTGAGACAGAGTCAACGAGGGCGCCAGGCGAGAAGAAAGCTCGACAGGTCAATTCCACTTTCAGGTGAATGCTACCGCATTGTTCAAAACCTGTCAAGAGACATTTCAGGCGCCGCCGAACCTGGAACCGGCGCTGCCGCTCATCGCCGCCACTCGGAGAGGCGGCCGTCATTCACCGGATTCTCCGAAGAGCCTTCTCAGCTTGCGGCCTACTGCGTGAATCCTAAGGGAGTTCCAGGCCGAGAGCAATTGGGAAAATCGAGAGGCCTTTCCTACACCCTCGCGGAGCCACTCCTTCACAAACTCGCCGGACTGGATGTCCTTGAGAAGCTGTCGCATTGCGCGTTCGGTCTCCTCCCCGATGACGCGGTTTCCTCGCGTCAGCATGCCGTAGAGGGCCGGCGTGCTGACCCGGTCTGCGAATCCGTCCAGGCCGGCCGTGTCTATGACTTCGGCCGACGCCTTGAGCTGGCTCACGCATTCCATGTAGGCCATCTCGGGCTCGTACCCGTTTTCCACCAGGACGTTGAACGCCTTGAGCAGAAGAAAGGCCGCTCCACCACACAGGACCGCTTGCTCGCCGAACAGGTCGACTTCGGCCTCGTCTTTGAAGGTGGTCTCGAGTAACGCGGAGCGCGCAGAGCCGAGGGCCCAGGCGTAAGCGAGCGCAGTCCGGAGCGCGGTCCCGCTAGAATCCTGATGGACGGCCACGTAGCAGGGCAGCCCCGCCCCTTCTGTGTAGAGCTGCCTGAGGAGGCTTCCCGCTCCCATGGGGGCGACCATGAAGACGTCCACTCCCTTCATGGGCCTGAGGATGCCAAAATGGACGCTCAGGCCGTGCGCGAGGCAGAGCGCCGCTGCGGGCCTCATCCGGGGAACAACCTGCTCCTCGTAGACCCTGCCGTGAACTTCGTCCGGAACGAGAAGGGAGACGATGTCAGCACGCGACACCGCGTCCGCAATCGGCATCGCTTCGAGGCCGTCGGATTTCGCGCTCTTCAGAGACGGGCTTCCCGCCCTCAGTCCGACGACGACGCGCACTCCGCTGTCGCGGATATTGAGTGCGTGGGCCCGGCCCTGGTTGCCGTAGCCCACCACACTCACAGTCCTGCCTTCGATGAAGGAGCGTTGGCAGTCAGCTTCTGAAAAGAATCGGGTCACTTCACTGACTTGCTACTGGGGAGAATTCCACCTTGTTGACTGCCGGGGCGGTGCCATTCACGAAGTAAACCCCGATGCCCTTCGTCCAATAAAACCATACTTCTACAGTCCCGCCCGACTCCTCATAGGTGTAAACCTGTTCCGGCTTCCCGTTGTTCTCCATGACCTTGTTTTGTGCCGTGACGTCGGGGTATCTGGACTTCATGGTGTCCGTGTTGAACCAGGCGTCGAGGTCGGTCTGCGCCGTTCCCCTCTGGAGCGCCTTGGACATGACTATCTCGGCCACCGCCATTTCGTCGCTTCCTGCCCTGGCGTAAGCTCTTCCCAGTCTGTAGTGGAAGTCGAAGGCCTTGGGGTCCAAATTGACGGCCTTCTGGAGAAAGGGCAGGGCCTCGTCCAGCTTGTCCATCGCGAGGTAGGCGGTCCCCAGGTTGAAGGTGGCATCGATGTTGTCTGGAGTCCTCTCCAGCACACGATTGTAGAGGGCAACCGCCTTGTCGTAGTACTGTGTTTTTGCCACTGCGATGCTTTCTGCCAGGGCGGCTTCCGAATATGCGTTGGCGAGTTCGAACTGCGTTTCCACAAGCGTCGTGTCCAGCCCGAGCGCCTTCTCATACAGCACGATGGCGTCCAAGAAACGCCTTTCCTTTGCCTCACCTCTGGCCATGTCCAGGTAGCTTGCGGCGAGATTCTTTCGGGCATTGACATCAGTCGGGTTCAGCGTGAGGGCCTTCTGGAAGAGGGCGAGCGCCCGATCCGGCTGGCCCGTCTTTCTCAGACAGAACGCCAGGTTCGTGTAAGCCCTGACGTCCTTCGAGTCCAGGTCGATGGCCTTCTCGAACTCTTTTGCCGCCTCCGCGAAATTCTGCTCTTCGTTGGACAGCCTGATGCCCGCGTTGAAGTGTTCAACCCAGTAATGCTTGCGGTTGGCATCCACGTCCTTCTGCGTCTTCGGGTCAAGCTCTACTGCTTTGTCGAATTCCTGGCCCGCCTTCTTGGTCTCACCTATCTCTGCGTACACCATCCCCAGCTCAAGATGGGCCAGCGGGTTCTTGGGCTCCTGCTGGACAGCCAGCTCGAGCTCCCGCTGCGCCTTGTCGTAGATCTTCTGGCTGCGGTAAAGCCGTCCGCCGGACAGGTGGGGATTCTGTGCGCAACCGGTGATGGCGAAGGCACCGATCAAGCCTAGCAGCAAGAGAGAACTTGAAAAGCGTCGCATATTTCCTCCTTTCAGCCGGACGAGGCTGAACGAAAACACCGCCGGGATGCATCCCGTTGAACGTTCGGACTCACATGATGTGTGGATTCTGTTTCCACTGATTCAAGAAGCTATGCGTGTGAGCGAACCGCAGCACGGTCGCTCACAGCATCTTGTTGCCGTTGATCATAACCTCAAAAGAACACGAAAGAAAGTTCGCGGCCTTCCTCGAGGCCAGCATGCGCAAAAGAAAAATCTCAAAATACTCCATCAGCTGGGAGATGCTGGTGTCAATAGTGAGCTCGAGAGAGATCAGTTTCTTTTTCTCGACCACTCTCAGAAATGAATTGGTCGCCGCGTAATTGACCCTGTCGTGGATGTCCAACTTTATCATGTCAGCGCTCCTCACTCGGGAGCGGTGGACGTCGCTCTTGTCGGCCAGGATGATGGCCGCGCTTATGTCGCTGACTGACTCGCCCTGGTTTTCGTGGTGGTTTCCGATTGCCGCGATTATCTCTGCCAGCTCGTTTTCGCCCATACCCATGTCTTTCAGGACGCTGAAGGCGAGGACCGCCCCGGACTGAGCGTGATAATCCCTGTTGATGACGTTGCCTATGTCGTGGAGATACCCCGCAATCGAGGCAAGCTCCGTCACTCGCTCGGGCCTGCCGAGACGTTTGAGGATATTGCAGGAGATGCTGGCGACCAGGTTGGCATGCCGCTCGCCGTGCTCGGTATATCCGATGACTCCGAGCTGCTGGTCTGCCTTACCTATGAAGGCCCTCACCGTCGGGTGGGCTCTTACCTGTTCAAGAGTAATCAAACCCGGAAAACACCACCTAAGCAAACACAGCCGGCAGCCGCCGACTGCAAGAAAATGACCCAAAACAACAGTATGTTAGGCTACACCCGCGCGGCGAGGCTGTCAAGGGGGAGAAAAGGAAGAAAATGGGCCACCGCTTGCGGCCCGCTATCGCAGCTTCAATTCCTCCTTGACCTTCTTGAGCAGTGTGTTCGCCTTCTCGGCGGCTTCGGGCGGCGGCAAGGTTTTGCCGTCACCCATCTCGACACGGACATGGAACCGAATGGGCGCGTTCGTTCTGGGGCAGAATCTCGGCGGGTGCGACGAGGGCTGGCGGCGCGCACAGTATGGCTCTGTCATTAAGTATCCCCAATGGTATGGGCTCGCCGGGGATGCTGACGGCTCCCGAAAGAAGCCACAGGATTCCACTTTCAATTGCCCCACTGATGGCTTTGTCTACGACAGTCCGCCCCATTCTTGGAATCTGTATGGGCTCCTGATAACCACCTTCTCGTGACACTTGTACAATGTTGGGGCCGCCGAAGTAGTCGGCGATTGACTTGGCCGTGACATCTCCGGCCGGCCACAACCCCGGCAACCTTTCCGGCGCCAGCAATGCCGGAGAGAGTTCGCTCAGTTCCGCCGCCTCCGGAAGAACAAGTTCCAGGGCTGGATCGTTTAGGACGTTTTCGTCAGGCCAATTCATCCACCAAGTTCGGAACGTTCCATCGGGGCGGGCAAGCCGCAGCACAAATGTTCCTCGTTCACACCCGTCAGCCAGGGTATCCAGAATGGCGCTGGCTTTGAGCATCTTCGGCAAGTGTGGAAGTTGCGCGAATGCTCCCCCCAAGTCCCTAACTCGGCGCGTGGTCTCTCCGGCACGCCAGAGGTTATAGGGTCCATCTGGGAGGAGGGCCTCGGCCGTTACTGCTGTGTCCTGTATGCGCGACCGATTGTCGGACTTGATGATGTTGAAATGCGGTTCGTCGGTGACGGTGATCTTGAATGACTGCACTTCGTTTTTCTCTGACGCGGTCACCACGATGCAATAGGCTTGTCTGATGGCGTCAGAGATGTGGCCTCTGGACCTGTCTATGTTCATCCTGAGGGTTTGCCACTGACATCAGGTGAACGTACTGAGACCAGGAAAGAGGGAAGGCGCTGGGCAACGCAGATACCCACTGAGTCGATGTGGCGGCAGGTGCGAGGACTTCAGCGGATTCCAGAGACAGTTCCGGGACAACTCCCCTGGCCTCCGATTTTGCAGACGGTGTCTGGCATTTCTTGGCCCGGCGTTCCTCTGCCACTGTCGAGAGCTTCACCTGTGTCTCGAATTGTCCAAACAGCGTCTGGCAATTCTTGACTCGAATTCTTCTGGACGCCGCCGGGATAACTGCGTGAGCCTCCAATTTGCCAGACGGTGTCTGGCAAATCTCCCATCCGAGGTAGAACAGTCTCATCTGCTGGAGATTGGAACGCGAGAATCCGCGTCCAAACTTCGCGGTAAAATCCCTCGACAACCAAATAAGAAGCTGTTCGCCATACTCCGCTCTCGCTTTACCTCCTTGCTCGAACTCGACAATGCGTCTCCCGATTTCCCAATAGGCCGCCGTAAGAATGCTGTTGGTTGAGCGAACGGCAGTGCATCGGGCTTGTTCCAGAAGGCCAGAGATATCCGAAACCAGTCGGCCGTAATCTCCGGTTCGTTCCACGATGTGAGCGCCGGAATCTGGAACCAGCGCCTTGAGGGCCGAGCCCTCAGTTTTCCTCTTGAGTTGTCTCGTTGTCACGATCGTTCCCTCCCCCTCATCTTCCCCTTTCCTCTCGAATCGCATCCGTGCGTAATCCTGTATCCTTTACCGTTTCTCCCGCTCCGTCCACTTGCCTTCCTCGTCCGCGATTTCCTCTTGCCTGGAATCGGCTCTGACCCCGCGCGCTTCAACATGGTTGCTCAAGGATTCGAGAAGCGATCGTTCATCGCTCCCGTGAGGCGAGAGCTCGATAAGGGATTGCATAAGTCGCTTGAAGAGCTCGTGCCGGCGCAGACCGTTGTCGTCCAGGTACTCGTCCACCTTGTGGACGTCGCCCACCTCCCAAAGGTGCATCAGGCAATGGACGCGGTCAATGAGCGGCACGGGCTTGCCCGCCGGGGCCTCGTCCAGGCCGAAGTTGTGGCGATGGAGGAGTCGGGAGGAGCTTCTCAGAATGAGGGATGAGGCTGTCAAGCCCCCACCGGGTCCACGTCGACACTCACGGTGACCCCGCCAATCTCATGCTTCCCACCGAGTTCCGCAAGAATGCCCCTCGCCGCCTTGCTGACGGCCTCGCGTTTTTCGCTCCTCATGCTCATGTGCCAGCGGAATTGGCCCCTTGATCTCGCGGGAAACGCGGGCGACGGACCGAGTATCTGGACCCACAGGCTCTGCTTTTCCAGCGCCGACGCAACCGAAGCAGCGACAGAGCTGACCTGCTTGACAACTTTAAGTACCTGCGGCTCCTTCGGCCCGAAAATGTGTATGGCGATCAGCGTGGAGAACGGAGGATAGCCCAGCTCCTCTCTCTGCTGGAGCTCTTGCTCGTAGAAAAGTCCGTGGTCACCTGTGACAATAGCACGGATGCTGTGATGCTCAGGATTCAGCGTCTGGATGACAATCTGCCTTGCCGCAGGTGCAGCGAGGTCAGATTTCATCGCATCATCGGGTCCTGTCCTGGGCCCGGAGTGACCTGCGTCCCCATGACAGCTCGCGGCGGCCGGGTCACCGACTAGCGAGACCACCTCGGAAAGGAGCTCGAACGCCCGCTCGCCCGAGCGAAAATCCGGAATATTGAGCTGCGCCTCGGCGTGGAGGACACCCACAAGGGAGATCTCGCCAAGGTCGAAGCCCTTCATGACCATCAGCGTACCTATCAGGACGTCCAGCTCGCCTTTCGCGAACTTGCGGGCCGCACCCACTGCGTCCTCTCCTGTTCGCGCTGAGTCGAGGTCCATACGGGCCATGCGAGCAGAAGGAACGAGCTTCCGAAGCTGCGTCTCGACTTTCTCGATGCCGGCTCCCCCGAAGCGGAACCTCACACCATTGCATTTCTGACACGACAAGGGCGCGTGGGTCCTGTACCCGCAGTGATGGCAGAGGAGCGCGCCCTCTCCCGAATGCAGAACGAGCGGAAGCTCGCAGGAGGGACATGCTTCGACGCGGCCGCAATCCTGGCATTGGACGTAGGTCGAGAAGCCGCGTCTATTCAGGAAGAGGAGCACTTTTCGTTGTTCATCGAGACACCGCTGGATGGCGGAAGCCAGGGGTAACGAGAATTCGCCTGCACCGGCCACAACATTGTCCCAGTTTCTCATGTCCACGACGCGTATGTCCGGCTGCGCGACGTCGGGAGACCACTCTGCTGCCGGATGCGCAACTTCTGGGGAAACCTCTGCTGTTTGCGCGGCTTCGCGAGCGGCCTCGCCTGATGGCTGCGCGACCTCAGGAGAAACCACGGCCACCGGCTGCGCAGCGTCGGGGGCTTCGACCCTTGGCCCTACCGCGGGCTGCGGAGTCTCTCGAGAATCTTCTGTCACGGACCCTGCCGCCAGAAGCTGATATTCGTTTCGTTTGAGCGCAAGATAAGTCTCCACGGATGGCGTGGCAGAAGCGAGCACGATGGGGATGCCCTCGAGCTCGGCCCTCATCAGGGCGACGTCCCGTCCGTTGTAACGCGGCGTCTCTTCCTGCTTGTAAGGCTGTGCGTGCTCGTCTTCCACTGCGATGAACTTCAGATTTTGGAGCGGGAGAAAGACGGCCGAGCGCGTGCCGACGACCACGCTTAGATGGCCGGTACGGCAGTCCTCCCATATCTTCTTTCTCTCGGAAATTCGCAGCTTACTGTGGAAGAGAGCCATGTTCGGGCCAAAACGGGCTTTCAGGAGTCCCACCAGTGTTGCCGATGTGGAGACCTCGGGCACAAGGAAGAGAACGCTGCCTCCTGCCGCGACAATCGCGTTCACGAGATGCGGATACAGTCTCTCGCGGCCTGCATCGAGTAAGTGAAGTACAAACACGCGCGCGGCCCCGGTATCACCATCACTTTCAGCCCCGACCGGTTCCACAAAGGGTGCGATTACCTCTCGTACCGCGGGCGCACTATCCTCGGGAGCGCGCGGTCTCTTATCCGCATGGCCAGGATACGCAGCGGCGAGAATCTCGCCCAGCGGGCTGAGGTAGTGTTCTGCGACACGGCGTCCGAGCTCGAGCATTTGTGAATCGAAGACCGGCTCAGGCCGAACAAGCGCCTCGAGCAGCTTCACACTCTTCAGATCCTCCCGGGGCTCAACTCCTACGACAAACCCGGAGAGCTTGCGCCTTCCGAGGGAAGCGAGGACGTGCGACCCCAGTGTCGCTCCTGCCGCGAGCGGCTCCGGCACGACGTACGTAAACACACCCTGCACGGGGATCGGGAAGGCCACTTGTACGTACTGCTTCTGTGCCACAGGAATCACCTTGAGTGCGCCACTAGCACAAAGGGGTGTGCGTTACGATCACTCTGAACTGTCAGATCATTGCGAATTGGTGGTCACGTTGGACAAGACTAACTGGCGGCGCGGTCTAGTCTTGTCAACCGCTGTTGCAGCAAGGCTGAACAAATGAGTGAGCCCAATCTGAGAGTCTATCTTTGGGTAGAACAGAAGGCAAGGCGCTTGTGCAGAAACAAACGACGATTACGCGGGCATTACGGGCAGAGGCACGAGTCGCAATTCCATGAACAAAAAGAGAACCGGGTTCGGGCGCGGCATGGCTGGGCCGATTCTTACAGGGCAAACAGCCGAAGTTCTCTTCTGGAATCCCTTCATGTGGTCCTCTGCCCGTCTAACCGGCAACTTGCTGCGTACTCGGTTGACCGAGGATCATGTTGATCCTCTCAACGAGTTTCCTGGGACTGAAAGGCTTCGTGATGTAGTCGTCGGCCCCAACCTGGAATCCCATCTTCTGGTCGACGTTTCTGCCCTTTGCAGAGAGCAGTATGACAGGAATGTTCTTCGTATCCGGGTCGGCCTTCAGTATCTTGCACGTCTCGTATCCGTCCAGCTTCGGCATCATGATATCGAGTACAACGAGGTCCGGCTTGTCGCTCTTCACCTTGTGAAGAGCCTGCTCGCCGTCCAGGGCGGTCACGACCTCGTAGCCCTCCATGCCAAGGCTGAAGTCCAGTATGTGGACTATGTATATCTCGTCGTCCACTACCAGGATCTTCCCCTTTGACATAATCTCAACCTCCTTCCGTCAGAATCCCGACTTGTCTGCTCGCGGCCTCGCGAGTCGCGCGCGACCTGAATCCAACTGCCGCGGTCAGTTTCTCGTCTTCGATGACCTTGATGAGGGTCTCCACGATCTCTTCGTCGAACTGTGTGCCTGCGCAGCGCCGCAGTTCCGCTATCGCATCCCTGTCGCTCAGCGGCTCCCTGTAGGGCCTTCCGAGCCGCATGGACTCGTAGGCGTCCACCACGGCGAGGATCCTCCCTCCCAGTGGAATCTGGTAGCCCCGCAGCCCCCGCGGATAGCCGGAGCCGTCTACTTGTTCGTGATGGCAGAGTATGAGCTCGTTCACCTGTTCCATGAACTCGATCGGCCTCACGATGTCGATTCCTTCCTCCGGGTGCCTGTGCAGGAGCTCGACCTCCTTCTCCCCGAATCTGCACGAGCTCTCCATCAGCCGGCGGCCTATGCGCACCATCCCGACGTCATGGATGCTGGACACGTAGGCCATAACGCCCAGTTCCTGACCGCTCATTCCTATCCGCCGCGCGATTTCCACCGCGTAGCTGACGAACTGGCCCGAACAGAGCTTCAGCCGGTTGCGCCTCATGTTCACGATCAGGGCCTTCAGCGCCTCACCGGTGTTGGTGGCCAGGCGCCTCACTTCTTTGTACGATTCCAGGTTCTTGCATATCATCCCGACCCGCTCTGCTAGGCAGCACAGGAGAATGGAATCGTCGCCCGTGAACGGCGCGCACGAGATCTTGTTGTTGATGTTGAGGACACCGATTATCTTGCCCTCGTTTCTTATGGGCACGCTCAGTAGCGACTTGGTCTCGTACTGTGGGTGGTTCTCCCTGGAGAATCTCTCGTCTTGTTCAATGTTCGTGATGAGAAGCGGCTTTCCGTGCTTGGCGACCCAGCCGGACACGCTGTCGCCCATCTTCACCACTGTGTTCTTGACGATGTGGTCTTCAAGCCCCAGCGCCGCCCTTATGGTAAGGTGCTGCAGCTCCTCGTCCACCAACATCAGGGACGCCGTCCTTGCGTTCATCACTTCGGCTATCATCTCTACAGTCAGTTTCGCGATGCTCTCCGACGTGCGGTCTTCCTCGTCTCCGACGTTCGCGAGCGCCCTGGATTCGAGAGACTTCTGCGGGAACAACGTGATGAACTTGGACCCTCTGCCCTTTTCGCTCTCGACGTCTATCGAACCGCCGTGCCACTCCATGATGCTCTTGCATATGGTGAGCCCCAGTCCGGCCCCTCCATACTCCCGAGCGGCCGAACCGTCCACCTGATAGAAGCGGTCGAAGATCTTCTCCATCTGCTCCTTCGGTATGCCGACGCCGGAGTCCTGGACGATCAGTTTCACCATCGCCCCTTCCGGCCTGGCTACCAGACTCACTCTGCCGCCCTCAGGCGTGAACTTGATAGCGTTCCCCACGAGATTGACGATCACCTGTTTCACGAGGTCCTTGTCAGCTTCGAGCAGGAGTGAGGACTCGGGCACGTCTGCGTCGAGCTCGAGCTTCTTCTTGTCCGCTAGCGGCCTCAATATGTTGACCACGTCCTTCACGATCTGTCCGATGTCGAAGACGTCCTTCTTTAGCCGGAAGGTCCCCGACTCGAGCTGGGAGAGGTCCAGAACGGCGTCTATAAGCCGCGCCAGTCTCTCTGTCTCCTCATGTATGATCGTGAGGAATTCCCTCTGCATCGTTTCGTTCTTCGCCCCCACGCTCTCGAGCAGCGTTTCGACGTAGGCCTTGATCGAAGTGAGCGGAGTGCGAAGCTCGTGCGAGACGGTGGATACGAAATTGGACTTGAGCTCGTTCAGCTCTCTCATCCGTTCCGCGGTTTCCTCCACCTGTCTTGTGTGGTCTTCCAGTTCCCGGTACAGTCTGGCGTTTTCGATCCCGGCGACCGCCTGGGAACCGAAGATCTCCAGCAACTCGATGGTCTCGATGGTGGGGATTCTCCTGTCCGACGGGTCGTCCACGGACAGGTAGCCGATGAGCTTCTTGTCTCTCGTCATCAGGGGCACGAAGAGCACGTCCTGTTCGTGCCATTCGTCTTCTTCCCTCGGCCCCAGGTCCGGCACGTATGCGCCGTCGTCTCCCTTGTCATTCCAGAAATTGTGCTTGTGGCTTATGAAGTAGGAACTGCTGATCCTGAATTCCTGCCTCAGCCAGCTCTTGAATTCATCGATTGGAAGCGATTTGTTCTCGAGCTTCCTTATCGCGTCCACTCCGAGCCCGGCGAACGCCTTTGCCTCGAGCTGTCCCGTCTGGGGATTAAGGATGCGCAGGAGGACTATCCTGAACCCCAGGGCCTCTCTCACCGCAGACACGACTCCACCCAGCACCGCGTCCAAATCCAGGTTCGAGTTTATGACCGAGGCCACCTCGAGTATTCTTGTCAGCTTCTCGGCTCTCTTCTTGCTGTTGATGAGCTGGTGACGGTAGAGCTCGGCGACTCTTTCGCGCGCGCATTCCAGCTCGTCCGCCAGACTGAGGAGCTTCTCGCACCTCTGCCCGAGGACCCGCCGGGTTTCCTTGAGCTTCTTGTTCTTGCTCAGAACGACGACCACGCTTGCGACCAGCAATGCGGAGAGCGCGAAGACGAGGACGCCTGCGGCGCTCACCGGGTCAGAGATGGTCGCGTATGGTTCGTACATGACGGACGGCAATTCGAAGGACGAAAGGCCTCGTGCGACGATTGTACTTACATGTGCAAGCATTTTGCGCTTCCTGGAAACTTGTGCATTTGTTCTATGTGCCAGTCTTGGCGTCTGACACCCTTTCCTGTTCTGTTCTTCTTTCCTTCACGACGACACTCCCTGGCAGGGACTTCCCGTATGCCTTCAGTTCTGCTGCGATTGCGCTCACCTGCGCGAAGTGCACTATCTTGTGGCTTTCGCTGTTTACCAGCGCTACCGTGATCGTCATCGGCCCGAAGCGTTCGACCTCGCCCCTGCGGTTCGACACCTCGATGTATCCCTTTCTGCGGTCGGCCTCGTTGTAAAGAAAATTGACCCTCTGGTTGAACTCAGCCGTGACCCGCTCTCCGAGGAGGTCGGCCTTTTCGGGCGTAGTGATGTAGACGAAGTCGTCCCCGCCTATGTGGCCGATGAAGTCCTCACCGGTGCCTAGCTCTTCCACGGCTTCTGTGATGACCGAGGCGGTCATCTTGATCGCCTGGTCGCCTCTGGCGTAGCCGTAGTGGTCGTTGTACGCCTTGAAGTAGTCCACGTCACAGATAGCGAAGACAAAAGGCTCCTTGGAATCGACTCTCCTCCTGAGCTCCTTTTCGATGGAGACGTTGCCGGGAAGACCCGTGAGCGGATTCGCCTCCCGCTCGGTCCTGCTCCACTGGAGAAGGCTTTTCACCCTGGCCAGGAGCTCCTTCGAGCTGTACGGTTTTGTGAGATAGTCGTTGGCGCCGACCTCGAGGCCCTCCACCTTTTCGTTCACGGCAGACTTGGCAGTCAGCATGATTATCGGGATGTTGCTCGTGTGGAAGTCGGCTTTGAGACGCCTGCAGACTTCGTAGCCGTCCATCTTGGGCATCATGATGTCCAGGAGTATTAGATCGGGCGAGTGCCAGCTGACTTCCTCGAGCGCTTTGATGCCGTCCTCGGCAGTCACTACTTCGTAATCTGCGCCTTCCAGCTGAATCTTCAGGACGTGCCTGATGTTGGTGTCGTCCTCGGCAACGAGGATTCTCTGCTTCAAGCACTTCTCCTTCCAAAATAGACGTTGACCACACTGCGACGGTTGGACGCCTGTGTTTGGGGAACGCAATAAGTGTGCCAGTGACCGGAAAGGGGCGCGGGCGGGTCCAGAGGCATAACCACAAGCTATTCAATCAGTTGCCGTGTCCGCAGAGGTGGCGATTAGTGACGGGAGGGGAGATTCGTGAGGGTCGGGCGTTGCACTTTGCGAAGCGGCTCGCATTGCGCAACAGAGTGGCTAATTTATTTCTATTTCAAGGAGTTCCTCGAGGGTCGAACACGCGGAGAGTCCGAGGGGTGACCTCTCGCCTGTTTCGAGACGGAGCGTGCCCGCCACGGCGACCATGACAGCGTTGTCTGAGCACAGGGACGGTGACGGTATGAGCAGCTCGAGGCCCTGAGCTTCACACGCGGCGCGGGCTGCCTCTCTAAGCGCTCTGTTGCACGCCACGCCGCCGGCGAGCACCGCCTGCCGGACCTGCTTTATCTCGCAGGCCTCCGCGAGCTTCTGAACGAGCATCTCGTTCACGGTCCGCTGAAAAGAAGCCGCCACGTCCCGCTTCAGCTCCTGCGTGACCGGCGAGTGCGTCTGCAGGAAGTGTTTGACCGCGGTCTTGAGTCCGCTGAAGCTCATGTCCAGGCCCTTGCGCTTCAGTCTCGCCTTCGGGAAGGCGATTCGATCCGGGTCGCCTGTGGACGCGAGGGCCTCTATCTCCGGCCCGCCCGGGAATCCCAGGCCCATCATCTTTGCGACCTTGTCGATCGCCTCTCCGGCCGCGTCGTCGACGGTCGAACCGACGAGTTCATACCGGTCGAACTCACGCACGTAGACAAGCTCGGTGTGCCCTCCTGAAACGCACAGACCCACAAACGGAGGGACGAGCTTGTCGGTCTCCGCCAGCACGGCAAACAGATGCGCCTCTATGTGGTTCACGCCGATCCACGGTTTGCGCGTCGCGAACGCAAGAGCCTTGCCGAAGCAGAGTCCGACCAGGAGGGAGCCGATGAGGCCGGGGCCCATCGTGGCAGCGATTCCATCTATCTCGTCGAGCGACACGCCGGCTTCTTTCAAGGCCGCTCCGACCACGGGCACCACGAGTCTGATGTGCTGCCTGGAGGCGATCTCGGGCACCACCCCGCCGTAAAGCTGGTGCACGGATTGGGAAGAGACGACGTTCGAGAGGATCTCTTTCCCGTTTCTCACCACGGCAGCTGCAGTGTCGTCGCAAGAAGTCTCAACTCCGAGGACTAACACAGATATGGTTCTCCTCTATTCAGTCTCTTGGGAGCGGCAGACCTGTATACGATTGGTGGCCCTGGTAAAGGCGGCCCTGGCCCCGCCAACGTCGGGGTCGGCCTGGATGGAACAGAGCATCTTGAGGGCCTTTTCCCTCGCCGCCGCCGCCCTCGCGAGGTCGATGTCGCACGCCTGCTCGATGGCGTCTGCGAGGAGCGTTGCCACGTTGCCCGAGACCTCCAGGAAGCCGCCGCTCAACGCGTAGATGCTCTCCGTTCCCTGAGCGTCCACCACCGTGAGCTTCCCTGGTTGAAGCGCCGCCATCAGGGGTGCGTGATGAGCGAGCACGCCAAAATAACCATCCACACCGGGTACCACGATGGAGGTCACGTCTGCATCGTAGACGCTCTTCTCGAGCGTGAGGATCTTCAGTCTGAAGACTTCTGCCACTGAGTTCGTCCTATGCGCGCGGTCCTGCCACATCCGGAAGGCATATCGCGACGAGGCGTTGCACTTCGTCCTATGCGCGCGGTCCTGCCGGTCTCGCCCGGAACGGTCCCTCTTCCGGCCGGCGCCTCACTCGCGTTTCACCTCTCAGGCTGCGGCCTTTCTCATCTGCTCGGCCTGTTCGAGCACCTCCTCGATCGTGCCCACCATGTAGAACGCGGCCTCCGGAACTTCGTCGTGCTTGCCGTGCAGGATCTCCTCGAACGCTCGTATAGTGTCCTCGAGTTTCGCGTAGCGCCCCTTTCTGCCGGTGAACGCCTCGGCCACGAAAAACGGCTGCGACAGGAACTTCTGGATTTTTCTGGCGCGGGTTACCACCAGCTTGTCTTCCTCCGACAGCTCGTCGATCCCCAAAATCGCAATGATATCCTGCAAGTCCTTGTATCTTTGCAGCACTTTCTGCACGGTCCTGGCCACAGTGTAGTGTCTGTCGCCCACCACCTTGGGGTCCAGAATCCTCGAGGTCGAATCGAGCGGATCCACTGCCGGGTAGATGCCGAGCTGCGAGATCTTCCGGGAGAGCACTGTCGTGGCGTCCAAATGCGAGAACGCGGTGGCCGGAGCCGGGTCCGTGAGGTCGTCCGCAGGAACGTAGATTGCCTGGACCGAGGTGATCGAGCCCGTCTTTGTCGAGGTGATTCTCTCCTGAAGCTCGCCCATTTCTGTCCCGAGCGTGGGCTGGTAGCCCACCGCGGACGGCATCCTTCCGAGGAGGGCAGAGACCTCCGAGCCCGCCTGCACAAAACGAAAGATGTTGTCTATGAAAAGAAGCACGTCCTGGTTCTCTTCGTCTCTGAAGTACTCGGCCATCGTGACGCCGGTGAGACCGACTCTGAGTCTTGCACCGGGTGGTTCGTTCATCTGCCCGAACACGAGGCACGTCTTGGAGATGACGCCCGACTGCCGCATGTCCAGCCAGAGGTCGTTTCCCTCTCTCGTCCTCTCGCCGACGCCTGCGAAGACCGAGTATCCTCCGTGTTCCGTGGCTATGTTCCGGATGAGCTCCATTAGGATGACGGTCTTGCCGAGACCCGCTCCGCCGAAGAGCCCGATCTTCCCGCCTCTCGCGTACGGCGCGAGCAGGTCGATGACCTTTATGCCGGTCTCAAAGATCGTGGTCTTGGTCTCCTGCGCTTCAAAAGACGGCGGAGGCCTGTGGATGGGATAGCGCTTCTCGGGATGCGGGATGGGCCCGAGATTGTCTATGGGGTCGCCGAGCAGGTTGAAGAGCCGGCCGAGAGTCTGCTCACCCACCGGCACGGTGATCGGCCCGCCGGTGTCTATGACCTTCATGCCGCGCACTAGCCCGTCGGTCGATGCCATTGCAACGCAGCGCGCGGTGTTGTCTCCCAGGTGCAGAGACACTTCGACGGTGAGGTCGATGCTGCGCTTCTCGTCCACTATCTTGAGGGCGTTGTATATCTCCGGCAGTTCTCCCGCCTCGAACTGGATGTCCACTGTCGGACCGATGACCTGCACGACACGGCCGAGTTTCTTTACGTCGCGAGCATCAGTCGCGGCCTTTTCCATGAATCCTCCGTAGTCCGATGGAAGTCAGAACTGGAACGTCGGCCCGGCAGACAAGAGACCGGCGCACAAATCTCAACACCCGGAAGCCGGCTCAGGCCGTGAGTTATCTCACCGCCTCGGCCGTTCCAACTATGTCCGCGATCTCCTTCGTGATCGCGCTCTGCCTCGCCCTGTTTCGCATCAGGGTGAGTTCGTAAGCCATGTCGTCCGCGTTCTTGGTGGCGAAGCTCATGGCCACCATCCTGGCCGAATGCTCAGACGCGCACGACTCGGCCACTGCCATGAACACCTTCATTTCGACGTACTTGGGGAGAAGGACCCCCAGCAGCTTCGCGGCCGGCGGCTCGAATATGTAGCCGTAGGCGCCCACGGCCGACCCCTCTTCAGGCCGCACCAGCGGAAGAAGCTGCTCCGCTACCACCCTGCGCGAGCCGGACGAT
>Ga0315295_10000433_pt1 | contig 36135 bp, 30 predicted proteins | sample YL17G14_0_MG_FD_204453 | JGI IMG/M metagenome (GOLD analysis project Ga0315295, IMG submission 204453) | Sediment microbial communities from Yellowstone Lake, YNP, Wyoming, USA - YL17G14_0 | ecosystem: Environmental > Aquatic > Freshwater > Lake > Sediment | place: USA: Wyoming | collected...
TCCTGGACTCGACCATCCAGGCCTTCAAGATCGCCGAGGCGGTGGACCTGCCGGTCATGATCATCCTCGACGCCTTCTACCTCTCCCACACCTACGAGCCGGTGGACATCCCGGACCAGGCGGAGGTTGACGCCTTCCTGCCCAGGTGGGTGGCGCGCTACCGCATGGACACGAACGACCCGCACTCGTACGGGGCGCTGGCCACGCCGGCGGTGTACATGGAGATGCGCCTGCGCCAGCAGGAGGCGATGGAGCAGGCCCTGAAGGTCGTGGACGAGGTGGACGAGGAGTGGGGCCGGCGCTTCGGCCGGCGCTACGGCGCCATCGAGAGCTATCGGACCGAGGGGGCCGATCTGGTCATCGTGGCCTCGGGCACCATCACCTCGACGACGCGCCACGTCGTGGACAGGCTGCGCGAGAAGGGCGAGAAGGTGGGCCTCGTCAAGGTCCGCATGTTCCGCCCGTTCCCGACCGAGGCCGTCCGCAGGGCCCTCGCCGGGGTGCCGCAAGTGGCGGTGCTCGACCGCAACATCTCGCCGGGGCACTGCGGGATCTTCGCCGAGGAGATCCGCGCGGCGCTGTACGACCTGGAGCCCGGGCAGCGCCCGGTCATCCACGGCTACATCATCGGCCTGGGCGGCCGCGACGTGCGCCCCGAGAACATCATCGACTGCGTCGACCGGACGCGCGAGGCGGCGAAGAGCGGCAGGCCGCCGGCGCGCGAGGACGTCTGGGTGGGGGTACAGCCATGAGCCAGGTCGTCATCAAGGACAAGATCCCGCAGCTGGAGCTGGTGGCCTCGGGACACGTGGCCTGCCCGGGCTGTGGCGGGAGCCTCGCCATGCGCCTGGTGCTGAAGGCCCTCGGACCCAAGACCATGATCACGATGCCGGCCTGTTGCTGGACCATCATCTCCGGGCCCTATCCGCAGTCCGCGCTGAGCGTGCCGCTCCTGCACACCGCCTTCGAGGCCACGGCCGCCACCGCCTCGGGCATCCGCGCCGCCCTCGACATGCAGGGCGACAAGGACACCACCGTGCTGGGCTGGGCGGGCGACGGCGGGACGTTCGACATCGGGCTGCAGGCGCTGTCGGGCGCGGCGGAGCGGAACGAGGACATCCTCTACGTCTGCTACGACAACGAGGCCTACATGAACACCGGCATCCAGCGCTCCTCGGCCACGCCCTGGGGCGCCTGGACGACCACCACGCCGGCGGCCACCCCCAAGTCGCACCCGAAGAAGGACATGATGGCGATCCTCGCCGCGCACCGCGTGCCCTACGCCGCCACCACCACGATCGGGCACCCGGTGGACCTGATCGAGAAGGTGCAGAAGGCCAGGGCGACTCGCGGCACGAAGTTCCTGCACATCCTGGCTCCCTGTCCGCCGGGCTGGAGAGTGGCGGACGAGGAGACCATCGAGCTGGCGCGCATGGCGGTGCGCACGCGCGTGTTCCCGGTCTACGAGATCGAGAACGGGCAGCGCTGGCGCTTCACCGTCGATCACCCGGGCGATCCGGTGGAGCCCTACATCCGGCGGCAGGGACGCTTCCGTCACCTGACCCCGGAGCAGATCCGCCTGATCCAGTCCGACGTGGACGCGCGCTGGGATACGTTGAAGAGACGCGTCGAGTACGGCGCCTAGTCCCACCACCGGGCCGCCCGCCCTCCCCGAGGGCTGCGGGCGGCCCACGCCCGAGGAGAACCGCAGTGGAGAAGCACGTCCGCTTCGCGATGATCGCCGTCTGTGCACTGTTCGTGGCCGGCCTGGCCGTGGCCGCCGAGGAGAAGGCAGGCGACGGCACCGTCCAGAAGATCGGAGGCCCGATCACGGTGAAGAAGGCCCTGCCCGTGAGCAAGCTGGCCAAGAACCCGGCCCGTTTCGCGGCCAGGACCGTGAAGATCGAAGGGGTCGTCAAGGACGTCTGCCAGGGCATGGGCTGCTGGATCGAGGTCGAGGCCGACGGCGCCAGCTTCCTGGCCCGCAGCCTCGACGAGTCCGTGCTGGTGCCGAAGGACTGCAAGGGACGCAAGGTCGTCGTGCAGGGCGTGGTGAAGACCCTGCCGAAGGCCGCGAAGGAGGAAGCCGCCCCCGAGGGTCACGCCTGCCCCAAGCCCGAGTGGGTGCTGGCCACCGAGGGCGTCGAGCTGCGGTAGCGCCCCGAGGGCATCCGCGCAGCCCGTGGGAGCGGGTCCGGCACGGCCGGGCCCGCTCTCCTCTTGGGGACTCCCCCCGGGAGGCTGGTCCCAATGAGAGGTTGACAGCCGCGCCCCCGTTGCTAGCCTTCACGGGTACGGACGCAGCGCCGGCCGCGCAAGTCCGCCCCTACACCGTGCCGGCGCGCGGAACGCACCGGGAGGTCCGCATGGATCGCGGCATGTCGTCACCCCTCCTGACATGGATGGTGGTGCCGGTCACGGTCGCCCTCGTGCTCTCGGCCCTCAGCCTGCCCCGCCAGCCCTACACGGGGCTGGTGCTGCGCGGCGACTGGGTGGCCGCCGTGGTGCCCGGCAGCCCGGCCGAACGCGCCGGCCTGGCCCAGGGCGACCGCGTGGTCGCACCGGCCGGCCAGCCCCGTCTCTCGCCCCCGCTGGCGCGCGCCGTCCCGGGCGAGCCCCTGACGCTGCTGCGCGAGCGCGGCGGGAGCCTCTCCGAGGTCCGCATCCTGCCGGCCACCCAGCCCGACGGGGAGCGCCGCATGATGGCGGCACTGCTGGCGGTGGCCTCGGGCTTCGTCGTGCTGGGCGGCTGGGTGTGGAGCGAGCGGCGCGACCGCCTCACGCGCACCTTCTTCCTCATGTGCCTCGCCTTCGCCTGGCTGCTCGCGCCGCTCCCGCGCTGGAGCAGCAGCACCTCGGGCGCTCTCTACGAGACGCTCTACACGGCGGCCAGCCTCTACCTGCCCGCGCTCTTCGTGCACTTCTTCGCGCTGTTCCCCGAGTCGGGGCGCCCCGATGAACGCCTGCGCTCGGCCACGACGGTGGCCTACGGTGTCTCGACGGGACTCTTCGGAGCGTCGATCCTGATCGTGCTGTCCGAGCCCGTCATCGGCGCGGCGGCCTCGTCGGCGCAGGAGTTCCTGCAGGGCATCGCGGGGCTGTGGTTCGCCTTCGGCCTGCTCGCGGCGATGGTGCTCTTCGGGCTGTCGTACCGGCGGGCGCGATCGGTGGACGCGCGCCGCCGACTGCGCGTGGCCCTGGCGGGCACGGTGCTGGGCGCGCTGCCGCTGGCCGGCCTGGTCGCGGTGCGCAACATCGCCCCCGGAGCGCCGGGGGCGGGCGAGCGCGTGGCCGTGCCGCTCACGCTGCTGGTGCCCGCCTCGTTCGCCTGGGCCACGGCCGTGCACCGGGTCTTCGAGTTCCGCGTGGCCCTGCGCGCCGCCGTCGTGGTCGTGGTGCTGGCCCTGCTCGGCGGCCTCGTCTACGTCGCGGGCGAGTGGCTAGCCGCGGCCTGGCGCAACGACCTGGGCTCGGGCATCGCGGGCGGGGCGCTGGCGTTCGTGGCCGTCACGGCGTCGGTGGCGGGTCCGGCCAGCCGCTGGCTGCGCTCGCTGGGACACCGCTTCGTGCCCGACGAGGCCTCGGCCACCGAGCGCCTCGACGCCAGCCCCGCCGCGCGGCGGGGCACGCCCGACCAGCTGGTGGAGGCGGCCTGCACCGCGGTGGCGGCGGCCTTCCACCTCGACGGCTGCGTGGGTCTCGAGCTGGTGCGGGGCGGCCTGTCGAGGACGGTGGCCCGCACCGGCGAGACCTCGGTCCCACCGCCCGACACCGACTTCACCGCCGCGCTGCCGGAGGGCGGCGGCGTGGCGGGCCTCGAGGACCTGCACCTGCGCGCTCCCGACCGCCGCGCCCTCGAGCGCGCGGGGGTGGCCTGGCTCCTGCCCGTGGAAGCGAGCCCGCGCCGTTGCCTGCTGCTGGGCCGGCGGCTCGGCGGCTCGTGGTTCGGGATCGAGGACCAGCGCGAGCTGCGCCGCTTCGCGGCGCATCTCGCGGTGCTGCTCGAGAACGCCCGGCTGCGAGCGGAGGCCAGCACGCACGGCGCGCTCGGCCGCGAGCTGACCCGGGCGGGCGCCATCCAGGCGCACCTGCTCCCCCGCCGCATCCCCAAGTTCCACTCGCTCGACTGCGCGGCGGCGGCGCTGTCCTCGGAATCGGTGGGTGGCGACTACTACGACTTCGTGCGCAGTCCGGGTCGCGTGCTGACGCTGGCCGTGGGGGACGCGGCCGGCAAGGGTGTGCCCGCGGCCCTCATGAGCGCATGGGTCCACTCGGGGTTCCGCGGTCACGCACGCCGGACCTCCGCCCCCGGCCGCGTGCTCACGGCGCTCAACCGCGAGCTCGTGGCCATGAACCAGCCCGAGGTCTTCGTGGCGCTGCTGTGCGCCCGCGTGGACGTGCCCCGGGGCTCGTTCACCTTCGCGAACGCCGGGCAGATCCCGCCGCTCCTGCGGCGCCGCGACGGCCGCTTCGAGGAGCTCTGCGAAAGCGGCGTGCTGCTCGGCGTGGCGCCCGCCGCCCAGTACGGCGACACCACCGTGGTGCTGGAGGCCGGGGACATCATCGTGCTGTGCTCCGACGGGCTCACCGAGGCGAGCCGGGGCAACGTCATGTTCGGGACGGAAGGCGTGCGGCGGGTGCTGGACTCCCACGCGCGACAAGGGGCGGAGGACATCCTGCGGGCCCTGCTCGCGGCCGTCCAAACCTATGCGGACCAACCACTTGACGACGTGACGGTGGTGGTCCTCAAGCAGGTGACCCAGCCGGTCGTGCTGCAGGGCGACTTTGGAGAAGCCCTAAAGTCCGCCACACGAGGTGCCGATAGTCCAGGGTGAAGCAGCAGGACGCTGCTTCCCCCGCCCACGACGCCAACCCGTGGGCGGCCGATACAAACGGTTGACCGCGCGTACAGCGTGCGCCTCTCGGTCGGAGGTGAACCGTGGAAGTCGGCCTGATCGTTCTGTTCATCGATCTGTTGTGGTGGATCCGCCGCTGACCATGGCGGGACAACGGCGGGGCCGACCCGCCTGAAGCAAGACGCGCCCGACCCCACGAGGAGGTTCGGGCGCGTTCTTGTGTCCGGACCTCGCCGCCCGTCCTGACGCGACCCATGCTTCGCCCCGCAGGCGCTCCCCGGACTCGATCCGCTCGTGACCCCGTGGGCGAGGACGCCCGCCGCGTGCGCCCGCCTGGGGAGATTCCCCCGAGCGGCCCCTTGCGGCCTGCACGATTCGGCCCCCCGGGCCTCCGCGAACCGTGACCGGCGCCGACATGCCCGCTTGCCCTGCCGGAGAATCCCCGCTGCGGCCGCAGCTTGCGCCCGTGACCGACGAAGCCCGTGCACGCTGGTCCGCCGCTTGCGAATGAACGTGGATCGAGAGGTGCGAGCTCGAGGCGCACGCACCGGCCACACAGGTCCCCCGAGACGGGTTGGCGCCTCCCGCTGGAGGCGAAGGCCCTGCAGAGGAGTCCCGGCACCATGAAGAAGACGCTCCAGAGCTTCATCGAAGACGAGAAGGGCGAGGACCTCATCGAGTACGGACTCCTGGTCGCCTTCGTGGCCGGCATCGCCCTCGCCGCGCTCACCAACAACGGCATCCGCGACGCCCTGGGCGCGGCGTTCGTCAGGGCCCGGAACGCCCTGAGCGACGTCACCGCCTTCTAGCCCGATCCCGCACTCCCCCGCCGTGGCGGGCGGCGACGGTCCTTCCCTCGAGAGACCGCGCCCGCCACGGCGTCCTCGTCTCCCCCGCGGCGACACGACAGCCCAGCGGCCCTGCGGTAGACTGCGCGCTCCACTTCACGGGAGGGAACGACCTCATGAGCGCGCGCTTCGACCAACTGGTGGCCACGGCCGTCCTCGGCATCGACACGTTGTGGGGCGGCGACGTCATGAACCCCTCGGGCACGGGCCGCTTCATCGCGGACTCCTGGTTCTCGGACGCGCCGCTGCCCGAGGCCTACACGCACCCGACCGCCGCGCGCCTGCGCGAGACCGGCGCCGTGTCCGCACGCGAGCCCGACCGTGCGGCCATCGAGGCCTACCTGCAGGCCGTGGACCTGCCGGGCGCCATCGCCGCGCTGCGCGCGGAGTCCTCCTCGTTCGACCACCTGCGGGGCGAGTACGTGCGTGGGCTGGCCGACTCCTTCGAGGTCATGTGGGACCTGGCCATGGAGATCCTCGGCAAGGGGGCCCCCGTGCCCTACGAGCGCTGCGTGCGGGCCTCCACCGGGCACGCCCCGACGCCCTCCGACCCCGCCGCGAAGCGCCGGCAGGTGCAGGCCCTGCTAGCGGGCGCGGGCTTCCCCTCCGACGACGACGACGAGCTGCTGGCCGCCGTGGACTCGTGGCGCGGCCAGCGCTACGTGCCCATGGCCTCGGTGCGCACCATCGGCGCGGCCTACATCGCCCACTACGCGGCCCTGACCGAGCGCAACGTGCGCCCCCACCTGCCCGCGCCGCTGCGCCAGGTACCGATGTCCAACATCGAGTTCCTGCCCATCAAGGACGCCTGGTTCTCGGGCTCGATGAACTACCTCGGCCGCAGGCGCACCTCCGATGGCCGCCCCGAGTACGAGGCCAGCTACGAGATCAACGCCTCGCTGCAGATCTCGGTGCCCGAGTTCGAGCAGTTGGTCTCGCACGAGGTGGTGCCCGGGCACGTCACCACCTTCGCGTTCCTACAGGACCTCTTCGTGCGCGGGCTCGCGGGGTTCGAGGCGTCCGTGCTCACCATGAACACGCGCGCGGCCACCCTGTTCGAGGGCATCGCCAACAACTCCATCCTCATGGCCCACGGCGTGACCGAGGTCGAGCAGCTGCCGGACGAGGACCTGCGGATCGGCGTGCTGCTGGCGCTGCTGCAGGACGACGCGAAGAACCAGGCCTCGTACCTGACCTGGAAGGAGGGTGCGGCCGAGGCCGACGTGGCGGCCGCGCTGCGCCGCGACTTCCTGTGCTCCGAGGAGCGCGCGAAGAAGCTCTCGGGTGCCTGGGGCCGGCACCCGCTGCTCGGGCGCATGTACCTGCCGTGCTACCGGTCGGGGACCGATCTCGTCGCCGATCTGCGGCGCCGCCATTCGCCCGGGAAGCTGCTGCCCGTACTCTACGGCTGCGACGGCCTGGTGGACTGCACGACGATCGAGGAAGCGCTGGTGTAGGGCTGCACGCGGTTGAAGAGGGGGCCGCGATGAGAGACATCCGTATCCTGACAGGAGCGCTGCTGCTCGCCGGACTGGCCGCCGACCCGGGCTGGTGCGCCGCTGCGGATGGACCGGATTCGCTCAGGACCGAAGCGCTCCGGTCACAACTCGAGCACTGGTCGTCGGCACGCGTCACGGGTCCATGGGGCGCCGCGCGGCTCACCGACCCGCGGATCAGGGCCGCCGGGCTGGAGTTCCTTGCCGCCCGGCCGGACACGCCCGGGACAGACACCACGGCCCTGACGAACCCCATCCCCCTCGCGCGGCTCTACAAGGTCGAGACCCAGGCGAACTCGGCCGGCAAGGGAGCGATCATCGGAGGGCTGGCCGGGGCGGCTATCGGATTGGCGTTGGCGGCGATGGAGGACCAGGTGGACCTTGGCCCGACGTTCGGGAATCCTCCCCACGACCGCACCGGGGACTACGTGGCCGGAGCCATGCTGTGGGCGTTGCCCGGAACGGCCCTCGGAGCGCTCCTCGGCTCGGCGTTCCGGCACTGGAGGACGGTCTACGCCAGGTAGCCGCCGCCTGGCCGCCCTTCGCGCTGACTACGCCCTCAGGCGCTCAATCAACCGGTCCAGCAGCACCGGCGGGAAGACGCCCCCGGCCTCGAGCGCGGCCCGGTGCGCCTGCAGCGCCTCCGCCACCTCGAGGAACCGCGTCGGCACGGGTGTGACCGTCCCGGCTCCACGCTTGAGCGCCGTCACCGACGTGCGCTCGAGCAGCGCCTCGACGTCCGTGCTCCCGCGCGCCTCGACCATCGCCTGAGCCACTGCCGCCAGCAACAGGTGCGGGTGGGCCGAGCCGTCGGGCAGCCGGAACTCGATGGTCGGCGGGCTGACCGCGCGCCCGTCCTCGGTGGTGGCCACGATCGGCAGCCGCACCAGCGCGGTGCGGTCGAACTCGCCCCAGACGATGGCATTCGGGGCCTCCTTCGCCTGCGTGAGGCGGATGAGCGAGCCCTCGGTGCGGTTGCCGAACGCCATCAGCGCCCCGCCCATGCGGACCAGCCCGGCGATGAGCCAGCGGGCCGGCGGGCTCAGCGCCCCGTCCACGCCGCGGCCACCGAGATGCTCCCCGTGGCGGACCGGCGAGAAGTGGAAGTGGAGCCCCGTGCCGGCGTGGCCGCGGCGCAGGATGGGATCGAAGCTGCAGCGCATGCCGCCCCGGTGAGCGAGATTGCGCACCACCCACTGGGTGAGCACCACCGCGTCTGCCGCGGTCGCGAGCGGGGCGAGCCCAAGCTCGATCTCGTGCTGCTCCCAGATGAACCCGTCCGCCTTGCTGGCCTGGACGTAGCCCACCTCGCTGTGTCCGTACTTGACCGGGACGCCGATCTCGGCCAGCACGGCCATGGCGTCCCGTCGCAGTGACTCCCCGAAGACGAACGGCGAGGTGGCGTGGTAGCCCCGGTCGTTCGCGCCGTAGACGTCCTCCTCGCCCGCGCGGCGGCCGAGGAAGTACTCGACCTCGCCCAAGGCGTGCAACTCGACGTCCAGCTCGCGCGTGAGCCGCTCGCCGGCCTGGCGCACGATGGTGTCGGGTGATTGCGGCAGGCGGGCGCCGTCGCGTCCCGCATGGCCGCACAGCAGCACCAGCGTGGGCTGGACCGCGAACGGGTCGAGGAACGCGGTCTCGATGCGCGGTCGCAGCAGGATGTCCGAGGCCCCGACCTCGAGTCCGAGCCCCGCGAACAGGCTCGAGCCGTCCGCGCGCTCGCCGCCCGACAGGATGTCGCGCAGGTGCTGACGGCTCCGGGGAACGAAGTCGAGCGACTTGAGCCAGCCGTCACCGCCCACGTGCATCAGGCTCACGAGGCGCACGCCGCGCTCCGCGGCCAGCGCGACCAGGTCGTCGACGGACCAGGTGGCCGCGGGTCGGCCGACCAGACGTTCGAAGAGGCAGGCGGGCAGGCTCGCGGCCTGCGCGCCGGACGCGGCGTTCTCGGGCGCGGATGACATGGTGCGGCGCTCCATGATGGAAACGGCCTGCCGGGGACGCGAAAGGACCGGGGCGCCCGGATGCTGGGCACCCGGCCCGTGCGGCGGGCCGGGTCCACCGGACGCCCCGGATCGGTCCTACTCCAGCACGAGGATGTTCTTCTTCGCGCAGATGTCCTTGAGCTGCCTCGGCCACACCGTGACGCTGACTTCGCCCAGGTGCGCCTTGCGCAGCAGGAGCATGGTGGTGCGCGACTGCCCGATGCCGCCCCCGATCGAGAGCGGGATCTGGTCGTTCAGGATGGCCTGGTGGTACGGGAGCTTGAGGAAGTCCATCTGGCCGGTGATCTCGAGCTGCTGCTTGAGGGTCTCCTTGGTGACGCGGATGCCCATCGAGGTCAGCTCGTGGCGGCGCTTGGTGATGGGGTTCCACACCAGGATGTCACCGTTCAGGCCGTGCATGGGCACGCCCTTCTCGGACACCGTCGGCGTGCACCAGTCGTCGTAGTCGGCGGCACGCATCTCGTGCGGGTAGCCGTCCTTCAGCACCCAGCCGATGCCGATGATGAAGATCGCCGGGTAGTGCTCGGAGATGACCCGCGTCTCCCGCTGCTTGCGCGGCAGGTCCGGGTACATGTCGAGGATCTCCTCGGCGTGCAGGAACTTCAGCTCCTTCGGCAGGTTCGGGAAGCGCGGGTCCTTGAGCTTGGGGAACATGCCCTGGACCATGTCCTCGGCGCCCGTGATCACCTTCCAGATCTTCCGGACGGTGTCCTTCATGTAGTCGAGGGTGCGCATGTCGGCGGTGATGCGCTTCTCCCAGTCCCACTGGTCCACGTAGGACGAGTGGTCGTGGTCGAGGAAGTAGTCCTTGCGCACGGCGCGCATGTCGGTGGAGATGCCTTCGCCCACGTCGCAGCCGAACTGCTTCAGCGCCATCCGCTTCCACTTGGTGGCCGCCTGCACGACCTGGCAGTCCATGCGCCTCTCGAGGCCGAGGCCGCAGGGGAAGTCGATGGGCGTGCGCGACCCGTCACGATCCAGGTAGTCGTTGACGCCGCTCTCCTTCGTGACGATGAGCGGCACCTCGATGTGGAAGAGGTTCAGCTCCTTGCAGAGGTTGTCCTCGATGTAGCGCTTGAGCGCGCCGAGGGCAATCTGCGTCTCCTTCGGATTCAGGATCGACTTGTAGTCGTTCGGCAGGATCTTCTCGACCTCTTCGTACGTCGAGACGCCCGGGCCGGCGAGGTCCGCCCGCTTGTCGCCCGTGTTGCTCATGCCTGTTCCCCCTGATCGAGGTTCCGTGGTCGCGGACCCGTGGCGCCGCGGTGCGGAATCTCCGCGTGGCGCCTGCCCCGGTGTCCATGTTCTCGAGGAGACCGCCCTTCCGAGGAGCATCCCGCTGCGGGCACCCGGTCCTGCGCCCGCCGCGATCGAAGGGCGACCATCGAGCGCGGGACTATACACGTTTCGCGAGCCCTCCGCCTCATGGCCGTCCGTCCCCCGTCGATCTCACGGGTCACACGGAGCCGAACGTTATTCGGCGCGAGGGACACCCTCCGCGCGCCGCGCCGCCGCGCCGGGCGCCACGAGCACCGCGAACGCGATTGCCACCGGCAAAGGTGCGGACTAGACTGCAGCGCCAGAAGGCCGCTCATGCAGACCTCTGGATCTGGGGCCGCGTCCTGCCGCACGGGCACCTCGGTGTGCCCTTACTGTGGCACGGGTTGTTGCATCCTCTTTCACGGCTCCAGTGCCTTCCCACCCGCCCATCACCGGGTCACTCAGGGTGCCCTGTGCCTGCGCGGCTGGAGCGCGGCCGAGCTCTTCTGGTCGCCCCTGCGCCTCACGGCCGCCACCCTGCGCGCGCGGGAGGACGGCGCCACCTCGGTGCTGCCCGTCGAGAGCGCGCTCGAGCACGCGGCCGCCCGCCTGCGCGACATCCGCGACCGCGAGGGCGGCGCGAGCATCGGCGTCCTCGGCTCGGCACGCGTCACCGTCGAGGAGTGCCGCGAGTTGGTGCGCCTCGCGCAGGCGCTCGGCACGCCGCACGTGGACTCGATGCAGCGCCTGGGCTACGTCCCGGGCCCGTCCCTCGGCCTCGACGCCCTCGAGGCGGCGGACCGCGTCCTGGTGCTGGCCGCGAACCTCACCGTGCGCCAGGCCCAGGCCGGCCGCCGCGTGCTGCGCGCCATGGGGCGCGGGGCGCGCGTGCGCTTCGTGCACAGCCGCCGCGTGCAGCTGGCGGCGCTCGCGACCGCGGCCATCCACACCCTCCCGGGGCACGAGTTGGAGGCGCTCGGCGGCCCGGACGGGGACGAGATCCTGCTGACCACGACCGAGTGCGCGCTCTCCGGGCAGGGCGGTCCCCTGCTGCGCGCGCTGCGCGAGCGCCGCGCCGTGCTGCTGGCCGACTACGTGAACCAGCGCGGCATGGTGGAGGCGGGCATCCACCCGCGCCCGGACGGGCTCTCCGCCTGGGAGATGCTGCAGAAGGCCGCCGCGGGCGGCCTCAGGGCGCTCGTGGTCTGCGCGGACGACCCGTTCGAGTTCTTCCCCGCGCTGGCGGCCGAGGCCTTCGCGCGGGTCGAGCTCACCGTGGTGCTGGACGCGGTGCGCACGCCCACGGCGCGGTGGGCGGACGTGGTGCTGCCGGGGGCCCTGCTGGCCGAGAAGAACGGGCACGTCGTCAGCTTCGAGGGCCGCGCCCAAGAGGTGGCGGCGGTGGGCGCGCCCCCGGGCGGCTGGACCGAGGGACGCCTGCTCGAGCGCCTGACCGGGCTCCTGGGCGGGCCGCTCGACGAGACCCCCTTCCACGCGCCGCAGGTCCCCGGCCCCGACCTGCCGCCGGCGGACAGGCCCTCGGAGGCGTACCCGTTCATCGCCGCGCTCGACACCACCTCGTTCTGGAGCACGCACGCGCTCACCGCCAGCACGGTCACCGCGTGGCGCGAGGCCCGCAACGTCTTCGCGGATTTCCCACCCGGGTACGCGACCCTGAACCCCGAGGACGCACGCGCCATGCGCCTGCAGTTCGGGAGCGACGCGAAGCTCACGAGCGCCACCGGCAGCGTGACGCTCCCGGCGCGGCTGCACCCCCGCATGATGCCGGGCACGGTATGGATCCCCATGCACGCCTGGGAGCGCGTGGGGACCCGGCTCGGCGCGCTCGAGTTCGACCCCGGTCTGCGCATCCCCGTCTTCCGTCCGCGGGCGGTGCGCGTGAGCCGCCCCTAGAGGCGAGGAGACGATGGGCCGCGAGACCCGCCGGGCGAGTGCTCAGGACCTGGACGCGCTGCTGGACGAGCTGGCCGCGGCCGGCACGCTGTGCGCGCCGACGCGGCTCGGCGACGAGGTGGTCTTCCGGCAGGTCGCCGACCGCGGCGCGATCTGCCGCGACTACGTCAACTCGCTGATCCCGCCCAAGGACCTCCTGCTGCCGAGCCCCGAGCCCCTGCTCTCCTACCGGATCGAGGGCGGCCAGCCCGCGCTCGAGCCCGCGGCGGACGGAAGGCCGAGGGAGGTCGTGCTCTTCGGCGCGCGCTCCTGCGACGTGGCGGGCCTCGCCTATCTCGAGCGCTTCCTCTCGGGTGCCATCTTCGGACGGCCCGACCTGGCCGACGCGCCGTTCCTCGCGCGCCGCCGCGCAGTCACGGTGCTGAGCGTCGTGTGCGAGGAGGCGGGCCCCACCTGCATGTGCGTGTGCTGCAAGGGCGGCCCCGCGCTGGCCGAGGGCTACGACTGGCAACTCACCCGGCTCGCCTCCGGCTGGCTCGTCGAGATCGGCAGCGAGCGGGGCGAGCGCCTCGCGGAGCGCTTCGCGGACCGCCTCCCGGGCGCGGACGCCGGGGCCGTAGCCGAGAAGGAGGAGCGCGTGCGCCAGGCGGTGCGCCGCTTCGAGCGCTCCTCCACGCGCCGGGTCCAGACCATGGTCGGCGGGCGCATGGTCTCGGCCGGACGGCTCCCGCCCGCCTTCTGGGAGCGGCTGGGCGAGCGCTGCTTCGAGTGCGGCGGCTGCGCCTTCGTCTGCCCTACCTGCTACTGCTTCAACGTGGCCGACGTGAGCCCGCCCGGCGCGGTCCCGGCGGACGGCACGGACGGCTCCGTCGCGCCCGCCGTGCCCGGCGGCCCGACGGAGCCCCCGGCGGACGGCCGCTGGGAGCGCGTGCGGCTGCGCGACTGCTGCAACCTGCCCGGCTTCGTGCGCCAGGCCGGCGGCAGCTACCCGCGCTGGACCGCCGGCGAGCGCTGCCTGACGCGCTTCTTCCACAAGCTCTCCTGGCAATTCCACCGGCGCATGGACGCGCTGGGCTGCACCGGCTGCGGCCGCTGCGCGCAGGTCTGCCTCGGGGGCATCGGCATCGACCAGGTCTCCGAGGAGATGACCGCGGAGCTGACCGGAGCGAAGCCGCACGCCGCCCATGCCGGACCGCCGGCCCGGGAGAGCTGAGGACGATGCCCATGGCCACGCTCGAGCGCACGCCCCCGCCCACCCCGCAGGACCTCTACCGGCCGCGGCTGGTGCGCGTGCTGGGCGTGCGCGAGGAGATCCCCGAGCGGGGGCCCACGAAGCTCGTCGCTACCCTCAACCTCGAGCGCCAGGGGCTCGACTTCCGCCCGGGCCAGTTCCTCGAGGTGGGGGTCTTCGCCGGCGGCGAGGTGCCGATCTCCATCTCGTCGCCCCCCGGTCTCGAGGGCGCACTGTGCATCACGGTGCGCGCCGCCGGCGTGGTCTCCGGCATGCTGGCCCGCGCGCGCGTCGGCGACGTGCTGAGCGTGCGGGGCCCGTGCGGCAACTCGTTCCCGCTCGAGGAGCACGAGGGCCGCGACGTGCTGTTCGTGGCGGGCGGCATCGGCCTGGCGCCGCTGCGCGGCCTGCTGTGGGAGATGGCGCTGCGCCGCGAGCGCTACGGCCGCATCGTCGTGCTGCACGGGGCCCGCACCCCGCTCGACCTGCTCTACACCTGGCAGTACGCCTCCTGGAAGCAGCAGGGCGTCGAGCTGTGGCTGAGCGTGGACCGCAGCGACGGCGAGTGGGAGAAGGGGAACGACCCGCCGCGCACGGTGGGATTCCTCAACACGCTGTTCCCCCGGCTCTCGCTCGATCCCGCGCGCGCGGTGGCCTTCCTGTGCGGGCCGCCGATCATGATCAAGGTGGCCTGCGCCGAGCTGGTCCAAAGGATCGGTTTCGCGCCCGGCCGCCTGATCGCCACGCTCGAGCGCCACATGAAGTGCGGCGTCGGCAAGTGCGGCCACTGCGTCGTGGTGGACCGCTACGTGTGCGTGGACGGACCGGTGTTCCGCTACGACGAGCTGCTGGCGCTCGACCGCATCGAGCCACCCTGGTAGGAGCGCGCATGACGGGGCCGCGAACGGACATCGAGATGCTGGTCGCCGGACGGCGGGTGGCCGTGGTGGGCGTCGGCAACGAGCTGCGCGGCGACGACGGCGTCGGTCCGCTGGTGGCCGCCCGGCTGGCCGTCCGGCACCCGGGGCGGGTGGTGGACGCGGGGCCCGTGCCGGAGAACTTCCTCGGCCCCATCCTCGCGGGCGACCCCGAGATCGTGCTGTTCGTGGACGCGGCCGACCACGGCGGCTCACCCGGTGAGTGGCGCCTCGTCCCCGCGCGCGCGCTCGCGGCGCGCGCCCCCACGACACACCACGCCTCCCTCCTGCTCATGGCCCGACTCATCGAGGCGGCGGGCGCCCGCTGCTGGCTGCTCGGCGTGCAGCCGGCCAGCCTCGCGCACGGGCAGCCCATGACGGAGGCGGTGCGCGCGTCGGGCGAGCGGCTCGCGCAGGCGCTCGCCGGGGCGCTGGCCGCGGAGGCCGTCGATGCGTGAGCAGGCGCTGACCGGCTTCGGGCTCCTCGTGGGCCTCCCGCTCCTCGGCGCCCTCGTCGCGGGCCGCCTGCGGGGCCGCGCGGGCGACGCCGCCGCCGTCCTCGCGGCCGTGCTCACGGCCGCCGTGGCCTGCGCGATGGTGGCGCTGCGGGGCGCGCACGGCCTCGTCGTTCCGCTCGGAGGTCTCGCGGCGGTGGACCGGGCGGCCGGCCGGCCCGTCACGCTCTTCGGCTTCATGCTGGACCCGCTCTCCGGCATCGTGCTGCTCGGGGTCGTGCTGCTGGGCGTCGCCTGCGTGCTGTTCTCGACCTCCTACGTGGGCCCGGGGAACCGCGAATCACCCGTCTCAGCCGACCGGCGCCGCTACTTCTTCTGGCTGCTGGCCTTCATCGCCGCCATGTGCGGGCTGGTGACCTCCGCCACGCTGCTGCAGCTCTTCCTCTTCTGGGAGCTCACCACGGTGTGCTCGTGGGCGCTCATCGGCTTCTACGACGAGGAGCACGGCGCGCTCGCGGCCGCCGAGAAGGCCTTCCTCATGACGGGCGCGGGCGGGCTCTGCCTGCTGGGCGCCACCCTCGCCCTGCTCGCGCTCACGCGCTCGGTGGGCTTCGACGCCTTCACGCGGCTGCCGGCGCCGCTCAACGCCGGCGGCCTCGCCCTGCTCGTGCTGCTGCTGGTGGCGGCGTGGACCAAGTCGGCGCAGGTGCCCTTCCACACCTGGCTGCCGGACGCCATGGTCGCCCCGAGCCCGGTGAGCGCCTACCTCCACGCCGCCTCCATGGTGAACGCGGGCGTCTACCTGGTGCTGCGCGTGGTGACGGCCTCCCAGCCCGCGGGCGTCATCCCCGGCGGCATCGGCGTGCTGGTCGGCGTGATGGCCGTGCTGACGCTGGCCGTCTCGGTGGCGCAGTTCTTCTACCAGGGCGATCTCAAGCGCCTGCTCGCGCTCTCCACCATCAGCCACCTCGCCTGGATCCTGCTGGGCACGGCGCTCGGCATCGCCGGCTCGCTGCGCGCGGCGCAGGGCGCGGCGCTCCACGTCCTCGCCCACGGCGTGGGCAAGGGCCTGCTCTTCCTCTCGGTGGGCACGCTCTCGTACGCGGCCGGCACGCGCAGGATCGCGGACCTCTCGGGCGTGCTCTCACGCTCGCCGCTGGCCGCCGCGGGCTTCCTGATCGGCGCGCTCACGGTGACCGGCGTGCCGCCCTTCGCCGGGTTCTGGAGCAAGCTGCTCATCATCACGGGCTCGGCCGCCCTCGGCGGCTGGGGCGTGGCCCTCGCGGCGCTGCTGCTCGCCGAGAGCGTGCTGGCCTTCGCCTGGTTCCTGTGGGTCGGGCAGAAGGTCTTCCTGGGCCGGCCCTCCCCCGCGGCGGAGGCCATGGGACCCGTGACGCCGTCCATGGGCTGGTCGCTCGCCCTGCTCATCGTGCTCTGCCTCGCCGTGACGGCGGCCGGGCTGCCGCTGGCGCAGGCCATCGGCTTCGGGGTCGCAAGGTGACGGCGCGATGAGCGGCACCTCGTGGCTGTGGGACCTCGCGCGGGCCTGGCGGCTCGACGGGCTGGGCACGCTCTTCGTGGTGCTGATCGTGGCCGTGGGGGCCGCCGCCGCGCTCTACTCGCCGGCCTACCTCGGACAGGAGCGCTACCGCCGCGAGCCGCGCCTGCGCTACGGGCTGCTCTTCGCCCTGTTCGTCGCCGGCATGCTCGGCGTGGTGGCCGCGTGGGACCTGGTGCTCTTCGTGGTGTGCTGGGAGGTCATGACGCTCGCCTCCTACGTGCTCGTGGCCCACGAGACCACCGAGGCGGACGCCACGCGCGCCGCCTTCAAGTACTTCGTCATGACCCACGTGGGCACGGCCTGCCTGCTGCTGGCCGTCATCGTGCTGGGCGTGCGGGGCGGCTCCTTCTCCTTCGACGCGCTGCCCGCCACCCTGGGCGATCTGGCGCGCTCGCAGCCCGTGCTGCTGCACGTCGTGCTCGGCCTCCTGTTCGCGGGCTTCGCCACCAAGGCGGGTCTGTGGCCCTTCGGCGACTGGCTGCCCGACGCGCACCCGGCGGCCCCGGCCCCGGTCTCGGCCCTGCTCTCGGGCGTGATGGTGAAGCTCGGGCTGTACGGCTTCCTGCGCTTCCTCGTCTGGGCGCTGCTCTCCGCGGACCCGGGCGCCGCCTCGGCGTGGGGTTACGTGCTGCTCGCCGCGGGCACGCTCTCCGGTGTGCTCGGGGGCATGGCCGCAACGGTGGCGCTCGACGCCAAGGTACTGCTCGCCTACTCCTCCATCGCCCAGAGCGGACTCATCGCCGCCGGCACCGGCGCGGCGCTGGTGCTGGCGCGCGCGCACCCCGCGCTCGCCGCGCTCGCCCTGCTGGGCGCCGTCTTCCACCTCACCGGGGACGCGTTCGTGAAGGGGCTGCTCTTCCTGAACGTTGGCGCGCTCCAGTACCGCACCGGCAGCCGGCGCCTCGAGGACATGGGCGGGCTCCTGCAGGCCATGCCCGTGACGGGATGGACGGCGCTCGCCGGGGCCGTGGCCATCGCCGGCTTCCCGCCGCTCACGGCGTTCGTGAGCAAGTGGCTCCTGCTCCAGTCCACGGTGCTCTCGGGCACCCCCTTCGTCGCGGTGGCGGGCCTCGCGCTGCTGGTGGCGAGCCTGCTGTCGATCCTCTACGCCGTGAAGCTCTTCGGGGCCGCCTTCCTGGGCCGCGAGATGCGCGCCGGCGATCTCGAGGTCCCGCTCCCCATGCGCGCGGCCCAGCTGCTGCTCGCGGGGGGCGTGCTGGCGCTGGGCGCGGTGCCCGGCCTCTGGCTCACCGTGCTGGCGCGCGCGCTGGGCGATGCCCGTCTGCTCGCGGCCGCCACGCCCGCGCAGGCGTGGGGCGCGGCGGGCCTGCTGTCCCCCACCGGCTCGTACTTCCCGCTGATGCTCGTCGTGACCGGCGGCTGGGCCGCGGTGCTCGCCCTGCTCGCGCTCGGCAGCGGCGCGCGGGCGCGGCGCGGCACGGCCTGGCTCGGCGGGCTCCCGGGCGCGCCGCTGCGCGCGCACCCGGCCGGGTTCTACTCGACGGTGCGGCCGGACCTGGCCCGCGCCTACCTCCGGCTGCGCTTCACCGCGCTGCCGCTCCCGGTCTGGCTGCCGGGCGCGCTCGACCCCGCGCACTGGCTCTACGGCCCGCTCGTCGAGGCCGGGCGGCGCACCAGCCGGCTGCTGCGCCGCGCCCACACGGGCCTGCCGCACGTCTACATCGCCTGGCAGCTGCTGGGCGCGCTGGCGCTCGTGCTGCTGCTCGTGCTGCGCCGCCGCTTCCTCGCGCCATGACAGGGGACCGCCCATGACCGTCACCGCAGCCGCGCCCACGAGGACCGGGGAGGTCGTGGCGGCCGTGCGGGCCGCGCTCGGAGCGCGCCTGCTGGGCGCCGACGAGCCCGTGCCCGGTCGGCTCTACCTCACGGTCGCGCCCGAGGCCACCGTGCCCGCGGTGAGCGCGCTGTACGCGGGCCTGTGCGCCCGCTACGTCATCAGCGTGGGCGTGGACCGGCGCGCCCACCCCTGCGGCGGCTTCGAGGTGCTGCACCTGTTCGCGCTCGACGCCGACCACCTGCGGGTGGCGGTGCGCGTGCCGCTCCCGGCGGAGGCGCCGCGGCTGCCGTCCATCACCCCGCTGGTGCGCGGGGCGGCCTGGGCCGAGCAGGAGAACCGCGACCTGTTCGGCATCGAGCCCGATGGGCACCCCGACCCGCGCCGCCTCGTGCTGCCGGACGGCTTCCCCGCGGGACTGCACCCGCTGCGCAAGGACTTCCCCTACGACTTCAAGCCGCCGGAGGACCCGCAGGCCCGCTTCCAGCCCAAGGAGCCGCCGCCGGGCAGCACGGTGGTGCCGCTGGGGCCCTTCTTCCCGGTGCTCGAGGAACCCTCGCAGTGGCGCGTGTTCGCCGACGGCGAGGCCGTGGTGGGCGCCGACTACCGCGGCTTCTTCAGCCACCGCGCCATCGAGAAGCTGGGGGACAGCGTGCTGACCTACAACCAGGTCGTCTCGCTGGCCGAGCGCATCTGCGGCATCTGCGGCTGCGTGCACTCCACCGCGTACTGCCAGGCCGTCGAGGAGGCTGCCGGGCTCGAGGCGCCGCTGCGCGCGCGCCTCGTCCGCACGCTCGTCCTCGAGCTGGAGCGCGTGCAGAGCCACCTGCTGTGGCTCGGCATCGCCGGCCACATCGTGGGCTTCGACTGGGTCTTCATGCAGTCCTGGAAGCTGCGCGAACCGCTCATGTGGCTGGCCGAGTACCTGACCGGCAGCCGCAAGCACTTCGCCTGCAACGTGGTCGGCGGCGTCTCGCAGGACGTGCCGCGCGCGAAGCACGCCCGCGCGCTCGAGGCGCTGGCCACGGTCGAGCGCGAGACGCTCGAGCTGGTCCAGGCGCTGCAGGGCGACGACGCGCTGGTGGCGCGGCTCAAGGGTGTGGGCGTGCTCACGCCGGACGAGGCGCGCTCGCTCGGGGTGGTGGGGCCCACGGTGCGGGCCAGTGGCCTGCCCCTCGACGTGCGGCGCGACCATCCCTACGCGGCCTACGACCTGATGCGCTTCGACGTGGTGACGCACGACGGCTGCGACAACTGGTCGCGCACCCTGGTGCGGCTGGGCGAGAGCTTCGAGTCGGTCAAGATCATGCGCCAGTGCCTCGACCAGCTCGCGGTGCTGCCCGAGGACGGCCTGGTGGCGGAGATGCCCGAACAGCTGCCCGCGCTGCGCGAGGGACTCGGGGCGGTCGAGGCCCCGCGCGGCGAGGTGTTCCACTACGTCATGACGGGCGTGAGGAACGGCCCCGACCGCTGGCGCGTGCGCGCGCCCTCGTACCAGAACCTGCAGAGCGTGCCGGTGATGCTCAAGCCCGGCAGCACCATCGCCGACGTGCCCATCACGCTGGGCAGCGTGGATCCGTGCTTCTCCTGCACCGAGCGCATGGAGGTCGTGCAGGTCGCCAGCGGCGAGCGGCGCGTCTGGACGCACGCCGAGCTGCTCGAGCGCTCGCGCGCGGGACGCGCCCCCGGGGAGGACGCATGACACCGTCCTGGCCGGCCGCCGTGCTCTGGGCCCTGCTCGGACCTCCGCTCCTGCTCGGCCTCGCGCCCTTCCTCGACGGGCTGGGACGCCGCATCCGGGCGCGGCTCCACTCGCGCAAGGGCCCGCCGCTCACGCAGGGCTGGCTCGACCTGGCCAAGCTGGCGGGCAAGGGCGAGGTGCGCGCCTCCGCCGATCCCCTCTCCCGCGCGCTGCCATGGGTGGCGCTGGCGGCCGCCACCGCCGCCGGTCTGCTCCTGCCGGTGGCGGGGCACGCGCCGCTCGGCTTCGCGGGCGACGGCCTCGTGCTGCTCTACCTGCTCGGGCTCTCGTGCGTCTGCCTCGCGCTGGCCGGGCTCGCGGGCGGCAGCCCCTACGGCTTCCTCGGCGCCAGCCGCGAGCTGCTGCTGCTGCTCTTCGTCGAGCCCGTGGTGGCGTGCGCCTTCTTCGTGCTGGCGCTCAAGGCCGGCACCTTCCGCCTCGACCAGCTGGTGCTGTGGCAGGCGGCCCACGGGCCCAGCGTGTCGTCGGTGCTCGCGGCCCTGGCCGTGCTGATGGCGCTGCTGGCCTACCTCGGCAAGCTCCCCTTCGACCTCTCCGAGGCCGAGCAGGAGCTGACCGGCGGCGTGCTGGTGGAGTACGGCGGCCGCTCGCTGGCGCTGTGGCGCTGGGCGCTGTTCGTGCGCTGGCTGGTCGTGGCCTGGCTCGCCGCCGAGGTCTTCCTGCCCACGCCCGCGCCGCTGGCGCTGGGCGTGCCGCTGGCGGTGGTCAAGGTGCTCGTGGTCTTCGCCCTCGCCGCCGGGGCCGAGACCCTGTTCGCGCGCCTGCGCCTCGACCAGGCGCGCAGCGTGCTGACCCAGGTGGCGTTCCTGATCGTGTTCGCCGTCACCTTCGCCCTGATCGGAGCCTGACCATGATCGGCGCCAAGCTCCGCCAGCTGAGGTTCACGCTGAAGAGCCCCACCGCCACGCTGCCCTACCCCGACGCCCCGCATCCCTCCGAGGAGGGCTTCCGCGGGCGCGTGACCGTGGACACCGACCGCTGCGTGGGCTGCGCCGGCTGCGCCGACGTGTGTCCCTCGCGCTGCATCACGATCACGGACGTCTCGCCCGCGCTGCGCGTGATGCGCCGCCACCTGGATCGCTGCATCCACTGCGGGAAGTGCGAGACCGCCTGCTGCTACGCGGCCGTGCGCCTGACCGGCGACTACGAGCTGAGCACCGCCGAGCGCGCCGACCTGCTGGTCGAGCAGCGGCTCTTCATGGGGATCTGCGACCGCTGCGGGCGCTGCTACGTGCCCCGGCACCCGCTGGACCGCCTGGTGGCGACCGGCTGGCGCCGGGACGAGCCGGAGCTGCTCGACGGCGGCGGCGACGGTCCGCCGCGCGCGGAGGCCGCATGGAAGGCGTGATCCGCACCCTCTCGCTCACGCTCATCCTCACCTCCTTCGTGGTGGTGGAGACCCGCAACCTGCGGCGCGCCCTGGTCGCCTACATGGTGCAGGCGCTCGTCATGGTGGCCATCATCGCCTGCTTCGCCACCTACCACCGCACGCTGGCGGTGTGGGCGGCCACGGCGCTGGTCACCAAGTTCGGGCTGGTCTCGTGGCTGCTGGCGCGCTCGCTGCGCGGCGACGACCAGGAGTGCCGGCCGCTGGTGGGCCCGCTCGCCTCCGGCCTGATCGTGGCCGCGCTGGCCGCGGTCTCGTACCAGGTCATCCACCACTACGCCACCTTCCTCGCGCCCACGCCGCTGGCGCAGCAGGAGCCCTTCCGCACCAACGTCGCGGTGTCGCTCACCCTGCTGGCCGTGGGGCTCTACGCCATCCTGACGCGGCGCGATGCCATCAAGGTCGTGCTGGGCCTGTGCCTGATGGAGAACGGCGCGCACCTCTCGCTGGTGTCGCTGGCCACCACGCTGCGCGAGACCGTGCTGATCGGCGTCATCACCGACGTGGTGGTGGCGGTCTACCTGCTGCTCTACCTCGTGCGCGGCATCGAGCAGAAGCTCGGCTCGCGCGACACCGGCCGGCTGGCGGCCCTGCGGGGCTAGGAGACCACCATGGGCTCGACCTGGGACGGCGCGGCGCTCCCCCTCTCGCTGCTGGGGGTGCCGCTGCTGTTCGCCCTGCTGGTGTGGCCGGCGCCCGCCGGGGCGCGCCGCGGCCTGTGGATCGCGGGCAGCGCCCTGACGCTGCTGCTGGCGCTGGCCCAGGCGGCCCGCGTGCTGCGCGGCGGGCCCATCGGGGCCCTGGGCGACGAGCTGCTGGTGGACGGCCTGGCGGCGCTGCTCTCGCTGCTCGTCGCCTTCATCGCGCTGGCCTGCGCGCTCTATGCCGCGTCCTACCTGCCGGGCCCGCACTCGCACGACCCCGCGCGCCGCGCCACGCTGGAGCGGCGGCTGCCGCTGTTCCAGTCGCTGTTCCTGGTGCTCGAGTTCACGCTGCTGTGGGTGGTGATGACCAACAACGTGGTGCTGCTGTGGGTGGCGCTCGAAGCCACCACCCTGGCCTCGGCCCTGCTGGTCTCGTTCTACTGGGACGCGCGCGCCATCGAGGCCGGCTACAAGTACCTGCTCCTGCTCACGGTCGGCATCACCTCGGCCTTCTTCGGCTGCGTGCTGCTCTACTCGGCGGCCCAGCCCCACCTCGGCGGCGAGTCGGCGCTGCTCATCAGCAACCTGCGCCGCGTGGCCGGCGACCTGCCGCCGCACATCGCGCTCGTCGCCACGGTGCTGCTGCTCATCGGCTTCGGCACCAAGGCCGGGCTCGCGCCCTTCCACCCCTGGGTGGCCGACGCGCACGCCGAGGCCCCCGCCCCGATGAGCGCTTTCCTCTCCAGCATCATCATCAAGGTGCCCTTCGTCGGCATCCTGCGCGTGTGGAGCATCTTCGGGGCGCGCTACCCCGAGCTGAACGACACCCTCATGGTGCTCGGTGCCTTCACGCTGGTGGTGGGCGGCGCGCTGGCCGTGGCGCAGGACGACCTGAAGCGCCTGTTCGCCTACTCCAGCGTGGGCCAGGTCGGCTACATCGCGGTGGCCCTCGGCACCGGGCACTACCTGGGCTACTACGCCGCCGTGCTGTTCGTGGTGAGCCACGCCCTGACCAAGGCCCTGCTCTTCATGGGCGCCGGCGCCGTGGCGTTCGCCGCCCGCGACCTGCGGAGCATGGCCGCCCTCGGCGGGCTGGCGCGCCGCATGCCGCTCACCGCCGCCTGCATGCTGGCCGGCGTGCTCTCGCTGGCCGGACTGCCGCCCTTCAGCGGCTTCGTGGCCAAGGCCGGCGTGGTGCTGGCCACCGCCGAGTCGCACGCCTGGATCGTGATGGCCGTGGCGCTGGGGGCGAGCCTCTTCACCATGGCCTACGGCATCGCGGTCGCCGGGCGCGTCTTCCGCGGGGCCATGCGCAGCGACGGGCTCGATCAGGCCCGCGAGGTGCCGGCTCCGATGTGGGCCGCGATGCTGCTGCTGGCGCTGGCCTCGCTCGCGATCGGGCTCAGGCCGCAGCTCCTCCACCCGCTGCTGGATCTGGCGGCCCGGATGCAGGGGGGATCGTGAGACTCGACGGCGTCCTGCGGCGCCTGTTCCCGAACGCCCTGCCCCGCTCCCTGTGGGTGTTCCACACCAACGTCGGGGCCTGCAACGGCTGCGACATCGAGGTGCTGGACGTGCTCACGCCCTACTGGGACGTGGAGCGCCTCGGCATCCGCCTCGTGGGCTCGCCGCGCCACGCCGACGTGCTGCTGGTCTCCGGCCCCGTGACGCGACCCATGGTGGAGCCGCTCAAGGCGCTCTACGACTCCGTGCCCGACCCCAAGATCGTCATCGCCATCGGCGCCTGCGCCGTGGGCGGCGGGCCGTGGTTCGACACCTACAACGTGGTCGGCGGCGTGGACAAGGTCATCCCCGTGGACATGTACGTCCCCGGCTGTCCGCCCAAGCCGGAAGCAATCATCCACGGCGTCGCCACCCTGCTGAAGATCGCCGAGAAGAAGATCGCCCCGGTCCGCGAGGCCCAGGAGACGCCCGAGGAGCTGGCGAGCGTGAGCAGGGTGTCGGACGGGACGCCGGGCGAGTAGCCGCCGCGACCGCCTCCTTCCTCTTCCGTACCGCCTCCATGCCCCACTTCCCAGGAACGCCCCGCGCGGCTACTCTCCCGCGCTCATGGACGGCGGGACGGTCCGGCCGCGAGACCGCCCCGCGCGGACCCTCCACCCTCGGGAGTCGCCAGCGATGAGCCGACGCGTCGTGGCCACGGGACTCGGCGTGTGCGCCGCCAACGGCACCGGCGTGCCCGCCTTCTGGGACGCGCTGGTCCATGGCCGCTCGGGCATCGGGCCCATCACCGCCTTCGACGCCTCGGCGCTGCGCAGCCGCATCGCCGGCGAGGTGCACGATCTCGCCCCCGAGGAGAAGCTCCCCCCGAAGGCGCTCAAGCGCACGGCGCGCTTCGCGCAGCTCGCGCTGGTGGCGGCCTTCGAGGCGCTGGAGCAGGCGCGCCTGTCCGAGGACGAGGCGCGCGAGGACGTCGCGGTGGTGGTGGGCTCGGGCATCGGCGGCTTCGACATGCTGATGCGCGAGCACGAGGTCTTCCTCGCGAAGGGGCCGGGCCGCTTCGCGCCGCTCACCGTGCCCCTGATCATCCCCAACATGGCCGCCGGGGCCATCGCGCTCGAGACCGGCTGCCGCGGGCCGAACCTGTGCCTGAGCACGGCCTGCGCCGCCGGCGCGCACGCCCTCGGCACCGCCCTCGACCTGATCCGCTCGGGCCGCGCCGAGGTGGCGCTGGCCGGGGCCGCCGAGTGCACGCTCGACGCCTTCGCGGTGGACGGCTACTGCCAGCTGCGCGCGCTGTCCACGCGCAACGACGAGCCGCAGAAGGCCTCGCGCCCCTTCAGCGCCGATCGCGACGGCTTCGTCATCGCCGAGGGCGCCGGGATGCTGGTGCTCGAGAGCGAGGAGCACGCCCGCGGCCGCGGCGCGCCGGCGCTGGCGGTGCTGGCCGGGTACGGCAACACCGCCGACGGCTACCACATCACCGCGCCCGACCCGGAGGGCCGCGGCGCGGTGCGGGCCATGCGTGCCGCGCTCGCCGATGCGGGCCTGGCGCCCGTGGACATCCAGGTCGTGAACGCGCACGGGACCTCCACGCCGCTGAACGACGCGACCGAGACGCTCGCGATCAAGCAGGTCTTCGGAGAGCACGCCCGGCGCCTCATGGTGCACTCGACCAAATCCATGATCGGGCACGCGCTCGGCGCGGCCGCGGCCATCGAGGCGGTGGTCGCCGTGCTCACGCTGGTCCACGGCGTGGTGCATCCCACCATCAACCTCGACGTGCCCGACCCCGCGTGCGATCTGGACTACGTCCCGCACGTGGCGCGCCGCGCCGGCGTGCGGGCGGTCATGTCCAACGCCTTCGGGTTCGGCGGGCACAACGGCGTGCTGGTCTTCACGCGCGCGGACGCGGACGGGCGGACATGAGCGCGCCGGTCTGCCCGTTCAACCTGGGCCCGCGCCGGCGCCGCGAGCGCATGACCGCCGGCCTGCTCGCCATCGGCGCGGGTCTCGGGCTGGCGGCCTACCTCGCGCTGCGGCAGGCGCCGCCGCTCACGCGCCTCACCGTGTTCCCGCCCTTCTGGGTGGGCCTCCTCGGGGTGCTGCAGGCCGGTCACGGCACCTGAGTGGTGCTGGCGTCGCGCGGTCAGCGCGACCTCGACTCGGGCCTGGAGGAGGTGGGCGAAGCGGAGGTCCGCGCCGCGCTGCGCCGCCGGGCGGTGGTCATCGTGGTGCAGGCCACCGTGCTGGCACTGGCGCTCACGGCGCTCGCCATGCTGCCGCGCTGATCCGGCGCGGCGGGCCCGCGCGTGACGACCCCGCCTCGCGCGCGTCCCCGCGGCGCTCGCGGCGCCTACCGCCCGTAGGTCTCGACCAGCTCCCTGAGATTCGCGGCCACCTCGTCCGTCAGCTGGGCGGAGCGGAGGCGCCAGCCCCAGTTCCCGTTGGCCTGGCCCGGGTGGTTCATGCGCGCCTCGCTGCCGAGGTCGAGCACGTCCTGCAGCGGCGCGATGAAGGTGTCGGCCACCGACGCGCAGCCGGTCCGGATGAGGTCCCAGGCGAAGGCGCGGCCGTCCGAGCCCAGGTAGCGCCGCGCGCGGTGGCGCTCCCCCTCGGTGGCGTGCTGGTACCAGCCGCGGGCCGTGTCGTTGTCGTGCGTGCCGGTGTAGACCACGCAGGCCCGCGGGAAGTTGTGGGGCAGGAACGGATGCTTCGCGTCCTTCTCGAATGCGAACTGCAGGATCCTCATCCCCGGCAGCTCGAAGTCGTCGCGCAGCGCCAGCACCTCGGGGGTCACGAAGCCCAGGTCCTCGGCGATGATGGGCAGGCCGCCGATGTCGCCGAGCAGCGCCGCGAAGAGGGCCGCTCCCGGCCCCTTCACCCAGCGCCCCTTCTCCGCCGTGGGCGCGCCCGCCGGGACCTCCCAGTAGCCCTCGAAGCCGCGGAAGTGGTCGAGACGCACCACGTCCACCATCTTCAGCGTCGCGCGCACGCGCCGGATCCACCACGCGAAGCCGCTCGCGCGGTGCGCCTCCCAGCGGTACAGGGGATTGCCCCACAGCTGCCCGGTCCTGCTGAAGTAGTCGGGGGGCACGCCCGCCACGACGGTGGGCTGGCCCCGCGCGTCGAGGTGGAACAGGCCGGGATCGGCCCACACGTCGGCGCTGTCGTGGGCGACGAAGATGGGGATGTCCCCGATGATGCGCACGCCCGCCTCGCGGGCGTGGGCGCGCAGCGCCTCCCACTGGCGGAAGAACAGGAACTGGCGGAAGCGCTGGGAGTCCACGGCCCGCGCCAGCCGCTCGCGGGCTTCCGCCAGCGCCGCGGGCTCGCGGCTCACGAGCGCCGGCTCCCAGGCGGTCCAGGTCGCGCCGCCGTGGGCCTCCTTGAGGGCCTTGAAGAGGGCGAAGTCCTCGAGCCAGCCCGCCTGCGCGCTGCGGAAGGCCTCGTAGTCCTCGCGCAGCGCCGGCGCAGCGCCCGCCTCGAAACGCGCGTGCGAGCGGGCCAGCAGCGCGAGCTTCCACTCGATCACGGCTCCGAAGTCGACGCGGTCCACCGGGAAGGCCGGCGCCGACCCGAGGTCGGCGGGCTCGAGCAGCCCGTCCTCGAGCAGGAGCTCGGGGCTCACCAGGTAGAAGTTGCCCGCGAACGAGGAGAAGCTCTGGTAGGGCGAGTCGCCGTAGCCCGTGGGCCCGAGCGGGAGCACCTGCCACAGCTTCTGCCCCGCGGCCGCCAGGAAGTCCACCCAGCGGAACGCCTCGCGCCCCAGGTCGCCGATGCCGAAGCGGCCGGGCAGCGAGGTCGGGTGCAGCAGGATGCCTGATGCGCGCGCGCTGGCCATACGAGCCCGGCATCATGCCACAGGCGGCAAGGTGGACTCCACCGCGCTCGCGGCGGCGGCGGCCGCGGCCGTGGCGGCGCCCCGGGACCGGCGCTATGCTGCGGCCCGTCACCGGCGCCGCCGGCCCGCCACGGGCGCGCGGCGGCACCCACGCCACACCCCAGCGCTCGAGAGGATCCCATGCGCCGCACGACCCGCCTGGCCTGCGTCGTCCCCGTCCTGCTCGCCCTCGCGACCCTCGCCCCGCCCGCCCCCGCGGGCGGCCGCGTCACCGGTGACCTCGATCGCCTGGTCTCGTGGATGACGGGATCGTTCTCGAGCGAGGCACGGGCGCAGCGCGACACCAGCTTCTTCGACATCCGCCTGCACGCCGTGCCCATCTGGCTCGAGCGCTCGGAGGGCCGCTGGCTCTACCTCGAGCAGGCCCGCGGCGACCGGCTGGACCGGCCCTACCGCCAGCGCGTCTACCACGTGTCGGCGCGCCCCGACGGCTCCTTCGAGAGCGCGGTGTTCCTGCTGCCCGGGCCCCTGCGCTTCGCGGGCGCCTGGCGGGAGCCGCGCCGGCTCGACGTGCTCACGCCCGACTCCCTCACGGCGCGCGCCGGCTGCGCGGTGGTGCTGCGCTTCGCCAGGGGGCGCTTCACCGGCGGCACGATCGGCAAGGAGTGCCCCAGCGAGCTGCGCGGCGCGGCCTACGCCACCTCGGAGGTCACGGTCGAGAAGGAGCGCATGCTCACGCTCGACCGTGGCTGGGACGCGGACGGGAGGCAGGTCTGGGGCTCGACCGCCGGGCCGTACGAGTTCCGCAAGGTGACCGGGCGCTGAGCACCGCCGGCACGCGAAGCCGGGACGGAAGCGGGCGGGGCCGGGCACACGCCCGGCCCCGCCCGTCACGCGGTGCGCTGCGCGCCTGCGGGCCTACCTCCGCGCCGTCCCCTTCCCCCCCACCTCGTCGGCCAGCGCGCCCATGCCGTAGAAGCGCCTGAGCGCCTCGACGATGGCCCTCGCGTCCACCGCCACGCAGCGCGCCTGGGCGTCGGAGTAGTAGTAGTCCCAGGCGAAGGCTTGGACGTTGCCGTCGAAGACCAGGCCCACCAGATCCCCCGCGCGATCCAGCACCGGGCTGCCCGAGTTGCCGCCGATGATGTCGGCGGTGCAGACGAAGTTGAGCGGCGTCGCCGGGGCGACGTCCCGCCGGCGCGCGGCGAGGCGCGGCGGCAGGTCGAAGGGCGGCTTGCCGTCGAACCCGTCGCTCCGGTCCCACAGCCCCGCGAAGGTCGTGAAGGGGGGCACGAGCGTGGTGAGCTGCGGGTACCCGGCGACGCGGCCGTAGGAGAGCCGCAGCGAGCCCGTCGCGTCGGGGCTCAGGCCCTTGCCGTCGAGCACGAAGCGCGCGCGGGCGATGAGGCCGCCGTCACGCGTCTCCACGCTCTGCACGTTGTCCTCGTACCAGGCGCGCAGCTCGCGGTAGAGCGGATCCAGCGTGCGCGCCCAGACCACGAGCGGGTCCGTCGAGGCCGCGACGGCCTCCACCCCTCCCCGCACCAGGGCCTTGCGCACCTCGGGATCGGCGAGCTTCGTGCCCGCGGCCAGATCGCGGGCCACGTCCCGGGGGGCGCGCCCGCCGAGCGCGGTCTTGACGAAGGCGTCGTCCGGGCCCAACTCGTCGAGGCACTGCTGGAGCACGGCGCCGATGATCATCTCCTCCATCTCCGAATAGATGGGGGCGCGCGAGAACAGGCGGAAGCGCTGCGAGTCCAGGTTCGAGTCGCGGTACTCCTTGAAGCGCTGATCGTTCGGCTTCGCCGTCTCGGCGGTCATGCGCACCACGCCGTCGGCGATGTCGATCAGCCGGCTCACGCGCGAGAAGTCGCGGATGATGTACGGCGCGCCCCGCCGCGTCTTCTCGCGCTGGGCGTCCTCCATGCGCTCCCAGGTGCCGACGGCCAGCCGCGCGGCCTGCTCGCTGCGGGCCACGCGCTGGCGCAGCGCGGCCTCGTCGATGCGCTTCGTCTCCATGACCTCCGGGTCGGAGAGGACCTCCAGGAAGCCGCGCTGGCGCTTGAGGTTGTTCTCGAGGCCCCGGATGCGGTCGCGCGCCTGGCGCGCCTGCTCGGCCCCGCGTCCCTCGTAGGCGCGATAGGCGGCGAGGCGCTGCTCGGTGAGGCGGATGCGCAGCGGCAGGTCGCTGCCGCGCTCGTAGTAGAACTGCGCCAGGATGCGCTGCCGGCGCGTGGTGCCCGGGTTGCCCGACACGAAGATCAGGTCCCCGTCCCGGGCCCCGGCCGTGCTCCAGCGGAACCAGTGCTGGGGACGCACCGGCTTGCCGTCCTCGTACACGCGGAAGAAGGCGAAGTCCAGGTCGTGGCGCGGGTAGCAGAAGTTGTCGAGGTCGCCACCGAAGAACGCGGCCTGCTCCTCGGGCGCGCACACCAGGCGCACGTCCTTGTAGGTCTTGTAGCGGTAGAGCCAGTACTCGCCGCCGTCGTAGAGCTCGACCACCTCGCCCTTGAGCCCGCTCCTGGCGCTCTCCTCCTTCTCGATGCGGGCCGTGGCGGACCGGCGCTGGGCGTGCTGGTCCTTGTTGGAGGCCTGCATGTCCACCGCCCCCAGGACCTGCGCCGTCACGTCCTCGTAGGACATCAGCACCTTCAGCTCGAGGTCGGGGCAGGGGATCTCGGCCGCGCGGGTGTGCGCGTAGAAGCCGTCGCGCACGTAGTCGTGCTCCGGCGAGGACATCTTCGCGAGCTGGCCCAGCGCCACGTGGTGGTTGGTGAGCGCGAGCCCGTCCGGCGAGACGAAGGCGCCCGAGCCGCCGCCGAAGTTGATGCTGGCCTTCTGCACGTGCTCGATCCACCCCGGCGTGGGCCTGAAGTCGTAGCGCTCCTCGAGCGGCTTCAGGGGCAGGTTGTCGAGGGTCCACATGCCCTCGTCGGCGCGCACGGGCGCGGCGGCCAGCACGAGGGCCGCGGCGACGGCGAGTGCCGCGGAGGTGAGGAGGGGTCCTGCGAAGGTTCGTGCCATGGATGTTCCCCCGGGGGCGCGGCGGGATCGGGCGAACCCGGTCCACGTCGGGATGGGACGTGACATGCGGTGCTCGTGCGCGAGAACGGAGACACGGCCAGGGATCGCGCGGAAGCGCGCCCGACCCATACTCCGACCGGGAGCCGCCCGTGTCAAAGCCCGGCCCGGCCCGTGCCGCGGTGGTTGCCGGGGGCCTCACGCTGTGGCACGCTTCACCGCGGTCCACCCGGAGGGGGTCCGCCCACACGGGGCCCGCCCGCCGGTACGCACTCGCACCGCCGCCATCCGACCATCGCTGTGAGGATCCGACCGTGGAACCCCTGATCCCGGAGAACTCGACCCTGCGCGCGTTCCTCGACGCGATCCCGGCGCTCGTCTTCCTCGCGGACCGCGACGTGCGGGTCCTCGACGCCAACCTGGCCGCCCGCCAGTGGCTCAGCGCCGAGCCCGGGCTGCAGCTGCGGCGGCCCGGCGGGGACGTGCTCCATTGCGTGTTCGCCCGGGATTCCCACGACGGCTGCGGCACCACCGAGGCCTGCCCGACCTGCGTGATCCGGGAATCCGTCGCGTCGGTCCGACCCGGCCAGCCCGCGACGCGGCGGGTGGCGCACATGATCCTCGAGGCCGCGGACCGGTCCGAGGATCGCTGGTTCCGGGTCCTCGCCTCGCCCCTGGCGCTCGACGGGCAGGACCTCGTGCTGCTGGTCCTGGAGGACGTGACCCAGCTGATCGAGCTGCGCGAGGTCCTGCCCGTCTGCCCGGGCTGCGGGACGTCGCCGCGCGACGCGGCCGAGGTGCTCCGCGAGGCGCAGCTCTACCTGCGCAGGCATCCCGGCCACTGGTCCACCCACGAGCTGTGCCCCGACTGCCTGCGCAGGCACGCCCCCACTCCCTGGCGCGAGGGCCCGCTGTAGCCCCTGCGTCCCCACGCCCGCCGCGGCCCCCAGCGGCCGGCGGGTCCTGACGGCGGACCGCCTCTCGCCCGCTCCCGTGCCGCCGGCTTGCGGGTCCCGAAGGGTCCGGGCTACCGTGCCCGCATGACGGAGCCACGCGCGGAAGGCGTCACCCGGTTCGAGGTGGAGCACGAGTCCCGCGCGCTCGAGGAGCGCGTGCTCGGGGAGACCGTGCGCGTGCTCGCGGCCTGGCGCGAGGTCCTGGCCCGGCTCGGACTCATCGGCCGGCACCCTTCGCGGTACGCCGGTGCCGGCTACGGCAACGTGAGCGCGCGCCTCGGACCCTTCGGCGACGTGCCCCGCGGGAGGCGCCGCTTCCTGGTGACCGGCACGCAGACCGGGGGCCGGCGCCAGGTCACGCTGGCCGACTTCTGCGTGGTCGAGGAGTACGACCTCGCGCGCAACCGCGTGCGCAGCGCGGGGTCGGTGCCGCCCTCGTCGGAGTCGCTCACCCACGGAGCGCTCTACGACATCGCGCCCGCGGCCCGCGTGGTGCTGCACGGGCACGCGCCCGAGATCTGGCGCCACGCGCGCGCGCTGGGGCTGCCCGTCACGCACGCCGACGCCCTGAACGGCACGCCCGCCATGGCCCGCGAGGTGCAGCGGCTCTACCGCGAGACCCAGCTCGCGGAGACCGGCATGCTCGTCATGGGCGGGCACGAGGACGGCGTGCTCACCTTCGGGCGCAGCGCCGGCGAGGCGGGCGAGACCCTGGTGCGCTACCTGGCCCGCGCCTGCGCGCTGCCGGAGCGGGGCGCGCCGTGAAGGTCGCCGGCCGGGACATGCGGGCGGTGTGGTGGACCGACGAGGGCGTCGCCTTCATCGAGCAGCGGCGCCTCCCCCACGCCTTCGAGACCGGCCTCGCGCGCAGCGTCGAGGCGGTGGCGCGCGCCATCGAGGAGATGGCCGTGCGCGGGGCACCCGCCATCGGCGTGCTGGCGGGCTACGGCCTGGCGCTTGCCGCCCGCCGGGGCGAGCCGCTGGAGGCGGCCTACGAGCGGCTGCTGCGCACGCGCCCCACGGCGGTGAACCTGCGGGCGGGGCTCGACGCGGTGCGCGGCGCGGCGCCCGACCCGGACGCCATGCTGGCCGCGGCGCGCGCCCACGACGAGGCCGAGGTGGCCGCCGGGGCGGCCATCGGCGAGCACGGTCTCGCCCTCTTCGGCCGCGGCACCCGCGTGCTCACCCACTGCAACGCGGGCTGGCTCGCGGTGCAGGACTGGGGCACGGCGCTGGCGCCCGTCTACCGCGCGGCGCGCGCCGGGCTCGAGCCCTTCGTGTTCGTGAGCGAGACGCGCCCGCGCCTACAGGGCGCGCGGCTGACCGCCTGGGAGCTGGCGCAGGAGGGCGTCGCCCACGCCCTCATCGCCGATGGCGCGGCCGCGCACTTCATCCAGCGCGGGCTCGTCCACGTCGTCCTCACCGGCGCCGACCGCATCGCCGCCAACGGCGACGTCGCCAACAAGATCGGCACCTACGGCAAGGCGCTGGCCGCGCGCGCCCACGGCGTGCCCTTCTACGTCGCGGCCCCGCTCACCACCATCGACCCCACGACGCCCACGGGCGCGGAGATCCCCATCGAGGAGCGCGACGGCGAGGAGGTGCTCGGCGTGGAGGGCGTGGACGCCGAGGGCCGCTGGACCCGCGTGCGCGTGGCACCCGGCGGCGCCGTCGCGCTGAACCCGGCCTTCGACGTCACGCCGCACGAGCTGGTCACGGGGCTCGTCACCGACGCCGGCATCGTGCCCGCCACCGCGCAGGGCATCACCGAGGCGCTGCGGCGCGCCGGACGCGCGCCGCGGGACTGAGCCCACCGGACGAGAGCGGCCGCCCCCCAGTCACGAGAGGGCGGCCGTCCCGAACGACACCTCGCTCGGTGCCGGCGGCTTTGCCGCTGGGCTGATCCCCGCGCCGGGTCGCGAGCCGACATCCCGCACCCACGCCCGGCGCGCGGGAGTCTCCCACCCCGCGCCGCGCCCGGCTGCGTCTCGTTTTCGATATGGTACGAAGGTGCCAGCGGCGCGCGGCCGGCGGCGGACCCGGCAAGGGGTGCCCGGGCACCCCTAGGTGCATGGCAGGGCACTCCATTGCTACAATGCCCCGCTGCGACCGGGGCACCCGGTCGTCATCCTGCCGACCCCTGAGTTCCGCCCGCTGCCGGCCGCCTGCGAGTGCGACGGAGCGTGTTCCGGAGGCCGCATGTTCGATATCGAAGGCAACTTCGACCAGCAGATCCTCGCCCTCTCGAGGATCCGCCCGACAGTCGTGTTCCCCGAGGCCCTGGACCCGCGCATCCTCGAGGCCATCTGCTACCTGGGCCGCTTCGTGCGCCCGGTCCTGCTGGCCCCCGAGGCCGCGGTGCGGGACGTGATCACGCGTCACCTCTCCCACGTGGACCCGGGCCGGGTGGAGTACACCCTGTCCGAGAGCGCCTTCGTGGACATCGCCCGGCGCGGGGACCTGGTGGAGGAGTTCGCGCAGGCGCACTACGTGTTCTGCCGGGGCCTGGGCTCGAACATCACCATGGATGACGCGCGGCGCTTCGTCAGCGAGCCCGCGCGCTTCGGCATCTGGGCGGTCAAGCTCGACCATGCGGACACCGTGGTGGGCGGCGCCACACACGCGCCCAAGGACTACTTCCGCCCCATGCTCAGGATCCTCGCCAAGCAGTCGATCCCCTGCGAGGCGGGCGTCTTCGTGCTGCCCGACGACCACCCCGAGGAGGTGTTCCCGCACAACATCGTGGTCTTCGGCGACGTCGGCGTGAACGCCACCATGACGCCCGACGTGCTGGCCCACGTGGCGGTGGGCACCTGCGTCATCGCGCGCGACCTCATCCCCGAGTCCGTCCTACCCGAGATCCACGGGGTGATCGTCTCCTATTCGAATCGCGGCTCCGACGAGGGTCCCTCGCCCGAGCTGGTGCGCCAGGCGACGCAGCTCATCCCCGAGGTGCTGGCCGAGCGGGTGGACAAGGGCGCGCGCTACGGCACCATCCGCATCCAGGGCGAGGTCAAGGTCTCGGTGGCGTTGTCGCAGCGCTCGGCCATGTACTACCAGCAGGACCAGGAGAAGCTCTGGGAGGGCGGGCCGAACGTCATCATCTGCCCCAACCTCGAGATGGGGAACCTGCTCTACCACCTCTACGCGGCCCGCTTCCCCGGCGCGAAGAAGCTCCCCGCCATGTTCGGCCTGCGCTTCCGCGGCGTCGACCTGCCCATGGACTGCACCCCGGAGGACGTCCGGCTGGCGGTCAAGGCCTCGGTGCAGCGCATGCACCGCTTCGGGGAGTGGCAGCGGACGCCCCGGGACACATTCTTCCGCCGCTACCGCGTGCTGGCCGTGAACCCGGGCTCCACCTCCACCAAGTTCAGCGTGTACGAGGGCGAGGAGGAGCGCTTCACCGAGGAGCTGCAGCACTCCGCCGAGGAACTCCAGCCCTTCGAGGGCAAGAGCATCACCGAGCAGTACGCCTTCCGGAAGGACATCATCAGGAAGTCGCTCGCGGACCACGGCCTCGGTCTGGACCAGCTCGACGCGGTCTCGGCGCGCGGCGGGGTGCTGCGGCCCATCCCGCACGGCACCTACTCGGTCTCGGACGCCATGATGGCCGACCTGCGCTCGGGCCGCTTCGGCGATCACGCCTCGAACCTGGGCGGGCTCATCGCGCGCGAGCTGGTGGGTGATTCGGGCCGGCCCGCCTTCATCACGGACCCGGTCGTGGTGGACGAGGCCCCCGAGCGCGTGAAGGTGACCGGCATGAAGGCGATCCGCCGCAAGATCATCAGCCACGCCCTGAACCAGATCGCCACCGCGCGGCGCTACGCCGAGGAGCACGAGACCTTCTACGAGAAGGTGAACGTCATCGTCGCCCACATGGGCGGGGGCATCACCGTGGGCGCCCACAAGCGCGGGCGCTACATCGACGTGAACAACGGCCTCGACGGCGAGGGCCCGTTCTCGCCCCAGCGCTCAGGGTCCATGCCCACCGGCCAGCTCATCGCCCTGTGCTTCTCGGGCCGCTACACGCAGGCGGAGCTGAAGCAGCTCAACAAGGGGCGTGGGGGGCTCATCGACCTGCTCGGCACCGCGGACCTGCGCGAGGTGGAGCGCCGCGCGGACGCGGGCGACGCAATGGCGGCCGAGGCCTACGAGGCCATGGCCTACCAGATCGCCAAGCAGATCGCCGGGCTCGTCCCGGCCTTCGACGGCGAGAAGGTCGAGCGGGTGCTGCTCACCGGCGGCATGGCGCGCTCGAAGCGTTTCGTGGCCGAGCTGACCCGGCTCGTGAGCGCCATGGGCTGCGGGGTGAGCGTCTACCCGGGCGAGAACGAGATGGTGGCGCTCGTCAAGGGCGCCCTGCGCGTGCTGGCCGGCAAGGAGCCGGCGCGGGAGTACCCCGCCGAGGTGAAGGAGCCGGTTGCGGCTCCGGTGCCGGCGCCGGCCGGCTGAGCTGCGCGGGAGCACAAACGTGCGGGCGTGCCCGTCACCGGGCACGCCCGTCGCGTCGCCGGACGCCGGCTCAGCGCGCCGTCAGTGCCGCCAGCGCGATCGAGTACATCTTGCTCTTGGCGGTGTCGCCGCGCGAGGTGAGCACGCATGGGACGCGCGCGCCCACGACCAGCCCGGCCAGCTCGGCGCCCGCCAGCTTGGTGCAGGTCTTGTAGAAGACGTTCCCCGACTCGATGTTGGGGAACACCAGGCAGTCGGCGTCGCCGGCG
>Ga0315295_10000434_pt1 | contig 36129 bp, 28 predicted proteins | sample YL17G14_0_MG_FD_204453 | JGI IMG/M metagenome (GOLD analysis project Ga0315295, IMG submission 204453) | Sediment microbial communities from Yellowstone Lake, YNP, Wyoming, USA - YL17G14_0 | ecosystem: Environmental > Aquatic > Freshwater > Lake > Sediment | place: USA: Wyoming | collected...
GCACCGATAAACACCAGAGCTGTTTCCCAGGTGAAATAATCTTTTACACTTCCCAGACCCAGAAGGTCATTTGTGGCTACAAGCAGAGCAAGTCCGAGTACAATAAGGAAAAGGCCAAAACTAACCTGCGGATGATGTTCTCTATGCTTTTCCAGAAAATGATCTTTATTTTTCATAGCATTAATTATTATTCTGCTTCAAAAATACTCCATTACATAAACAGTGGTTAATGAAAATCGGTAAACTGCAGTAAAAAACCGGCAGATGGTCTTTTTAAGCATTTAATGTTACTTTTTTGTTGATAATTTTTTTAATTGGATAAGGATTTATATTTTTGCAAACCAAATTTCTGAATGATGTCCGGATTCTATACCATACCAGTAAGCGGAATAAAAGGGGGGCATCACACAATTAAATTTGAGATTAATAAAGAGTTTTTTGACCTGTTTGAGGAGTCGGAGATAAAGGAAGGAGAGCTTGTTGCGATTGCTGGGATTGAGAAGAGTTCTACGCATCTTGATCTTCACATAAAGATTTCGGGTAAAGTCAGGGTTTGCTGCGACAGGTGTCTTGAAATGTTTGATCAACCCGTGGAATGTGAAAACAGACTGCTGGTAAAATTCGGGCATGAAAAGGACGAAAGCGATCCTGAAATTATTACCTTACCGCGTGATGAACATGAACTGGATCTGAAGCAATATCTGTATGAATTTATCCATCTTGCCCTTCCTATCCAGAGAATTCATCCTGATAATGCAGAGGGGACAAGCACATGTGATCCCGTTATGCTTAAGAAGCTGAAAGAACATCTGGTTGAAGAAGATACCAGTACTGACCCCAGGTGGGACGAATTAAAGAAACTTATGAATGATAATTAAAAAAGAGTAAAATGGCACATCCCAAACACAAACATTCGAAGACCAGAAGAGATAAACGCAGAACCCATTATAAAGCTACAGCACCAACAGTAGGAACGTGCTCGAATTGCGGGTCTTCAGTCCAGTATCACAGGGTATGTCCTGAATGCGGATATTACAGGGGCAAGCTAGCCATCGAGAAAAAGGTAAAAGCCTGATTTTCTTAATTAAACTATAATGCTATGAAAATTGGCATTGATGTGATGGGCGGTGATTTTGCACCCGATGCAATAATTGAAGGTGCAGTTGATACCCTGAAGCATTTTTCTGCTGATGAAACTATAGTCCTTTTAGGTGATGAAGCTTCAATTCTGCGGAAGCTTGCTGAAATGAATGTTTCCAATTCATTATTTATGATTGTTCCGACTTCTGAAGTTATTGAGATGGGCGATCATCCGGCAAAAGCATTCTCACAGAAGAAGGATTCAAGCATTGCCGTCGGATTTGGGATGCTTAAAAAAGGTTTGCTCGATGGCTTTTGCAGTGCCGGAAATACCGGTGCCATGCTTGTCGGAGCCAGTTATACTGTAAATGTTATTCCTGGTGTCTTCAGACCGGCACTGGCCACAATTCTCCCTTGTATTGACGGCCGCGATTCAGTGATCCTTGATGTCGGATTAAATCCCGATTGCAAACCAGATGTATTGCTTCAGTACGGAATCCTCGGAAAACTCTATGCAAAATTTGTCCTTGGAATGGAAAACCCGACAGTCGGTTTGCTGAATATCGGCGCAGAAGAAACAAAAGGCACGCCTGCTGTTAAGACTGCATTTGAGCTTATGAAGGAGCATCCGGGTCTGAATTTTGCAGGAAATGTTGAGGGTCATGCCTTTTTCCATGAAAATATTACAGATGTGATTGTCTGTGATGGTTTCGTTGGCAATATTGTTCTTAAGCAGGCTGAAGCAATATATTCTATCTCAAAAAAAATTAGCGTTTCTCATCCGTTTTTTGACCGTCTTAATTTTGAAAATATTGGCGGGACTCCAATTGTGGGGATCAACGCAAATGTTGTTATTGGACATGGCATATCAAAGCGGAAAGCTGTAATGAATATGATACTTCAGGCCAGGGCCGTGGTACGTGCTAATCTTGCTCAGAGGATCATTGAAGCAATTTAATTATGGGGAAAAAACGGGCTGCCATTACAGGGATCCATGCCTGGGTCCCGGAATACAGACTCACCAATTTCGAACTCTCAAAAATGGTTGACACTTCCGACGAATGGATAATGCAAAGAGTTGGAATTAAAGAGAGAAGAATTCTCAGGGAAGAAGGGCTTGGTAGTTCAGATCTGGGAGAGAATGCTGTAAGAGGGTTGCTTGAAAAAACAAATACATCACCTGATGATGTTGATCTTCTTATCTGCACAACGGTCACTCCCGACATGGCATTCCCGGCCACTGCAAATATTATTTCTGATAAAGTAGGGATTAAAAATGCTTTCAGTTTTGATCTTAATGCAGCCTGCTCCGGTTTTCTTTTCGCTTTACAAACGGGTGCTGCCTTTATTGAATCGGGAAAATATAAAAAAGTGATTATAGTCGGTGCCGACAAAATGTCATCAATAACCGATTATACCGACAGGACCACCTGTCCTCTGTTTGGCGATGCAGCAGGTGCAGTACTCCTCGAACCGAACAAAGAAGATTATGGCATTATGGACTATATTTTCCATACTGACGGATCAGGCCGGAAATATCTCCATATGAAGGCAGGAGGGTCAGTAAGACCGGCTTCACATGAAACTGTTGATGCCCGTGAACACTTTATTTTCCAGGAAGGACAGAGTGTATTTAAGTTTGCAGTTGTCAATATGGCCGATGTTGCTGCAGAGATAATGGAACGAAATAAGCTGAAGGCTGATGATATAGCATGGCTTGTGCCTCATCAGGCTAACCTCAGGATAATCGACGCTACCGGCAGAAGAATGGGACTACCCCCTGAAAAGGTCATGATAAATATCCAGAATTTCGGTAATACAACCACCGCCACAATTCCATTATGTCTGTGGGAATATGAAAAGCAGCTCAGGAAAGGTGACAAGCTTATTCTTGCCGCATTTGGAGGAGGTTTTACCTGGGGATCGGTGTATCTGAAGTGGGCATATGATCCACAATAACATCATACCTTTTTATGTCCCCTTCAGGGGATTAAAGGGCGAACAATTTGTTGTATCTCCGGCAATAGTTTTTATATTTGTGAGTTATTATGTTTGTAAGTATAATTCTGGCAAAACATGGGAAAATTCAACGAGACTGACAACACTGCAATTAACCTTCTCAGCAATGGCACGGAAATCACAGGTGACATTAAATCCAATGGTGATATTCGGATTGATGGATTTCTTGCCGGTAATCTGACCACAAAAGGAAAAGTAGTAATAGGACCTACCGGAAAAGTCAAAGGTGAGGTCTATTGTAAAAACTCAGAAGTTTCTGGTATTGTTGAAGGCAGAATCTGCGTTAGCCAGCTTCTTACCCTCAAATCTGATTCAAAAATATCCGGTGATATAGTGACTTTCAAGCTTTCAATAGAACCGGGTGCAAAATTCACGGGAAACTGCAAAATGAGTGAAAGCGAAAATAATGAAGGAGCCTCTTTCGCAAAAACAAAAGAACCCGAAAAAAGTCCCGAAAAATCCGGGAAATAAAGGATTACAGGACTTCGGAAGATACTCAGGCCTGGCATTCCAGATGTTAGCTATAATCGCGGTAATGACATGGTGCGGAGTTAAACTGGATAAAGTTCTCGGATTATCCACCCCTGTTTTTACAATCATTCTTTCCCTTCTGGGAGTTTTTGGCGGTATTTATACTGCAATCAAGGATTTTATAAAGTGATCATTTATCCCTGTGATTTTTAGGAAATATTCAATCGGCCTTCTGCTTCTGGATATAATCCTCCTGCTTGCCGGATACCTGGTGGTTGACTTCGCTGATGTGACGCTTCATTTCAGTGAGATAGCTATACTGACACTGTGTTTTTCAGCAATTGTTCTTTTATCCTTCTATATTTTCAGCAGGGGATTGAAAAAGGAACCAGCAAGCCAGACAATGCATCTAATGGTTGCAGTTGCACTTAAAATGCTTCTGGAAATGGTCCTTGCGCTTGTCTGGTTTTTTGTTGCTAAAAAAACTTTTACTTCCTCGATTTTATTATTTTTTGTACTATATTTAGCTTTCTCTCTGTATTCAATGTTCTTTATGTTGAACACACTGAAAAACAAATCTTTATAAAACCTTACTGATTGTAATATGCGATTTGTCAAAGGTATTTTGTTCTCTCTCCTTCTTTTAATCTTCTCAGCTCCACTGGCGGCTCAGGAGGAACAGGAAGCTACCGGAGCAGAGGAAGAATTTGATCCAGGTACTTTTATTCTCGCCCATATAGCTGACTCGCATGAATGGCATATTCTTACAAAAAAGAATGGCGAAAGTGTTGCAATCTATCTTCCGGTTATTGTTTACCAGAAAGACAAAGGCCTTGATATATTTTCCTCCCGGAGGCTTGCAGAAGGAAAGGAGTATAAAGGATATAAGGTTGTTGAAGAAGAAGGGGATCTTAAGGGCAAAATAGTAAATGTAAAACCGGACGGGAGTATTGATGAAAAAAATCTTCCGCTCGATTTTTCAATAACCAAGGCTGTAGTAGGAATGCTCTTTGCTGCACTGATCGGATTGTGGCTCTTCGTTTCCCTGGGAAGCTCCTACAAAAAGACAGGTATAAGTAACCCAAAGGGAATTCAAAGCTTTCTTGAACCTGTCGTCCTTTTTGTACGCGACGATATAGCAATTCCGATTATAGGGGAAAAGAAATATGAGAAATACATGCCTTATCTTCTTACCGCATTCTTTTTCATACTTCTAAACAACATAATCGGGCTTATCCCTTTTCCTCCGCCGTTTGGGGCAAATGTAACAGGTAACATAGCTGTCACATTTGTACTCGCACTTTGTACATTTCTTATTACTCAGTTCAGCGGTAACAAACATTACTGGAAAGATATTTTTGCAGCTCCCGGTGTTCCGGTCTGGTTGCTGCCGATTATGATCCCGGTTGAGGTAATCGGTATGTTTTCAAAGCCGTTTGCACTGATGATCCGACTTTTTGCGAATATAACCGCAGGCCATATAATTGTATTAAGCCTTGTTTGCCTAATATTTATCTTTAAGTCGCTGGCAGTGGCACCGGTTTCAATTTTTTTCGTGATTTTCATGGATTGCCTAGAATTACTTGTGGCATTTCTCCAGGCATATGTTTTCACCCTTTTGTCGACGCTGTTTATCGGCCTTGCAGTAAAGGAAGAACATTGATTTTTATTGTTTAATTAAAACCAGTTATTATGACAGGTACAATGGCAGCAGTTGGAGCAGGTCTTGCAGTTATAGGTGCGGGACTTGGTATAGGAAGAATAGGCGGATCGGCAATGGACGCTATAGCACGTCAGCCTGAAGCCAGTTCGAAGATACAGATCAACATGATCGTAGCTGCAGCACTTATCGAAGGAGCTGCTTTGTTTGCAATTGTGGTCTCTCTGATTGCCAAGGGATGAAACGGAGGCACTGCAACGGTTGGTTGCAGGGCCTCTTTTAACAGAACATTAAATTTAAAGATATGGTGCTTTTAATGAACAGTCTGGTATCTCCAGCAATAGGTTTGGTTTTTTGGACAACAGTTATTTTCATTTTGTTTTTTCTTATACTTAAGAAATTCGCCTGGAAACCTATACTGAATGCAGTAAAAGCAAGGGACGAAATGATAAAGGGTTCCCTGGCATCTGCTGAAAAAGCAAGAAAAGAAATGGCAAAGCTTCAGAGCGATAACGAAGCAATACTGAAGAAAGCCAGAGAAGAAAGGGAAGGTATTATTAAAGAAGCCCGCGACGTACGTGACAAACTGATTGCTGAAGCTAAAGGCAAAGCTTCTGAGGAGGCTGACAAACTTGTTGAAAAAGCCAGGGCAGGTATAGAAAGAGAAAAGGCAATTGCTCTTGCCGATATCCGAGAACAGGTGACAAATCTTTCTATCGAAATCGCCTCAAAGCTTCTTGGAGAAAAACTCAAGAAAACCGGCGAACAGGAAAAACTTATTGATAATTACCTGAAGGAAGTTGATTTCAATAAAAACTAAACAGCTTTTTTATTAATGAACGAGAGCAGAATATCAGTAAGATACGCAAGAGCTTTGTTCCAGTCAGCACTCGATAAAAAGATTCTCGACAGAATAAACCAGGATATGATCCTCGTCAGGGATATTTGTAACTTACCTGAAATAAGAGAAATACTCCACAATCCTGTTATTATACCCTCCAGGAAAACTCAAATATTTCATAATTTGCTTGGCAGGGTTCTTCATGAACTGACATTATCACTGATCGACCTTGTTGTGAAAAACGGGAGGGAAAAATACATTCCGGCCATAGCCAGAATGTTTATCTATGAAACAAAAAAACACAACGGCATTACAGAATCTGTTCTGACTACAGCCGTAAAAGTTGATCCGGCTGTCAAAAAACAGGTTTCTGATCTGATAGCAAACCTTTTCAAAACAAAAGTCGACCTGAAAGAAAATATTGATGAAGATATTATTGGCGGATTTGTTTTAAAAATTGAGGATAATTTTATCGATGCAAGTGTCAGGAATAAACTCAGGAAAATCAAAAAAGAACTTGGTGCCGGATATATTGAATCCAGACATTAATGTGAATATTAGGATCTTTTAAGTATATGAAATATGGCAAACATTAAACCAGCAGAAGTTTCAAAAATTCTCAGGCAACAACTTGAAGGCATTCAAATCGGCGCTGAACTCGAAGAGGTCGGTACAGTCCTTGAGGTTGGTGATGGTATTGCCCGAATTTACGGACTTTCAAATGCAGAATCAAATGAGCTGATAGAGTTCGAAAACGGGATAGAAGCAATAGTCCTCAACCTTGAAGAAGATAATATCGGTGCAGTGCTGCTTGGCCCTACTGAAGAAATAAATGAAGGTGACATTGTTAAGCGCACAGGAAGAATTGCTTCAATCGGAGTTGGTGAAGGATTGCTTGGAAGGGTAGTTACCCCGACAGGTCAGCCGCTTGACGGCAAAGGTCCGATCGAAGGTGAAATTTTTGAAATGCCTTTTGAAAGAAAAGCCCCTGGTGTTATTTTCAGACAGCCTGTAAAACAACCTCTTCAGACAGGTCTTAAAGCTATCGATGCAATGATACCTATCGGAAGAGGCCAGCGCGAGCTTATAATTGGCGATCGCCAGACAGGGAAAACTGCAATTGCGATTGATACTATAATAAATCAGCGTAATAATTTCGAAAAAGGGAAACCGGTCTACTGTATATATGTTGGAGTCGGGCAAAAAGGCTCAACAGTTGCAAATATCGCCAAAACCCTTGAGGAACATGGTGCTCTTGAGTATACAGTAATAGTCCTTGCTACAGCTTCCGACCCGGCCGCTTCACAATTCTATGCTCCCTTTGCAGGAGCTGCAATCGGCGAGTTCTTTCGCGACACCGGACGCGATGCTCTTATAATTTATGACGATCTGTCAAAACAGGCTGTATCATACAGGGAAGTTTCTCTTCTGCTTCGCCGCCCGCCTGGCCGTGAAGCATATCCGGGAGATGTTTTCTATCTGCATTCCCGGCTTCTTGAAAGAGCTGCAAAGATTATTGAATCGGATGAAGTTGCAAAAAACATGAACGATCTTCCTGAATCAATCCGCCACATGGTTAAAGGAGGAGGATCACTTACAGCCCTTCCTATAATCGAAACGCAGGCAGGTGACGTTTCGGCTTATATTCCGACTAACGTAATTTCTATCACCGACGGTCAGATCTTCCTTGAATCAGGTCTCTTTAATGCCGGTGTAAGGCCTGCAATTAACGTTGGTATATCAGTATCGAGGGTGGGCGGTAATGCCCAGGTGAAAGCGATGAAAAAGATTGCGGGAACACTAAAGGTCGACCAGGCACAGTACCGTGAGCTTGAAGCTTTCTCAAAATTCGGTTCTGATCTTGATGCATCTACTCTGGCTGTTCTGAATAAGGGCGCCAGGAACGTCGAAATACTTAAACAGGGCCAATATGCTCCGGTTCCGATTGAAAAACAGATTGCTATAATTTATTGCGGAACGATGGGACTGCTTAAAGATGTTCCTGTAAACAAAGTCAAGGAATTCGAAAATGAATATCTTGAATATCTCGATCTGAAACACAGGGATATTCTCGATAAGCTGGCTGAGGGTATTCTTAACAACGAAATATCAGATATTCTTGAAAAAACAGCTCACGAACTTGTAAGTAAATACAAGCCCTGAAACAGCCCGGGGGAACTGAATAAATAAATCTTGAATGGCGAACTTAAAAGCTATAAGGATAAGGATCACTTCTGTGAAATCAACACGGCAGATCACCTCTGCAATGAAGATGGTGTCTGCTGCAAAACTGAGAAAAGCACAGGATAAAATTGTAAGGCTGAGGCCTTATGCAAATAAACTTCATGAGATACTTGTGAATCTTTCACAAAGCCTTGCTGATTCTGAAATTGAGAATATTTACGGCAGGGCAACTACACCTGAAAAAATCCTGATCGTTGTAATAACCTCAAACAGAGGTCTCTGTGGAGCATTTAATTCCAATGTTGTAAAAGAAGCCAGGAGGGTTGTTGCTGACAACTATTATGAACAGTATAAGAAAGGGAATGTGCAGTTTCTTGGAATAGGCAAAAAGGGTTATGATTATCTAAGAAAACTGAAGTTCAAAATTGCAGGAGAAAGCAATGATCTTTTGAATGAAGTTACATTCGAAAAAGCATCAGCCCTTGCCGAAAAAGTGATGAAAAGCTTTGTGAACGGCGATTTTGACAGGGTTGAACTCATTTATAACCACTTTAAAAATGCAGCTGTTCAGCAACTGACAAACGAGGCATTCCTTCCCGTTGAGGCAACTCCGGAAAAAGGAAAAACATCAACACCCGCTGACTATATATGTGAGCCTGACACGGAGTCAATTGTAAAAGAGCTTATTCCCAAATCGCTTAAGATACAGTTTTATAAGGCAGTGCTCGATTCCTTCGTGGCCGAGAACGGAGCCAGGATGACGGCTATGCATAAGGCGACGGATAATGCTACCACTATGATCCGCGAACTGACACTGCAATATAACAAAGCACGCCAGGCCGCAATCACAAACCAGATACTTGAAGTTGTCAGCGGAGCCGAAGCATTAAAAGGATAAGAATTGAATTTAAACCTAGATTGCTGTAAGGAATATGTATAATCAATCGGGACTTAAAAAAATAATTAATACTTCATTGGTCAATCTTTCCTATAATACGGAATCAGAACGGCTTATTAACCCTGTGAAATATGTTCTTTCAATGGGAGGCAAAAGAATACGCCCGGTACTTGCCCTTATGGCATGCAATCTTTACAGCGACCAGATCGATGAGGCTGTAATACCTGTGACCGGACTGGAGATCTTTCACAATTTTACTCTAGTTCATGATGATATCATGGATAAAGCATTGGTCAGAAGGGGATTTCCCACTGTACATAGCAAGTGGAACCTGAACCAGGCAATCCTTTCAGGTGATGTAATGGCATTTATCACAAATGAATGTTTTCTTCAGTCTCCTCCTCATCTGCTGCAAAAGGTATTCCGTATTTTTAACAAAGCTGCAATTAAAGTGTGTATCGGCCAGCAACTGGATATGGATTTTGAAAAAGCGACAATTGTATCTCATGACGAATACCTGAGAATGATTGAACTTAAAACTGCAGTATTGATTGCCGCGTCAGTCAGGATCGGGGCAATATTCGGCGGTGCCGATGAAAAAGATGCCGAGATTCTTTATGAATTTGGCAGGAATCTGGGACTCGCATTTCAAATCCAGGATGATATCCTGGATACCTATGGCGATATGAAAGTCTTTGGTAAGATTTCCGGCGGGGATATCATTGCCGGCAAAAAGACCTTCCTTTATGTAAAGGCAACGGAAATTGCCTCACAGGAACAGAGAAAAAAGCTTCATGAATTATATGCCTCTGAGGTTTCTGATCCTGAAGCCAAAATAAAAATGGTAACAGAGATTTATGACCAGCTTAATATTAAATATATTTCGGAAAACCTTGCCGGCGATTATTTAAAGAATGCCTTGAGCTTTCTCGAAAAGGCTGGAGCACCCCAGGAGAGAAAGGAAGAACTTGTGCAGATGACAGGATCACTTGTCGGACGTGAACATTAATTTGAGAGCTGAAATGCAAAAAGCTAATATGATTGCAAACAAAATTTAATTTAAACCTCTATAAATAATTCGGATTTATGGCAAAGAATATAGGGAAAATCAGCCAGATCATCGGACCAGTGGTTGACGTATCATTTGAAAGACAGGGTTATGAAATGCCTGATATTTATGATGCACTTGAAATAAAGAGGGACGACGGATCAACTCTTGTTGTGGAATGCCAGCAGCATATCGGTGAGAATACTGTCAGGACAATAGCTATGGACTCTACCGACGGTTTACGCAGAGGAATGGATGTTGTAGCCACCGGATCACCTATTACAATGCCAATAGGTGAACAGATAAAGGGACGTCTCATGAATGTCACCGGTGAAGCAATTGACGGTATTGGAAAACTGGATAAGACGGGGGGCTACCCTATTCACCGCAAACCACCCAAATATGAGGATCTCTCAACTGAAAAGGATGTTCTTTATACCGGGATCAAAGTAATTGACCTTATCGAGCCATATTCAAAAGGGGGGAAGATTGGACTATTCGGTGGTGCCGGTGTCGGAAAAACTGTAATTATCCTTGAACTTATCAATAATATTGCAAAAGCCTATTCTGGTCTTTCAGTTTTTGCCGGAGTAGGTGAAAGAACAAGGGAAGGTAATGACCTTCTCCGTGAGATGCTTGAAGCCCGTGTAATAAATTATGGTGATGCCTTTCTTGAAAATATGGAATCAGGAGGATGGGATCTTTCAAAAGTCGATAAAAATGCACTTAAAGAATCAAAGCTTGCCCTGGTTTTTGGTCAGATGAATGAACCTCCGGGAGCAAGAGCAAGAGTTGCTTTGTCAGGACTTTCTGTTGCTGAGCATTTCAGGGATGGCGATGGGAAAAGCGGTGGAAGAGATATTCTGTTCTTTATGGATAACGTTTTCCGTTTTACCCAGGCAGGTTCTGAAGTTTCAGCTCTTCTCGGACGTATGCCTTCGGCAGTTGGTTATCAACCTACACTTGCAACCGAAATGGGAATCATGCAGGAACGAATTACATCAACACACCATGGTTCAATTACATCAGTGCAGGCAGTTTATGTACCGGCTGACGACCTTACTGACCCGGCTCCTGCTACCACATTTGCTCACCTCGATGCAACCACTGTGCTGAGCCGTAAGATTTCAGAACTGGGTATCTATCCTGCTGTAGATCCCCTCGATTCAACATCCAGGATACTTGCTGCCAATATTGTCGGCGAAGCCCATTATAATTGCGCACAACGCGTTAAGGAACTTCTGCAGAGATATAATGAACTGCAGGATATTATTGCAATTCTTGGTATGGACGAACTATCTGAAGAAGACAAGCTTGTTGTGCACAGAGCCAGGAGGGTGCAGAGATTCCTTTCACAGCCGTTCCATGTCGCTGAACAGTTCACCGGTATTAAAGGCGCGCTGGTCTCAATTGACGATACAATAAAAGGATTCAATATGATACTCGACGGAAAGGTTGACCAGTATCCCGAATCTGCATTTATGCTCGTTGGTACAATCGAAAATGCAATTGAAAAAGGAGAAAAAATTCTTGCCCAGTCAAAATAATCCTGGTGCTGGTTGCTGGTTACTTGTTACTGGTTAAAAATCAACAACCAACTAGCAACAACCAACAACCAACAAGCAACTAGCAACTAGCAACTAGCAACACAGCAAAAATGAAGATCGAAATAATAACCCCTGACAGGAAAGTTTATGAAGGGGAAATAAAATCTGTAAGGGTGCCTGGTAAAAAAGGTTCCTTTCAGGTTTTGAAGGACCATGCTCCCATAATTTCAACCCTCGAAGAAGGATCCGTGATTATAATTGACCAGGATAACAAGGAATCAGTATTTGAGATCGACGGAGGAGTTATTGAGGTTAAAACCAACAGGATCATTCTTTTGGCGGAATCGGTAAAATAGAATATTTTCAATGACTCCTGAGGAATTCCGGAAACATGCCCATGAGCTGGTCGACTGGATGGCCGGTTACATGGAAAATATAGAAAAATATCCGGTCAAATCGCCAGTAAAACCAGGGGAGATCTTTAGCCGGCTTCCCGATTATCCGCCGCTGAAACCCGAATCGTTCAGCTCATTTATGAAGGACTTTGAGGAGATCATCATGCCTGGTATTACGCACTGGCAAAGTCCTAATTTCTTCGCATACTTCCCTGCCAATACAAGCCCTCCTTCAATCCTGGCAGAAATGATCATTTCCACTATTAGCGCCCAGTGCATGATATGGGAAACTTCTCCTGCTGCCACAGAGCTTGAAGAGAAAATGATGATATGGCTAAGAGATCTGATACAACTGCCGTCAGAATTCGAAGGAGTGATCCAGGATACAGCCTCAACTTCAACCCTCGCCGCAATTCTGACAGCCAGGGAAAAAACAACCGGGTTTCATATTAATGATGAAGGCGCTGAAAATGCCGGTACACTGAGGATTTATTGTTCAGGCCAGACACATTCATCCGTAGAAAAAGCTGTAAAGATCAGTGGCATCGGAAGAAAAAACCTTGTTAAGATCCCGGTGAAAGATGATTTTTCAATGGATGCCGCGAAGCTCAGGGAAGCAGTTGAAAGCGATACAGGTAAAGGCTTCAGGCCGTGCTGCGCTATTGCAACCATAGGTACTACAGGAACAACCGCTGTTGATCCTCTGAGGGAAATAGGAAAGGTATGTGCTGAAAATGGCATTTGGCTTCATGTTGATGCCGCCATGGGCGGAACAGCTCTTATTCTGCCTGAATTCCAGTGGATGCTCGACGGCAGGGAATATATCGACTCGCTTGTTTTTAATCCTCATAAATGGATGTTCACAAATTTCGACTGCTCAGCTTTTTTTGTGAAACAACCCGAGCTGCTTATAAAGACTTTTGAGATACTGCCTGAATACCTCAAAACCAGGACAAGGGGTAAAGTCAATGATTACCGCGACTGGGGTATTCCTCTAGGTAGAAGATTCAGGGCTCTGAAACTGTGGAGTGTTATCAGGATGTATGGTGTTGAAGGACTTCAGGAAAAAGTACGCTATCATATTAAACTGGCTGCACAGCTTGCTGAAATGATTGCCCGTGAGAAAGATTTTGAAATCCTTGCTCCTGTGATAATCAATGTAGTATGTTTCCGCTATAAACCTGAAGAAGTGAAGGAAGCAGAGATCAACAAAATAAACGAAACTCTCAACCATAAGCTAAATGATACCGGGAAAATTTACCTTTCCCATACAATCATTAACGGAATCTATACATTACGAATGGTGACCGGCCAGACAAACGTCAGATTGGAGCATGTTGAAAAAGCATGGGATCTCATAAAAAATACTGCGAGATCTATCTGAAGGCTGTTCCTTTTATACGCGCTTTCTGCCTATACTCATGCCGTAAAGATCAATATTGAAGAGCAGCTTAAGGTAAGGATACTCACCAAAATGGCGCCACGAAGCCTCTATTCCAGAAGTCATCATAAAAGGTATCCTGAAAAGGTAAAAATCTGACAGAAGCTGGATGCCAAAAGATCTGAAATTTTCGCTGAAATTATGGTAATCCATTGTAATGCTCTTTTCTCCCGAGCTAACTACATAGTTACCTTTTCCATGTGTATAATCGTAAAAGAATCCGGTACGGATCCTTGTCAGATACAGGATGCTTGATATATTAAAGTCAGGGTACGCCAGCGGCATATGATAATCGACAGAACCAAACTGAATATCAGTTGATATTATATTGTCATAGCTCCGCGAAAATGAAATCCTGTTCCCGAGAATGAATTTTTCGGGATTTTGTTTCTCAGCTTCCAGCCTTATTTTCAAACTGTTGTTTTTCAGAAAACCCGGAAAGTAGAAAGCCGTTCTGGCCGTAAAAATATCTCCATAGAGATCTTTGTCGAAAGGATAAAATGAATAGCTGACATCGAGAAGCTGTGCCCATCGCGGATATATATCGCGAAGTGCCGACCTGTGATAGTTTGAGAAATAGAACCTCCCTGTCAGCTCGTTCTGCCCGGTATCATAGGCTCCTTTGTTCTTCAGATAGACATGATCATTAGTGAGCGTTGATGAAGCCGATAGATAGAAATATTTTGTGAACCGGCCGCCCTTAAATGATAATGGCAGAGAGATCGTATTTGTAAGTTCATATCCGCTGGTAATGGCAGAAGGATCGGCAACATTTTCATCGAATTTCTGAACATTGAGAGGATTGCCGAAATCCATCCGGGTTTCAAAAACCAGATACCAACCATGCCATTTAATACTGGAATGGAATTTATGCCTGCTGTCGGAATACTCATACCCAAAAGATGAAACAAGAGTGCTCAGGTTATTTTGTGCCATCAGGGTAAAACCCGGTCTGATTGATAAAGGATCATCCTGGATAGCTTCAATATCAGCATAGAAAGGCATCCAGCTGTGAAACCTGAACAGATGCTGCCATTTCCTGTAAGGAACAGGCTTATAAGCCTGGTCACTATTGCCTTTCGATTGGATTGGACTTGGTTTAAACCTGTTAATCAGATATGATGATTCATTATTATTGATTTTAACATTAAGCGGGTATGTGGGCAAAGTGATATAGCAGATGTTATTGCCCGATGATGAATAATCGGAAAACAACAATAAATAGCCATTCAGATTCAAATCGCTGGCTCCGAATCTAGAATTTGTAACCGGCACAACTGATTTATCGGGCTTGCGCAGATAAATATTATCAGTCCCCGAATATGAGCTCACGAAGAAAAGTGAATCGTTTCTGAGGAAAGATGACTGAATATCATTGTTGCCTGCTTCAATAAGTGTCTGCCAGGTCTTATCAGTTAAACTGTATGACACTATCCCTTCTCCATGTTCGGTCAAAGAAATAACAGATATCACCTTCCCTGACTTGTCCCACTGAGGTCTTTGCAGTGATGCATTCCCGGGAGTCGAAATGCTTTGCAGTTTATTACCGTCCCAGGAATCCAGTATTACAAGGTTGTTTTTGTTGTCAATTGTATTCTCTGCTGCAGCAATAAGCTTGCCATCGGGGGAAATTGATGCCGACATATACCTTGTTCTTTTCGAAAGCTGATGTATGGTTTTATTCCTGATATTCATGATCTTAATTACTGACCAGGCCCTGTTTTCCCATCTTGGGTCGGAATGCGTTTCAACCCAGACAAGTTTTCCGTTTCCCGATGAAATATACCATGGGTAACATGCACCAGGGACATGGATTGTCTCTTCTGATTTACCTGATGGTCTTATCAGTACAAACGAGGGAGGATCAGCTAATGATGTTTTAATTGCGATTATTGTGTCGATACCTGCCAATACAGGTGAATAATAATCGATATATTTCCTCTCTTTTAGTGGATTTATTGTCTCATATATTTCACTCCCTGACTTTAAATCATCCGAAGTCCACAGAGCCCTTAGAGTATCAAAGGTCTCGCTAAATAATCTCTTTTTTGTAAGGGATGCTGTCCGTGAAAGGCTCAAATTTACCGGATTAATCGTAAAAGGAGCCCTGGCTGTGAGATTAAGGGCCTTTTTCCAGAGAGATGTGTCATACTTTGCATACGACCAGGCCATCATCTGATAGCCTGTAACGTAGTGATCAGGAACAAAATCCCTGAATGATCCGTTAACGATCTTATCATACTTGTAAACATTCCCCCTTTCGATCATTAATGCCTTAAGCCTTTTCTGGAAGGAGGGACTCCTTCCCCGACCTGACTCAGTAAGAACTGATTCAGTAAAAACCGCATCGCCCTCGAGAAACCAAAGAGGCAGAAGAGATGACACTATTCCGGGGAACTGCTGCCCGGTTATATATGACATCGCTTTTGTAAATCCTTTATTGAGTGATTCCATTTGCATTACATGGGTGAGCTCATGAACGGCCAGCTGGGTGTCAGGATCGAGAGGTATTGAATTCTGTTCGGGTGTCGGATATATTTCCATTCTGCTTGGAGCCCATGCAACATATCCGTTTGATTCTGTCGTATAGTTGTGTATTATAACCGGGATTCTGAATTTCTTTTCAGGATAAAGAGAAGTAAGTTTTGAATATGCATCATCGAGCGATCTGGCAAAATTGATACCTGCTTCACCGTATGATTTTGGATAAATAACTGTAAATCTGCCGGTTTTTATCTGCATCCATTTCAACGATCCCGGATCCTGTCCTGTATTATAATACTGGGCCGGAGAGACTGTAAAGAGCAGGAGGAAACATATGCAAAATAAAAACGAGGGATATCTCATTAAGAATCGTTTTCTCAAAAATAGTAAAATAAGTGAGTGCCTCAACCCTGAGCCAGAATCTGAAAATTTTACTAATTTCACAGGTCACACTTCTGAATTATTTTCACGACAAAATCAAACTGCAGCTGATGAGAAAATACAGACTGATAAACAATATAACTGGCTGGGTGATATTTGCAATTGCAGCATTCACTTATCTTATGACTATTGAGCCGACTACCAGCCTGTGGGATTGCGGCGAATACATTGCTTCCTCGTATAAGCTCGAGGTCGGGCACCCTCCCGGAAACCCGGTTTTTATGGTAATGGCGCGATTCTTTACGCTTTTTGCAGGGGGCAATACTGCACATGTTGCAGCGATGGTTAACTCAATGTCGGCTCTTGCAAGTGCATTTACGATTCTTTTTCTTTTCTGGAGCATCACTCATCTTGCCAGGAAGATCATGATCAAAAATGAAAACGATTTCAATGTTTCAAGGATCGCGGCCGTTATAGCTGCAGGTGCTGTCGGGGCATTGGCTTTTACTTTTTCCGATTCATTCTGGTTTTCAGCAGTCGAGGGGGAAGTTTATGCATCATCGTCTTTTTTTACAGCAATGGTTTTCTGGGCAATACTTAAGTGGGAGGATGTGGCCGATGAAAAGTATGCCAATAGATGGATCATCCTTATAGCTTTTCTTATGGGACTTTCAATCGGTGTGCATCTGCTTAATCTGCTTACGCTTCCTTCTATAGTACTGGTATATTATTTCAGGAAATATGATTTTTCGTGGAAAGGTTTCATGATCTCACTGGGAATTTCATTACTGCTTCTGACATTGCTTTTATTTGGCATAATGCCGGGTGTTGTGACGATCTCATCAAAACTTGATATGTTTTTTGTGAACAGGTTAGGTTTACCGGCCAACAGCGGGATGATCTTCCATTTCATACTTTTAATGGTGTTTTTCATTCTTGCAATAAGATCGACCTATTCATCATCAGATAATGTAAAAACTGCAGTTTTTGCTGCAGGGGCACTTCTGCTTACCGGGGTATGGGTGATTTCAGGGTCAGCAATACTTAATCTGCTGGTACTTGCAGCAATAGGCGGATATATATGGTACATTGCCGGTAAGAACCGCGTGGTTCTAAACACGTTTCTCACCGCGGTGATGGTGATTATGATCGGGTATTCATCGAACGCGATCATAGTGATAAGAGCAATTGCAAATACTCCGCTGAACGAAAATCAACCGGAAAATCCTTTCAGCCTGCTTTATTTCCTTAACAGGGAGCAATATGGCGAACGTCCTCTTTTCAGGGGGCCGTATTATAACGCACCTGTAACTGATTACAAAGAAGGCAAGCCCAAATATGTACTTGAAAACGGGAAATATGTTATCAGCGCTCATAACCTTGTACGTGAATACGATCCCAGGTTTATCACTCTTTTCCCCAGGATGTGGAGCGACCAGAGTGAGCATGAACCTGTTTACAAGGAATGGGGTAAGATCAAAGGGATTCCAATCTCAGTTACAAATCGGTCGGATGAAAAGGAAATAATCCGTAAGCCGAAATTCAGTGAGAACCTGAGATTTATGTTCACATACCAGTTCGGTTATATGTATCTCAGGTATTTCATGTGGAATTTTTCAGGCAAGCAGAATGACACTCAGGGAACCGGGGGAGCCGTAAACGGAAACTGGATCACAGGAATCAGGTTCCTCGATGAACCAAGGATCGGAACATCTGACATGTCGCCGGATATGAAGAACGATACCTCAAGGAATGTCTATTACCTCCTGCCTTTTCTGCTTGGAATTATAGGATTGTTTTATCAGATAAACCGAGACTATAAAAACTGGTGGGTAATATTTCTTCTTTTCCTTATGACAGGTGCGGCTATTATTTTTTACCTGAACCAGTATCCGAATCAGCCAAGGGAGAGAGACTATGCATACGCTGGCTCATTTTATTTCTTTGCTGTATGGATAGGGCTGGGAGTCCTTGCACTTTTTGAAGCTCTTTCAAAACTTACAGGAGAAAAAATCGCAGCACCGGTTGCCGGCGCCTTGTGCTTTTTGGCGGTTCCGGTAATCATGGGATCAGAAAACTGGGACGATCATGACAGATCGGGCAGATACCTTGCGCGTGATGTGGCATTTAACTACCTGAATTCCTGTGCTGAGGATGCTATACTTTTTACGAACGGGGATAATGATACTTTCCCTTTATGGTACGCTCAGGAGGTTGAAGGGCAAAGAACAGATGTGCGTGTATGCAACCTGATGCTCCTGAATACCGACTGGTACATCAACCAGATGAAAAGGAAAACATATGAATCAGATACTCTGCCGGTCACCCTCCCTGTTAAGAAATATTACGATGGGATAAATAACCAGGTCTATATTGTTGAAAAGACAAAGGATCCCGTTGATATATCAACTGTTATAGATTGGGTAAACAGTAATAATAAAGCAACAAAGGTCCAGATCTCAGCAACAGAAATACTTGATGTTATACCGTCAAGGACCATAAGGATCCCTGTCGATTCAGCCAAAGTTATTGCATCAGGAACCGTTAAGCCTGAAGATGCCGATAAAATTGTTCCTTATATAGATATCAAGCTTAAAGGAAGTTCAATTCTCAAAAGCCAGCTTATTGTTCTTGATATTCTCGCTCATAATAACTGGGAAAGACCGGTTTACTTTGTAACAGGATATCATAGCGATGCTTTAGGCCTAGAAGAATATTTTCAGCTCGAAGGACTTGCATTCAGGTTAGTGCCTGTAAAATCAGAGAATAAAAGCTGGGTTGATTATGGCAGGATAGATACAGATATTCTGTACGATAATGTCATGAACAAGTTTGTCTGGGGCGGAGCAAATAATCCGGAAGTAAACCTCGATTATAATCATATAAGGACCCTGATCGTTGTAAAAGCCCGCCTGATATATGCGCGGCTTGCAAAAGCCCTCTCTTCAGAAGGGAAAAATGAAAAGGCTGTTGCAGTCCTCGACCGCTGTCTTGATCTGTTGCCTCCTGACAGATTTCCACTTGATCCGTATTATACTGACCTTATAGAAGGATATTTTGTAGCAGGAGCATCCGACAAAGCTGTTGAAATGACAAAAGGATTATGTGATTATTATTACGAAAAGCTGAATTATTACCTTAAACAGAATCCTTATGTTATCAACTCGGCGGAATATGAAATACAATCAGCTATTCAGCATGCATCGAAGGCGGCTAATTTCTGTGAATCAAATGGTAAAAAAGAGATAGCTGATGAGATCAATAAAAAGCTTGAGGCATACTATACCGAATATCTCGGCAAGCATCGGCCATCAACCGAATAAAAAGATCAGAAGCGGGAGAATACAGAATCGTGCACTTCCTGTTTAAAGTATTTTTCAAGAAGGGAATAGACGCCTTCAGGGTAAATCGGTTTCAGGATGTACTCATTGCATCCTGCAATATATGCATCGGATTTTGACTGTTCTGAAGAGTATGCGGTTAACATTAGAACCGGAACATTTTTCCTCTCTTTTCTGAAAATCCTGGTACAGTCAATTCCGTTGATAAGAGGAATAAGAAAATCCATTATAACAAGATCAATCTTAACCTCTTTGTTCTTTATATATTCAACAAAATCCTTTCCCGTACGGAATTTTACTACATCTGCCCCTGAACTTTGAAGAAGAGTTTCATAGTACCTCATGGAGGGAACATCGTCCTCGACAATAATAATAGTCTTGTTCGTTAACTCTAAACTGCTGAAATTCAAGGACATTATAAAATAGATTTTGACCTGTATAAAATTACGACAAGAAATAGATGTCGCTCTCTTTATAGTTCACAATTATTAACAACTTATGAACAAATTTAATGCTGTTAAATGAATTTTCAAAGGGTTTGAACAGGAAAAAAAATAAATCTTTTGGAAAGAAAAATCATGTTGATTATTGCTAGATGCTTGTTACTGGTTAACAAAAAACCAGTAACAAGTAACACTTGATCAGGGACTGCAAAAATTGTAAAGATGTTGGAATTATAATTCCGAGGAGTAATTTATTTTCAGAAGAAACGATTTACCTGCACTCCCAGGAAATTCTTGTGGTTCCTACAATAACGTCAGTCTTTGCCTCTATGGCAATAAGGGCAGCATCACAATATTCTGTGTCGGTTCCTTCTTCGATTATGCCGCCGCCAATTTCATAAGTAACCTGTTTGCACACCTTGCAGGTTCCAAGCGATTCGCACGCGGTGAAAGCCAGTGTCATGATTATGAACGACATGCCAAGTAAAATTTTCCGTTTCATTCAGCAATAATTTGTTTCAAAAATACAAAGTTCTGCCGGGTAATTTTAATTTTTCTTTAAAAACGTAAGTTTTTGAAAATTATTAGGTATTTTAATGCAACAATTTGATTAAATACCAGTCATTAAACCGGAATGAAGATAAAAACTATTGAATAAAAAACTTATTGTCATGGAAGATACAAGAATGAAAAAACATGTGACCGTTGTAGGAGCCATTCATATCGGCTTCGGATTACTCGGTCTGATAGGAGCACTGGCTGCTTTTTTTGCCCTGCATTTTGCAAGGGGTGTTGTCGGAGGAGATGAAATACCTTCAGTGGTACTGGGTTTCCTGTCAATCAGTGTTCCTCTGCTTGTGGGATTTATGGCCACTCTGGCATTGGTAGGAGGGATAGGGCTCCTGTCATTTCAAAGCTGGGCAAGATATCTGATAATTGTAGTGGCTGCAGTGGGGTGCCTGAATATCCCGATCGGAACACTTAAGGGTGTCTACTCATTATGGGTTCTTCTTCAGGATGATACAATCAAGCTGTTTAATCCCAGGAAAGTGTAAGGGCTATGCAATCAAATTAAGTTTGACCTCTCCCCAACCCCTCCCCCAGAGAGGGAGGGGCTTTTGCATTGATAGTGTGTGTGTTACCCCCTTCTCTCCTGGGAGAAGGGGGTCAGGGGGATGAGGTCGACAGATAACTGTAAAACGTAATTAATCAATTAAGGACTCTGGTCCTTATTTTTTTTCTAAATTGTCGCAAAATTATTTCTATGAGCGACGACAATAAGATCATCTTTTCGATGTACCGCGTGGGGAAGACTTTTCCCCCTCATCGCCAGGTGCTTAAGGATATTTCTCTCTCTTTTTTCCTGGGCGCAAAAATCGGGATCATAGGTCTGAACGGATCGGGGAAATCAACCCTTCTTAAAATAATTGCCGGCCTTGAAAAAGAGTACCAGGGAGAAGTCACTTTCCTTCCCGGATATTCGGTAGGACATCTTCCCCAGGATCCTTTGCTTGAAGAAAACGGGAGTGTTCGTGAGATAGTAGAGGAAGGCGTAAAGGAAACAATGGATCTCATAAAAGAATATGAATCAATAAATGCACGATTTGGCGAACCTGAGGTATATGAGAATCCTGATAAGATGCAGCAGCTGATGGACAGGCAGGCGGTTCTTCAGGAAAAGATCGATTACCATGATGGCTGGAATATCGATTATAAGCTACAGCGTGCAATGGATGCGCTTAGGTGCCCCGATAGCGACGCAAAGGTCAATGTTCTTTCAGGAGGAGAAAGAAGAAGGGTTGCCCTTTGCAGATTACTTCTGAGACAACCTGATGTTCTTCTGCTCGATGAACCAACAAACCACCTTGATGCAGAATCTGTCCAATGGCTCGAAACAACTCTCAAACAATACCATGGTACTGTAATCTGCATAACCCACGACAGGTATTTTCTTGATAACGTAGCGGGCTGGATCCTTGAGCTTGACCGGGGCGAAGGGATCCCCTGGAAGGGGAATTATTCTTCATGGCTTGAGCAGAAGGCAAAACGGCTTGAAATCGAAGAGAAAGGGAATGTTAAAAGAAGAAAAATCCTTGAAAGGGAGCTTGAATGGGTAAGAATGTCACCAAAAGCAAGACACGCAAAATCGAAAGCAAGACTGGGAGCATATGAGAACCTTCTTAATCAGGATATAAAAGCCAAGGAAGAACGGCTTGAGATTTTTATACCAAATGGCCCAAGACTCGGGGATAAAGTGATCAGGGCATCGCATGTGGCTAAATCGTTTGGAGAAAAATTGTTATTTGACGACCTCGAATTTAATCTTCCTCCTAACGGGATAGTTGGTGTTATTGGTCCGAACGGAGCCGGTAAAACAACACTTTTCAGAATGATCATGGGACAGGAAAAGGCAACTAAAGGGGACTTTCAGATTGGCGATACTGTCGTTTTAGGGTATGTCGACCAAGCTCATTCGGCAATTGACCCTAAAGAAACAGTTTACGAAGTCATTTCAGGTGGCCAGAGCGATGTTATGGTAGGCAACAGGCTTGTAAATGCCCGGGCTTACGTTTCGAGGTTTAACTTTACTGGAGCCGATCAGGAAAAAAAATGCGAAATGCTTTCCGGCGGCGAAAGGAACAGGCTCCATCTGGCACTTACACTTAAGTCAGGCGCCAATGTGCTTCTTCTCGATGAGCCTACTAACGATATAGATGTGAACACACTCAGAGCACTCGAAGAAGGACTTGAGAGTTTTGCAGGATGCGCGGTCATAATCTCTCACGACAGGTGGTTCCTCGACAGGGTGACAACACATATGCTTGCTTTTGAAGGCGATTCAAAAGTTGTATGGTTCGAGGGGAACTATTCCGATTATGAGGAGAATTATAAAAAACGGGTAGCTGATACGACACCGGTTAGAATCAAGTATAAGAAGGTGGTGTAAGAATAAAAAGTCGTGCTGGTCTTGCAAGTTCTGACAGTCATGCATTTCCTTTTTGCAAGAGTTTTGTTTTTGTCAGATGCATAGAATCATTTTTTGAATTCACTTAGCGGGATTATCAATCAAAATCCTTTCCCGTTGATTTGCAACCTTATATCCAATCAGAAACACCATTTTTGAAACTCTTTCCATTTTGTCAAAATCTATCTTTTCAACATCATCTCCTGGACCATGAAGATCGGCATGAATACCTGTATGAAAAAGAAAAGCGGGAATTCCTTTTTGCATAAAAGGCACATGATCGCTGCTGCCAAATGGAAGATCCTTACCCATATCCTTTACAGCTATACCTGATTCCTGAGCAGAAACATTCAAGATTTTAAGAAGTTCAGAGCTTTCATGAGCAGTATAAACATATATTTCACCGGATCGTGTGACATCCATATCATATCCATATAGTTTACCGGTATCAGCAGCCATTTTCGACCTTCCGACCATATCAAGATTTATGTCAACCAGTGTTTTTTCCAGTGGCATTGCAGGGTAACTGGTATAATACGTTGAACCAAGCAATCCTTTTTCTTCACCATTCACCCAGGCAAATACTATTGTCCGCAATGGGTTCTTCTTCAGCTTCATAAATGCTTCCGCAACTTCGAGCAGAGCCATTGATCCGGAAGCATCATCATCTGCCCCGTTATTTATTTCACCATTTTCATTAAGCCCGGTATGATCAAAATGTGCCGTATATATTATACACTCATTCCGGAGTACAGGATCGGAGCCTTCAACAATACCAATTACATTGGATCCTGAAAATTCCTTATTTTCCACAGATGTTTTAACGGTGACTGTTATATCCTGTAATTCTGCAGAAACAGATTTCCCTGTTGATGCGATTTTATCCTGCATCTGTTTCAGATTGCTGCCTGTCGACCTCAATAACTCATTTGCTGCATTTTGAGTTACATAGGATAATTGTGCCGGGACCTGGGATTCCGGCTGATCTTTAAATGTCACCGCATCAGATGATGTCATTTCGGCCAAACCAGAAGAATATGCATCCCGGAAACTGTTCAAAGGGTCATAAACCTGCAGCACGACTTTTGCTCCGCTGCCAATGATTGACATTATTTTCGGAGCTTCAAGATCATTAACAAAAACTCCTTTTGCACTATCAGATTTTACTGTTTCAGGACTTCTCGTCATGATAAGAACAATTTTATCTTTAAGATTTACGTTGCTCAAGTCATTATATCCTGTTGAAGTGTCAGCATACCCGTAGCCTGCAAATACAAGCCGGCCGGGAAATTCCACATCTGCTGAAGGCCTGATAAGTGTTGTCAGAGAGTCAGTGGAAAATATAACCTCTCCCTGGCTGTTGTTTATTTTAAGAAATGAATTCTTTTCATTTATTTTTGTCGATACTAAAGGCATCTTCTGAAGGTAATCTTCAGCTCCGGGGGCAGGTTTTAATCCAAGTCTCATGATGGTTGTTTTAATATACAGGGCGGCTGCATCGTTCGATACCGTTCCTGTTTCACGTCCAGACATCTCGTCAGATGCAAAAAACGTCATATACGATTTAAGGTCGTTCTGATTGATGGACATAAGACCTTTCTTCTGTGCATTTGACGAAAGTGAAAATGACAGGAGAATCAGAATGAAAGTAAGTACTTTTTTCAAGGCTTTTGCTTATAAAGATAATAAATAAGGTTATGTTGTGGTGAAACATCAACGGGGACATGCCATATTGAAAAATCAATATAATAACGTCATGATTTTGTCGTCCTGAACTTCTTTCTGTCTTCCCTGCACAGGCTTTTTATAAGCCTCCGGCCCGACATGACCCCTGTCGGCAAACCGCCTCCCGGCTCTACCCACTGGCCACACATATAAAAGTTGCTGAGGCCTGGTAATGCCTGTGACATTGGTTTCATTATTACATTTGAATTTTCAGGGGTGATAAGCCACCCTTCAAAACTGCCTTTCCAGTTGCCTGTAAATCTTTCAAAAGTCATAGGAGTTGCTACATCAATCATTTCTACCTGCGATGATATGCCGGGGAATCGTTGATCGAGAAGGTCAATTACAATACTGGCTATTTCATCTTTTTTCTCCTCATATACCTTTCTGGTTTCACTAAGCTTTTTCCAGTATTCATAATCTGTTTCGAGCATAACAGTTAACGCAGTCCGTCCTTCCGGAGCCATTGACTCGTCGTGACTATAGAGATGGACAGATAGTCTTTCGCGCATTTTATCAGCTATCTGCACGGGCCTTTTAAGTGGAAAGCTGAATCCGGAGACTGAACAGGGAACATCATCGAATTTGCGGTTAACCCCTAGGCCAATGAATATAAGCGATGGGAACAAAAGCCATTTATTGTATGCATTTCTGATCTTTTCGTCGGTGTATTTGCCATCGAGCATATTAAAGATCGTGTTATATCCGTCTGCAGCCGAGATTATTATGTTGCTTCGGTGTTCAGTGCCGTCCGACAGTAGAATGCCTGTTGCACTGTTATTTTCGGTGATTATCTTATCAACGCGTTTGTTATAGCTAATGCTTCCACCGAGATCCTTATAGCGCTTTTCCATTGCCATCGACATAGGCATTGATCCGCCAATGGGATATCCGGCATTTTTATTGTGGAGATATGCAAATGTAAAAAGCATAAAGAACATTGAGAATTCGGGTATCCAAATCTCTTCAAGGGCTTTTCTCAGCAAAGGATTTTTAAAACGGGCCGCGAAGTCACTACTTGTCATTTTCATCCACTGCTGTATTTTCTTTCCGTTTTTGATAAAGCCGAAAATAACCTTGACCCTTTTTACCAGACGTTTTAATGCAGGTGCATGTTTTGATGGCTGGTCAAAGGCAAAGCATATCCTTATACCGTTTATGAATTCGCTGATCGGTTCTTTGTCGGCAGGAGAGAATTCAAGTAAGCTCTTTTCAAGCCGGTTCACATCAGTGTAAAAAGTCAGGGTTCGTCCTTCAGGGCTTTCGATATGCATATATTCATCCATATTAATGAACTCTCTTCCCTGTGCAACACCTACCTCTTCCCAGAAGTCATGCATATTGCTTTCCGGTGATGAACCTACAAGCCAATGGATGCATGCGTCGATAGTATAACCTTTTCTTTTCCACGAAGTGCAGAGACCTCCTGGTTTATCGTGCATTTCGAAAATCTGCGTTTTATAACCATTCATTTGCGCATAAATGCCGGTAGCAAGTCCTGCGAATCCTGCCCCGATTATGATTATTGAATTGTCATTGTTGGTGCTCATTTTTTCTGAGATTGATTGAAACAAATCTATAATTGATAGTCATGATTAAGATATGATAAAAGGTAAATAAAGATTAAATACCGGCATGCAGCTGAATTATACCGGCAGCAGTAGACCGAACGACCACACGAAAGCAGGATGGCAAGACATCATTTCATCGCCGCTTTCCTGTTAGAAACGTTCACACTTCCACCCTTCCCGTTTATAATACTCTTTACGATGCTTTCTTTGTTCCCGTTCAGCCAGAAAATTATTTTGTTATGGATCTTGTCTTCTAAGGTAACAGGTGTTTCAATTGCATTATCAACAATAACTGGCGCATCATAGAACACATTATAAATCCCTATGCCCCATGCTTCATGATTTTTTACATTGTCAGAGACCTTGTAAGAGGCATACCCGTAAATCCCATCATGCTTCCAGGCATCAACTGCCGGCGGATCATAAGGCATCTCACTCTGGTAGAAATAAACCCTGCCGTTATTCCCGTTCCAGAGAGTCTGATATTCCTGAAAATGCTCGTTAAAAAGACCATAGATAGTTACATTGTCGCCATTCACTATCAGGCCGTTTGCACCTCTGTTCTTTTCCCAGCCGACTCCGTTCCCGTGATCGGCCCTCCAGAGCCAGATATGATCAACGCACACATCCTTACTGTTTATGACCATACATGCGGAGGCGGATCCTTCAGCCGGACCGCCAACCCTGAAAAATATATCGTAGAGGAAGACAGGATTTGATGCATGTGACTTACGGGAACCTGGTTTTCCAACCTGAAAAAGCTTTTCAGAAAAAACCTTTCCAGCATCAACCGTCAGTCCGCAGACTGTTACTCCGTCAACATCGGATATCTCGATTGCGGGATTGCCATTTTGGGGGATAAGTGTCGCCAGGCCGATTCCCATTATCAATGTGCCAGGCTTTGTCACCTTAATACTTTTGCTGAGAAAATACCTTCCGGGTGTAATTAACAGGTTCTTTCCCTTTTTCAAGGCAGAATTTATGGATTCTGAATTGTCAATTGCCGGCCTGGCTATATAGAATTCATCCAGGCTCACACTCTTTTCTGATTTGATACCGTTAACCCAGTCAGTTCCCGAGCTGTTTTGCTTAAGTGCTGGGATCTTCACATTAAATCCTTTCCCATCAAATTCAAGGAAAGGTTTCTCACGCATAGACGGAGTTTCCTTAATTGTTGTATAAGGCAGCTCGGGCCAGTTTTCAGCAGGAGCTCCGTCAACTCCCACAAACATCATGTTCCAGCTTCCTCCAACCCATTTGCCCATTTCAGTATTTCGTGTAAACCATTGCTGCTGTGGTCCTGATGTTATTTCCCCATCAATTTTTGAGTCGGCAAGAAATCCTCCACTGGCATATCCTTTATCGAACAACTGCAGGTTTCCTTTTATATGAACTCTTCTTAAGGGAGCTGCCTGTGATACGCCCCAGACCATTGTGGAATTATCTGTCGGCACCACTGTAAGGTTTTCCACTGACCGCCAGAAATTAATAAGTACGCTGCCTCTGCCTAAAGTATTTGACCTTACAGCTCCGTTTATTACAACATCTTCAGGAGATTCTCCCAGTCCAAGCACCTGCATATAATATTCTACCTTAACATCGAGGTCATATTTCCCGGGTTTAAATAACAGGGCATAACGGTTAGTGCTGAATTCACTTCTTATTGCTGACTGCCTGGCAAAAATAGTGTCAATTAGTGTCTGGATCTCTTTCATATCCATCGAGGGATCAAAAACGAAGACATTTTCTCCAAGGGACGGTAAATTAAATTTATCCATGGTCTGAGCCGAATTTGCCCGGGATGTAAAGGAGTCCTTTGAAAAAAAGTTCTGCACACCAGGGAACAAGATCAATATCAAAACGGGTAAAAAATACCTGATTCTCATGATATGTCTTTTTGCTAAATCTTAATGAATAATTTGTTCTGATAAAGCCAGTAACATAAATACCACATTGCAGCCCAAACGCCCAGACTTGTGATTATTCCTGTCATCATTTCGCCTCCCCATGAAAACAACAGCTTGCTGAACGGCTCAACAATCCTGCTTAAAAGTCCTGCACCACCGACTGAAAAGAAAAGATAGATAAAGATGCTGTTCATTCCGACCACAATAAAGAACCACGATCCTTTACTGAACTGTTTTTTTATGTCGATCAGCCAATAGCAGAATGCCAGAACAAGAATTGCCCAGCCTCCGCTGGCAAATACAAATGAAGAGGTGGCGATCTTTTTGATGATCGGAGTAATATTTAAGAGATCAAGAGAGTATCCGATAATAAATCCCGACACAGCTGCAATCAGTAATATCTGAATTTTCTTATTCGCCGGTTTATCACTCATGAGAAGCTTGCCGCAAAGGACTCCCCAGACAGTATGGGCTGTTGTAGAAACAAAATTTAATGTAGCCCATTCGCTTGCCTTGTCAACTCCTTCTATCTTGTTATTGAACCATGCCCCCAGATTTTCGAAGTTCACCCAGGGATGATTAAAGCCTTCAACCGGGAAAAAGCGGTATGCAAGATCTATTAGAAGAAGAAGTGCAAGGGTAAAGATCAGCTGGAAATTAAAACTCTTATTTCTTATAAGAAAAGCAATGATATAAGTAATAGAAAGTTGTGCAAGAACATTCTGGAACCGGAAGACAAGATGCCCGGCATCGACAAAATATAAAGCCCAACCAAAGAACAACAGCAGTAATGAACGCTTGAACGCGTGTAACGTGATGCTCTTTTCACTATCTCCTTTCCTGAGCCTGTTGGCTACTGCAAAGGGAATAGCAACGCCGACGATGAACATAAAGAATGGCTGAATGAGGTCCCAGAAATGCAAGCCATGCCATTCATGGTGATGGAGCTGATTCCCGATAAAATGCACTATGCTGTTATCAGCATTCAGGAGGTGGTAGTAAAGTTCTGAGGCTTCGCCTGCAAGAAGGAACATTGTGAATCCGCGGAAGAAATCCACTGATGTCACCCTTCCGGGTGCAGGAAGGTTTGGGGCTTTGGTTTCTGAGGTCATGTGTCAGGTTTTTACAGTTTGTAAGGTCTACTCAAATTTAAGAAAAATGTAATATATATAATGGATGTTATGCAGGTTGTGCAAGTTCTGCCAGTTTTGCCAGTCGACCTTCACAGTCCCGAGTCGCTTTGCTCTCGGGGTTTCATCTCTCTTTTCGGGATGACTCGTCAGCGATCCCTCAGTTCGCGGAACCTGGCAAGATGTTCTGCAGTTTCGATAAGCATTCGTTGTACGTTCAGCCCGTGTCGGATATCGGGGATGACTGACTCGGAAGCATCACCGGTCAGAAACACATAATGAGCATGCATCATCGACCTGTGCCATCCGGGGGGAACATGCCCTGACGGAAAGCTCGTGAAAGGTTTATAATTGCTGCCTGTAGTCTTTCTCGACCATTGCCCGGACTTTTCAGTAAATAATTGAAAATTGTCAGGAGTAGATGATATATATCTCAAGGCACCATTTTCAGCATAAATCTCAAAAGCGAGATAGTCGCCGGTTCCCGAGCTTATACGGCTTGAAGAAAGAGTTCCGGCTGCTCGACTCACTTCATCGTAAAGTGATATCTGGCTGAAGAGGTCAGAATCCTCCGGTACATCTTCAAAATGTCCTGCCTGCAAAGCTCCGGTAATTTTAATTTTATCGCCAAGGAAAGCCAGCAGAAGGCTTAACATATGAGAGCCAAGGTCAGCCATTGCCCCGCCGTCGGGTACAGGTGTAAGACGTGAAGTCCTTTTATCGCGGTACTCCTTCTTCAGGTAGTCGCTATGGTAATATTTGAAGTCGAAATGAACTGGTTTTCCCATGACGCCAGATTTCCAAATTGCAAGCGCCTCTCTGATGGCCGATGTAAAGAGATACTGAAATCCTACCTGTACATTTATATTTGGATGTAAACAGGTCAGCTCTATTATGTAACTTTCCTCTTCAGAGGTTGAACACACAGGCTTTTCAAGATAGATCCGCTTAATGGATTTCATTCCAAGCACAGCCTTAAAATGCTCATAATGCACCTTATTGGGTCCCAGGATGAAAACAGTGTCAATATTTTTATCATTCAGGAATTCATCAATATCGCATGATTTGAGGAAACCAAAACGTTCTGCAAACACCTTCCTGCTCTCCTTTGTTGCTGAACAGACAGCAGATAATTCGATATCAGGGACATCGTTATAGAAATATTTCAACGAATTAAGTGAAAATGCATGTGAACGTGCAATTCCTCCTGCACCTATAAAACCAACAACAGCTTTCTGTTGATCCATTTAATTACCTTCTTATATAACAACTTTTAATAGTTCTTCAACAGCCCTTTCCAGCTGCTGATCTCGTCCCTTACTGATTATTACGGGCTCATTTTTTACCTGTACATCCGGTACAGTCTCAACATTTTCGAGCCATTGACCATTAATATCCTTTGTGCTTATTGGAACTGCGCCCCACATAGTAGTTCCGTCCTGCAGCATTTCCCATCCGGCATAACTGCATGTTCCGGGTACGGGCATGCCTATTGTTGTTCCGATCCCCAGCTCCTTATAACCGCATGCAAAACAATGTCCGTCGCTGTAGTTTGCCTCATTGAACATTGCAACAGTCGGCTTATTCCAGCGGAAGTTGGGTTCATACCCGACCGGACGTCTTTCGGTAGCAAATTCAAGATATTTTTTACCGGTGAAGAACATTGTCAGGTCAGAAACCAGGTCACCGCCGCTATTAAAACGTGTATCAACAATTACTCCTTTACGGTCGGAATATTTGCCCATCATCTCTTCATAAATTGTACGGTAAGACCCGTCGGACATACCCGGGACATGCACATAACCAAGCTGATTGTTACTCAGTTTATCAACTTCATCCTGGTTCTTCTTCACCCATCGTTTGTAAAGAAGAGTGCTCTCATTACTCCTGGTTACAGGCTTCATTGAAATATTCTGCCGCGATTTGGTCACCGGATCAAATACTGTGAGGAGTGTAAACTTTCCCGCTTTACGGTTAAGATAAGATGTTATGTCGTGATCAGCTAAAATTGTATCTCCATCAATCTGTTCAATTATCATCCCTGGCTTTACATTAACTGATGATTTATCCAGAGGTCCTCCCCTGATTATTTCCTCAATTCTGATTCCGTTTCCTGTATAGCTGTAGTCCATGAAGATACCTAGAGATGCAGTATTATCATCTCCGGGGTTGCTGGTATTGTAGCGCGATCCGGAATGAGAGACATTCAATTCTCCAAGCATCTCCGATAGCAGTTCGGAGAATTCATACCCATTTCCGATATGCGGAAGGAATTTTTTATACTGATCATAAAGCTGATCCCATGGTGCACCATGAAAAGTGGAAATGTAAAACATCACTTTGGTTCTGCGCCAGACATGATTGAACATTGCTGCCCTCTCGGAAACCAGATCTACTGTCATCTCACCTTTGAATGCCACTGCTTCTTTTTTCCACCCATCAGGATTGATCTTAAAAATTTTCCCGTCCGACAGAAGAAACAGATTCTTCATTTCCTTGTCCCACGTCATGGTCGCTCTGTCGGCGTCGAGCGAAAGTTCCATTTTTGTATCTTTTGTCCTCAGATTAGTGCTCCAGAGGTTCAGGCCTTTTTCAAAACTGGCAAGGTAATAAAGCTTTTCACCATCTTTAGAAAGTACTGCATCACTGAGGGTTGAGGAATGGATTGTCAGCCGGGATTTCCGGTCATAAATGCCATCCATATCGAATACAACAGAGGTATCTTTCTTTACTTCGGGAACCTTCTTCTTCTTGTCAGCGATCTCCTTTTCCTTTTCTTTCTTCTCCTTTTCTTTTGCCTTTTCTTCAATTTCCTTTATCAGGGCATAATCTTCCTTGCTGAGCCGGAAACGGTCCCACGCATCGCGGGTGAAGAATAAGCTGTAGACATCGGTCTGGCGGCTGCCGTTGTTGGCATAGCTGCGTAATCCGTCGCGGTCGCTGAACCACAGCATCTGCCTGCCTTTGTTCACCCAGACCGGCCTTAAATCGTTATAACCGCTTCTTGTAAGGTTGATCATTTGGGTTTTGCCGTCAGATGGGATCAGTGCAACTTCCGAATTTGACATTATTGGTGAATATTCTGCAAGAAGCCATTTACTATCGGGACTCCACTGAAAGTACTGATCGCCATCTGACATGTAAATCAGGTTGTCGGGTGTCAGAAGTGTACGTATCTGTTTTGAAGCAATCTTAAAAATTTTCAATGACCGGCGGTCTTCGATAAAAGCTATTTCTTTCCCGTTGGGAGAGATTTTAGGCTGATAGCTGTCGTGCTCACTGCATATAAGTGGCTCCTCCTTAAGCAGGGTTGAGGCATAAAAATAAGGCTCCTCAGTCCTCACGATTCTTGACTGAAAGATCTTCCAGCTGTTTCCTCTTTCACTTGCATAAATAAGTGTATCGCCCGAGGGGGAAAAGCTGATGAATCTTTCCTCTTCGGGAGTATTGGTAATTCGTTTTGTTACACCTCCGTCGGCCGAAGAGACAAAAACCTCACCGCGAACAATGAAAGCAACTTCTTTCCCGTCAGGCGAAACTGCCATTTCGCGCACATTACCGTTAACTTCCATAACCTGCTCATTGTTGTTTTTGTCTGCAGTATGGATAGTTATGTCAAGCTTTCCGGCTTCGCTCCCTGATTGCAAGGTATAAATTGAGCCATCCCAGGAGAAACATAACAAGCCGGAATCCGAAGCGCTCAGGAAACGGACCGGACTGCCTTTAAAGCTGGTAATCTGTTTCTTCTGCTGAGGATCTGACAGTAACAGTGAATATACGTTAAAAGTACCGCTCTCTTCACTGAGATAAAATATTGATTTTTCATCCGGCGAGAAGACCGGATTACGGTCTTCCCCCTTGAAGGTAGTGATCATCGTGTGTTTATCCGCTGGCAGGTCATAGATCCAGATATCCCGTGCAATTGAAGAAGTATGATGCTTGCGCCAGGTATTTTCTCCTCCTTTTTTGTCATGGTATAACCAGGTATTTCCATTTTTGCTTATCCTTATGTCCTCGGCAGGGAATGTCCATACCTGATCAACTCGTCCGCCTGTTACCGGGACCATATAAACTTCAGGCTGCGAATCGCTTGGAAATTGTCTGTGAGCAGCTGCATCCTGCCGGATTCCACCAAAAATAACCGAATTGTCATCAGCAGAAAATGCATATGGATATTCATTTGATGAGTGATATGTTAATCGCCTGGGCTCACCTCCCTGCGCGGAAATAATGAATATATCGAAATTCCCATAATGGTTTGAAGCAAAAGCAACAGATTTGCCATCATTGCTCCACACCGGCATAAAATCGTGGCCTTCATGGAAAGTCAGCGGAATCGCTGTGCCCCCTTTAGCGGGTACTATATATAGATCTCCCTTAAAGGTAAAAGCAATTTTCTGACCATCGGGGGAGACAGCCGGATATCGAAGCCAGAGAGCCTCAGTTTGTGAATAGGATGAAACAGATAATGAAAGCCAAAGCAGAATAAGTATGATCCTGTTCATAGGTAGTATTTTATCGTGCAATTTACAAAAGAATAAAAGACATTAAGGCTTGAAAGCAAAACGGCTTTAAGGCATGAAAGCTGATTTTACTGTTTTTCTGCAACACCCTTAAGGTATTTGTCAAGAAAGACAAGTATCAGTGAATCTGCTTTTATTTCATTCTCATTCTTTACAAAACCGTGTCCTTCATCGGGGAAAATAATATATTCGACAGGTACGTTATTTGCTTTCATGGCTGCAACTATCTCATCCGATTCTACCTGCAGGACTCTCGGATCGTTGGCCCCCTGCAGGACCATAACAGGATTTTTTATATTCCCGGCATGGAACAAAGGAGAAATATTATACAATCTTACGGAATCAGCTGTGAACGGGTCACCCATTTCTTTGTAAAGAGCATCCCGGAATGAAGCCCACCATGGTGGCACCGATTTAAGTGTTCTTAGCCAGTTAGTAACGCCAAAGAAATTAACTCCCGCATTGAACTCATCGGGATGAAATGTCATGGCGGCCATTGTCATAAATCCCCCGTAACTGCCTCCTATTATGCCAATCTTTGCGCTGTCTATGTACTCCAGGCTCTGCAGCCATTTTTTACCCCATATACAATCTTTAAGGTCTTTATCGCCGTGGTTTCGGTCATCCATCTTGAAAAAGCTCTTGCCATATCCGCTGCTTCCCCGGTTATTTACAGCCAACACTGCATAACCATGATTGACCAGATACTGAGTCAGCGGATTGTATCCAACACCCGATTGTCCTCCGGGCCCTCCGTGAACAGATACAAGGGCTGGTACCTTGTTTTTCTTAGATGCCGTCAATGGCTTACAATAAATTGCCGGGATCTCCAGACTGTCAAAAGACTGAAAACGTACTACTTCAGCATTCACCAGGTTGTCTGGATTTATTTCCGGGTTCATGGTAGAGGTAAGTTTTTTTAGTTCAGGAGAGCCGAACTCACATACATAAATATCACCTGTAGTTTTTGAACTTCCAAGTTTAAGCATAAGGAGTTTTTCGCTCTCAGAAATTTTAACATTTGCAATATCCGTTCCCGGTATTTCAGGATAAGACACATCTTCACCTGTAGCATTATTGATGATCTTAACAATAGCCCTGGAATCTTCATTTACTACTATGAGCCTGTATTTATCATTTTCGCTGAGATAGCTTCCGACAACATCCCAGTCTGTCTCATACATTACATCGCGTTTACCCGTTGCAATTTCATAACTGACCAGGTAAGCAAACTCCTTTCCGGCATCAGTTGTATAATAGAAATGCTTTTTATCATTGCTGAATCCTGATCCGTTATATGATCCCGGTTTATCAGGTTCAGATACTTCGAGGGTTTTTCCTGTAAGAATATCATACAAAAAAAGTCTGGATTCGCTGGTGGTAATTGACTTTTGGAGAGCAAGAATACTTCTGTCACCAGTGCTGCCTGCATAATCATACCCTTCGGTGTTCTTATAGATCATCTCTTCTTTCCATTCCCCGACATTCATTTTGTACAGGTCAAAAAATTGAGGATCACGCTTATTCGACAGGAGGTACATATTTTTTTTGTCTTTGCTCCATCCATTAAATATGGCTTTTACATTCTCCCCGGGAGTAAGATCAATAACAGAACCGTCTTCATTCAGCATATATATATGATCATTCTCATTACCTCCTTTGTCTGCAGAATAAAGTATCTGCCCTGTGCCAGGTACATAATCAACAGCAAAGAATGATTCTGTCGCAGAATTTGTGACCTGACGCTTTGAACCATCAGCGATGCTGATTTCGAACACATTATAAATACCTGTCTCATTACTGCTTACAAGCAGCCTGGTCTCATCTGGTGAGAAGGAACCTCCCGAAATACTTAAGTTCTTATAGAACTGGTCAATTGAGTATCTTACGATCTCCTTCTCCTTTTTTCCCGTACAGGAAATGAGAAGAATACATGCAATAAAAAACAGTGTCTTTTTCATAAGTGCAGATTAAGGAATATTTTTAAACAGATCATTGTGTATCAAATGTAAGAAGAAAAACAACAACAATCAAAAGCATGTAAAACCTTATAAGATCCCAATCATAAAAACGAC